>Ga0181612_140511_pt1 | contig 14024 bp, 3 predicted proteins | sample HoacroProtozoa21_FD_119630 | JGI IMG/M metagenome (GOLD analysis project Ga0181612, IMG submission 119630) | Hoatzin crop microbial communities from Cojedes, Venezuel. Combined Assembly of Gp0051906, Gp0051904, Gp0051908
AAGGAAAAGCAGTAGGTGACAGGTAACTGACAGAACACAAAAGGAAGATAGATACAGAATGGCCTGTGGATGAAAGACATGTATTTTAAATATACTGTGCTGTGAGCTGAAGATCAGACAGGCGAGTAGCAGGTTGTATTTATTAAGATGACTAATGACTAGCACATCATCAAAGACATTAGTGATGAGAACAAAGAGGAATAACTTTGTACTTTACATGTTATCAGTGCTGCTTATCCCAAAGAACAGGAACGATGAGCAATCCTAATGTAAAGACTGATACTCTGAAATACTTACTTTCAAAGGAAAATTGTGATTTTGTGATCTCTGAATCGTTCCTTTCAAGTGTGCATAGTAATATATAAATTCTCTGTACTCATTATCCAAGTGTCTTTGTAAAGTTAACATTAATTTACTTCTTGTCTTTCTCCCAGTGGAGGAAGGAAATTTCTATAGTGTATGAGTTGGTTTTCAGTAATTTTCTCATTTGTTATAAAAGTGCGTAAGCTGAGACAAGGAATTTCAGTAGACAATGAAAGAGTCACAGAATTCAAGTGGAGCAATACTGGAATTGGATTTGATCCCTGCCTGTGCCAGAATTCCTGTGTGCTAATGGATTAATCACTCATGCCCTCCCCAAACTGGGTGATTTAGCCAAGCTATATGCTTAACCTTAGACTTAAAGACCCTCTTAGACTCTTGATTTGGTGGTTACTCCGACAACTATAGATTAAGACATGCAGAGCCATGCTTTGTATGCTGTGCTAAGTGGAATGGTGAAAAACTGAACCCTCAAAAATTACCAGACACATTTGACTAATTTTTCTAAGTTGGATGCAGCTCATAGGTATCTGTAAGACAGATGGGTATCTGAGTATTGGTTATAATGGGAGCTTGCACCAAAGAACACTGAATATGACTAGGGGAATTCAGAGTCACTCATCTGACCAAATGCTGATGTCTAATTTGGGAGGAGTTGAATTGCTGGCTTGACCATCCTGACGAGGTCTCAAATGAACTGTAACAGCAGTGTAAGAATGAAGCTTATATGAAAGCGTTGTCTATACCTTGGGCTTGAATCAGTTGCCTGTGATTAGATATCTAGTGCTGTTCTAGGTTCCTTGGCTATAAATGACTGACCTTTAGGTGCCTATGCAGAAGGTGCTGAGCTTTTGAGTCGTCATTGCCAGTCTCATGTATCCCAAGTGGCACTTACATGCCTCAGTTTAGGCAGCTGGTGTAGCCCCTAAGGTAAGAGAACTGAATTTGCTTGCAGTATTTTTCCTCTCCACAATTTCAGTTTTTTAGCCAATGGACATGTATGCACATTTATTAACATTTTTTGAAGTAAGTAACATAGGATTTGAAAGGCTCACAAAGAAATCAACAATCTTATTTCATGTCAACTTGTTAATATCAGCAATGAAGATAAAATTTTTTGCGTGCATAGGTCAATGAGTGTTACATAAACTACTGAACTATTGATAAGTAAATAATGAGCTGCCGTGTGCGTTGAATAAAGCGATAGTTGTCTGGGAAAGATTGTATGCTATTATGAAATTAAAATTACTAACATAACACATACTTGCAACTGGTAAATTCATGTTGTGAAGAAACCTTAATTAAGGCTATTCGAAAGGTTAACTCTAAAAAACCTCTAAAAACTCTTACTTTTTAAATGTAGTGATATTCATTTTTAAGTAAATAAACCCCCCAAAATATAGCAAGAAATTTACCTGTTAATTGGCTTCTTGTTACATGTCATGAGCTGGAATCCATTTTATTCTTGACATTATGTAGAACTCGTAAACTCATACCACAGACAAACCCTGAGCCCTGAATTATTTAGTGCACTGTAATTATTCTGCTCAATTTCCCTTCAACAGAAAACATTTTGATGCCTGAGAGTATGGTATGACCCAATAATGAAATATAAAGGAGTTTCATTTTCCTCTGGTGGAACTCAGGTGGAAGAAAAATTTCTTTTTGAAAAATGCAATTAGACAAAACTAAAACTTTTCTCTGTGACATCTTAATGTAGCAAGAAAATATACACAAATTACTGAAATGCTTCAGTAGTGCAAAAAATGTGGTTTTGATACTATCATTTTGACATATTATGCCTTTTAATATCTAGATAACACAATATAGGGCTGCATGTATATTTACATTAACTCTGAACCTGGTTAGTATGCCTAAGGGAATTAGCTTGTGCTATTTTAGTAGCATAAGCGTCATGTTGTTTAAATAAGGTATTTTACATGTATCAAGTTTTTTTCCCAGGTTAAATAATAGTATAAATTTTGAAGTGTCAACTGTTTACTTCAATTTTTTATTACAGTAGTTTCAACATAGTGACTTTTCTTCTGGAATAGAAATTTTGAATTTTACAGCAGAAAAAAGTGAAATAGAAATTCCTAGAAGAAAAGAGTTTCTGTGACTGAATAATAGATAGATAGCTTTTCAGATTATCAGAGAATGCTGTAATATGGAAAAGGAAGAAAACAGCTTCACAGTCTGAAAATCATCTTGCAGGTTATTCCCCACTATTGATTTCTTCCTTAGTATTTTTTTAATCCTTTTCTATATTCTAAACAATAGAAACATATAATCTAGAAAATTATATAAAAAGTCTGTGTAAAAATAACCATACCTTTAGAATTTCCAGCTCTTCACATCCCACTGTTCAGCTACATCCCCACTCAAGTAAAATAATTTGTCTAAATAATCGTGTCTATTAACTTCCACAGCTGATGTCTGAAACATCGAGGAAAGTCTGAAATCTTAAATCTACAACTAGACAAGTTATAAGCAAACCAGGAATGGATGGCCGAGTGGCCAGTCAGCAAGTCACAGCACTGAAAAAGCCACACGAAACTAACTCTGGATTAATAATGTCACATGGAGACTGGGGAATGAGTGGTGTAGTCATACTAGAGCTATTGCAGGGACCAGAGGAGGTAAGGATTAAAGTTGTTGTGGTGACAGGGACAGGACACTATAGAAATTTCTCATCATTGGAAAGCATTTAGGACTCAAATCCATAGGAAAAGATAAATCATTTTTGTTATATTTTGGAATGGTTCTTTATTCTGTAGTTCACTGAGGACATTAATTTAAAATACATTACATGAAGTGTTTTGTCTCAAGTCATTCATTGCAGCATGTCAACACTGTAGAGACTTGTGACAACCTTTCAAGGATGTAAAGCAATCATCTCTGATAGACATAATTTTATTAACAGAAAGCTTTATTATTAATGTAGTAGACTGTTTAAAAAAAAAAGCACGCTATTGTTGTCTGTTAATTTGCTTCGAATAAGCTCTGTGGGTAAATCTGTAGTTATGCCTGTATTCATGAATCTGTGCTCATACTAGGAGCTATTTGCCTATGTCTTATGCCAGTGTATTAGTACTCCAGGAAAATTTAACCATAGCTTCCCAGAGAAGCACATTGAAATATTCAGATTTTCTCACACTTTGAACGACTTTGTTGAATGCTGATTGAATAAGCACACAAGAGTGAGTTTTTCTGAATCCTGCAAAGGTAGAATTGGGGTTCAGCCTCCCTGTCATCCAGAAGTGATCTGAATTAAAAATCAATAGCAGCCTGCAAATATAAAACCCACTTTTTAAAAAAAAAATTATTTAGTGGCCAGTTTATACATTTGAGATTAAATATAATAAGTATATGGAAGAGTTTCACATGTTACTCTGATAGGCTCAAGCCAGTGATTTTGGTTTTACTCCTTACACAGCGCCTGCCTTGCTAATCAAGTGCAGGAAATTCCACTGATCTGTCAAAGGGACACTTACCTTACTTGACTCTTGAGGACAGCTAATTATTTGTAAAGAAAGATCAAAAGCACCTCTTAAATAAGAGTCAGATCAAGATTTGAATCTGAATATAAATCAGTTAGAAAGGTTATTCTATTGCAGTCTCAGGTGCAAGGTATGCCAGAAGACTAAGTCTTTAAAGCATGGGGAAAACCCAGACAGGATGTGAACTGAATGGAGAAGGAAACAGTATGAAGTGCCACCATTTTCACATCCTTTAAACAGGTATTTTACTGATGGCTAGTTTAACTCGAGGTAAGTTCTGGGTGGTTTGAAAATACCTAACAGATAGGCGTTCCACGCCTTAGTTTTTGGTTATTCTTGTAATTGTTGTTCTAGACTACCAATGCAGAGCACAGTATCTCAATTCATTTTTTTAAGACATGTCAAATAATAAAACCATACTTCTGTGTAATCTTAAATTGGCTTGGAATAGGGTAACATAGCAGTCTACCAGAAAGCCTAGCAGTGATGCTAGGGAACTTTTCTGGCATGCTGGCCTGTGTCCAAACAGCGCGGAGCACATCTGAGGCATGAAGATCTCGAGCAAAACTGCAACAATGAGTAAATAGGACAAACTGGCTCTAGGACATCTTCTCTGAGCCAGATGCCTAGCATTTCCATTCTGTTTGCTTCTGCTTTGCAGGTATGTGGTAGGGAGACCAAAGTTAATTTAAAAGAAAACTAAAAAAAAAAATCTTTCTAATCAGAGTGTTTTGAATAGCTACCAGTGGAAGTATTCAGTCTTTTTATTATCCTGGTGAATTTCTAGGTGAAAGGGCTGCCGGAATCATCCTTCAAAGGATTAGAACAGGGTGTTTGCCTTCTGTGCCTCCAAGCATGCCTAGGATAGTTTTCAACTTGCCTCTGTTTTCTAAGCTTTCATGTTTCCATCAGAGTTAAACATTATGCCAGAGAACATCTGTCCCTTATTTGTGCTTTCATTATTTTGTACTTTGATTGCATTAGAAATTTTAGCTGATGACTCTAAAGACAGTATTACCAGTGTTAGCTGATACAACAGTTCGTTACTGTGGCCTCTGCTTGCTAGCAGTGCTTCCCTGTACTTGTACTCCCATTGCTGAATCTGTCCCTACGTTTTAAAAAAGTGTGTCTTCTGTGTGGAACATCACTTTCAGAAATACTTTGTCATCTGGTATAACTGGGGTATATGCTAAAATACTGATTTCTTTAAATTCAGTGGCAAAAGCTTTTGTTCATTTTCTTAGTTTTCTCCTCTCATGCTCCTTTTCTGTTTTATGGAAATGAAGAGGGGAAACAACTCTCTTGAAAGCCCAAGAACCGACTTTCAATGGTCGAGGGAGCAAAGAATTTTAAGTGCTTCAGAGTTACAGGTACTTATACTTCTCCGCACATGTTTGGGACATTTCTTCTGAATCCTGCAACCACAGCCATTTTGTGGTGCCAGAGACTCATTCCTCAAGCATCTTCTACCTAGATCCTGGTAAATGTGATTGTAAAGCAAATTGTTCTTGTATTAAGTCTCCTATATTGAGTTGGTGTGTTTTTTCACAGCTAATACCAGTTTCTGGCACACATTAATTTCAGGCTTGCTTGAAGCAATGTTCAGCTTACTCTTTGTGCTCTCCTTTTTTTTCAGGTATTCTCCTTTCCACCTTCACAAGGCAGCTTACCCTGAGAGATGACTGAAGAGAAAGCTCCCACTTAATGCTACTATGGCTCCATTTCAGCTAGTCAGTGTCACCAAACAGCAACAGCAGGGCTACTCAACAAGCTTTATGTTCATTCGGGTAACTTGTCATGTGAAATGTAGATGAGATCTGTCGTATTCAACAACTTTGTTTGATAAACCTCATAAAATTAATGAGGAACAGATAAGGGGACTTAATCAGATATTTCAATGTCAGTAACTTTGCATTTAACTGATATAGTCAGTACTACATGCACAGAAAATATTTTTTGTCTGTGTCCTTTTATGGTGTTTCTAAGCTGTAAGCCATGAAAGTTTCAGACAAACTGGCTGTTTTCTTAGTTTCTAACTGCTGGGGTGTGTCTATGTTACTAAGTGGTTGTCTTAAAAATGAGGAGGTAAATAGCTAGATATCTTCAAATGTTAGCCTGTTAATAAAAAAAGTGGTAACAACAAGGCAAGTATAGACACTTACAAAAAATCAGCACTATGTGAGCAAATAACTATGCTTTTGTTTCTTAAAGGGATTTTCTTGCCAAAAAATTCAGCTGGATGCAGTTGAATAACTTTTTATATCTATATGAGTGATCTTGTTGCAAAATGTAACCTTCATGCCAGGGTGTTGAAATAGTAATTTTCAAGGATGCGTCTGTGTGCAGTGGCCAATTTTTTTTTTTTTAAGCACTTACTGTAATGAACATTAGTAGCCTGTATTGTACACTAGTCCATTAACCACTTAATAAGTGGGCTGTTGGCTAATCACAGCTTTGTAGTCATGTCTCAACAGTGTTAGCAGTTCCCTTACAGCATTGATGTTAGTGGTCAGTGAAGTACTAATAGATGCTGAAACAGTCCCATTTTGTATTTTCTCGGCTAGCACACTGTCCACTCAGGTGCCACTGTGTCGACAGCAATGAAAATTGCTTTAACATGAGGTGGTCAGCTCCAGTTAAGAATGAAAGCATAAAGGAATTCTGGAAACTTTCAGAAGGTCAGCTGACCATGCAGAGTTGTACAAAGATGACCAGACAACATGGTCTGAATGGAGTAATTTGTGGTTAGTATGTCTTCCTATGTTTCCATCTGTTTGTAAACCGTGATAGCTGAAAAATAACAGCTTGGGCAAATGAGCTTGAGTTGGTTTTGCAATTGCCACAGAATGCCAAGGCAGGAAAGTTTGTGCTGGATTAGCTTGTGGAATGAGCAAACCAGAGAATTGCCTAGCTGGAGGAAGAAGGAACACAGACTGCAGAAGAGTTTCATGTTTGTGATAGCAATGACTGCAACCTAGACAGCACAGGCTCAGGCATTGCAAGAAGTCATTTCTCTCATGCACAGTCTTCTTTAAGTACCCTGCGGAAGATCTCTCACCCCCATAGAACAGCAAGGGTTGTAGTTCTTTTGTCTTAAGCTTCTTCTGAGAATGGGTGCAAGAAAGGATGAAGACAGACATGGGGGAAGAGGCAGTAGCAAGGACAGAGAGGCCAACAACATGCTGCACTCTCGCCCCCTTCCTGTCCCCTGTCCCTCAACACCACATTGCCTTCCAAGGGATGGGTGTAAGCTCTTCACGTTGTCAGAGGTCACGGAATTGTAGTGGTGGTAAGGAGAGAAGCAACATGCCATAGTTCTGTGTCACGAGACCTGATAGGTATTCCAACTTTCAGTACTGATTGTTTGTTTTTCTGAAGTTAAAGTTCGGAAGTCTTTGCTATACCTACATGTTTCAGAAATACGATCTTTCTTTGTATCATTTTTTCTGAAGGATTTTAGAGCCTTACTACTCATTTGGGGCTCTTACCTTGGAAAGGGATGAAGGTCCATCTGGAAGTTGCTAAAATTCCTTTTCTGAAGGAGTGTTGATTGTACTCACAGTTTGGTTACTCCATATTTTTTTGCCTTTATTTCATAACAAAATTACTTAATTTGCATGCTTTACAAATGCCATACTCAGAAATTAGTGGTTAGTGAAATATTTTGAGAAAGGCTACCATAGTGGTTTCTTAGTAAAAAATCAAGAATCATGTCCCTGAAATTTCAAAAATGTATCAGAAAAAATTATATGAGAGGTATTGCTAAATATAATCTAGGTAAAAGAGGAACTATTTAATAGACTTCCCTATTAAGAGTTCCACAGTCAAGAGTTCCGTTACTTTTAAACTGTTTTTCAACACAGAACAAAGAAATTTGTTAAAAGTATTGTCAGTTAAAACTGCTAAATACTGCTATGTCTGTAGAAAAGCCATTTGTCAGGGTGGGCAGAAAATAATTAATATAAAGACCTATTGCTATGTAATACCTTTTTCTATTCCTTCTCTCAACAGGCAGACTCCAAATGTTCATTTACTGTCTCTAACATTCAGAAGCAGAGTATTTTGGATATCATCATCCCTTTCAGCTCTCTCACAAATCCCACTGTAAGGCTGCAGAAGTATCTCTGTCTCTGAAAGTGCTTAATACCTTTGCCGTATTGTTTTTGTTCTTCTTTCTGAAAAAAGGCCCAGGCCTCTAGGCATACTATAGAATGTTTAGGATTTTTTACAATGGAAGTGGTACTTGTGTGAAGATTATCTAACTCTGTTCATTTTTACTGTGTCCTTGTCAATACCATATATTTCTCATTTTTGGGGGAAGGTGGGTGAGACGCCTAATTTATTGATACTGACATTTTCTTATATTCCTGATTTTCTTACTGAGGTGAGTATATCAATCCTATGCCTTTAGCTTTCTTTTTCTTTATGTCCTGAAGTAAAAGTACAGAGAATTTTGGGTAAGGATTCTCTACATTGTGATTCACATAAAATGCAGATGTATTGTTAGTATTTAAGTGGCAGTGTAGATGTCCAACTTAACAGAAAGAAAAAAAATTTAAAAAAAAAAAAGCATACATACAGAGTGAGAATAGCTGAAAATTCTATATCATCTACTTTGTACATGTAAGGAACAGTTTTCTTTTTAAATGTAGGGAGTTTGGGGCTGATAATTCTTCCGATTCCATTTATTATTTAAAGTTCAGCTGTGGACCGTAGCATATTGTGTGTCTTACAGCAAGAAGCATCCTACACTGGGGATTATTTTAAAACATAATCTAGATTTCTTCAGTTTTTTTACTTCAAGAAGTACAACTGTCACTATATGAAGGAATGAATGAGCTCTAAGATGCTGTAAGATGCAGGCAGTATAAGGCGGTACCAGGATCTGTTATTAAATGGGCCCATAACTTTGTACAGCAATTATTATTATGATAAGGGTCAAGACAAAAACTGAAATTAGTTCAGTTATTTTGGAAGAATTTTTAACTTGGCATCAGTGTTGCTTTCAGAAAGTCACTGTTCTGGGGTAATTTAAAAATTCCTATGTGAAGGATAAGTGTATATGTCAATATACCTGTGTAGTAAAAAGTAATTGAAGTTATGTTGTTATCAGATTTCTGTTATTAAAAAACTTGCGAATTACTTTATAAGCACATTGCTTCACTCATTGCTCCAAATTCCAGGGTGATATAGTTTAAAGACTACTGTATATATAGTTATTTACAGTACAGCATGCCAAAACAGTTGAATTTAGATACATTCCTTCAAGGCTTTCAAAAGAAACCTTTGGTTAGTGATATTGAGTTTGATAAAATTCAGGCAAATACTTGCATGCTGAAAGAAACACTAAATCAAGCATTATCCAATAGTAGGCACACTGTGATATTTAAAGTATTGTCATGTTTTTTAATTTTTGAGAAATACATTTTTTCAGTCTAGATCCCAAGAAACATGGAACAGTTTAAAACTCACACAGTCTTTTTTGTAAATGTCTTCCCTTCTCCTTGACTTGAGGCCTCTCAGAATTCTGGTTTATCTGTAGGACCTCTGAAAATAGTGTAAATATGGTTCTTGAACAGAAGTCATAGTAAAACAAAGAAACATAAAAAACTTCACTTTGAAGATATTTCTTTATGTCTGTTTGGGATTAGCCTATCTTTACTGCAATTAAGGAAAGACGATTCCTCATCTTAGAACTTTTCTTTCTCTCTTTTGTCCTATTTCAGTAAGTTTTGGTACCAGACTCTGGTCTTCGTGTTGCTGTGTTGCATGAGGATTCCAACAGCTCAGAATACTTGAAATGAAATTTGCTCACCCTTGTTTCTCTCTATTGTGTATGAAGGATATTAACATATTTTCAGCAGCTGTGACTTCACTTTGGTGTTGACTGTCAATGTTTAATCATGATGTATATGCTAAAACATGCCTTATTTCTATAATTCAAAAAAGCACTTACAACTTTTTTTGAACAAGATGCAAAGGAGTGTCTTTTTTTTCTTCTCGATGTAAATACATATTTCTGCTAATGAGATTTATATTTTCTTTTAAGCTTATAAAATGATCTGTATTTGTGTTGCCGTTGACTTGAAGCCAGATGTTTTGTGTAATATGCCAACAGTTACAGAATTGTCTCATTTGATTTCTGTAAGAGTTCTTTTAATTAAAACCGCTAGTTGTAGAAAATGTTGGAAGATGTCAAACTTGTTTCACTAGTCCTATCAAAGAAAACAGACAAACAAGCGCTTTTAAGCTGAAGAGAACACAAGCAATGCCAGATAAAATTAGCAATGCCAAATAAAGCCATTAGGGTATTTTAAAATCAGCACGCAGAACGTGAATTAGAATGCCATGCAACACTTCAGATGACCCTGAACTTTTAAGAGTGTTAGCCTGCATTCTGGCAGTTTGTTTACCTGCCTGCCTGAGGCTTGGAACTCCTGCACCACCTAATATCTGCACACGGTAAAAACTTCCCAGGTTTCTGGATGTACGAGGTTTTCAAGTTCCTGTACTTAGTTGTCAAGACTCCAAACATTTGTGGCTGGATATTAGGAAACCTGTTTCTTCAAAAAGAGGTAGTGGGAGAGTTGTTTTTTCTTTTTAATGACTTCCCTCCCTTATGTATCCTCTCCTTGAGCTGGTCTCCCAGGAAATATTATGAAAATTTAACTTGCTTTTCAAGTCAAAAAACCAGATTTATTCATAGGTAGGGATGGTTCTTTTTCAAGTTAAATCATGTACAGGAACAGCAAAATGATGAATTTGTGGTGCTGCACATCAGCCAAGGTAGAAGCATTCTCTGGAGGCTGCAGGACTGTTATATATGTGACCCCAACATGGGCAGGAGCCTTGATGTAAGGATGTTTTTTTCAGCTGCTCTGTGGAACAGACTGCAGAATCTGATTAGCACTGAAGTGTTATGTTGGAAAGAATGATCAGTGACAATAACAAGCTCTAAATCTCGAAAGTATAAATCTCAAAAGTTTATTGACAAAATTGACAAGAGGAAGGTCTTTGTCAAATAGTTTGCTTTCATACAAATCATTCTTTCTGTCCTTTTTACTGATACATAAGCTTAATACAAGGCAGCATCAAGCCTATACAAACTTGTAGTATGTGTATAGACTTCTGTGTAAATACAGCAGCGGCACATGTATTCATATATAAACACATTTTATTCTGAACTTTCCCGAGGTGATTTCTTTCTGCTTCTAGCATGGCAGAAGCATACAAGTATCACCTGCTTTCTTCAGATCCTAAAAAAGAAGGCAGTGTGATCAGCAAATAAAAGCCCTGCTATCCTTGCAGCTAAAAGGATTCCAGGTTTTGAATGAAGAAATTTGTGCCCGCTCTATTTATTGTTGAAATTGCTAATGTGTTAAGGATTTTTTTGTATTTGATAGGACTTTTTTCCTATTGCCAGAAACATTTTGGTCTGCATATGAAATATTCAATCCCTCAATTTCTTGAAAGGTCTTCTTACTTATAGGTCACTGTTGTTTAACACCCATCTGTGACATAGGTTATTAAATTATACATTTAAAAGGTTCTCTATACTAAAAATTCTTTTTGTAGTATTTTAAAGTTAATTTTTATAACAGTGGTTTGACTCTGGTTTAAATACTGGGTTTAAATTGTTGTCATTTGTTTGAGGTTGCTGTTACAGTCCCCAGTGGAATTCTTTTACGAAAGTAAGTTTCTTCTTGCCATTTTCAAAATTACATGCATGTCTTCCCCCAAAACTAAAGCAAAATCATCCATACAGGAGTCTGAAATAATAAGTGAATATATGTTACTGATACTGTTTTGAACTGGGTGTTTGCCAATAGGAGAAAGAAACAATGCAACGAAACAGACAAGATGCTGAAGTCTGATATGATCACAGAAAGTACCTCAGGAGAAACAAAAAACATGAAAGAAAGGTTAACACTGGCAGAGATGACTAAAGGCTTTGAACTGTGAAGCAGATAAAAGTGTATGGAAAAATACCTGACTCTGCCATGTGTTGCTATTCCTACCACAATAACCTTACAGATCTTGAATTTTGGCAGGTCACCTAGACCTCATTGATGCATTCAGAGGAGATTACTTTTAGGCCTGAGATAAAACTCCTCCTGTTTTTGAATAGAAATTACGAAGTGTAGGGCAGGGAGAGGCCCCAAGAAGTCATCTAGTACATCTTAAAAAGAAATTCAGCTGTAAATAAAGTATTGCTGATATTTATCTCACGAACAGATATGGCTTATGAGAACAGCATACGTGACTAATTCTCCTGCTGATATGAAGATACGTGGTCTCCTGTGAATACCCATCATGACTAAATGGCTGCTTTTTTAAGTCACAGTATTGTATTCTGAAATAAACCTGTAACAAGCTAGTGCAAATACCCTGCCCAGAAACTTAGGGTACATTTGAGCTAAAATTTTTCAGAAGCTTCCAACAACATGTGTTTTACAGCCTCCTCAGCAGTCTACCAGTTACTACTAGTATGTGAAAGTGTTTCATAATACCCAGCTGCGTTGTTCTTTTCTCTTACCTTCACAGTAGTGTTTGGTTCAGTGTTCAGGCATTAAGAGCTCTTCATCCAGAGACGCCTTCTATGCTGCTGCTCTGCTGCTCGTGAAAGTGTGTGCTCATTCTCCAGCTTTGCAGCACCAGGGCAGAATGAAGGGAGACCCAGGCAAAATTTAAGTCCTTCTGGAGAGGACTTTTATTTCATTGTTCTGTGGAATTCTAATTTACGTGCAACTCAAAGCACCCAAGTTTGAAACCTTTACCATTAGGAAGAGATAGTCACTTTCAGAGGCAGCTTGCATGCTTAATTAAGTGGGTGATATGTGCTATTACTGCTAAAGGTCATTAAAATGACCTTTTAGCATTTTTGGTTGTATCTTCTTGGATGAATACAAACATAACTGAATTCCTCGCTCTGTGCTTTGAGCTGTTCTGCAAGGGAGGTAACCACAGTGGTCTGGCAGAAAGAACAAGCTTTTGTGCAGGTCATATTATCTTGGTCACTGTGCTTTGTACCCAGAGTAACCTGAATGATTTTGTGGTAGGAGCTTGCTGTACATGGCCTGCTGGAGAATGAACAGCCTTACCTTGCTTGTGCCTGCTTTGGAGACAGGTCCTTTGATTTGATTACTCTAACCAATAAAAGGCTCCTCTTCAAAAAGTTGCTGATCAGTTATTTTCCTTCTTGTGTAGGTACAATTCATTCCTTTTTGCATTTAGTTCTTTACAAGTTTTCCGTCTTACTGCTTCCCCAGTTGATGAAGACTGTTTTGCAATTCACTTGTACTGGTAGCTAAAAAAACTACTGGTAGCTCCACTGCTGATAGACAGAAATGTGTGTCTTTTGTTCCTTAAACCAAAGATTAAATTACAATTTTGAACTGAACTGGAAAAAAAAGAGATGTTTTGTTTTGTTTTGTCTTTTCTAGAGCTTTTAGTAAACATTAAGGATAAAACCTTTTCGATGGAGTGAGGTGGAACATAATTTGCTGACTGTAAATATGCACAAATGAACAAGATACTGACTTTTAATTGTGCAGCCAGGAATAGAATTGTTGTCTTGTGCTCTTCATTATTTTAACTTTTTCTGAAGAATGAATGTTGTGAAGGAATTGAATGTAGGGAAGAAAAGCGTGAGGAAGAAAGGAGGAAGTAGCAGGCAGACAGTGTTCTGTAATAACTTTCCGTAGTAAGAATAAAGCCAGATAGGTGACCAGACTTTTCTCTGAGCTTCTGAAAGCTCTTTAATATTATGCTTTTTATTATTAAAAAAAGAATTATTCTAAAGCAGTTTTTAAAATTAACAATGTCCTGGACTGTGTTAGGAGCAGTGTTGCCAGCAGATCAAGGGACGTGAGCCTTCCCCTCTTAGTGCTGGTGAGGGCACACCCGCAGTACTGTGTCCAGTTCTGGACTCCCCAGTACAAGGACACATGGAAATACTGGAGACAGTCCAGTACAACACGAAGTTCATCACGGGACTGGAGGATCCCTCATATGAGGAAAAGATGACTCAGCTAGGACTGTTTAGCCTGGAGAATAAAAGGCTCAAGGGGAATCTCATCACTCTCTGCAAACACCTGAAGGCAGGATGAAAGGAAGCTGGAGCCAGACAATTTCCAGTGATGCCCAGTGACAGGAGAACAGGCAATGGGCATAAACTGAAACACAGGAGGTTCTGCCCGAACA
>Ga0181612_147890_pt1 | contig 14024 bp, 7 predicted proteins | sample HoacroProtozoa21_FD_119630 | JGI IMG/M metagenome (GOLD analysis project Ga0181612, IMG submission 119630) | Hoatzin crop microbial communities from Cojedes, Venezuel. Combined Assembly of Gp0051906, Gp0051904, Gp0051908
GCTTCATCATGAAATCTGTTGATTAAAGTAGCACTGTTACTATGAAAAATGGTTGAATTCACCATTTATAAACTATGTGGTTTTGTCCATGTCACAAAAAGTATTGTTTTGTTTTAAAATTGTCAGGGGTAGTTTCACGGTTGTAAGATCTTGTAATGCTTGAGATTTTTCTGTAATCCCACCTGTAATAAGGAGATTATTTAAAAATATGACTACTCCAAAGAAAAAATGTCTTTCTAGGTCTTTTGGGGGGAAAGGAAATTTTGCAGGTAGGAACCCCCAAAATGTGAACAACAGACATGACACATCAAACCAAGTTTCTGGTTAACTGAAAGTTAACAAAAAAATCATGGAAACACTGATTAAAGGGGGAAAGCGATAATGTTTTAGTAAAATAGATCCCAGTTGTTTAATTAGAGCAGGAGACAAAGAGGGAAAAATAATTTTATCAGTCTCAGTAACAGTAACATCATTTTGTACTCCCTGTTGTAAGGAAATGAAGATTTTGGTATTTTTTGGACCTTCAGCTTCTCCACTATATTTTTCTTCTGTTTTTCTATGGAAGTCAGCGCTTTGCGTTCAGACTGTTACTGCTAGTCCACTGTAATAATCTGTAAACCTGTTGGTCAGCCAAACTTGACCGAGAAGGAGGGGTGTCAAAGGTATTAGGAGACCCAAATACGCTGCCTCCGTGGTGGGAGAAAGCTGTTCTAACCCCTCATCTTCTGCCTACAAGAAGCTGTAGTCAGTTGGCTAATTGGCATGGGTACCTGTGAGGTAAGCTGCTCACAGTAAATCCACACCAGCCATAGCACTTAGTGCCACTTGCTAATCCAAAATAGACAGAACACCTGGAAGAGGACTGGGAAATAGGGAGACAGGAACATAGGAGCAGAAATTTAAAAAAAAGTACTTCAGAGACAAGTAATGTTAGTTAAAGTAGGATGTCAGCTTCTAGTAAAACGGATGGTCTTTATTGCACTGCTTACCGAGTTGGCTGTGGCCCTGCAAAGCAATTTCTGAGACCACCAGTCTGCAAGTGTATTCATGAAGTGTAGCCTCTCAGAGCATGGCCATGCTTTAGATCAGGAAAATCTTACATTTAAAGACAACTTATTAATTGTAGTTCTCACACATGGTTCTACAGAAATATCCAAATTTTAAAAAGAGAAAGCATTTTCTATTCCATTCACATCTGGGAATGAGAGGAATGAGAGGAAAACAGAATTTTATATCTATGAGCAGGTTTCCAGAATTTCATTTAATTGAATTTGGGAGACTTGTCTGTTGATGTTGTAGTATTTACACTGTGTGGTGACTGATACTGCACTGCTTGGTAACTGCTGAGGCAGGAAAAACAATATAGTACAAAAGCAGAAACACATGTAGTAAACCAGCTTGGTGCACACAACAGCACGAAAGCTTTGTGAATGCAACAAGTGCATGACATAGATACCATAGCAAAGAAGCCAAAAACAGGATAAATATTTTGTGATTATTTCCTTACACAAAATACTTGGATCAGTTGCACTCTCCCAAGCCAATGACATGTTTCTTTTCTATTAATACAGCAGCAAGTGGTTGTGCCAAGAGGTGTATGCCAATGCAAGCAGCAGAACTGAATGAAAAATCTGGTCCTGTTCCCCGCCTCAATATTCAATCAAATACACTAAATGGGGCGAATTAGATTATTTAAAGACCTTTATTGTATTAATTGTCAGAAGAATGTCTGCAACACAAATAGGACTACTGTTTACATATTGAAACTGATATTTTTTTGCTAAATTAATTCAGTTCTAAAAATGCTATGCAATATTCGTACATAAGCATTCCAGATCCTCACAACACCCTTGTTTAATGGAAACTTGAAAAACTAGGCCATGATACACAAATGTGTATGTGTGTAATAATATAGTCTAGGCTAAAGCTTTTACAAGCTTTTGATAGTAATTCTCATTCTGATGGCAGGTGCTGAGAATGTTGTGGAACAGCAGTCTGATTTGGAAAAATAAGACCAAAATATGTATAATTTCAATAATATCAATGCCATAACCTCAAAATTAGGAAAGCTTCTGCTGTTGATTTACATTACTCCCCCTTCTATGCAGTAGTGTCAGTAAACACACTGTTTACCATAATAAATTCCATCCTAATCCTAATGAACGTGGTTTTCTCCGTGTCCTTGAATAAAGGGATATAAACCTTTATTACCAAAAGCACAGAAGAAGCCAAGAAATCTTTCTACGTTTCTCGTTGGATGGCCCCTTTGGTGGATGCCCCCTCCCTGGCAACGTTCGAGGCCAGGCTGGATGGAGCTCTGAGCAACGTGGTCTAGTGGAAGGTGTCCCTGCCCGTGGCAGGGGGGTTGGAACTAGGTGATCTGTAAGGCTCCTCCCAGCTCAAACCATTCCGTGATTCGTTGGTTCCATCCTCATCAAAACATGCTATTGTTGTAATCTGAAAATAAATTTGCCCGAGTTTGTAACTTCTGTTAAATATTAAGACTACTTTTGCGCTAATCAGATTGATCCTATCTTTCAACTAAAAGCCTTTATTCTGTAATTCTGTGATTATACAGATTCAAAATATCTTTTCATCAAAACCTTTACCTAAAAATTAAAATAGCTAATGTTAATAGATGTGGGATGTATTACTATGGAATAACTATTTTATATGAAGAAAGCAAATAGAGATACTGAACAAGCAGTTCAACACTGCAGCATTAGCCCTTCTTTGTTTTCAAATGACACTCTAAAAGTATATATACTTTCAAATAGCACTTTTATCTAGACTCTGCAAAGTTTGAAAATAAGGTAACTTAAAACTGAGAAATGTTTTCCTGTCAGCTGTAGTGAGAATAATGTACAGGAAAAGGTGATGTAATGATCATATCACTTACATTATTCTCTCCCTAATGAATAATCTTCCACAGTAAGGATGAGCTCACTTACTATTATTGGAGTCACATCTGTACGCCACAGTACACTGCTGAATGCACCGGAGTTTTGATGCTGTATAATCTGCCTGTAGATAACACTTTTCATTGGGATTGCAAAACCATTATATGTACTACATATGGAGTAAATTTTCCTCATGAGGAATCCAACAGAAAAAAAGAAACGAAGCTTTCATTTGCAGCAGTTGTACTTGGGATTCACACCCTTCCTAAGCACAGCTATATCTTTCTTCTAAAACCAGTCCCAGACTATTATGAGTTTGGAACATTTAAAACATGTGATGAATGTTTTCTGTTGTCATTTCAGCCAGAGCTCATATGATTGATACAGTAGTCTCAGTTTAATTTCAAACTAAGGATAGAAAATCCTCTCTATTTCTATTACTATTTGTAGCTTCAATGCAGACAGTTAGTGTGCTCAATTGTGAAACTGTGTAACTTATGTAATGTGCTTTCTGTAAATGATGAATCATATTCTTCTTTAAACCTGGTAAAGCGAGTAAGGCTGGGAGTCAATTTGGAATTCAAGAAATAACATAATTAGAGCCACTGAGTAATGTAATTCAATATTATAAATGTCTTGAATACAAAAGCTTTTATTAATATTAATGAAGCAGGAATGGACAGAGAAGAATCGTGTGTGTAGAAAGTCTAAAAGAACAAATCTCTCCCTTAGAATAGGCACATTCCCTAATGCCGTTCACTTTCCATGCATCTAATCCAATAATTGTACAGGACTGGAAATACTAGGAACATTTTAGGCTCTGATTCAGGAAAGGGTTAAGCATATGCTTAAAATGAAGTGTGTTTCTATGTGCTTTGCTGAGTATAATGCTAGGAGCTGAACCTGGCAGACCAGATTCCCTTTTTGTGGTGGTAGTGTGTATTTGTGGCAGCAGTGATTCTGTGGCTAACCGTAAACTTCTCATGTAAGTAGGAATAAAGTACTCTCACTTCAGTGTTTTGTGTCCCTATTTATAAAGCTGCTTTGAGACATCAAATTTCATAAAAAATTGTGAACTAAAAAGATATCAAGAATTGCAAAGGAAACTTAAAAATCATTCCTCTTCTAAATATGGTCCTAACACTGTAATCTTCCCCCTTAGCTAAACAACCTGTCATCACAAATCCAAAACTAGACATGTATGTATACCCCCATGTACACAGACATGCCCTTATATAAGCAGTAGTTACACAGTTTCAGATTCAAGAACTTTCCATATTTTATAGATGATTAGGAAGAAAATTATTTCCCTCTTTCATCAGTCTTTATGCACATTAAAGGAAGCCATGTAATTTCTATTCTCTTACACTTTTCCCACCATTTTTTGCCTTCTGTTTCTTCTTCTCATGATCACCACATGTGTTAAAACTTGGGTGGGACAGGCTGAGAAGTTGGGAACTCTGTTGCACAGGCCTTATACACAGCAGCCACCTACTCCATCTCCGCTTCATCTCAGCTGTGCTTTACATTTCTTTAGCTAGCCAGTAAGTTTACCTGCAGGCGTTTCCTGGATTCCTGCAGAATTCTTGCCCTTGAATTTAGTTTTTTCTGGTTAGTGGACAGTTCTTTGTCACTTTCTCTTGTGAAGCTACTTTTTTCCTTGTTCAGAATACTGTGATTTTTAAAAGAAATGAATTAATAAAAACAAGCAAAAGCAAACAGGTTAGCATGTGGATGATGCAGATTAAACTTTTGAATATATTAGGTAAAATCTCTGTGCATACTGCATACCAGAGTAAGAATGCTTAGTTGTACATGTGGGATAATTGATCAGTTTACCTCCCTGGAAAATATTAGCCTACTCAGGCTCCCCCACATTGATTCTCTGATGTCCCCATTACTACAATAATTGGACTAGATCCTAGTCCACCTTTGACTACTTCACAGCATTCTGTCTCTCAGTGTCCCTTAGCAGAATTAGTCAAGGCTGTCTGTATACATGAAGATGAAGTGGGTGATTTGCTGGAGTGATCTGTGGTCCAGATATGCTGCTCTGTGGAAAGTTCTTTTCAGGTGACTCTACCTGTAAGCTGGTGCAGCTTGTTAAATTTGTGCTGAGGTTTGCACCAGCCTCAGGACTTGCACAACTAGGCTGTACTAACAGAAAAGTCCCCAGTTTAGAGGTACTATAAGCCTAAGAGGTACCATACCTCCTTGAAGACTGCATGTCATCTATCCCTATGGTTATTTGTAGAAATTAATATCACCAACAACCGGCATTAGTGGAAGCTCATCATGCATAGAGATTTTCACTTGCTTATTAAAATTTGAACTGGACTCATTGCAGTGCAGTGAGATTTTGTCTTCCTCACGTTTAACTGCACATCTTTCTTCCGTCATTGTAAGAAAACATTGTAAACTTTAATTTCTGTGATATGGATGTTTCTTCTAGATTTACTAAATGCATCCTACAGGGCTTGCCTTGACACTTTTCATGAACCTTTTTTATGTTCTGTTTCTATCAGCTCTCTTTCTCTAGCTGTGTACCACACCCTTTCCTTTGAGAGACATCAAGATTGTTCTCCTGCCCGATTTCAAGACCTCAATAATTCTACAAAATTAATGCATCATGTCACCTATGGATAGAAATAAGCAATTGCATCCCTCATCACTATATTAATCATCAAATTATTCAGTTCACTCTCAGCCTTCATACAAATATGTCACATTTTCTATCAGTTGATATTTTTAGTGGATAAATATCAGCCAGCAAAATAAACATTTCAATTCCATAGTATGAGATAGAAAGTAGGAAAAGATGTTTGATTCCTCATATTAATTTCAGTTGCAAAAGTATTTTGTCTCGGTTTGTGCCTAGTCTTTGCCTGTGTAGCCATATTTCTGTAAATCCTAGAACAGATCAGTTTTCTTCTGTGCAGTGCAACACCAAGTGAAAGCAATTAGCCCCTAAACTGACAAGCCAGTGAGTAACTTTTCTATCTCTCAGACTGCAAAATATTCAGAAGTATATATGTATATATGTGTGTATTTTTAACTACAAAGTATTTCTTCAGGGAATGTGAAATTTCTGTAATCGCAGCAATGGGCAGAGAGTACAGTTAAACAAGAGTACAGATGGTTAAAGTTTGCACAAAGTGAATGGAAGTTTGTTTCCCCATAGTGCAGCAGGTAAGGCAAACACATAGAATCTCTGTCAAAAAGAGATGATGTTTCCACACAAATACATAGCTTTTACTTGTACAAAAAGCACTTGTTTCGTCGATTCTCTTGTTTAGCTTCACTTAAAAAAATCAGGTACAAGTGAATTGAGTGGAAAGTAGAAATAAAACTGTTTTCTGTGAAGAAAACAGTGAAGGAGTAGAGGCCTTTCAGAGACCCTGATCAGGCTGCCTTTTTACTCTTCACTTCTGCTTCAGCATTTGCTACCATGCTGAACTGTAGTCTGCAGCAATCCTTGACAGGGATTTTTTTCCTCCTTGATTTGAACATTTTTGAGTCAATGCTTCATAAAGTGGTGAGTACCTCGCAAGAACCATGTGATGAGCACGTGCCTCCTTGATAGAAGTATCTGACATCAAAGTGTCTGACATACAATCTGGAGGAAGTGTGGAATTGCTGAAAAAGAAGATAACATCTTCCAAGCATAAACCTGGGTTCAGGTTTTTTCCAGTAAGGATCCAGAAAATTGTATTAGTTTCTGAAGTAAGTCTAAATGGTTTAGTTTGAAAATCAGATTGAAAACCTTGACGTCTTGCATGATTTAAGTGCTTTCTTGTTTCATTTGGTTTTGACATACCACACGAGTCAGACACTTTTGTGTTCACGTTTCAATGCAGATGGGACTCAGGATAAATCAGTACATACACATTAATTGTCTTCTCGGTTAATATTGAAAGACAGCTACTTCTGGGTTTAATCGTGGTTACTGGTTATCAGTGCAGAGCAACTACGGGACAACTGCAAGAGAAGAGAGATTCAGCTCAACGGAATGCAGTTATCCAGATCAGTATTGCTCAATTCATCTTTCATTTAATCGTTTGCACTGGACTCAAGTTTTATATCTTGCTCAAGGAACAGCGCTTCTAGGAGCACAAAATTTGTGAGTTCACAATTTGTTCAGTAAAAAGAACACTTCCACTCACTACATAATGAGCTTCATTTTTAGAGCTCTTATTCTTGGCACCATGTCATTACACAAAAATCAGAGTTTTCAGTTTTCATTTAACAGGTTGTTTCTTCCTAACAGTTGCTCATAAAGGCATGAACACATGACCCAGATGTGCTTCCTCCCATGATGTCTGCTTTCAAGATAAACCAAAACTGCCAGAAGATAACCCAGTACCAGTATTCTGGGAGTCATGTCTCTTAAGTAATTCAGCAATTTTTTGTGCATAAGGGGTTAAGAATTTTACAACTCAGCCTGTAAAGTATGCAGATACATACTTCAGCATTTTCACTAAAGAGTTAAAAAATATGAAGGATTAACTAGTCCTGTTTCCTCTTGGTTTGTAAGAGGGTCTGTGGTGTCCTCTCTCTGACACCCAAAATGGGAGTAATTCCACATTGGCAAGCAAACCCATGAAAGCCTCATATCCTGATGTACCCAAGACTTGTGATAGGTCAAGTCTACCTATGCAGCCACAATTGCATAGTGCTACAAGAAGTCTCTTTTCCTGGTGTGGGACCAGTTGTATCCTGCTTGCATACATGAAATCCACTGAGCCAGAACATGAGGGATTCAGTGTCCACCTCAATCATGCAATGATATTCACTGTAAGAAGATTAAAACTGATTAGTGAGAGAGAAAGTATTTTCTCAACAATCTCTCTAAGGAAACTAAGAATTATTGCAAACCATACTATCTTATTTTCTTTTTCACATTTTTAATTTCAAAATATTTTTAAAATTCTGCAATAATACAAAAGTCGGTTTAATTTCTAAATGAATTAGCTTACTAAAACAACTGGTTTCACACACAAAACCTGTGAGTGAGTATTACCTATAAGTTCTACTTTTTTCAAGTGCTTTGGGATACACTGTCTCTGATAGATGACTAATATATGAATTGCAGAGAGTAATATTTATACATTTTATCTAGCCTAATGTATAAATTTATGTCTGATTTTTAAGTTCACTACAGGTAAGCATCCATTTGCCAACTCTGAGAACAAAAGTTTCAAGTATCAGAAAATTAGCTGTAATTTTAGCTGTATGATACACAGCTAAACCTGATATACCAAAAATAAAAATATAACTACTGTTACAATTTCCTGTATTTCAGATAAGTAATCTGGTGTGCTTTTTTATTTGTATTATGTATTCTGATTAATGGAAATGTAAATATTTAGATTTCAGCCATCTTTCTCATTTCATGTTCCCTTTGTTGTAACTCCTGACCTCTGACTGAGAAAGGATTTTTGAAGCCTTCCCCAGGCTTGGCTGGTAGGACAGTGCCAAAATCCATGCAGCTACTGAAATGTCCTTCTCTCTCTAGCTGCAGAAGCTTACTGCCTAATCCCAGGGAATTAATAAATCACATAAAACGGACAGCTAAGAAACTCCTGGACAGTTTAGGAATCACTGTCAGCCTTTCCCTCTGCCCATGGGTCCCCAACTGGTGTCTACCTCAAGACTCTCACCAGATGTGATCAGCTGGGTTTCACACTCAGTGCGGTGGCAATACAGAGAGCCCATTCATCCTGCTGCAGAGTGCATGGGCAACTCTAACCCCTCAGGTGGAATCTCCAGGCAGCTCAGAGCCCCATCTGGTAGCCATTTGGATGATGTGAACCCAAATAGTATTTGAAACGGCTTCCTTCTTCTTTCACTTTGCCCCATTGTTGTGATGGGACATCATGACTGATGTGAAGCCCAAAGCTTATTTCACGTTATAGCAGCAAACAACTTTATGAACTTCTTCCAGCTTTCTCAGAAGCTTGAAGGATCCTTGAATGTGGAAGCTGTCAGTTTTCATCACAAGTTTATGTAAATGCATAAATGGATAGTTTTAAGCATCTGTAAGATAATTTATTTCAAAAGCTTCTAGGAAAGCAACTGGGTAATTATTTACCACTTTGGTTACCATCACTGAATGTAGCTGGCAGTGAAAGGCATCAAAATTATAGTTCTGTCCTTGTGTTTGATGGATTGTACCAGAATGTGAACAGAATATTTCCATCACTGGGCGGTAGTATCTCTCATCTTTCATTTTGCAAGTTTATGTTACAGAATACAAGAAATTGGAGGAACTCAGGAGACATTTTAGATACTTCTCCTACTGTCACTTCCTGTGAGGTATGTTACATTATGTAATATTTAAGCTTACTCATGTAATGCCAAGCTCTCCCAAATTTTAATCAAGTTGTCAATCAGATTGCTGTAGAAATATGTCCGAAAACTGAAAAAAGTATGATATAATCAGAAGATAAATGAGTCATATTTGCTACCCTAAGCAAAGCACTAGACGGAACTAGTGTGTGCCACCGTGCACTCAAGGATCTTAATTTGGTGGTTGATTGTAAAATGCACCTCTTGTTACATCCGGAATCTTCCAGCTCTATGCACAGAAGTATTAAATAGGCCTAAGTTGGTTGTAAAACCAAATGGTAAGATTGTTAATTAAAAATTTTAGCTAAAGGTTAACTAGAGTGACTTGGATAAAAAATGACACTTTGTAAATACAGAGAAAATTACAGTAGTCCTATGTGAAACTTGAGAAACAAATGCCTCCTTTAAAAATGTGAAGTGGGGACCAGAAATTAGGGTTTACCAATTCAGAATTTATCTACTTGAGATCTTGCATCTAAACACAGGAAAATCTTCAGAGCTATAGGTCCATTATGGGACCCATAGGTAACAGTAGTCTCCCTTCAGACAAAGTAAGCCTTAGCCTACCTGCGTAAACGCCAAGAAAAAGTCTTGAAATGTGTACCTTGAAATCAGAGCTGTCGCCACCAAGTCTCTTCAGGAAAACATCTGACTTTAATTCATTCCCTGAATACAAATTTCATTAATTCAACCCTGTCCTAATCCTAAACTGTAGACACCTTCCTGTGGTGCCTCACTAGAGTATATATCATATATGAAACACTCTTGCATATTTAAAAGCCTAAGAGCCAGGAATTAGAACCAGTTGGCTGTTACACCTTTAAATATGCAAGAGAGTTTCAAACCACTCTGCTGAACTGCTGTAAAACTTCAAGTACAACTCAACCCTGTTACACTTCACCACTGCTGGTGCACTTAGCAATAGGCCACGAGAATCTTCAAGTGTAGTGCCAGGATCATTTACACCAACCTAAGCGCAGGGGCAGTGCCAAAAGGGGAGCTCCCGCTCTGCCCCGAGGTGTGCGTTTGCACAGCCTCCCTCAGGCCTGACACTGGCATTTGAGCAGCTAGGAAATATGCCAGATGACAAAACTGACCTGACTAAAAACTATGTCACCGGAAGAAAATAATCCATCTCAGAAATGTGGGTGGGGTAGAACTCTTTCTCTAAAAATTTAGACGATTTTAGCACAGTAATGATCCCCTAGGCTGGGCCTTCTATACTTGGTGGATAATCACATCCTGCCTGCAGATCTACATGTTGAACAAGTGTGCTGTCTAATTATTGCAGGAGTGGAAGGGCAACTACAGTGCAGAATGTGCTATACTATAACTGTTTCTAAGCTAGTCATGTGACGGAAATTTGCATGAGGAAGAGGATTCTCGTGAAAGAGGATTTAAGATTTTAATTCAGATGGTCAAAGCTAATTACCTTTTTACTCTGGCCACTGAAGTCTCCTAACTGAGTGGAACAAGGAGCAATGGCATGTGATTAGATTCTTACTTGGAGAATGCTGTTGCAACATACATTTTTTTTTAAATAAAAGGTACTGCCTAGAGAGCTTTTTAACTGTAAATGAAAGAGCATTATTCAGGGGCCTATGAAAGCATAATTCACAGGACAAATATTTCATTTGAACTAATGCAAAAAATAATCTGCTATATTAGGTCATAAATGAAAATGAATATATAGAGTCTCGTCTCCAACTATTCCCGTCACCAGAATATGAGATACTTTGGCAGAGACCTACGCAAAGAATAATCTCCTCAGAAAAGCTCAGGACAGTGATAGTGGGAACCCTACAAGTGAACAGTGGGAATAGCCTCGTCAGTGTTTGTGTGGGCATGCACCAAGTCTGTCTGTGCTAAGCTTGGCTGAAGCCACTGCTATGAGTCACTCACAAATCTAAATAAAAAGCATTGTGGAAGATTAAACAGAGACTGAAGAAGGAGTTCGAAGCCTTCACCATGTGTATTTAAGATCGTGTTCATTTTACTGCAGATTCACAAAGTGAACAAAACAAGGGAGCATTTAACAAGAGTTGAAGACAAGTGTCTTCAGTGTTCCACATTTTTCTTCATTCTCCCTTCTACTCCCTGCAGCAATTTGAAGGCATCTAAAATAATTTGTTTAAAATGTGCTTTAAATACGTGTTTTCTCATAAAAAAAACTCTTCACATTTCAGTGCAGCTAGCTGAGCTATGTTGGTGTAGTAGAGATTAAAATTTAACATGAGTAGTATTGAATGCTTTTTGACAAATATTTTGAAAATTTTGTCATGTTTCTTTCTGACTGAGGAAAGCAAAGAATTCTGAGATGGGATATCTTCACATTTGTAGGTAGAAAGACAAGGTAAGATGGGGCATTCTGTCAGCTTTATATAAAACAAACAGGTAGAAAGCAATAACAAGTGATACAATAGCTGTGTCATTCTGTTACTGTACCAGTAAGTACTGGTAGTTTCTGAAGGGTGTAGAAACAAAGGGATTGATTCTTCACCATACCTGTTCTGGTTTTATAGATCTCTGATGTTCAAGGCCTGAATACTCTTTTTTTCAGAAACGGAGGCTTTCTAGATGTCTTTAAAACATAAACAATGTTTAAGATAAAATGAAAAGGATTCTATCTTCTTTGCCTCTTAGGTGACTATCTAGTTAAGTTTGTACTTACACTGTGGATATGTTTGTCAGCTGCCCCTCTGGAAATAATGAATGCAGGAGATTGTTCCATTATCTTGTGAATTAAATTACATACTAGTTAGCTGAGATGTGACACTGCCAGTGTACTGCACCATATAATTCAATCCGATTTCATTTTTCTCATCTTTGTGTGCCAGTCGTAAAATACAGATGTATTGCCAAGATCTTCAAACACATTTCCAGCAGCAACATGAGCTGAACAAGAGCCTCTCGTTCCTTGACAGACTCCTCAGGCAGCTGCGTGGGTGGCTTTGGAGTTTTTTTGTGGTCTTTCATGTGGTTGAGTTGCTGATGGGCTGTTTTGTCTGCTTTGCCCCCCTGGGTATCAGTTCCCTTTGATTTTGAGGAATTTATTCATCCATTTGAGAATACAGTTCTGTGTAAAACTCTTCTGAATTATGCAAAATGTACTTCTTCACAAGAAAAATGTATCTTCCAAATCCATGACCTAAATTACAGTTGGATTGTGTAAAAACTTCAAATGTGACACTGAACATTTGATTTCATTTATTTATTTATTTATAGTTTATGGTATATCAATAGAGAAACAAAAAATAGAAGTTAAATGTTTTCCTGCAAAATTTCTCAAGCTAAAATTTGTGACTGCTGCATCCAAACAAATCATACGTGTAAGATGTGGTTGTATACAAGCAATGGCACCAAATTGTGTTTTTAAACATTCTCCCAAATATTTCAAAAACTGACAAAATTTGAAGAGTCCTCTTGCTCTTCCTTCTTTTTGATGATCTGCAACTCCTGTCTGTGCACCCAAGAGGTTAGGGGCATTGTTCATTTCTACCTGGTCGCCAAATGCTACCATATGTAATCACACTAGCTCTCAAATTTGCCTGAAAAAAAAAAAAGTTATACTATTTCCCTACGCAAAAGAGGTAACATAGAGTTAAACTGCATAGTTAATATGCTAATGAAGATTTTTTAAATAGTGAAGATTAGTCCTAGGCTCCTGAATATCTTTACTTTGAACAGCTAACATATGACAAACTGTTAGATGTAAAATCTTTGAGTGTTTGTTACCACCTGAGAGCCTGTTACCAGTCCTCACGGAGCTACCGGCACTGGTTTTTTCCCTTAGGGTGACCGTTTGTTAAAGAGAAACTTTATTGCAGTAGGGTTCCTGACATAACAATGTTTACCATATAGCAAGAACAAATAAGTGCTCATGGCATCCGCAGATAAATACAGAGAATGTGAACAGTGATGACAGAAGGAGAATATGATATTTATGATAGTTCAGCTAATTAGTATGATTAAATTAGAGACAGATGGGATAAACTGCAGCATACAAGCTAGCAATTTTCTTGACTCTGAGTTATTTCAGTTCAAATGATCTTCTAAGGCAAATGGAAGAAGCCTCTAGACTGAACAAAGCACACTGCTGTAGTAAGTAGGATGACTTAATAAATCTTTTTACCACTGTGTAGCTCCTAGGCTACATTGTTCTAAGTCTTTATGATCTAGGGATACAGGGAGCTCCCTGGTAGCACTGAGCTTGCAAAAGTGTTTATTTGTCCCTGATAGACTTGCTCTTGTCTACCAGCAAAATGGTATTTTGGAGGTCTGTTGAAATTATGATCCCATAGAGTGGTTTATATTCCAAGTATAAGTTTTTTACAAACTGTTTAAAAAAAGACAAACTCACAGTGAATTAAAAAGTCCTAAAGAAATGAATTTGTAAAAGTGCACTTAACACAGCTTCATCATAATAATGACACTCTCAGAGTTAGTTCTGCCCATCCGTTAACTGTATAAGCTGGGATTTATTGAAAGGGTTGCAGCAAAAAGGTGGGTTGCAGGGCTGCTTTGATGTTCCAGTGAAACCAAGCCTTGTCCTGTCCATGTCACACCATTGAAAGGTTTGTCTGGTCGATGCGTCTGGGTGAGAGCTAGCTAGGGATAAGTCTGAGGTAATGCTGGTCCACTGGAAGCAGACAAAGGTAAGGTGAGAATGGTATCTGTTTTATGGATAGCATATAGCTGTCACTTGTGCTCTGCATCTGAATGGTTTGAGATACTCAATGGCGGTAAAGCAACAGCACTCATTTCCAAAAAGGCTTA
>Ga0181612_178430_pt1 | contig 14024 bp, 12 predicted proteins | sample HoacroProtozoa21_FD_119630 | JGI IMG/M metagenome (GOLD analysis project Ga0181612, IMG submission 119630) | Hoatzin crop microbial communities from Cojedes, Venezuel. Combined Assembly of Gp0051906, Gp0051904, Gp0051908
CAGCCAAAGGGTTGTGCCTGTAAAATAGAGGGAGCAAAGTCCGCAAAACAGGCCCAGAACCAGGTAGAAGGGCATATTTGCCATATTGAACGGTGCCAGGGTGCAGGTAAAAGGCGTCTGGAATCCCAGCAGAAGATAGGATACTACCGTTGCGGTAAGGGTAGATAGCAGCAGGGGCATCATTGACCCCATCGAGATATTGAAAAGCAGGATTTCCAGGGTGAATAGCACTCCCGCTAGAGGGGCCTTGAAGATGCCCGCAATGGCACCGGCAGCGCCACAGCCCACCAGCACCGTAATTCCGCGATAGGACATTTTGGAAATCTTGCCGATATTGCTTCCTATAGCTGCACCGGTATACACAATGGGAGCCTCGGCACCCACCGAACCACCGAAGCCGATGGTAAAGGCACTGGTCAGCATTGAAGACCAGCAGTTGTGTGCCTTGATTCGGGATTCCTTGCGGGAAATTGCCACCAGCACCTTGGTAACCCCGTGCCCGATATTATCCTTAACTACAAAGCGGAGCAGTAGCAGCGAAATCAGCATACCCAGGGCTGGAAAAGCTATGTAAAGCCATCCGTAGGGGCTTTTTTCGCAAAGCGGGATTATCAGATTCTTGAAAAAGCGGATGGCCGACTCCAGCAGCACTGCCGCTAAACCAGAGCCGAGCCCCACAAGGAGGCTCAGCAGATATAGTTTGGAATTTTCACTCAGTTTGGGCACGGAGCGTTCCTTTATTATTCGTTGTCGGCGGGGTCGTCGCTTCCGTACTGGGCGATATTATCGTCAGGAAGCGGGTTATCCTCGTCGCCTGCGGATGCGGAAGTTCCTGCAACTTCTTCATTCTCAGCAGCTTCCTCGCCCTCAAGCCAGCGCTCGATATCCTCGGCATCATCGGTCTTGACCTGAATCTTGACCAGGTAGATTGCATCGGGAATCTCCATGGTAACCGCATAGAACGGGGTTCCATCGGGCTTGGTGTAACGGGTGAGGTCGTTAAGGTAGTCGTTAAAACCCCTTGGGTACTTTTCTGCGAATGCCTCAGCGAGCTCAGGCGACATATTCTCGTAGCTCACTACATGTCTTTTTTTGATAACAGATGCCATATACTTAAAATTTGCTTGCAATTATAAAGCAAATATTCAGAATCTACAACACTCAGACGCAATTTTTTGCAAAAAAAGCTACATTCTTTCGGGGAGTTCGATGCCAAGTACCCCCATTCCGAGCAAAAGCACATGTGCAACGCTCTCTATCAGGGCCAGTCTGGTCTGCCTCAGAGCAGGGTTCTCCTCGCGGAGAATCTGGGTATCATGGTAGTACTGGTTGAACTCTTTTGCAAGGTCGTAGCAGTAGTTTGCAATCACTGCAGGGGAATAATTGCCGGCAGCCTCCCCTATCTTCTGAGGGTAGGAATTGATGATTTTCACCAGCCTGATTTCCTTGGCAGAAAGGTCCTCAGAGGCCACTTCCTTCCCAATTCCGGACTCGGCAGCCTTGCGGAGAATGCTGCAGATTCGGGCGTGGGTATACTGGATGAAAGGACCTGTATTTCCGTTGAAATCAATGGATTCGCTAGGGTCGAAGAGCATCTTCTTGCGAGGGTCTACCTTAAGTATGAAATACTTGAGGGCGCCCAGGCCAATCATGCTATAAAGCTTGGACTTTTCCTCCTCGGGAATCTCCTGAAGCTTGCCGCTTTCCTCGGAAATCTGCTTTGCATCGGTGTACATCTCTTCGATAAGGTCATCGGCGTCCACAACGGTGCCTTCGCGCGACTTCATCTTGCCGTTGGGGAGTTCCACCATGCCATAGGAAAGGTGGAAAATCCTCTGCGCCCAATCGAAGCCAAGCTTGGAAAGCACTAGCTTAAGTACCTGAAAATGATAGTTTTGCTCATCGCCAACCACATAGACATGGGAATCCAGGCTGTACTGCGCGAACCTGCGCTCGGCGGTGCCGATGTCCTGGGTGATGTAAACCGAAGTGCCGTCGGAACGCAGCAGAAGCTTGCGGTCCAGCCCGTCGGCGGTGAGGTCGCACCATACGCTGCCATCGGGGTCTTTGACGAACACACCCATATCCAAACCCTTCTGTACCAGCTCTTTACCGAGCAGATAGGTCTGGGATTCATAGTCAACCTTGTCGAAGCTGATACCAAGTGCCTTGTAGGTCTGAGCGAAGCCGTCCAGTACCCAGGAATTCATCTTGGCCCAGAGGTCGCGGACTTCCTTATCCCCATTTTCCCACTTCACCAACATCTCGTGCACAGCCTTCATGCAGGGAGCTTCCTTCTTGGCCTGCTCTTCATCCATTCCGCTGTCTACCAGCGACTTAACCTCTTTGGTATAGATATCGTTGAAAGCCACATAGCAGTCGCCAACAAGGTGATCACCCTTCTTGCCGGTGGACTCGGGGGTAGCGCCGTCAAACAGCTGCTGCCAAGCATACATGCTCTTGCAGATATGCACGCCCCTATCGTTCACAAGGGTGCACTTGATTACATTGTTGCCGGCGGCCTTAAGCAGATTGCTGACGCTGGCACCCAGCAGGTTGTTGCGGATGTGCCCAAGGTGCAGTGGCTTGTTGGTATTAGGCGAAGAGAACTCCACCATAATATTCTTGCCGGTAGAGGGCAGGGTGCCAAAATCGGCATCTGAGACGATTCCCTTGAGGGTTTCTACCCAATAAAGCTGGGAAAGGCTCAAATTCAGAAAGCCCTTTACACTGTTGAAAGCACTGATTTCGGGGCAGTTGGCCACCAGCCATTCCCCTATTGCATTTGCGGTAGCCTCGGGAGCGGCATGGCTAATCTTGAGCAGAGGGAAAACCACCAGGGTATAATCGCCCTCAAACTCTTTGCGAGTGGCTGCAAGCTGAAGCGCAGAAGCCTCAACTTCTGCGCCATATAATTGTTTTACGGCCTCAACGGCCTTGTTTGCGATAAATTGTTCCGGGATCATCCTAGATAAGACTTTAGGAGTTTGCTGGCTGAAGGTTTCTTGAGTTTGCGGATGGCCTTTTCCTTGATTTGGCGCACCCTCTCACGGGTAAGGTCGAGCCTTTCGCCGATTTCCTCAAGGGTCATTTCCTGGCAACCGATGCCAAAGAAACTCTTGATAATCTCCCTTTCGCGGGGAGTGAGAATCTGCAGGGCACGCTCAATCTCAATGCTGAGGCTCTCGTTGGTCAGACCGCGGTCGGCCATAGGGCTGTCGTCGTTGGGCAGCACATCCAGAAGACTGTTGTCCTCGCCCTCTACGAAAGGTGCGTCCACACTTACATGACGGCCGCTAACCCTCAGAGTATCAGCGATTTTATCCTGGGGGATATCAATCATCTCGGCCAGCTCGTCGGTTGATGGCTGACGCTCGTGTTCCTGCTCGAACTTGCCCAGAGCCTTGTTTATCTTGTTCAGCGAACCTACTTGGTTGAGGGGCAGACGCACAATACGGCTCTGCTCTGCAAGGGCCTGGAGGATGCTCTGACGAATCCACCATACCGCGTAGGAGATAAACTTGAAACCGCGGGTCTCATCGAATTTCTCGGCTGCCTTAATCAAGCCGAGGTTGCCCTCGTTGATAAGGTCAGGCAGGCTGAGGCCCTGGTTCTGGTACTGCTTTGCAACGGACACCACAAAACGCAGGTTGGCCCTCGTGAGTTTCTCGAGAGCCACCTGGTCACCCTTGCGGATGCGCTGTGCAAGTTCAACTTCTTCTTCCGGAGTCACCAACTCTTCGCGTCCAATCTCCTGCAGGTATTTGTCCAGGGATGCACTTTCACGGTTGGTGATTGACTTTGTAATCTTTAGCTGTCGCATTTTTTACTTAATCCTTTGCGAATCCAAAGTAAGCGGCCTGGCCATTGGACTTGACGCCCTCGATGTACACTGCCCTCTTGCTCTTCTTCGCCATATCAATAACATCCTGAGGTTTGGATACAGGCTGGTCATTGACATAGAGGATGATGAATCCATCACTTGCACCTGCATTTGCGAGCTTGCCGTTTCCTGCCGATGCAATCTCGACGCCGTTCTTAAGCCCAAGAGCTGCAAGCTTTTCAGGGTCTGCCGCCTTAAGCGAACCGCCGTAGAATGCCACCGAACCGTCTTCTGCTACAGTGCCTGTTGCCTGTTCGCCGTCCTGGAACTCAACCGGCAGGCTGAGTTGCTTACCGTCGCGAACCACCTTAAGGGTAGCCTTGTCGCCGGGGTGGAAACTATTGACCTTTTCCTGAAGTCCGGATGGAGTCTTGATCTTGGTGTCGTCGATGCCGATGAGTACATCACCCTGCTTAACGCCGGCCTTGTCTGCGGCCCCACCTTTCGAAACCTCATTAATATATACGCCTTCGGGAGCGGAAAGTTTCATCTCTTTTGCAGTTTTTTCGTCAACCTGACTCATTGCTACTCCGAGCTTTGCACGCTTGACGCTGCCGAAGTCGATGAGGTCGGAAACAATCTTCTTAACGATGTTGGAAGGTACTGCGAAGGAATAACCTGAGTAGGCGCCGGTCTGGGAAACGATGGCGGTATTGATACCTACGAGCTCACCCTTCTTGTTCACGAGGGCACCTCCGGAGTTGCCGGGGTTAACGGCGGCATCGGTTTGGATGAAGGATTCAATCTTGAATTCGCCGGTGTAGTTGGGCATGCTGCGGCCCTTTGCACTGACGATACCGGCGGTAATTGTGCCCTTCAGCTGCTCTCCAAGGGGAGAACCGATAGCAAGCACCCACTCACCGAGGCGGAGCTGGTCGGAGTCTGCAAAAGGTACAACGGGGAGGTTCTCTGCTGCAATCTTGATAAGGGCAACATCAGTTGCAGGGTCGGTGCCGACAACTTCTGCATCGTATACCTTGTTGTTGTTCAGGGTCACCTCAATCTTGGTAGCGCCCTGCACAACATGGTTGTTTGTAACGATATAGCCGTCAGGGCGAATGATAACACCGGACCCACTGCCGGTCTGCTCACGCTCTGCTGAATCGGGAATTCCGAAGAAATATTTCCAGAACGGGTCGACATTGTACTGCTGGTTGGTCTTGACCGTAACCTTCACAAATACAACGGCATCCACTGCGGACTCTGCTGCGTAGGTAAAATCGGGATAGTCGGTTTCTGACAAATTGACAGTGCGATACTCTGCCCCGTCAATAGTATAGGATGTTGTGGGTTTGGTTGCGTCGCTGGGGTTGGCTGCTTTGGTGATTCCTACCGCTACAAGGGCGCTCAACGCCGCTGAAATCAATACTGTAAGTACACTTTGTTTCATATGCTGTATTCTTTAAAATTTTCCGAGGAAAGAAAAAATCAAAAGATATGCCAAATTTCACTATCTTTTGTTATATTTGCAAACTAGATAAAAAAGGAAAGATATGGAATTCAATGTTTCAAGTGCAGAACTGTTAAAGGGAATTATGGATGTTTCCAAGGCGATTCCGTCCAAGACTCCCCTCCCCATCCTCGAGAACTTCCTAATGGTTCTCAAGGGTGACGAATTGGAAATCACCGCTTCAGACCAGGAACTCACCCTGCGCACCGTGCTCAAGGTGGACTCCGTTAAGGAAGAAGGCAGCATTGCCGCTCCTGCAAGGCAGCTAATTGACCTGTTCAAGGCCCTGCCCGACCAGCCGGTAAACTTCAAGACCACGGGTGATTCATCCTTCGACTGCACCTGGAACAACGGTAACTCCACACTGCCCTACTTCCCTGCAGAGGACTACCCCGAAATCAAGGGTGTGGGCGCTGACGCAATGAAGGTCAGCATCCCCGCTGAAACCCTCGTAGAAGGCATCAGCAGCACGGTTTATGCTACCGCTGACGATGAGATGCGCCCTGCAATGAACGGTATTTTCTTCGACATGGGTACCGAGTCAACCACTCTTGTAGCTTCCGATTCGCACAAGCTTATCTGCTACACCACCCCCGATGTCAAGCTCCCCGAGCCCGCATCCTTCATCCTTCACAAGAAGCCTGCAAATGTGCTCAAGACCACCGTAAGCAAGGAAGATGGCGAGGTAGAAGTCAGCTTTGACTCCTCTACCGCAGTGTTTAAGTTCGGTGCATCCATGATGGTTTGCCGCCTCGTTGTGGGCAGGTATCCCAAGTACCGCGATGTCATTCCCCAGAACAATTCCAATGTTCTCAAGATCGACCGCGAGCAGTTCCTCAACACCGTTCGCCGCGTTGCCGTTTGCGCCAACAAGGCCTCGAACCATATCAAGTTCGACCTTTCCGCCGGTCAGGTGGTAATCACCGCTCAGGACCTTGGATTCGCCATCTCCGCCGAGGAAACCCTCCCCTGCGACTACTCCGGCGACAACCTCAGCATTGGCTTCAAGTCCTCATTCCTCATTGAGATTCTTGGCAATATGCACTGCGAGACCCTGGTAATGAAGTTTGCCGATGCCCGCCGCGCCGCCCTGATTCTGCCTTCGGAAGAGGAAGCCGACACCGAAAGGATTTGTGGCATCCTGATGCCAATTATGGTTTCATAAAGGATTTCAACGATGAAACTCGATTTACAAAGACCTCTGCTTTTCTTTGATATTGAAAGTACAGGCCTTAATATTGCCACAGACTGCATTATAGAGCTGTCCTTTGTAAAGCTTTTCCCCGATAAGGAGGAACCCGAAATCAAGACTTGGCGCTTCAAGCCCTGGGACTATGCCCTTGGCAAGCAGCACCCCATCGACCCTTCGGCAATGGAGGTGCACGGCATCAAGGACGAGGACCTCAAGAACGAGCCCCGCTTCATCGAAAAGATTAGCGAGGTGACCGCTTGGCTCAAGGGCAGCGACCTTGCCGGATACAATTCCACCAAGTTCGACCTCCCCATGCTGGTAGAGGAAATCGAGCGCGTAAAGGCCTACTGCAGAGGCCGTCTTGCCGACCCGATGGTACCCAACGACAAGAAGTCCAGAGCCAAGGAAGTGCTTGATTCACTGGACTTTGACCTCCACGATTGCCTGATGGTGGATGTGCAGAACATCTATCATTATATGGAGCCCCGCAACCTTAAGGCCGCCTACAGATTCTATTGCGGCGGCAAGGACTTCGACGGCGCCCATTCGGCCGAAGCCGACACCGTAGCTACCTACAAGGTGCTGCTGGGCGAGTTGGATATGTACCAGGAACCCGACGAGCACCACGAGATTGCCCTCAAGAACAATGTTGAATTCCTTTCCAAGATAGGCAATCGCCCCAAACAGGTGGACTATGCCGGCAGGCTCATCCGCAACGACGCCGGTGAGGTGCTAATCAACTTCGGCAAGCACAAGGGCAAGACCGCCCGCGAGGTATACTTCAGCGACCCTTCCTACTTCGACTGGATTGCCAAGGGCGAATTTACCCTGGATACCAAGAACCAGTTTGCAAAGCTGGCAAATCAATTCAGCCTAGAAAAACTTCAGGCCAAATTCGGACGATGAATATAGTTGTCAAAACCTCCGGCGATAAGGTATTTGTGCGCCCCGATGTAACCCTGGAACGAAACAGCGAGGACCTTTATGTCCCCGAGGTGGTTTCGTCTCTCAGCTACACCCCAGTGCTCTATGCCCGCCTATGCAGGCCCGGCAAGAGTATTGCCGCCAAATTCGCCGACAGGTACTACGACAGCTTCAACTATGGCATCCTGCTTTACGCCGATGACCTAATCGATGGGTCTCCAGAGGGCTTTGCCTGCTCTTCCTGCCTCGACCATACCTCATTTCTGCCCCTTACCTTTTATAACAAGGTAGTGCTTGGGCAGGAGACCAATGTGTTTGAACTCAAGGCGGATGGGGCCGTTTTATATTCGGCTTCAGCGCCTGCTCCTTCCTTTATTGAGGAAGCTATCGAGAAAGCCAGTGCCTATGTACCGGTGCGCACCGGCGATGTGCTAGCAATCGAACTTTGCGAGCGTAAACCTTTATGCAGCAGAGAGTTAGACTCCATGCAAATTGAGGAAAGCTTCTGCGAAAACGAACTATTGAACTTCAAAATTATATTTAAATTATGAGACTTATTCCTATTTACACCTGGAACAAAGGTCTGCGTAACTTCGATGTGCGCCGCCAGGCTTTCATCAAGCAGCCTTGGGCCCAGGGAGTAATCCTTTTAGCCTGTGTCGTATTGGCTATGCTGCTGGCTAATCTACCGTTCACAAAGAACCTCTATCACGAGGTGCTTCACACTACCTTCACCCTTCATCTGGGCAGTCCGGACGGCAGCTTTAACCTAAACATCCCTAAGGGAATGACCATCGAAGGCTTCATCAACGATGTGCTGATGGTGGTATTCTTCTTTACCGTAGGCCTTGAAATCCGCCGCGAAGTGGCCTACGGCGAGCTCTCCTCCCCCAAGAAGGCAATGATGCCTATCATCGCAGCCTTCGGCGGTGTTATCGCTCCTGCACTTATCTACACCGCCATCAACCACGGCAGCGCCGCATCCTCCGGTTGGGGTATTCCTACCGCCACCGATATTGCCTTTGCGGTGTGCATCCTGTCCATCCTGGGCGACAAGGTGCCGGTTTCGCTGAAGGTGTTCCTGACTGCCCTTGCCATTGCCGATGACCTTATCGCTATCCTGGTGGTTGCCCTGTTCTACGGAGGCAAAATCAACCTGGTTTTGCTGGGCATTGCCTTCCTGGTTATCATCGCAACGATTGTGCTGCGCAAGCTGGGAGAAAAGAGCATGTTCCCCTATCTGGCACTGGCCGCACTGGTTTGGATTCTATTCTATTATTCCGGCATCCACGCCACAATGTCCGGCGTTGTGATGGCCTTCCTTATCCCCGCTACACCCCGTTATAACGAGTCGCAATTCAAGCACAAATGGGCCCTGTACGACCGTAGGATGCATGAATTTGAGAATGTTGAGGATATGGCCTACCCCACCGGTCCGCAGAGGCACTGCCTGCGCAAGCTCTGCAAAATCGCCAATGGTTCAATGACCATGACCGACCGCGTAGAGAATGCCCTTTCCCCTTGGGTTAACTTCCTGATTATGCCGATTTTTGCCCTTGCAAATGCGGGTGTGGAGATTGCCGACCCTTCATATTTCAATGTGTTCAGGTTCGACCCTGCACTGGGCAGCGTCAGCATGGGTATCTTCCTGGGATTGCTGCTTGGCAAGCCTATCGGAATCACCCTCACCAGCTGGCTGGCAATCAAGCTCAAGGTGGGTGAAATGCCCGCCAAGGCCACCTGGCCGATGTTCTTTGCAGTTGCCTGCCTCGGTGGTATCGGCTTTACCATGTCCATTTTCGTGGATACCCTGTCCTTCGGCGACCAGGCTCCCGAGGTGATGGCACGCCTTCGCGACATGGGTAAGATTGCCGTGCTGATGGGTTCGCTCTGCGCCGGTATCCTTGGAACCATCCTCGTGAATATCGTTCACGGCATCCAGAATCGGAAAAAATAACTATATTTGCAGTCCGCTGCTTCGGCGGCGGACTTTTAAGCCACTTTAGCTCAGTCGGTAGAGCAGCGCATTCGTAACGCGCAGGTCGCGAGTTCGAGCCTCGTGAGTGGCTCCAAAATGGGAGGCTTTTATGGCCTCCCTATATTTCTTTCAACACCGCACTATCCTTTAGATACTGCCGGTCCACAATCAAGAGGCAGCAGGGAACCATGATGTAGGTGGACTCCGGCGCAATCTTAAGGCTGTATGTTAGGATAAGGCTGTCCCCATCTGCCGAGAGACTTTTAGGGGTGATGCTCGTGGAGCAGGAGGTCTCCGGGAGTACTATCGCCAGCACAAATTCCTTGCTGAAATCAATTGGAGTGGGCAGCCCACCCATCACCGCAGCCATCCCAAACAGGGATTCAAATTGAGCCTGAGTGGTGATAATGGGGCTTTCTGGGATGCTAGCATCGTTCCTGAAGAAATAGTGGTCTGCAATCTTGTACTTGATGCCGCTTTCGCATCCAAGCACTGCTAAAAGGCTGATAGCCAATAATAAAAACTTTTTCATTACTTAAAAGATTTATGCCTTGAGCCAGGTATATTTTGCTACTGAATAAAGAGGGATGAGGGGTAGAAGGATGGGAGTTTTGGCGATGTAAGCCTGGAATTCAGCATCCTCGCCATAGGTTTTGGTCTGCCTCAATTCCAGCCTGCGGGCGCCGCTGAACATCACATAGAGGATGCCGATGTATCCCAGCAGGGCAAAAATCCACTGCCAGATGTTGAAACCAGCGCTGATGCAATTAAGGAAGCATCCTGTCCAGAGGATAACCTCACCCAGATAGTTGGGGCAGCGCACAATCCTATAAACACCGGTATCCACAAAACGGTGGGGATTCTTCTTCTTGGCGGCAGATTTCTGAGCATCCGCAATAGCCTCGAGCGCAACTCCAAGCACCATCAGCACTAGGGCAATCCACGCCCAGATGCCGTCAGGGGCAGTATTTGCAAGGCGGGAAGCCAGCGGGCTAACCTGGCAAGCGAAGAGCAGAGCGCAGGAAACCCACAACATAATCATCACCTTCACCGGCTTCTTCTCCTTGACCGTAGGGTCGAAAAGAATCTTGCGGTAGGACGCAGATTTCTTCTCGCGAAGCAGCAGATATCCACCCAACCTGCAACCGTAAAACACTAGTACCAAGCACATTAGCATGGTAGCAAGAGTCAGATTCCCTGAGAATAAAATCGGGATAGCAAGCCCCAGCGCAGCAATGCTAAAACCGTAGCCGATGCTAAAAAAGTAGATGAAATATTTCCAGCCCGCTGCGTTGAAAATCAGGGCAACAATGAACAAAATTAAAATGTACAACATCCTAAAATGGTTTTTGTTGCAAGATAGCAATAATTTTGTATTTTTGCGAAGATAATTCCAAAAGAGAAATACTATGAAGTCAGCAAAGCTTTTTATTTTGGCAGCCTGCACCCTGGCGCTGGTGTCCTGCGGTAATCCAAAGGCCAAGAAACAGGCAGAAACCGCAACCAAGCCCACTCAGAGCGAGGCAATCGTTTATTTCACAAAGGAAATTACCCCCGAAAGCCTGATTAAAATCTACGAGGCACTGGGCAAGGAAGCCAAAGGCAAGGTGGCCGTGAAGATTAGCACCGGCGAGTTAGGAGGTCATAATTACCTCAGCCCCGAACTCATTAAGCCATTGATTGACAAGGTAAACGGCACCATCGTAGAGTGCAATACCGCCTATGAGGGCAGCCGCTCCAACACTGCGGCACATAGGGCAACCATCGCCGAGCATGGATTCGACAAAATTGCTACCGTTGACATAATGGACGAGAATGGCAGCATCAAGATTCCCGTTGTTGATACTACCCATATCAAATACGACCTCGTTGGCAGCCATCTGGCAAACTATGACTTCATGATTAACCTCGCCCACTTCAAAGGGCATGCAATGGGTGGCTTCGGCGGCGTGCTGAAAAATCAGAGCATCGGCGTTGCTTCTGCCGCCGGCAAGGCCTATATCCATTCGGCTGGCTATACCACCGATGTTGTGGAGACCTGGAACCATATAGACGACCAGGACGGCTTCCTGGAGTCTATGGCAGCAGCGGCTCAGGCAGTCCATAACTACCTGAAAGGCAATGTGGTATATATTGATGTCATGAACAAAATGAGCGTGGATTGCGACTGCGATGCTGACCCGGCTGAGCCCAAGCTAAAGGACATGGGCATCATGGCATCTCTCGACCCCGTGGCAGTTGACCAGGCCTGCCTTGACAAAGTATTCAACATGACCCCCAGCGAGGGCAATGACAATACCGACCTTGTCGAGCGCATCAATTCCCTCCACGGCACCCACACCGTCGACTACGCCGCCAAACTCGGCCTCGGCGCCAAGTCCTACAAGCTTGTGGAATTAGACTAGGCTGTGGTCGTGTAGGTTCAGGCCCCGCCCTATACTGCCTCTGCCCTGCCCGGCCCAGCCCCTGCCCAGCCTCTACCCTGCCCTGCCCGTTAACGCGCTGATTATCAATCATATACGCAAATTGGGCACTGCATTTTTGCGGTACCCAATTTTGATAAAACGCTCAGTATCAATAGCTTGCCGGTCAGGGCCAATGTCAACCTATTTCAGGACGGCAAAAAAGGGAGCCGCGAACGACTCCCTTAGGATGATGGAGATATAGATTACAACTTGATTGGGTTGTGCCGGCTAGCGTTTCCGCCAGTAGCCACGAACGCGTTCTACATTGCCATTGCGCATCCGTTTATAGGAATGCACTCTGACACGCGTTGCGCTCCTACCTCGTAGGCGCTTAACAACGCACTTGAGTTCAACTGCTATGGTAAACATTGTTGATGGATTAATTGTGTGAAGTGAACAGGTGGGTCGTACAGAGGACCTTCATCATCCATCTTTCTTAAAAAGCAAAGCGAGCACAGACACCCTTAAATGTGTGCTATGCTCGCTTGGTTTACCATAGGAATCCTGCGATTCCATTAATCCATCTACTGCAAAGGTAGAAAGAATTTCTGAAATTCCAAATACGAAATTTCTTCCATTATCTAATCTTAAAACAAATTCACAAGCAACGCACTCAGGTACTTAGCATCAACCTCATCGAAGGTGCCCAGTTCCTCGCTATCAATATCAAGTTCCGACACCACCCTGCCAGCCTTGAAAATGGGGATAACAATCTCCGATTTGGACAGACGGCTGCAGGCAATATGCCCAGGGAACTGCTCCACATCGGGAACGATGATGGTACGAGCCTCCTTCCACGCAGAGCCACAAACTCCCCTGCCGAATTTTATCCGCTCGCAAGCCGGCGGGCCAGCATACTCCCCTAGCGTAAGTTCCTCTCCATCAACATCATAGAACCCTACCCAAAGGAATCCAAAGCACTCCCTCAGCGCCTCAACAAACTCCTGCCGAGAAGCAAAAGACGGATGCTCCGCAGCAAAGGATTGATATTTTTGTTGTTTGGTCATTACATTATCTCTATGGGATTGTAAAGGTACAAAATTTTACAAACACTTTGTAAAACTGCTCCAAACAGGCAGGTACACTACCATTGTGGTGTGACACCCCAGCCAAAAGACGGGTACGAGGAGAGACTTCCGGCGGCGGTGCCGAGGGCTTTCGTAACTCTCTGATAATCAGGCGACATAAAATTTTTCTTTAGTGGGAAATTAAATTTTATTAAAGGATTTTGAATTTTTCCTTTGTAAAGAAAAATTTTCAAAAGTTTTACCACCCTTTTTACCACTTTATTCCGGGATTTTTTCCATATTATTGTAGTTCTCGAAGCCACAAACCGGCTGCGAGGACCAAATGAAAAGTTTAAACAAAATTTCTTCGAGCAATGTCGGCAAGGCTGACAACTCGCGCTATGCAATGCTTCAACTGGATACCGCTTGGAAGCGCTGCTTCGCATCCGAGGAGAACAAAGAACTCCTCCTTCTACTACTTCAAAACCTCATTCCTGAGAGGAACATAGTATCCATCACTCTCGCACAGGGCGAGCACACCAACCCCTTCCCCGACCACAAAAGCGTCCGCACCGATGTCGAGGCGACCGATGCCAAGGGGCAGCGTTTCATTGTCGAACTGCAAATGGAAGAATACGATAGCTACAACGACAGGCTCGTATTCTACTCAGCTTTCGCTATGCAGCAGCAGATTCATAAGGGTAAGGATGAAATCGACGAGCGTGCCGCGCGTGGTGAACTCAACCCAGAGGACATCTACGACTTTCCTCCGGTATATCTCATATCCCTTCTGGGGGATCCCAAGCACAAGAGTACGGGTGTGGCGCTTAGGCATTTTGCCGTCTGTGACACCCAGAACGGTGAACTCTTCTCAAGCAAGCTCAACTTTATAACCATCGACATGAACATCGGCCTCAAGAAGGGTCTGGATAAAGGTGCATCCTTCGCCGAGCAGCTTGGCTTTGCCATTTTGAAGATGCCCGACCTGAAGGAACAACCTAAGGAACTGAGTGGCAAATTTTTCGACATGTTGTTTAATTGCGCGGAAATCACTAACTTTACCCCCGCAGAACAAACAATCTACAAGAAAGAAAGCATGGACTATTGGATGAATAAAGCCATAGA
>Ga0181612_108075_pt1 | contig 14023 bp, 5 predicted proteins | sample HoacroProtozoa21_FD_119630 | JGI IMG/M metagenome (GOLD analysis project Ga0181612, IMG submission 119630) | Hoatzin crop microbial communities from Cojedes, Venezuel. Combined Assembly of Gp0051906, Gp0051904, Gp0051908
ATAAGCAAAGAAATCTATACAGTGAAGGAAAAAAATCACTGCAATGTCCACTTTACTTCTGCTCTTTCTGACCAGTGCCATAAAATTCTGGCAAAGCCTGAAGTTCAAGAATAGTCAAGCTTTTCATCACAAAGCCTAAGTCCAGGCTTAGGTTTCTATTAAATGAAGCCTTCAGGTACCAGTGTCACTTCATTTATTAGTTGTTTCACTTTACCATGTGCAACAAATGAATTTACTTTATCTACAGCTCCACACCCTGTAGCTGTTCATTATGAAAGGAAACCAGGGGCCCTAACAGCTTGAGAGATACTCCTATTTGGGCTACCATAGCAACGAGTATGTGTATTAAAGTAAAGGTCACATGGCTTAGTTTCCTTAGGCTAATTAATTTCATTAATTATGGCCTCATACCAGCTGCAGAATTTGTTGGTGACCTAGTGAAATCAGCTGTGGACCATCCTTTTCCATACTATGATGGTACGATCTCGCCATGTGGAAATATTAATGTTATTTTAAGAATTACATACAGTATATACAGAAAACAAATACTGTCACATGATTAGAGGCTGGACAATGGGGCCTTGAAGTGGTTTAATGTAGACGTTTAAATATTCTTTATTGCTTGTTCTATCATCTGTCAGTATTAAATAGGTTACAAAGAGCTGAGTAGTTAAGCTTAAAAGATTGTTATTGAAAAGTTGTTTAATTCACCAGCTTTACAAAGGATTTATGAAGCACCTACCTCCTAGGACAATGCAGATATATGCATGTATATATATTTAATATAGTAGTATCTACCAAGCAAGCAAAAAGTAGCTACCTCCTGCTTGTTTTAGTTTTCATATGTTGCAAAAATAATACTTAACTGAAAATCAGAAATATTTTATGTCACAAATAGCATTGACTGTACTACATATTAGAAGGCCCTAAGTCTCTCTGCTTTGCCTGTACAATTGAGTTAATTTTAGCCCTCACCACATATGCAGTTTGATCTGTGTTTTAATAGAAAAGCAGGTGTCTACCTAGGCTTTGGGGAGCAATTAACAATTCATTTCATATAAAACCACAGTGTCTCACTGGCAAAACTAATTGAAGTAAATAAGACATTTTCAATCAGCTAAGAGAAGGCATTAAAACAGCCTTGCAAAATTGTCATGACAAATTACCAACCAAAGCACAAAACCTTCTCAGACAGCCTTTACCATGGTGATTGATGAGAATGAAAAATTAATGATATCTTACTGGCCTGTCAAAAGAAAAAATTGCTTGCCTGACTGCATAGAATTTGCGAGGCAGAATTAAATTGTGGGAAATTAATAAAATACACAAATGTATTTTATTTTTTAGCATAATTATTAGCAGGTTTTTTCCCCTACAGTGTGAAAAAAAGCCAAATTCTGCCCTCATCCATTCAGGACACAGGCTTTCTCTGTTTGTGACTTGAGGGTAGTATCACCAAGTCAGTAAAAGGTGATATTAGGGAAAATGTGCAGTTAGGATGGGCACAGAAAAAGACAGAAGTTTCACCTGGTGCATTTGTTTGTGTGCAGACCCTGGTCACTGTGCCCAGAATGTGGGGTGCACAGAAGGGCAGACTGGCACTTCAGTCCTGGCTCTGAAGAGAAATGGTCCTACCTTTCTACATCCTGTGCTTGTCCCTATTAGTCTGACAATGAACCATCAGAAAGACTTTCTCGGATGTGAGACTAGGTAGAAGAGCTGTGGATTGGCAAGATACAGGTCCAGAATTGCCAGAGGAAGAGTTTCATTAAATATTTTCCTTGTCTCTCTATTCAGAGTGCTTTTCTTCCCCTTTCTTTCTATTTGCCCTGATGGACAAATAGTCTTTATGCAACTTATCCTTGTGTCACTTCTTCCTATGACAAAAGATGTCTTATAGTTCTGACTAGCTGCATGAAACAACATGAGAAGATATAGAAAAAACCCAGACTGTTCAACTACTGAGAACATAAAGACATTGACCATAAAAAAGGTTCTTGAGATTTTAAGCTTTTAATTTCATTTTGTAACGTGAATTTAATAAACAAATGTCTTTTGTGTGTAAGTAGCATATAACTCCTCTAACATAATATTCCAAGAAAATAAATTGTCCTGGAATGTTTGTTCAAGGAACAGCTATTTCTCCCTTTTATGATTGTCTGTGATATACACTTGTACCTGTTAAAAATATTGCTTTTTTACTGTCAGAGTGAGATGTATTTTAGGCTGAGATAAAAAGAGGATTGTATGTTTAACAACTATACTATGTGACTTGTCATCATGATTATCTGTCTCCCAGTTTATAGAAAAAGGACATTCACTTTATTGAAACAAATAGCCTAGAAAGGCTGGAAAAATGAAATTCTTCCTAACTGCAACAACCCTTGTGAACAGAAGGGTAATTAGGGAGGCTGGTGATTAAGAAAGGGCTCCAGTCTCTCTCTGAAAGGTTAGATGCTGTGCAGACTGCAGCTAATGGTACTAATTTTACTGCATCTTGTAAAGAATACTTGTCAAAATATAGGTTTCAAAGAGCTAAAAAAATGGGCAGGGATTTTTGTGAAGAGAATGAAAAGGTGATATAATCTTAAATTTTTTTTCTCTCAGGAAGATAGACTTCATAACAAAAGCAAAAAGACACCAAGCAGGAATAATTGTCCCATAAGCAGATAAGGAGTTGTCTGTATTTGCTGCGTTCTAGAATGCATATTGTGAAATCACATGATGTAACAAGTCTGTGCATCTCTCTGAACATGCAAGGATCTGAAAATGAGTTGCAGTGTGCAATAATGACCTGAAGGACACATAGTAGACACAAGTAGAATAACTGAAATGCTGTGTGATTCTTTTCTTCGGTACAAATAATTATTTCTATAGTGAAGGGACACATAACATGTGGCATCAGAAGTGATTTTAAGTCCTTCAAAGGAGAAGCGTGGGCATGAGTGTTTTACTTTTTCATCAGAACTGAGCAATAATTAATAGCAGATCATGATGTTTCAGAACCCAATCCACTAAGGACAAAAATGAAGAAAAGTTACTGAGTAGCTACATTACCACATTTACAGTGCTAGGAATGGTTAAATCAAGAGAGTCATGGATGCAGATTTTCCTTTTTTAGTTTGATGACTACTGCACATTTGTAGAATACTTGCAGTGACTTCCCCTTGATATACATACATTGTAGACAAAAATTTTGGAGGAGAACACAAAAAATTATTTACTTCTTTTATTTCAGCTTGAAAATATCTCTAATAATAATTTTAATGATTTTTTTTAATCTTCACGAATATCATCTGATATTCATGTTGGCAGGATCACCACAGTAGTTGCAAGACACAAATGTTACTCTCATCCAAAAAGTAAGAATTTTAAGATATCTGTGAATAAATTCTTTTTAAATTTTATTTTAATTTAAAATCTGAAGGCCATCAGTCTTTTTTTTTTTAAATTAGACATGAATAAATAATACAATACAGTCAAATTTTAGTTCTCATTTCATAAATTCCTGCTAGTGAAATTCCGTGAACTTTTATACCACTCCAGAGTTACAATGCATTAGCTGTGAGAAGAACTCAAAGCCTCTATCTCATTGTTATTTAATTCTACATATATTTACATTTGGATGTTATTTATAGCAATGTAAGGAGAGTGAAAGTGTGATGCAGAGTGGGTAAAGCATGCAAACCACCTTCAAACTTCCAATAGATTTCATATTTTATAAATATAAACTTCAAATTAGATTTCTGAGTTTTTCAACATTTTCTCTAGAGCTTGCAGCTACAGAAAGTGTGGTTTTCAATAAAACTTTGTCATGAACTAAGCCTCAACTGGGACAAAACAGGCTTTTTCCCAAAAATCTGTGTAACTTGCTGTCAGTCTGTTAGTGTACAATATATTTTTATTTTTTTATCAGAATGACAATGCTATATATATTACTGTAGATATTATACCACTGGTCAGTCACTATATTGATTGCTTAACCAGTGCCTTTGGTCCTTAATATTGGTTGATCCAATGCCTATTTAAGGACCTTTGCTTAGCTGCAGTTGGCTTTGAAAGAGATTAATGGGGAGCACATATTAGCATAGAAACACAGAAAGAAATAAATTGGATTTTCAGTTCACACTCTGTGTCTCCTGACATCTGAGAGTTTAAATTCCTCACCACAATTTAGGAGTCACAGTTGTCTGAAAATAATACAAAATCTTATGCGTATCTACACACATAGCAGACTGAATACATCTTTAGCTCCGTTAACCAGATTTCGACATATGGTGGAGAAAGTGTAAGGACAGTATTGATCAGCTACCTTGTGGAATAGATTAATAAGATACATTAACCTTATGGATCTCTGCTCTGCTTTGATATGGGCAGATCTCTGACTTGGTGATGCTGACTTACAGGGCTGGACCGAATCTCTCTTTGGTAGTGCTCTTTGAGGTATGCTGGAGTATGCTTTCAGGAAAAGGCTTTCTTTGTCTTGATGACTCTATTCTACGGGGCAGCAGTGTTTAGCTTTATTGCCTGTTTTATCAATATCTGTGTGAGGCTGGCCGGAAAATTTGTCAAGTAAACTTGAAATAAGCTTTGCCACAGTGAGGACATCCAGCTTTAAGAGACAAAGCACGTTTAAAGCCAGAAGGGATCATACCTTCATTTGATCTGACCTGTGGTTTACCAGCAGCCATTGAACTTGACCCAAATACGCTGACTCATGTTGAACTGGTGATGCCATGCTGTAAAAATTCAAGATCTTTTGGGTCAAGAAAATGCAAGAGGGATTACAGTTCTCCAGCTTAGTGTTGGGGACATGCAGCTGATTGGGAAATCATGAATTTTGGCTCCTAGCTTATGTTTGCATTTTCTGTGGAGCCACTGGGTAACAAAGATACATTGCTCTTCAAAGGTAGGACATAAATTTAAATGCCTTCAGACAAAGAAGGCCGAAGGGATCACGTCTTCTATGGATAGAATGAGCATGCAAATCACTAGGAAACCGAAGAATTGTAAGCTGCACATCCTTTCTCTCTTTAGAATAAGGTCAGGCTGTAAAATGTTCTCTTTGGCTGAGTTTTAAAAGAAATCTATCAAAACTGTATTTTCTTAAGAGGCTGTCAACAGTAGTGCCCTGTGCTGGTACCAGCCTTCCACCTACTCCTATTCAGGTTATATTTGTCCTTTTCAATATTGTCATAATACTTTTGTTTTCCTGTTCCTTTAGTACTTCACCAAAACAGTTAAATGTGTTTAAAATCTATCAAAAGTCTAAAAGCTCTCTTCATTCAGATTGTCGAAGATTCGCAGGGTTATATTATGCAGTTCTATTCATAAAAATATATTCATCACTAGAAACTGTTGTTTAACATTCATCATTTATAGTCTAGTGTATCTAGTGCTCTGTAAGGAAATACATTACTATGCTTGATTTTTTCCAAATCAAATATTCATCTGTTGAACAACGCTGCCTTTTTAGGTTCATTTATAGTAATTTTTCTGTCTAATAACACTTACTAGGATTCCAGTGAAAGAGTCCATAATACCAGTGAAAACAACGTGATGTTTCTTAGCTGCCAGAGGTTTTAGTTTTTTTACTGTTGTATCATTAACTTCTTGATACCTTCTCATTTAATTTCTACATATTTGAATTTCTAATTTATCTCCACTGCTGTTTCCCTTTTTTTCTGTTAACAGTAAATTGGTTTCTCATATCTAATCGATTCCTTTTCCTTGCTCCTGGTTCAGATGAGTTTGCATTAAAGTTTGTTCTCTTTCACAGTTATGAGGTCTTGACTTTTTTAGTCATTTTCTCAAATAATTCCCCTTGTTAATATGAAGCATCTTCTTTTGACTAGACTTTCCTGGACTTTCCTTTTTAATGTGAGTTGTATGCAAGTGATTTCTGAAATAGAGCATATTACAGTTGGAAAGTCCCCAGTAATCAGGTTGTATTCACTAGTGCCTAGGAAATTGTCAAATTTAGAGCAGTAGTTGGTTATTCCATTTTATCTATAAAGATTTGTTCTGAAAATCATTAGATCCCATAAAACTACACTATGGCAAGAGTAATACCTTTTATTTTAGAGTACTAAAAATTTCTTATCAGAAATTTGCTTAACTTTTGCAACATATTGCCCTACCTACAGTCTTCTGTGACTAATTGACCTGTTTTTACAGACAAAAAGGTGTTCAGGAATTCTTTCACTATTTTGCTGTTTATTTTAATGTCTTGTAAGACTATGTTTTTTTTATGGGAAACACATTCACAAATTCAAGCAGACACCAGAATGTCATTCTCCATAGCAGGAGATTGTCAAGTGCCGACTTCCCCAAAAGCTGGTTACCATAAAAAAAAAAAAATTGGACACTCACCTCCACCCACTACTGCATCACATCCGGGTTCACATTGAGACTTAACAACTGGAGATCCAGAACAACAATTAATTAGACACTGCCTAGCAGTTTCAACCAGACTCCCTTTCTGAGACTTCTTTTCAGGAATCTGACTTTAAAACACCCCGAAATAAAACAAAAAATCATTTCTGCCATGCATTATTAAACATAAAACAGGCTTAGATTTAATACCAGTTTCTCTCACCATTGCCACACAAAGTTGGCCTAAGCCTCTGAAGAGTGAGTGGAAAAACCAAATATCTTACCTTGCCATCAGCTTGGCTCAGGCAATGAAATCCCTTTTTCTGTATGAAGCAAGTAAAGATTTATTATAAAGAGAGAGAACATATCATTAAGTTGTGATAATACAGAACCAACAAACATCTCTCTCCTATGCTCTTCTCTAGATTCTGAATGGTGAGAAGACCCCCCCACTTCAATCCATGCAGCTCTACGCTCAAAGTATGTGACACTACCAAGCAACTGGTTGCACAGAAGTGTGGAGGATGTTCCAGGGAAAACCACACGAATAAAAACAAAAATGGACTTTTCACATTCTCTTATGGTTTTCAGCTCAATACTTAGTTATTCAAGTCTCAGGTGAGATTAAAATACTGTCTGACTGGATCTTGCTAAATATATTTTACCTCCACATTTTGTTCCAATATTTACATCAGTCTTAACCCCAAACTGACCACCTACGTTTATCCCTGGTATTTATTCTGACCATCAAGGAAAAGAAAGCTCCCTTTTCTTTTCTGTTTCTAGCAGCAGCTTTACAGATATAGAAGTGTGTGGATAAGAATAAATGCAGATTAAGAGAGTTCAGTTCAAATTTAGGCATCTTCCTGCTATCCAACTGGAAACACTAAACAGATAAATTTGCCCATTTTAATTTTTATACAGATTAATTAGTTTACTTAGATTTATTTCATAGAAGCATAGAATTATTAAGGTTGGAAAATACCTCTAAGGTCATCAAGTCCAACTGCCAATCCAACACCACCAAGCCTGCTAAACCATGTCCTGATAGAACCATAGAAACATTAGGGTTGGAAAAGGCCTCTAAGGTCTGTTACAATACTGATGCATATACAGCCACATGATCATTACAGAATTCCATCCATTGCTGCAGAATTCCTTGAATTTTTTTCCACACTGATTGTAAGAAGACACTTCGGTCATGTGAGCTATCTCTATTTTTGCCAGTTGGGTTTCTCCTCAGAAGCAAGAAACTCCAGTTCCTCTGCCTTGTTAGCAGAACCTACCACTTCTCCATAAACTGAAAATTTGCCAGATTGGCAATTAAAAAATTGCCAATCTAACAGTCAGTTGCTGGCTGCTCCACCATTAGTTTTCCCGCTTATGTGCTGAAAGACATTTTATACAGCCCAGCAATCTTCCACTAGAACGTGGGCTAAAATCCACATACGATGGAAACCTTCAATTTTGCACTAGTTGTTCACCACAGCTACTTGCTGATATACTCCAGCACTTTTTCCGTTTCTTTGGTATGAAGCCCTATAATGCTAGGACATTGCTTATACATGTCTCTGAGCACCATTATCACTGCTGTCAATGGTGCAGAGAATTTAATCCCATCTTCATTTTGAGCTATCAGCTCTGGTGCCAGTAAGCATGTGCAACATGATTGCAGCAATTAGAAAATAGTGCCAATGCATTTGTGTTGGGTGGGTAATTTTCTACTCATTTAAATATCTTCTATATTTAGAATAAGGTGAAACTTCTTTAGCAATTCAACAGTTTCTGACAATTGATTTAAGGGACGTCTGGCCTGAAACAGATCCACTGTGTGCTTTAAAGAACAGCTAAGCCCTTCATTGCAAATACATCTTTGCTGTGAATAAGTATTATATAAACCTAAAATATTTAAAGAAAAAATTAGTGAGAAGTAAAACCAATTTTCTTGTCTTAAACAACATTATTGGAATGTTTAGACAAGTACATTCTCTTCATCTTTTAAAGCAGAAAATATTTTTAAGAAAAGCAAGCCATGAATATAACTCATCTCCAATTTTTTTTTAATGATCTGTACTTAAATATAACATAACAAAACTGTAACAAAACTACAGTAAAATGAGTTAGCATTTTTGGGTTTTTTTTCCAGATATTTGTGAAATTCCCTGGAGGCAGTTAGTGGTAAAAAGACTCCTCCTCCTAGAATCCGAGAGTGGGGAACAGACACCATGTGTAGCTTCTTATTCACAGAACAGTGACTGACGCATGCACCTGATTGAATATAAATAATTAATATAATACTTACATTATAACTTGTCATCTACATTATGGATGCATGAAATCTGTACATAAAGGGGTATTTAATTGCTCAGATTGACAAAAAAACCTGATTATCCATTTTGCACATGTAAAACAAACCTCAAGATATGCTACAGAACAGATGGAGAAGCAGAAGTCACAGAGATGTCTTACAGTTGGTGAAATTTAAGGGATTCTTCCATGAAGTTTTCTGGAATCAAGCATTCTCCTTGACTTAAACCTTGAATCAAACATTTCCCTTGGCCCAGAGGGAGTAGTTCATGTTAACCAACAGATGAAAGGGCTGTGTAAAGAAAGATGAGATTACACAGAGAAAGGAAGTATGTTTTCTATCCTTACAGTCAGTGAATCCACCTAATTAGTAGAAAGTGCCTGAACAAGGATAACTAAGTCATTTGAGACTCTCTACAGTGTTCTAGACATCTGAATGGGGCTGACATATATTACACAGAACTAGAGCTTATTTACATGGTTTGGAGCCAAGGAGGATATTCTCAGGTACTCAAAAGGCACTAGATGCCTGTGTTTAAGTGCCTGAACCTCTCTCCAGATTTTCTTCCCTCTGTGTCACAACGTAGGTTCCTGCACATCAGAATCTTTCAGCTGGCTACTTCTGTGCTTTCTAAAATGTATCCTGTAACACCTGCCCCCAAGTCCTACCCATCAGGTAAACAGAAGGGAGTAACAACATCACCTTTTGTGTAGTTTATCTTTTTTTTCAGATGTTCTGTAAGCAATGAAAAGCATAAAAATCTGTCTGTAGGTGAAAAACACACACACAAAAAAAACCCAAATCAAAACAACACAAACTCTCTCAAAGCCTATTTAATAGCTGAAAATACATCTGTGTCTGTCATTAACAATTATTTACTATACAAAGAGGAAAAAGAACATACTGAAAGTTCTGTTAGGCTGGGTTCTAACAGAGCCTCTCTTCAAATGAAAAGTGAATGTTCTTCCTAGGCCACAACTTCCAGAATTTCATACACCAAATTTCAGTAAATGTATGTGGAAAAGATAGCAAGTAATCAAAAGCTCTATCAAAAGACCTGCCAGGTGAATGTTGAAGATGAAGGGGAGCAAACTGTCATCCTGTCCTGCCATATCTTATCCTACCCTATCCTATCCATTCAGTGTTACAACACAGGATTCAGAAATCGTCAAATTAGCAGAACCTGCCCTACCTTGAGATTAAGGGTACAGTGTGGCTCTAATAAGCCTTCCAGAGAGACCTTCGAAGGCTTAGCCCGAAACAAGCTATGGTGAGTGATCTAGTGCCTTCTCCTGGCATTGCATCACGTTGAATGACTGTGCTAGCTCAGACTGGTGCTAAACCACAGGACTCGGCACCACGCTTCTTAATGCAGCTGGAGTAAACCATGAGCTTGCATGTTTTCCCCCAGCATGTGAGAAGACTTTGAGAATCACTGCATGATGCACAGGATCAGTCTCTTTGTGCCATTTTCCAAGAAAAAATGAGGTGACATCTGCCCTGTGCCAATGCATACTCTACTCTGGCATGCTTTCTGTGTTCAGGAATTTTCTATAATTTTACTCAGTTGAGATGAATATGTCCCCAGTGTTTTACTGCAAAAGTGGTTCTAACCTACAGCAAACTGAAACAGGGAAGTAATTCACTGTTACTTATAAAAGAAAGATAATTTCCTAAGTTCAGCTAAAAGTGGTTCACATTTCTATCACCACTTTTCAGGAATAAACTGAAAATAATGTTATCTGCTTTCTGGTTTTGTTCTGTCCTTCAGCCACCTTCTCTCTGTTATCTCAGTGATTTACAGTGAAAGATGGACCCTCACCATCTAAAAAGTCAAAGTATTAACTGAAGTTGACCCTACTCACCGTGTACGGAATCTAACCCAGCAGTCTTGCAAGACATTCATTGGTTTACCAGAGGACAGAAAATAGACACCGAATTAACACAAAGTGTGCCTGAATACACTACAGGGTCTACCTGTGTTCGGATCACATCAGTCGTTACCTAAATCTCTTTTGGTTGTCTGCCTGTAAACACGCTCTGCTTTTTTGAAGCAAGGACTGACTCTATCTGTTTTTATAAAAGCAGAAATGAATATTTCTGCTTCCCTAGAGCTCCATGGCCTGCTTATGATGCTATTCATTGTGAAATACCATTAGTTTCACAGAAATAATACTAGGTAGAAACAGACAAATAAACTAGAAGAACTATAAAGTGCATTGTCATTTATGTCGAGAAACATATTAATTACAATATGCTTTATCTGAGTTCATTTTTTTGTTCAAAATGGTACAGTAACGCATTCTTGGTAAAGATAACTTTAACAAAACCGCAAGTTCATAAGCTATGTTGCTTCCATTTCAATAGATTTCTCTTGTTGGCTACATTATGCCATGAATTCAGCTTGTTCCCAGGCCTTGCAGTGAAAGGCCTGTGTTGTTTGTACCATCTGCTCTAATGAACAGGAGTTGAAAGAGGTCATGTCCAGATTCACTTCCTTGCTGTGTTCTGGGATTATGAAATAAAGGTAGCACGACCTTAGGAAAGACCTTTCTATAAGAATGAATTATTGCTTGAAAGCTCTTTAGGACAAAGGGGTTTATTTTCCACAACTTGAAATTTCTGTTCACAGATGCCTTAACATGTTCACATTTCTCATGCTCTAAAATGCAGTGCTAGGTAGTGTGCTATATACAGTTCGGATTCATGCACTGGTCTTAACGGTTCATTTCATTAAGAAAATTCTTTGGAAAATAAGGGGTGAACTTGTCAAGTGTCATGTGTAGGCCAGTGGGTTAGTTGTATGCCTCTGAACTAATACAAGGACTGTCTCCTACTATTTGTTAAGCAACTTGCACAATAGGCTCCAAATTCCAGTCAAGATGATACTAAGAGGGCCTCAGACATACAGCACAAGTGCATTTTGCTCTCTGTTCTCACACATTCTGTTTTCCTGACGCCCAAGCAAGTTTACAGTGCTGTAACAAGTACCAGATTTAGTATTTGTGTCTGACTATATCAGGGCTTGAGGCAGAGAGGACTGTGAATTTTGTCTGATTACAAGCACTTCAAAAGGCCAAATTGTTTCTTAGGGCAGTGATATTGGTCAAATATTTATGGACAAAGGAGTTGACCTGTTCCTTTTTGATGTTTATATGTATAAATGGCTTTCAAGTTAGCTATGTCTCTAGCTTCTCCTCTGTTGGTTTTCTAAGACACTACATAAACCTCACTAATTTTCAGAGCCACAAGACTAGTATCTAAATAGAGTGATGGCAGCAGAAGAAAGAAGAAGGTAAAGATGCTTAAATATTTTAAAATAATTTTAAAAGGAGGAGGAATTCATCACAGATAAATAATGAAGGTTATATTTGGTCTTAAGGGACAAATTTACTTTCCAGTTTTGTATAAAACTTTCAGTACATAATTATGTTTCTTATTCTTTGAAAGAGAAATGCTTACTTTTACAGTGAGAAATATGTCTTTTGAGAATTTTGAAAGAGTTTAAATAATTCTCTACTAGAATTCTCTTGCAGCTCGATATGACTATATTTTTGCCATGTTAAACATCTGTCATCCTGTCATCCATCATCATCAACAGGAACCATAGAGATACATAAGGGGTCAAATTCTAGGATTCTTATTCGTGCTATTGAGCAGATTCACTGATTCACCAATGTACATCTCTGCAGAGAATGAAGAAGAGACTGGGCCATAAACTCCATAGAAAGTTTCAGGGAGTGTCTAGAAATGCTGTCGTCTGTCATGTTTTAACATGTGGTCTAGAATAGAACACCTAAAATTACACAAAACCCCAAACATTTTCTTTGACCAGGCTAAGAATCTGCAAGAACATTCTACACATTCCAGTAGTAGTTGGGTGCCAGCACAAAGTGAAAAATTCCTTAAGCCTACACTTGTAAAAGTATGCACTCACTCATCGAAGAGTGAAATGATCTACTGCATAGATATACACAGGGTCTTTATCTTGGCCCACCCACATAAAATATGTGAATTCATTAGAAAGAAATGAATAGTTGGCTTAAGCATCACCCTTGCGTTTTCTTCTGATGAGTTCTGAGGCAGTAAATTTTGTAAAAGCTGAAATGAATACAATTCTTCATATAAACCAACTTTTTTTCTCAGCAATAAAGGTTCAATCTACAATTATTGTTTCTTACCATGCAATTGTCTTCAGAGCATTCTGTGTTAACAAGAAAGTAAGATATGGTCAATGCATTTTGGCAGTAGTAGGATTGTCAAGGATTTGCACTGATAGAAATCAGAAAGCACAGAAATTTGGCACAGTTAAGAGGTTTGATTTCACAGGGGTCACATGTAACTGGAAATGGCTGGGACTACTGGGTTCTGCTGTCTGAACTTGCTGTGTGTTTGATATGTAGCTCTGCCAGTAGCTCTTCTATGTAGCGTATACTGTGTCAAGGCATCTCCAAAATGTAAGGCAACTCTGGAAACTGTAAAAGGCATCATCTGTTTTGGAAGATGAATACGTGATAGAGCATGCTGTTGTACTAGAGTTGTTGCCTTACAAGCAAAATGAAACAGAACAAAAGGGGAATGAGCAATCTTCAATATAACTTGCCTGGATATTGAATTAAAAACCAGTAGGCATTCCTATGAAAAATTATTCTCAAAGATATTTGAAAAAAAACTCTTACTGGAGTAAACAAATATTTGTGAAAATACAGGAAGATGCAAGGAAAAGAATAAATATACTGAAAGAAAACTGCTTCAGGAAGAACGTAAGAATCAATTCCACTTACTTTATTTCATTATATACTTGCTTCTTACAATTTTGTGTCATTATAGAGCATTCTAAAAACAACTAAACACATACTTCTAATAGGATATTCTGAAGTTCATGTATGTACATGAAGAAAATATCTGCAAATGTGCACAAATAAATCCTGGTAAGGCTTAAATCCTATAAGCCTTATAAAAGACAACACAAAGAATAGACAATCAGAATAATAGTTCTTCCAGCTTTTAAAAATCCCACTCTTTTTTCTCCTAGCTGCCTTTAGGAGCTAGGACATGACACATTGGGTAAGGTGGGAAATAGGGAAACAGACCAAATGAAAAGGAATGACAGAAGTAATTGCAACAAGACAAAAAAAGCAGATTAGAAGTAGGAAAGAGTTTAACAGGTGATACAAAAACAAAGAGAAAAAACTGAGATAGAAAATTCCTCCTTTCCCTTCACTTTCTTCCTTCTCTTTTCTTCACTTCCTTCCTCTTCCTGTCATTATGCACCATTACTCTGAGGCTGCTGATACCGCTGGCTCCATTTTTTCACTAAAATTTTGTTAGCAGATCACA
>Ga0181612_151524_pt1 | contig 14023 bp, 10 predicted proteins | sample HoacroProtozoa21_FD_119630 | JGI IMG/M metagenome (GOLD analysis project Ga0181612, IMG submission 119630) | Hoatzin crop microbial communities from Cojedes, Venezuel. Combined Assembly of Gp0051906, Gp0051904, Gp0051908
CTGCGGATTTCAGCACAGATCCTTTGGAACTTGTGTTGAAAGATTTTAGGCAGCCTTTGCCTACTGCTTTTTAAATTTCGTACTGCTAATCATTATAGAGAATCAACTGTGAGTTGGGAATAAGGCTTTAAGGATTTTGTTTGAATGAACAGTACTAATGTAGACTCTTTCTGCGATTGCAGTAATTGTCTCATTTCTTATTTCATGGGCAGCGTGGTTTAATTCCAAATGTGCAGTTTGCTCTTCTGTTTCACCACAGATAAGAGTATGTGTAGAGAAAGGCTTAGAAGTAAGGTTGGCTGTGTTATGTTAAGATTTATTTTGGTGTATCAGAAGAAAGTAGTCTTACAGTCAAGTGTGTATCGTATTATTCCATGTTACAAGAAACAATTGTAATAACTAGCTGTAGTGTTTGTATTCAAAGTTAATATGGATGCTTTTATTTATGTGCTGTTGATCAAAACACTGGGGAATAGGAATTCAGACTGAATGCAGAATGTATATTGCTGCATTAGAAAAATACAGTTATTATTTTTTATTTCTTTTATTTTACAGAATGATACCTTTGCTGATTTTGATTCCATGACAGATCGCCTTTTAGATGAAATTATACAGTACATACAAATTTATAATCTAACCCTTTCAAAAATCAGGTAATATCTGTTCTATGCTATTTATAGAAATAAACTTAAAGCTAGAGCCCTGTGTTGTTCTGAACTGTGATGCTCAGGAGCAGGCCAAAAGAAAGATGGGAAATAGAAATTCAGGGAGGTGGAAGAGTAAGGGAAAGGAAGACAAAGGAGAGAGGAGGAGTTCCCAACTGAAAGAAAACCAAACAGTGTTGTAAGCTTACCTAGTCCTGTTGGTGGTTTTAGGGCAGAGTTAAGCATTACTTTCAAGGAACTGCTGTCCTGTGCTTCCTCAGAGATCCTGCATGGTAGGGTTCTACAGAAGAACAGATAATATTTTGAGAAAGCTGAAGGAAACCGTAATAGCACTATGTCAAGATAAAAGTAGCTTACATCTAATTTTATAGTCTCTTCACCGAGTGTGACGTGGCAGACTGTCTATATTGTCATTCCTGCAGGAAAATCCCATCTTATCTGTGACATAGAAGGGCAGGTGCATGAGAAAAATATGTCATTCTTTTGACGTTTTCTGATTGTTTCATCTGCTAAAAAGCGTGTTCTACATCTCAATAGAGGGCTCATCCCAGTCTGTGCATTCCTGTTCCCTTTTTCAGTTACTTCTGGGTAACTACCTGTTCCATTTATTTTCTCAAAGTAGGGTGCACGGTTTGGGCAGACTACCTTACTAAGTTCGCTGTGTTGCTGGAGTTAGCTCGTCAGCAGATGAAAGGACAAAATTCAAGCCCGAGTTCATCCATTTGTTTAGGCATCCTCAAATTATACATCAGGAAGGTTTTTTTAATCTGCTAGCCGTATTAATTTCCTACAAGTTTCTGTGTGCTCATGTGTTTGGCAGGCCTTATTCAGCTAGAGAAGACATCTAATGTGTTTAAACATAATCTCACTTTTTAAACAAGTGTTTCTATTTTTGAGATAGACAAGATTTGACATGGTTAATTTTGTCTAAATCAATGTTTTTTTTTCTAAAAAAAAAAAAGCACTGTGTGTATTTGTGTTACACAGACTGCGTGGTAGGGCTCTCAGTGTGGAAGAGCAGAGTTCTGTAACCCACCAGGACACGCTGACATCTCTGTCATGCTGTGGTCCGAAGGCTGTAAGGAGCAAACCCACCCAGTTAGTTTCTCGTTACTCGTACTTGAGAACTGAATTCTCATTTGCTTTTCATTTACTTCTCTCATAAGACTTTCAATTTGTAAACATTTTTTTTTCGGTTTTGTTTATTACTTGTCACTTGAAAGAAAAAAGAAATTATCAGTTTTTATTTTAGTTTACTTCTCACTATGTGTACTTGTCTTTGGCCCTGACAAAGCAGAAGTCTCTCAACTTTAGCTTTTCTTATGAGAAAGTTAAAGCTATCGGCAAATACTGCAGCTCTTTACTGGTATCTGCATGAGAGTGCTTGCAGAAAAAGATGTGCTTATATGCAATTCCTTGAAGGGGTGACCCAGAAAGCCCAGGAAAGTACTGTGGAGAAATAAATCCTCTGTTCGAGTAGCCGATGCATTCCTACCGTGATTTGGCTGTCTCACAGCAAAGAAAGCGCACTTTGTGCTAGTTCGCCATGCTGTCCGGAATGATGCTAGTTTCTCCTCGTAAAATCTCCCTGTCTGCTAAAGGAAGTGTCCTCTGTACAAGTGCTGCTCAGTAGCTGAGAAGAATCAGAAATCAGTCTCCAGACCAATAATGATTTTGTGTGACAAAAAAGCTGACAGCATTGTGTGTGAGAAATACCTGTTCAGTCTCTCTTTTACACTCAAAGTCTTGTTACGGGCAAAAGGGAACACACTTCATATGCAGAGCTAAGGATTTATTGTTAGTCCAATTAGTGTTTTAATAATCTAATTAAAAATGCAGCAAAAAATTACTATTAGTCTAGTTACAGTAATACTAAAATTCTTAGTCCAAATTTATACTGAAAAGTCCCATTATCAGTATGGCTAAAGGTGTTATACGGAAGCTTTCTAGTATCTTTTCTCAGGTGGTAGGCTCCGCTTCCAGCAACTGTCTGGGTCCTGAGATCGGTGGTTTCTGCCTTTGCTAAGCAGTGGGACACCAGTGTCCTGGGGCTCCAGTGTAAGGAGAATAATGGTCACGGTGGGAGTTTCTGCCTCCTCAGCCTTGGGTCTGCCTGGATTTATTTTCATACTTTCATGTTCTCAGTCTGCCCACATGCAGATTTTATTTCGTTTCCCTTTTACTCTTACCCCCCCGCCCCTTCTTTGTTATCCCTAGCGCTGGCTTTCCTTCCTGTGTTGTTGTAAGAGTGTGCTTCTGCAGTGACTATGAATAGAGCATTGGGGACCTCTGGCACGTGATACCTGTGTCTGCACTCTTCCACACCACGCTTTATTCCAGTGATACACAGTTCAAGCCACACAGAGTAACTACTTGTTATTAATAGAAACTATAGTGAAACTAAGGCAACTTTAGGCCTGACTTGTTACTTCACTGCGAGATGATTGTTGTCACAGCCAAAACAAACTAAAATGAGCTCAGACCAAGACAACTCAAGAGAAGTTCTGATTCTGTGCTGTCGAGTCAATGCAAAGCCTTGTGCCTTCAAGTAATGGCAAATTCCTAGTTATTGTGCTACATTCTTATACAGAGATAAGAAACGGCACTTCCTGTACCATCAGAACCCAGAGCCATACTGTAGTGTCACCTTCAGTGAACCAACATTTTTGGTACTGCCAAAGCTAGTATTGGTTATGTCACCAGTGCACTACCTGACATGTGCATTGATCTCCTCTGAACAAAATCTACAACAGTGTAGCAAGCATGGACTGGAAGATTGATTCAGACCAACAGCGGTTTGTCTTACCACTGTTTGGTAAAGGATCACAGAATACATTGAGGAAACCTCTGGAGGTCATCTGGACCAGTTACCCGCTCATACCAGTGCCACCTTCAAAGTTAGTGCAACTCTGAAGCAAGTCAAATTGCTCAGTCATACCTGTTCAAGTTTTGAGTATCTGTGAGGATGGAAGCTGTTCCAGATCATCACATAGGTAGGAAGTAAACCACATGCTCTTACAGAGTACTTTCAGAAACCAGTTTCCTCATGTCAGTTCTTACATAAATTTCTGATCACTGTACTGGACTTTCACGCAGTTGGATTATTCAGCCTGTCATCCTCTTCCCTAAGTAACATTGACTTACAAAGAAAGCAAGCAATTTTTCAGACTGTGCATATATTAAAACATGTTCATCGTTTCAGCACCTTTTTGATTATGGATTTTGATGGATTTATTTTTTTCTTCCATGAATTTTTATAGTTGGACAGGATTTTTGGTTTGTTAGCACAGAATAATGAGGTTTTACTATGTCTGTTTTTCCAGTATGATCTGAATTGGTAGACTTGTGTCATTAAGCGCTTATAACTACAGTATAGTTCTCTTACTTAAGTGTATTGAGTTAATGATACTTCGTATTCAAAAGATGGTAATATTGCCACCTACTGTTCATAACTGCCTTGGTTTTGCAGAGCATCCCACAGTTGCAGGTATCTGAAACAATGAGCAGGATGGGTTACCTTTTTGTCTCACACTTTCAACACCTTTTTTGAAGGGTTCTCAGCTTCCTCCCTTTTCCTTTTTGATTTGAGCAGATCCTTAAACCTTGCTCTATTAGAAAATAATATTAAAGGCTTATTACGTGTTCACCTAAACATGTGAATTTGAACACAGTGTATTACTGTAACCTTTGTTATATTTCTAAGCCTTTACAAATTAAGAACAAGTGTTTAATCTTTGAGGTAGAGTCACATAGCTAATTGTGAGCACCGTTTTGTCCTCGAATGGATCTTTCATGTTTCTGAAGTTTTGGTTCAGGTACGCCCATATTCTTGAGGATGATAGGATTGATTGATGGGTCACTGTTTCTTCCAGTGACGAAACTGTCCTTTCTTATGCTACAATATAAGAGTTTCTCATCCTTTTATGATGTTTAAAAAATAGTGGATGAACTGTCAAGAGAACATCTCTGCTAATGTTCAGAATTTCTTTAGAAAATAATCTCTTACTTAAGAGCAATTGTGTGATGCAGATCATCTTCAGAATTAACTCACTCAATTTCTGTGGACATTTTCTTGTTCCTAAAGAAACCTACAGTTTTATTTTTCTTGTATGGACTTTATTATGTACGCCAAGAGAATGGTTTTAAATTTTAGTATTCAAGAAAGTCAGCAGCTCAGTATTCTGTTTTGCAAATGTTGTGCTGACAGCACAGAGGATACATATCTTTCATTTCTAAATTAGTTAGGCAAACATAGCAAACTGTGGCAAAGAATTTCTGATATGGCAGCAATTCTGAAAATCTAGTAGTAAAAGAGAATGGGAAGAATATACATATATGCTTGAACTGTGTATTGGAAGGAGCAAATAGCCTAGTTTGTCATACAAATGTATAATTATGTCAGGGTTTAGGAGTTCAGGGGTGGCCCTGCCATTCTATAACTGAAAGTTTGAATTTTTTCATGTAGCTTTAAACTGGGATTTTCAGAGTCAGTAATTCTTGCTTGGGGAGCAACAGTCAAGTAATTTTTTAGCATTGTATTTTACACAGATACTACTGGTAGCTTTGGTTTACCTATTTTTGTTAATGAACGTAGTGATACAGAGCAAACGGGAAGGACAATCTTATGTGTGTAATGTTGTGGCACATATAGGATCCAGCCACTGTAGTCCTACAGTATATTTTTGGATAGTTGTCTGTCCTCTCCATGTCCTGAGATTACTTTTTGTAAAACGGGAAGGCACTTTTTCTTTCTAGTTTTGTGAGTCTTGTCTCTACCATATCCTCTTTAACTCAGTGGCTAGGATGATGTGGTCCTTACCTCAGCAGGGATCTGTAAGCATAATTGCATAATAATTACAATTGCTTTATTTTGTAGTGTCCCTTCTAAAGAAATGCTTTACGGAGACTTGCGGGTATGACAGTAGGCACCTCCGATGAAGTAGTAATTATTCTTAGATACATGAAGCTAAAGAGCCCCATCCATCTTTCCCCTAACTTGCTTAACCAAGGAAACAACTAAATGTAATATTCTCCTGGCAGACAGGTATTTCTTCATTTGCCTTGCTTAAGCTGGTAATCACTTATTTTGGTCCAGCTGCTAGCCAGATTTGAGATGTTGCTTCTGTTTTAAAATAATCAGATTCAGTTAAGTAATGGGTTTCCCCTTATAGGAGTACTTTTGGAATCCTTCTCCACCGGGTTGTTTCAGTAACTCTCACACATGTATCATATTGACTACCATCACATGCCAAAATAGTGATTTATTCAGTCATGCACAGCTCATAAAATATTTCCTGAATACTTGGTGCTAGGGGAAATATAACCAGAAATAATTTTCAGTTTGGGTAGGAGATGGTGGTAGAAGGATAGTTTGTTTTCACTAGCTTTTCAAAAAAAATGTATAAAATAATTCTGGAGGAGCTCAGAACATGCTTGTAATGAGTTTGTGCAGCTTGGGAGATATGGACAAGCTATGTTTTTTGTGTGACCTAAAGTACAGGCTTCTGAATGGAAACTTGTTCTTAATTTTTTTTCCTGTGGTCTTTCAGTATTTTATGACACCAGTTTTATTTTTCTCTGTTTAAAAGAAAAAAAAAAGAGTGCCATCAAATTCTATGTTATTCTGTTTTTTTCTTTTTAAACAGCTTTATTGGACACTCACTGGGTAATTTAATAATCCGTTCAGTGCTCACAAGACCTCGATTTAAATATTACCTCAACAAACTTCATACCTTCCTGTCTCTGTCTGGACCACATCTTGGTACTCTCTACAACAGCAGTGCTCTTGTTAATACAGGTAAAGTATTATTTTCAGTAGTATAAATTTAGGGGAGATCTTGTCTTTGAAATGCACTTAGCAGTTTCACGTGGGGTGCACATTTCTGCATTACTTTGATGATGAGGACGTGCAAGCTTCACTGTCATCAGGAGAGAGAACTGTTATAAAATTAAAGTATCAGTAGAAGTATGTGCAAGAGATGGTTGATGTAAGGGTTTTCCAGTATGTTTGATTCAGGCTTTCTGTTACACTGTAATGAAAATCCAGTTTTAATGTGTTGAGCTCGATTTATTATAAACTGAATTTTAATATGCTTAATCTGCAAAACAAGTAGGTAAGATGCAGTAAAATAATTCTGAACTACTAATAGTGTCTTCTCTCTCTCAAAAATGTCTTACAACCTTACAGCCTGCAGTGTGCTGCTGCATATGTGTTTGTAGCTGATGAGTGTCTGTTTTTGTAAAGATTAAGTGTAGCTTTAGGAGAACTTGTGGAAACTGCTGACTTCTGAAATCAGTGTTAAAAAATATTTTCAGGTAGCATCAACATTTTAAATGAAAACTTGTTTCTGAGATTGCCACCTATTTAGAGAACCCAAACCCAAGATGAATAACACTTATTTTCACTAAAATAAACATGCTTATTAAACTCTTTAAAAAACTCTAAATATTATGAATTACTTTGGTCAGTGCCAATTTATTTATTGATTGTTTTATTATTTTGTTTCATACAAAAATGAGGAGGAAAAACTTTAAACTCACATTGCTGAGCTTAAGGAAAGTGGACAGGAATTGCTGGCTAACTGGAGTTACGGTTGGAGTTTATAGAAGAAGAGAGAACATGAGAGCTCTTTGAATTTGGTTGAAACGGTACCGTTTGTAGCCCTGAATATGCTACCAGTGAGGCTCACTTCAGGATTAAGACATCTGTAGTATAATTCACTTTTGGGCACCTACGGGGCATTTAACCTAGTATATCTGTGGACAGTTTCTTTCAAGTATTTTAATCTGTAACTGAATCTCACCCAAATCACCCCAAAGTGTTCGCGTCACTTTGCTCCAGGATACAGAGAAGCAGGGCTGTTCGCTTGCTGATGCAATCACTAGCAAATGGCTTTCAATTAACTAAGGTTGAAGCTACCAAAGTATAATGCAGAATATATTTACTGAAAAATAAGGATTTCGGGAGTATTTCATCTCTTTTATAGTTGAAGGCTGTGCAAAGTGTCCTTTTTGTATAATAATCTTCCTTTACATTTCAAACTCCTAAAGATTCTGGAAAATACCATGGTAATATTAAGTAAACGGCATTGAAGTCTAAATTACTGTATTGTATGTATACATTAACGACCTTCAATAAATTCCTCAGTAAAAGGTAACTATTTCCTTGAGGGCTGAAATCAGCACATTCTTGAGGCTGTAAGGGCTTGGTTGCTTGCTTTGATTCTGCTTGGCAAGGGAGAGAAGATTTTTCTGAAAGGCCGGTGAGCCAGCTGGCTTTGCTCATTGACTAATAAAGAGGGTACAGCATCGCAGAAAATATAATATTGTGATTAGTGGGAATAATGGTCTTCATGCTTTATTATATGCAGACAGCAAAGAATAATGACCAAAAATAGTAGATGTTTCTGGGCTTGGTAATGCTGACATGAAAAGTAAAACTAGCATCTGAGGAGCTACGTATATGGAGTTTACATACTTTTAGGTATGTTTAGTTAGCTTTTGTATTTTATTGTGGATCTATACTCATGTTGTACCTAACAATGCAGGACTGTGGTTTATGCAGAAGTGGAAGAAGTCTGGTTCTTTATTGCAGTTGACGTGTCGAGACCATTCGGATCCACGACAAACATTCTTATACAAACTCAGTAAAAAAGCAGGTAAGCTTTGTTAATACTTACTGTCTTTTAAAGGCGACTGTACATAAAAGTGAATAGGAAACCTAGAAAAAAAATTTTCCAACAAGCTTCTGTTTCAGCTTATATAAGAATACTTTGGTTTTACTCCTATATTCTTCAAGTGAAATAAACAATAAACCATTTCTGTTGCAGAAGTGGACCATTGGTTTGATACTTTCCTTCGTAACTAATAAGCAGAAGTTCTGAGTGCAGCTGCTGTCCTGGTGTATATATATAAATGTAAATGTAAAATTCTGCTTTAAATTTTTTGCTAACCAGTCTTTTATTTCCTCATTAAGATGGTCAGGGAAAACAAAAACTCATTTTGATAAAGAAAGAAGTTACTCTTGGCATAATAGCTGAACAACAAATGAAATTATTCATACTATATAATTCATACAGTTTCCTCTGGTTTGAATATTCTCATTTCAGCTGTTGGCTGAGAGCCAGTTTTGGCAGTGAAGAATGTGCCAGTTGAGGGGTAGTTTCTCTTAAGCATTATAAAGTTATTGAGGATTGTTCTGACAGTTATTTCTAAATGTGTGTCTGTCAAGCAGTTGTGGAGCCAGAGATGCTCATGGTGTTTTGTGAAAAATCCAGGCATGTTTCTCCATCAAATTATTTGTAAGGTGTCACAGCTGAAATTTTGTTGGGAGCAAAGCATTACAAAGATATAGACAGGAAAAGACTGACATCTTGCTCTTAAAGGACTTGGAAGAAGCAGAAAAGGAACAAGAAGAAAAATCATGGATAAGAGAGAATGTCAGTAAAAAAACTGAGTTTAGAAAAACTTGGGATTTTTTTCACCTTCTGTTCAAAATCTACAATCACAAAGTGACTTTTTTGCTGATAAGGTGATATTAAAGGCTGAACTGGTTTTTAACAGTGAACTGTGAAGTTGAAAATTACTGGCACAACTGGACCACCATCAACTGAAATGCTCTCACTGTAGCTTTGCAGTCTTTCGAAAATAAAGGTTTGATCCTAAACAGAAGTTATGAGCTTCTGCGAAGTTATGCAGTAGATGCTGGGTAAGACTGTGGGACCTGTGTTACAGAGATAACCAGATTAATTCATCAGTTCGCTGTAAAGAATGTGGTATTTCTTGTTTTTATGTATGTATATCTCAATATATAGAGACCAGAGACACTGTTGTTTGAGTATTGTTGTCAATTCTAGAAATACAACGTATTTTTGTACGACACACCTCTATCTGACAGGCTTTTTGAAAGACCTGGATAGCATTGTCTTAAAAGTTGCGAAGTGTTTCAGACTTTGTTCCCCATAAAATGTAGAAGGAGCCTAAAAGTCTTAGGCCTCATTTTCCTTTTTATGCCTTCTTAGTGAAGAGATGAAAAGAGCTGGGTTTTGGGCCACCAGAGTATACACCATCTTGTTTCCAGGTCCTTCAGTGAGCATGATGTGAGGGAAAGGTTGGGGGAGAAGGAGGAAGAGGAGATGTGAAAGTCTGATAATTTTATGTAGGGAGGAGAGAAAGCAAAGCTTTCCGCTTCTCTAAGAGAGAAGGAAGACAGTTTTCCTTTGAGGGTCGAGTTAATACACTGTATGTACACTGTAGGTGTTGGTGTGTTTAACTCTTAATGTGTGTAGAGGGCATGCTTCTGTCCTGCCATCTTTGTTCTTTCAGTGGGCATACAGTACTGGCTGTGCTTGACTCTCAAACACCAGGTGAGAGCAGTTTGGGATTCCCCTAGCTGTACAGTTTATCTTCAGATTTTCGATGCAGGGAATTTGCATACTGTTCTCTACAGGGATTCTAAACATAGGTGTTTCCAAACATCACTTTACCCCAGGTTATATGCAGGAGGTTATATGCTTCTCACTGTTGAGAAGTATAGCCCTGGTCTTGCAACTTCTGTTGAGGTTTGTAAGCCTATAGGAAAACAGGAGTCTTAGGTGCAGAAACATCTGTTGCTGCTTAATGTGGCGGTGGCATCTTCTTCAGATGCTGTCTTTGCATCTGGGAAAATCCTTAAGGCAGCAAAGCTTGCTACTCTTAGAACTCTGCTGTGGTATAGTTGGTTTCGAGATTATCCCTAAAAGTGGCTGTGGATCTGGCGGGTGTGTTCTGAGGGTCTAGGTCTCAACCGTGTTGTTCTATGGTGGTTTGTGGCTCTTAATTCTCAAATTTGCCAGAGAACATCTCAGTTAAACATGTTGTCTTGTGACTTAGCCCCAAAACGGATGGAGTTCCTACTTGCTGTCGAGCATTGTAGGTGAAAGTACAGATGAACATTGCCTCTTCCGCCCTTAAAAAGCAGCTCCAGGAAGTACTAATGCTGAGTACCATTCAGAAACAAGAGATTTGTGCTCGTATCCATTCTCTGCTTTAAATCCCGGAGCGGTACCAGTTAATACCAAAAATTTTGCAATCATGAACACATTCTTGATAACACTTTCTCAGTGCTGCTTCTATCACAGCAATGTATCTAGTGGGATCTATGACAGACATTTTTACCAATCTTGCGTTTTCCTTCACATTTGTGGCCAGGTTGGGCTTCATGGCTGAACATCACCTCAGGCTCTTGGATCTCACTGTCAGAAGCAGCACCAGTCAGTTTCTCTGCTGCTGCCAGAATCTGGGCAGGGAATCTCTCTTCCCAGAGATCCTTCTCAAAAGAATCATTCTGGAAGGAGTTTTGATGCTTGAATGCAGAGAGCTTATAGAGTATTCTATCAGAAGCGGGTTTTGTATGTGACATTGCAAAAACAATTGTGAGTCTTCTGAGCACATGCAAAATTTTCACCTAACAATAGGTTGAGACATTTTAAAGAATCTTCACAACTGAAAATGAAACTGAGAAATTATAAATATATAATGAATAAATCCCTTCCATCTATATCATGCAACTCTTCCTTAGTACACCATAAGTCAGTCTGCCATTACTTACTGAAAGAATAGTTACCCAGAACTTGCTCTTTTTGGTTTCTTTAGATTCTCTACCACAGTTTTGCTTTACTGTAAAAATCTTTTAATAAAATTTTTTGTAGAGCATCCGGTAAGAAACAAATATGTTTTCCTAACAGTTACAATTGTTACAGTGCTGCTATTTGTGTATTGTATTTGATCTTTTGATAGGAGTGAATGATAATTATCCACTTCTGAGATAAAAACTGAAAGTGTGATGTGTGTGTTGTTCGTACTCAAGTAGTAGGTGCTTATTGTCATTACTCGTCTGATTTTTTTTGTTTGTTTTAAAAATAGCTGGGACCAAGTTGAGTTTGTTATTTGCCAGAAAACTTGGTGTAATTTGGTTAATATGCTGTGCTGTGCCTGGTAAATACAACTGTGTGCTGGAATAGTGATTCATCTAAGTGACAAAATTTGCATTAAAAAGTTGTTACTGTCATTAATTGATGTTAGTGTCCTTCAGTGAAAAGGACATGCGTTCACCTAAACACAGATATCTATGATTTAGAATGTGTTCATTTGATTGTTCTTTTAGAAGTATATTTGGAGAAGAGTTTTGTTTGCAGAGTTTCCTCAGATCTGGTATTGGAGATACAGTTGGCTCTCATTTAGGAAGTGAACTCTGAGAACATACCAGTTCATTTCCAACTAATTCGTCAAGGCAGAATGACGGATAAAGAGAATTGTTAAAATAAGTTTCTGGTGTGTAAATAGGAGTTAATTCTTAAAATTGTAAATGCCTTTTGAGATGACTGATTCAATAAATTACAGCAGATGACAAGTGATGATGATGATGATGAACTGTCTGCTTTGCTATGTCTGTTTTTCCATAGCATTGTATGTGGTTTGTCTGTCAACTAGTTTTGCTTTTATGCACTTAATGGAATGTTACAGTTGTGTAATGTTTTTTAAAAGTCAAATACAACTCATTCATTGCCCAGTTCTCAAGTTTGTTAAAGGAGAAATAGTGACCTTAAAAAGTTAACTTGTTAAAGCAACCTTAAAAAGCCCATGTATATATTATTTTCAAGTTTAAGAGTTATGAAAACTAAATAATTTTTCAAGCCGTGTAATAGGTTACCCTATGAAAATAAATCTTTATTTCAGAGATGAGTAGCAGGTAGTGGGAAGAATTTGAGACTTAAATATTTGCCATTTCTGACTGGATTGTTGTTCTAAAAAAAAATGTGGATGTTTTCTTTCTGGAGTTGACCATTCAAAATTCTAATAAGGTAGAAATACTTTCTGTCTTACAATTATCATCATTGCTAATTGCTGATAAGGAGCAAAAGCTGACCTTATTTGCTTATAAGGAACAAAAGGTAACAGGTTTATTTATTCAAAGTGAACAGAGTTAAAGTTTATGCTGTTTCTTGAATCTTAAGTTACTTTAAGCACCGGTCGCTTTATGTTGGCAGTTGAGGGATTTGTACTGTTTTTGACCCAGTGGAAAATTTAGTTTTCTGATGTTGCTTCCTCATGATGATAATATTGAGCATTACGTTCTTTAACAATAACCTCCTTGAAATCTGCTTGTCACGTCCAGCAGCTGCAGTCTGTCTAGTAATTTCTGGAGGTCTTGGAAGTGATTGTTAATTTCATCCTGTGGCAAGAAATTACACCAGGTTGCCAGCTATGATGACGTGTTCAATACAAACACAATTGTAGTTGCACAGATTAAAAAATACATGAAAAAATTCTGCATTATGTGTAAATAGTGTTTCAGGATGTGGTATTATGGATTCAACAAAAACTAAGAGTTTAATTTTTTAAAATTAAGAATAAAAAATTTAGGCACAGAGATAAAAACATAGAGTCCTCTATTTTCTAATTGCGTAGTCTGTTGGTTTAGTGGAAATGAGTACTTTTTGTAAGTGAACAGTTGACATTTGCCATAAAACTTACCAAATGGTAGTTCTGCAGACATGTCCTTAAAGGGATAATGGGGAATGAGTAAAGTATTATTCGAAACTAGTGTGTGAATGACTTGAGCAGCGTAGCACCACGTAGGGATTCAGTGACAAGTTCTGGAGTTTGCACAGCTCCTGATCTCTGTTTCCACTTAATCTATTGGTTATGCTTAAATATTTTCTACAAGCGATAACTGCACCTTCGTGTTTACTTTCTAACATCAAATGTAAAAATCAGCTACCTTATGAAATGCCAGCTGATTTTCCTGGCACATCACCAAAATAATAACAATCAGAAGTTTTTTCTTTCAAGAGATTAAGGAAGGGTATGTATTTGATCAGTGTATTCAAACACAGAATTGACTCCAGTTGGAGCACATTGTAATTTTTGTCTGTGGAAGCAGAAAGGCAGTAGCTCCAGTGAAACTGAGGATGCTTTCAGGTGTAACTTGAGCACTGTCCTAAGCACTTCTCCCAGCTTCTCTAATTCATTTTGTTTTGTGCAAGGCAAGCAAGAGAAGCTCTTCTTTTTTTTTCTCTTCAGTTAGAATATTTTGGTTTTTTACCTTATTGACATTTTATACTGGGTTAGTTACGTTTTTCATAAAAATAAACATATTCAAGGGATTCCAGGACAATAAACTGTAAATTCTTGATTTGTAGCCATTACTACCCAACAAATATGCACTTTGTTGTTCATGGTACTTCAGGTGGTCAGTTTTGATGGATTCACAGACCCTGCCTTATCTGTTAAGAACTTAGCAGTGAGAGAACAGTTTCACTTATGTGGAGGCTGGTTTTGAGATTCTGAGTGTCTAAGAAAAAAGTCAGTGGCAGGTC
>Ga0181612_131845_pt1 | contig 14022 bp, 10 predicted proteins | sample HoacroProtozoa21_FD_119630 | JGI IMG/M metagenome (GOLD analysis project Ga0181612, IMG submission 119630) | Hoatzin crop microbial communities from Cojedes, Venezuel. Combined Assembly of Gp0051906, Gp0051904, Gp0051908
GTATCTTGTTCAGCCAGAGGCCATCTAAAGGACCCCGTGAAAGGGCTCACATCGTGGCTTGCTAAGCTTATTTCAGGGAATGGGCTTATGTGCTTTCCCTGAGTCAACGCTCAGAGCTTGCCAACAGGCAGCCGAGCCTCAGAGATAACCTACTGAATTCAGCAAGCTGTTGGTTGGATCTAATTCAGCCGCAGCAAGATGTAGGAGATCAGCTCTGAGTGAAGGAACATGCCATTTGTATGTGGCCATTTTTCTAACCAGAAGTTTGTGGGAGGTAATATGAAACAGCTGGGGTTTATCTGATGCCAAAAGATTTGCTGTAACCCAGTACTGCTGATGTATGAATTGGAGGAATTCTGCAGAGTCCTTAGCATTATCACCAGCTCTTTTCAGGGAGCTGGTACCACAGCCCATCCAGCATGTGACTTTCCCCTGAGGCTATTCCAGGCCATACTAAGCTACTTTCTTTGGGCTGCCATCACGAGATGAGAATAACACTGGCAGTCAGACTGGCTGAAAACCATCCATTGTTGGTTAAGAAAGTGAAAATCCCTGTGTTCCCAACTGTAAATCTGCCAGCTGACTTTGTTAAGCAAAATCAGGGAAACACTTAGTCCCGTGGGAAGGACTGGACAGCAGGACAAGGTCTAGTCTAGCTCTGTGTTGTACGTTTTGCCCTCAAGGCTGCACCCCCCATGCACGCACACTCACACACACACAGACCAAGGAATGCCTCCGTAAATGCTGTGAAGTTGCTGATCTAGATGATTTAATACTAAATCTAGATCTGTTACTGGTAACCAGGTCTTTTTCCTCTCCTATCGAAGTGATTTTTTTTTTCTTGGCAGAGTTCTTTTACGTAAAGCTTTTCTATCATCTTCAGTGCTCGTATTTTGCATTTTGGATGTCAGTATTTCACAGTAGTTGACACCAACCTTTACAGTACTGAGGTAAGACAGGGTCTAATACAGAAAATTTACAGTTTCATATGAATCACAGTTTTGATCTGTAGCTCTGACAATAGGCAAGAGAACATATGCTCATATGCTTCTGTTAGCTCAGCTTTGGGGAGAAAATAGTCTAACGAAGAGAGTACACTGGTGATTCACCCTTCCTCTGAGCGAGCCTTCCATTGTAGGCTGTGGTGGGCAACAGGGAGCTTTCATGCGTGCCGTGCACAACAGGTGTCTGGGCACGTCTAATCACTGCAGGTCTGGTGGCACTACTTGTATGAGGATTCATGTTGGCCCCAAAGCCCCAGCCAAATTTGACTTCTTATTCCCTAAAGCCCTTGCCAGTTCTACCTGGCTACATTATAGATTATTTCCTCACCAGTGATGGGGAGCTGCCAGAGGTAGCTACGAGCTGGCACAGGTTCATGCTCCCCAGCAGGTAAAATGGAGTGAAGGGGAGCCCTCTGGAATGAAAAAAAGTTATGGAAGTTAGTTGTTGCAGAGCTTCTGCTATTTATAAAACCTGGCTGGTGATAAAGGAAGGAGAAAGGCTGTGGGTAGGGCCTGTCAAGTCAGCCTCTCTGGCAGAGCAGCTTCATTCGCCACTGCCGTGGTTGAATAGTGCAGTACACAAGACTCACAGCTACAGCCAGACCATTTTCCCCCACAAAACACAAATAGTGATTTTGCTACATAAGGAAAAATCCACCTGCTTGTTCATCCCACGTGCCTGCACTACAGCACAGCAGTAGCAGGCAAGCAGTGGATCTGCAGCTTGTCCAAGGCGGGCAGTGGGGCAGGCAGAAGCTCCTGGGCAGGGAGAAGCACGGTGCTGGCTGCTGCACCCGGCAGCGGCAGCCATGGCGCAGCAGCAGCCCCGGCACACACTGCTCATTGCAAAGTGGAGGAGGGAAACTCAGGAGCACAGCCTCCTGCTCCCATTTTCTAGTGGACGAGTCAGCTTGCTAAACAGATCCTCATATTAGCAAGTAAAAGATTTGGAGGCTGTTCAGTGAATTTGCTCCTGTACAGTTGTGCTAGGAAAAGGGGGAAAAAGGTGTATTGTATTTCTTTCCATCCTTCTCCCCCTTGCCCTCTTATCTGGATATGTAACACAACAGATGTTTTCCATAGGATAACGAGTAGGGTAACAAGGTAATTTCCTGGGCACTACACCGTTTATTTATTTCCTGATTCCCCACCACAACCACAACTGGAAACAGCTGATGTAGTCACAGCTCTCTAGGCTGAACAGAGTTTGAGCTGGTCCCTTGCTGTGACAGAGGGAGTATCTGTCTCTGGGAAGCAAAAAAGAGGGGTTTTTTTTCACCTCTCTACATCTGTGGGACCACTTACACCTCCTTCCACCTCATAGGCTGCTGAAGTCGTGTGTTGCCACAGGTTTCCTCTCATCTTCTTACCAAGTATCTATGAGTTTACCTTCCTTAAGTTGCAGCTGTGAGGGGAGCCAAGAGGGTGTCTCGGCTTTTCATCACCTTCACTGAGGCAGAATCGAGGCTGTGGTTGGTGTTGTATAGCCTGCAGCATTTGGCAACCGAGGAACTCATAAGAAGATCAACTCAGAACAGTCTCTGGAAACCATCTCATACCAGCTGCAGTGATACAAAGTCGTATTAATTGGTTATGCAAACCCATGAATAATATTAAGGAACCTGGTAATTCACTGCACCCTCCCAAGCATCCCATCTGGGTGGCACGCTGGCCCACCACTGTTCCTCCTTATTTAAGTAACCCCTGCCAACCCTCTAAACTACTGAGCAGAGCAAGGAGTTTCGCAGTAGAAAGTTGGGAGGAATGTCAGTGTGCTTCACGGTGCAGAAGGAAAGGTGTATAAATGAGCAGAGAAGAGATGTAGTCAGCAGGTCTTCTGTGTATTTGGTTTGATTTCCCCTTTGCCTAGTGCATACCCTCCCCCTTCCCTTCTCCTGCCCCTTGGAAAAAGAAAAGAGAAAGGGTATCACCAAGGGATTCAGCACAAAAAAAAAGAATGCCGACTAAGCCTCTGGAGATCTCATATGAAGCACCACAGGAACACAGCCACTTCTGGGCCTGTTGGGCTGTAGTCTGGGGAGAACATTTACACAGTTCAAACTTGCAGAGAAATTCTGGGAAGGCAAAATGGAGATGCACGTCTAAGGGGTTTGCTCTGCACTCAAGATCCTCCTCTTCATTTTATGGGCTCTGGGGTTCACCAGCAAGCAAGAATAGCCAGACCTCCACCTTCCTGCCAGTTCCAGAAACCAGTCATACCCTATTCCTAATTTAAACAAAGACTTCTCCCTCCTGTCCAGGCCACCAACTGCAGCAGTTAACACATATTTGGAAAAACTGCAGCCAGCAGGTGTTTTTCTTCTCACACTTTCAAAAATGATTGTGCTGGAGGAAGGAAGCCTCCCCCTCTTTTGCCCCCTCCAGCTGGAAAATCACCTTACTGCCTTTTTTCCTGCCACGTGTCCTGCCAATTAAAACTGGGTCTTGTTATGAACTGCAAACAATGTGGCTAAGCCTTTGGTCAGGTTTTTTCTAGTTCAGTTGTCATTCTGCCCGTGAACCTGGGTTTGACTTGTATTCTGCATGCCATGATTAGCTCATCCCTCTCTCATTGCAACCTCAGTTCCTGCTTGCTGTCAGCTTTCCTACTGCTCTGCTGGCATCTGCCATGCCATTTTGTTCCTGCTGTTTTCATGTGTGATGGGTGAATGAGCTCACTTCCGATTGCCCTGGAGACATTTTAGCTCTGCTGGGTAGGTGGAAGGGCCTGTGTTCCTTCCCCTATGTAACACGTTGGGGCTATACACATATACCACCTGGATGAGCTAAAACCTTGTTCGCTTGTTTTGGCTTCCAGGATGTGTATCCTCACATTGCAATTTGACCGCTTCACAGAAAAATACCATCCGCTTGCAGTGGACATGACCACTTCCAACAGAGTGTCCTTCTCTGTCTCTCCAACTCCCTGCAGCAATGGCTGGGTGACTTTGGTGGCATTGGGTGGCCTCTGCCCACACCTCCACATCTGGCTATTAAGGACCACTCACTGGAAAAGGTGTGTAACTCTATTTAACTATGGACTCTGGAGGGTCTTGTTGTATACATAGACCTCTTCCTTGGGTGCTTGATACGAAGTCCTTCCCTTTACAGTCAATCCTTATTTCACTATTCTGTTTCCTGTTAAGACAGTTCTTGGACAAAACCACAAGTTTCTCCCTTGGGTATTCTTAATTCAACAGTGGCCAGGAGATAAACTTGCCCATGGCCTTTTACAGCCTTTTTTCTTGATGTTTCTCTATCAACTCTTTCAAATTTTGGCTAGAGAAAAGTGTGGTGAGATACTACAGCTGGAATGTGGGATGACACAGCCAACTGTATGCAGACCCCATGTCCACTGGGACCAAAGCATGCAGCACTTGGCTGAACTTTGTCTGTTCAGCTCTCTGTGTTTCAGTTTTCATGTTTCAGCGGAGGGCCGAGTGAAGTATCTCTGGGTACACTCACTTCACACTGACCACCATGGGACGAGACCTATCAAGCACAACCTGCAACTGGGAGAAGGTCCCTGTGGGCCACTGAAGGGGCAGTCACACTGAAAATGTGTTTGTGGCACTTACTAATCCCATTACTGGCAGCTTCATAAAAGGACCCTTTGAGCCAAGGAGCCTGAGCTCTTAGAAGTGATCAGACTGCTGGAGGAGGTCTAAGCAGGCCTTACAGGCTGCTGAAATAGGCTCCAAAGCTCTTGGTCCTGCCCTGTTTGTCAGCACCATGTTCTCCTACAAAAGAAAAAACCAGGACACAGGAAGCACCAACACAAGGTGGGAGAATCAAGACCTCAATCCAATGTACTAGTAATACTTAGCACTGTACATCACCGTACTGTTACTTACAAACATCAACTAACACATCCTCACAACACCCCTGCGAGGTAGGGAAGTATTATTATCCCCAGTGTACAGATGGGGAAACTGAGGCACCAAGAGGCTAAGTGACTTGCCCAAGATCACACAGCAAGGCACTGGCAGAGCCAAGTTAAGAATGAAGACTTCCCTTGTTCCCCACCCCATGCTGCCCCCCATTAGACAATGTTGTCTGTCTGGACACGGGAACCCAAGAGGTCCCTTTGAAAAGCAATGCCTGGACTTGTTGCCTATTAATAATTTTTATTTGCCTTTAATGAATTATTTCACAGTTTTTCCCTCACACTGTACACCACGCTTTCACAGTCCGTTCAGCATTCTGTGGTAGCCCACAGCCTTCTCCTCCGGCACCGGGACAGCTCTGCAGGGGGGTTCATAGGGTGCTCTGTGCTTTCATTAAGAGGATGTTTAGAAACAGTTTTCACTGGCGTCAGGCTGGGAGCATGTGTGCTCTCACTGGAGACGGATAACACACACTGGAGAAACAGGCAGGGGAAGTGATGGTAAAAAGGCTTTTGCTATCCCCTGTGAAATGACCAGCGTCTCTGTTGGTTTCTTAGCTCTTCCAAGCTCCAGTGATCACTCCGAGCTGAAACTACTTGTCTCCAGCTTGCCTGGTCTAGAAGTCGTTGTTCTGGGGGTTGCTTCACTAAGGGTAATAGGCAGTCAGCTCTGGACCAGAAAGGTCCCCCAGCATTGCCTACTCCACGTGTGTGACACTGTCTTGGAACAAGGCTGGCTGTAGCCGTTGTGCTCTCCTGCCAAGGGAAGGGGTATTACCACGGTTGGCAAGTAGCCATATCCAGCATCTAAGTCTCTTTTTTTTCAAAACTGGGATTCAAAGAAGAGCAAGGGAGAGTAGATGGATGAGGAGATGAGGATGAGGCAGAGCAAACAGGAAAATCCACCAAACAAGCTTCTAGGAAGTAAACGTTCCCCCTTGGGCACTTCAGCTGAAGCGACTTCATTTTCACAAGGCTTCTTTCTCTCTCTGGGAACATCTGCTGAGCTTCATCTCTGTCAGCTGGATATATCGTATGACGTTGGTATCTGCAGGGAAAGAGCACACACATACACGTACGGTGGTTACAACTCCCTGTGGAAGACAGACACATTGCACCTTCACCCTTGGTGCATCACCTGGGGAGCAGCACGGCTCCAGCACTGCCTGCAGGAACAGCATCAGTTGGAAGGGGCTCTGAACCAAAACCTGCAGCTTTTGGAAAACCTGGTCTGAGGTGTGCTCAACATCCCTGTTGCTCATCATCTCACCTCAGCTAGTTTTTACCTTCTTTCTGATTACTCTTGATCAGCACAGTTGAATTCACACAGTTCAAACTATCCAGGTCATCCTTGCCTGTTCTTGTGGAACAGCACTTCCATCGGCTTCCTTTCGCTCAGTGCCTGCAAGCAAGCCCCTAAAGGCATTTAACGTACACTTATGCTCTGCCTTTTCACCCTCCTATTCCTTTTACAGCCCATTTCACACTTCTCACATTTTTCCATGATGAGTTAGAAGGATCGTCCTTCACATTCTCTTTGTACCCTTGCTTTCCTTAAATTTCATATTTGGAAGTCTTTCCACCATGACACTCTATTTTTGTCAAACGCTGTATGCTGCATACTGCCTTGTCTATCCTGTTTAATGAAGTTCCTAGGGGCAGAGAACCACTGATTCATCTCTGTAGAGAGCTGTGAGATCCCAGCGCTGTGCAGGTGGTAAGCTCAGCCCTCTTTTTCCTTCCAGTATTTAAGTGTTTCAACACAGCACACAGAATATGTGAGCTTTGTTTTACCTCCTGGCCTCAGCAATGAGGGAACCTGTTCATGAGTACGTGTCTCTAGACAGACCCCATGATTGTGTGGTCAAGGTCAGTCCTTTCTCAAATCATGTTGATTTACTATCATGAGGGTGACTTCTCACGCACATGGCACTCACATAGTGGCAAAAGCCATGCGGTATCAGAAGCAAGCAAGCAAAAAAATAGCCACTTTCACTCATGTATTGATTGAAAAATGGTTCTTTGCTCATAGGCTTACTCAGATGGCCATCAAGGGCCAGCTTAGTCCATTTAAGTTATTAGATCCTCAGAAATCAATCTGAAGTCCAGAGTCAGAAGGCAATCTTGTCTCCTCCTCATCCAAACAGCAACATGCCCCAGACCAGCTAGGGAAGTGAGAAGTGCTTGAGCTTCCAAATAGATGAACAAATTAACAATAACACATCCAGCAACAGCAAGTCTGGGTGTTGCACCCACCAAAGCAGTTGTGGGTGCAAAGTTTCCTTTAAACATGAGAAAGGGACAGCACTGTTGTGCCCTCAGCCAGAGTGACAGTTGGAGATGCATCGGTTTCCCTTCACACAGAGCTCTCCACAAACATGCCATGGGGTAGCACTGGGCCGTGGCAACGCTGCTGTGACTTCTCAAGCTGTCTCCGGTGAGGTGGGTCTCCCTGCTGAATCTTCTGCAGGCTCAACTGCATCATCCTAGTCAGTCCAGAGGGTGGGATTCAGTGATTAAGTTACTCGGGGCATTATTAATGAGCCAAGAAGTTCTGCTGTTGCTTGTGTCAGACAAAGGTGTACCAGCATCCTGGGCTGTTTATGCCTTGGCATTTCACACCAGCCCAGCAAATTTCAAAGCAGCTTTTTTAAAAACAGAATTGGTTTTAGTTGCACAGACTCCTAGAGTGAAGAAATTCAGTTGAGGGGGTAGCCTTGAATTTTAGGCCTAAAATAACATCAGTGCAGGTGGCAGGCAGTGGCTGACTACCTTCCAGCGGTGTACAGGCAGGGCTCCTCGCCAGGGCAGGGTCCTGCTGCACTGCCTGCACCTCACTGCAGTCCCTCTGCTCTGTGCCCTCCCTCCCAGGCTTGGCTGGGCTGCAGCCTGGGTAAGCGGCCCTGCTGCTGAGCGTCACACTTAGGATGGCCGCCCAGTGCAGGTGACAAGTGATAAGGGCTGGCGTGATAGGAAATGACACCTGCCCGGGCTTGCAGGGACTCGACGCCCGGTGAGGGGGCCGAGGTGGGTTCAGAGCATAACTGGGCAACGAAAGGTTGCCAGCCCCTTTTGGCTGGTGGGGATGCTGCTCCCAGCACAGCTTCACTCACCTGGGAGATTTGCACATGCCTGGGAAGCCAGGGGCAGAATAAGGCGTAGCTGGATAGAGGGTGGGAGATACTTGCGTTGCGAGTTAGTTATAAATCTCTCGGGCAGGTTTTGGCATGTTTTGCTTCGTTTTGGAGGGCCACTATTTTGCCAAAGAGAAATAATGAGAGCAGCACTCTGTTTACAGAAGTGGAGCCCTGTCTTTGTCGAGTCTTTTCCATCAAATATTATTGTACCACACTAGCTCTGCCTACAGAAGTGTTTCAAAGCTTCATGTAAATGTTAATGAAGAGAAGGCTCCCACCTCTCAGTGAGGAAGAAGTGATGCCCTTCAGCTGATGTGGGAATAACAGGTGAGGACAAACGAGATTAGGGGTCAGACCCATATAAAGAACAGATGCTGTAATAGTAACAGGAATCCTAGCTCTTAGGAGTGTGCTTGTGTCCTTCTGTAGAGTGAACTGCTATTTTAAGGGTTGTTTCTCCTTCTCCCTGTAGCTTCAGAGCTCAGTTGCTTATCTGCTGTGCAGGCACTGTGGCCCAGGTTTTTCCCCCAGGACCTCTGAGCTGTAGGTGCTCAGGAAGGCAGCTCCTGGGCTCAGCTGTGAGCCTGCTCCATGCAGCATGGGAGATTTGGCTTGTGTGTGCAGCCTATGTGGTGTCTGAATGTGAGCTGTCATCACAGGGCCAGCAGAGACTAACTGCTGGTGTCTGGTATTACCTGCTCAGTTGATGGTCTGGTCTCAATCCCAGCCAGCACCTACCTCAAGGATGTGACCCCAGCAGTGGGAAAGGGCTGAACAAGGCCTGAAGGTAAGGTGTATGTCTGACTGCCCATGCTGCACCAGCCTCTCTATGCAGAGTTCATGGGGGCTGCGTGAGTGCTTTGCACAACTTAACGGTGGCTTCCTTCTCCCTTAGTAAGGGGATTATACACTTCTTGTGTGTTATTTCCATCTGCTTTTGTGATTTTTTTCTTTTTTTATTTGGAGGTAGGATAAGAAATCAGGCCAAACCCAACCTTCACCTTTGACAGACAGTAAATAGCCATAAGAGACTTGCTGTTCTGAGAGCCCTTTAGAACAGTAACACCCTTTGCTAGCTAATTCCTTTTTGCCATTTAAAATCTCCCCCACCAAAGAGAATAACTGCCAGTGAATTGTGCCAAAAACATTCCTGATTAGAAAAAAAGAACACACAGAACATGACTGCAATAATAAACAAGTGCTTTTACCAGTGAGCCGAGTGACACCTCAGATAAAGGAGAACAATCGCATTTTGCAGATGGAGACACTGACTTATTCCAGGTCACAATAATTCTTGATAGTGTTACCTGATTCCTACTGCTGTGTTTTGACAGCCACATCCTTTCTTACTGTGCATGTTCACTTCTTTCCTCCTGAATACCCTTCAAGTTTTCCATAATCATAAATAAAACAGCAGAACAATGGCCTTGAATGGCCTAACAATAACAGGGAAGAGTCTCTGATGCAGAGCTGAAGGCCAGAACTGTTTTTTGTATACATTAAGGGCCTTTGGGGACACTTTCTGGTATGTTTTTGCAGCAAGCTGTGGTACTTGAAGCTGTTGCTGTTAAATAAATGAGTATTTATTTCAAGAAGCAATGAGGGATACTAAACAAATAGTATCATTGAGGGGGGTGGGGAAAGCACAAAAATACGCACTTTAAAAAAGGAAGCAAAGTTGTTCAGCTAAAAGGACGTTTTCACATCTGAGCCTAGTCAGAACCTCAAGGTTAGGGCAACTTCTTATTTTCCACGGACTATTTTTGCTCTTGCAGAGGCTTCTCTATTTCCTGGTTCTCGCAAGGGCTGAAGGCAAAAGGGCACAATGTAAACTAAAATAGACTAAACTGAGCTTTCAAGCACATTTGCTCAGGGAGTGTGGGGTGCACAGCTGTGCTGTCAGACAGCGCGGAGCCCAGGGCCAAGTGTGGCAGATGGGAGCAGGCAACCTTAGGGGAGGTGGATGAGGAAGGAGAACCCAGCAGAGCCCTAAGCGCACCCTCCCTGTGTCCTAGGGCACAGTCACTGCGCAAGCCCCACAGGGCCAATGCCTGTCGGACACCAAGCACAGCCAGCTCAGCCTCCCTTGCCTCCTCTGATTCAACTGACATCAGCTCTGCCAGGACCCGAGCTCACTCCCATTTTCTGTCCAGCTCTCACTCTTCCCTCTCAGGTTCAGGTGGAAGCGCTGCCCTGTGGGGTTTTCTTTCCACAGGGCTTCCGTTTTGCTTTCTTTGAGTATTAAAAAATTCCTTTCTTTTAACAGAAATGGTTCAAACAATGGGGTGTTTTATCTCCCTAGTAGGCAGTTCTTTGAAAAATAAAAGCACCATCTCTGCATGGTGGCCTTCCACCTTCCTTCTGAGGTTGGGTAGGTTAGCATAAAGGTGGTTGCTCTGGCAAGCCTAAGTTGTTCAAATATATAATTTCTTTGCTGTCCCAAAATGAATTGTTGGGGGTTGACACAGGTATGACAGATACTTGGCCGATTTCATGGCAAAAGTTGAAGCATCCTTGATTTACTCTGTGAGTAAATGTCTCTTTGATCAAATTAAAATACTAACACTTTACTAGGATGGTGGAAGGCATGGCTATTGGGGATTACAAACAGTCTCCTGACTTTGCTAAGGGAAAAAGCCCTGTTCTCAAAGAGTCGGAAAATGTAATGGTCAGGATACGCTCTTCCCGATCCTGCTTTCTTCTTAAAAAATAAACTAGGGAGGGAAAGAGAGGCAGGATCTCCTCCACAGAGACTGCATTCCAGCAACAATGTCATCTTCCAGGCTGTGCTGCAGCCTCAGCAGTGGCTAATCTTTGGGCCCTGCAACCTTGCTGCACTACACAAGAGTGCCTGGAGGGAAGTACAGCTAAGGGTACCGTGAGTCACGCTCATCCCTGTGGAAATCCATGCAACCAAGTCAGGGACAGACTAAGTCTCGTGAAAAGCAATGCAAAAGCTCTCAATGCGAAGCCACGTCCCTGCTGCCGGCCATACCTGTCGGCTGGCGGGATCTTGCCTCTTTCAAGTAGTAGAGGGCCTTGTTGAAGTCACCCAGGTGGTAAAACGCCACTCCCGATCGATAGAGCGCCTTGAAGTTCTCGCCTTCCTTCTGCAGCACTTTGAGGCAGTACTCCTTGACTCGCTCGTAATTCACCAGCTCAGCCTGGAGCAGGCAAGCTGCAGGGAAAAGGGATGACAGGGAGACAGACGGACAGACAGGAGAACATTAGTGCCGTATTTCTCCGGGCTCCCGCAATCTGCACGGGGGAAGAGAGCAGCTTAGGTGAGGGAAATGACTCAGACCCGTGATTCAGAGAGGGTGCAGTCAAATTGTTTGCCAAACCTAATTGTTCGTGATTTAAATACCAATGCTTCTATTTTTGGAGCTGCAATGTGAAGGGGTTTTGTTTGGGGGGGGGGGGGGGCAAGAACGTAAACATCCCTCCACAGAGCCGTACGGTCTCGCGGCAGCAACTGGCTTCGTTTGTAGTAAAATCGCTTCTCAGACTGAGGGTTGGAGCTCAGGAAAGTACAAAAAGGCAGTCAAAAAGTTATCTGACTAGGAAAAAAGGGACTAAATAGGATCAAATTTTGTATTTGGCTTAATCCAAAGCTGTTAGATTTACAAATAATGTGTAGTTGCCTTTTATCCAGGAGGTCCTGTATGGAATTTTGCTATAGAAAACAACAAGGGGCTCTGCACCATTGGAGGGTGCAGCTAGCAAACCGCAGACACCCGGAGTTGTAGTACAGGGAACAAAGGTGCTAGGCCGTGTGCGTTCTGCAAAGTATTGCAACACAGGTTCATCCCGAGAGGTCAGTTCTGCAGACTTCCTACAGGAAAAGGTAAACACAGTGAAGAAACAGCATGCCAAGGACTCTGCGTGCTGAAGGACAATTGTTGCATAAACATCAACGAGCTGAAGAAAATCCCCACAGTGAGTTCCTCACAGGTAGCAGTGAAATAAAGAGGAAAGGGGGAGATCCTTCAGGTACGCTCTACAGCCCTGCTTCTGGCTTACTGTAGTGCTTACTCTGGTGGGCTAAACTTCATTAGGTGTACTGGGCATTAAGAATGGTTTGGGTAATGCTGACAAGAATACGACATGGTGCAGTCACAGTGTTCGCGGAAACAAAGCAGGTTGTGCTGTCCACAATCCCACCTGGTGCTGCGACCCAAGGCAACTTTGTGAATGACATGATCTGGGGAAGCGGGAAGGCAGGCAGGAAGGATGCCGCTGCAAAGATCAGTTCAGAGGCTGGCAGTGTCAAGTGCCAGGGCATGGAGAGAAATTTCCCATGGCAGGTGGTGTTACTCAGTGTGTCTCTGGCAAGCAGGAGACTCACTGCTCCTGGAAATCCAAGTCATCACAGTTCAGGTGTCACCAATGAACAGCCAGACTTCATTATTTGCATGGTAACTGCAGCCTGCAGCTGAGAGGATATGATTCTGGGTTAGCAATATGACACAGTTCTTGATCCCCTTCCCCTGCACCCCTGAAGTAAGCCCTGCACTCTCTCTGCATCCCACTTCACATTTCATGAGCAGAAGATTGGCTAGATGAACTCCAGAGATTCCTTCCAACCTAAATTAGTCTGAGTCTATGATCAGTTACCACAGACAGAACACATTCCTAACCCAAGTACACATTTAAAGCTTAGATAGCTAACTGGGAACAATCATAAACAGTCTGTTACCAGTAGAGAACTGATGGTATGGATGTGCTGAGCGAGGACTGTGGAACTAGCCCCACTGCTGGTATGCTTGGTTGAGCGACGCAGTAATTACTTTGTCCTGTTTGCTTAAGTGATGGACTTTTAATGTATTTTAACAGCTCCTGCCATTAAAGTGTATAGGTATTTCAAAGGTATCTGGTTGCTCGCTATTTGATTGCCAGTTCAACACATATGTTCCTAAAAGCTTGTCAACATTTCCTTACCTAGAATTTGTCCCTTCCTATTTGTCAAACATTGATTTTTTATTTTTTTTTTCTCCCTCTGTTTCCAATGGAGCTTGAAATGACTGTGCCTTGTTTTCCTTTATTTTTCAAAGCTATTAAAAAGATGGCTGGGTAAATTTACTGCTGGCTTCACAGCCCTGGAAATGGGATTGCTTTGTTTATCTGCTGACCAGTAGCATGTACAGCAACAGCAGTAGCTTTCTGCACGCTGCCAATCTGATCCAGCCTTTCACGTCCTGTGAAACCGCTTTTCAGAGCAACTAGCAGGGAGATTTCGGTCTCTCCGTTCATTTACTACTTGGTGTTTCCAGTTCGAGTCATAGAAACGACTCTGAAAAATGACAGGCAGTCTATTCATGCATATTAACTCAGTAATTCCATATTGGACTTGCTTCATGGATTGGTTTAAAAGAAAAGTGTCCCACATCCTGCTAATTCATAAACCCAAATGGGCTTCCAGATATCCAGCTGGGTTCTTTCTGTGACTCACACCCACAGTAAAGATTCTGCAGGGCATCCCCACTAACTGTGCAGGCAGCAGAGAGAAGTCAGTACCACACGGCTAGCAGGAGATGCGCGTGTTTATCTGAACAAAGTGAGCAGATGGATGTGCAGGAAACAGTTCTGCTGGAAGAGTTGGCCATTTGGAAAGCCAGCGTTAGAAGTGGCTGATGCAAATGAACCTGGAGGGAGTATCTCCCTCATAAATATTTAGAGGTGCGTGCTTTCAGTTCTCGGTGAAGTGAAATGATCTTAATGGACTGAGATTCAATGCAAATATCGACGCTGTTAGCAACTTACTTTCAGAAATGGAAGAGACATGGAATCCTTGTACTTCCTACCTAATTTAGTCAGGGGAGAATTGTTTTGAAAACGTGTTGCTTTCCTAAACAGACATGTGCTTCTCTGGCTGGGAGTGTCTGTTTACCACATCAAACACCTCATCACCCTCCTTCTTGGTTCATAATAGGCCCCCAGTGAATCCTTCTGAGGAACAGAGCTCACTCAGAGACCAAACAGAGAGGTTTATCCA
>Ga0181612_132851_pt1 | contig 14022 bp, 5 predicted proteins | sample HoacroProtozoa21_FD_119630 | JGI IMG/M metagenome (GOLD analysis project Ga0181612, IMG submission 119630) | Hoatzin crop microbial communities from Cojedes, Venezuel. Combined Assembly of Gp0051906, Gp0051904, Gp0051908
AAAAAAACCAACTAAGTTTATTTAAGAAATTACCTACAGATCACCAGTTATATAGCAAGGAATAACACTCCTTTTCCATAAAGGGTCTCAACAAGTCTTCAGACCACTTCTGTTTCTTGGTTCTTTAGTATTTAAAGACATAGTATGCTTGTTTATTTTTAACACTGAAGTGACCTACTGCATATCAATGAAAACCTGCTAGTAATATAGAGGGCTAAAAATTTTTATTTTATCAATCAAAAACAATTTACAAAGGTCCAAAATTGTAAGGAACATGAAAAAGAATTAAGCACTTTTGGTTTGCAATGTGGTATAGTGAGTCAGTGCTTCCTGACTCCTGAACCTTTGTAGTACTAAATTCAACCAACACAGCCAATAGAAATGAATGCCTCTTGACTAACAGAAGCATTAAAGCACGCAAACTAAGACAAATTAAAATCAACAAAGTTAAAAGGCAGCTTACTTTTTACACCTTCCACAGCTGTACATGTTATCACCTGCAAATATGAGGGAGAAGAAAAACAGTCATTATTCTCTAAATGCAAATAGTTATCCTTCAAGCACATACATTTTATACATAAAAGTTTCAAGGGAATGTATCTTTAGGTTGCATTCAATATTTAACAGTGATAAGAGTGTTGACAGAACGACTAAATAGAAAGGTTCTTAGGTTTTAAGCATTCAACTATGAAGCAGTACAGCATAATCTGAGGAGATGGTGCTATATAATTTAAAAAGAAAATAATTTACTAAATTCAGATTAAGGTTATGAGAATGAGTAATATAGTGGGTTTTGAAATTTTCAGTTGATACCATTTCATTAAACCAAATTCAGATTTATTTGACATTTCTAAAGCAGCTTTCATGGGCATTTCTTGCCTCAAATATTCAGCTGAGTGAGAAGCTTACCTTTTTGAAATGAATGATCCCGTAAGAGCAAGGAATGGCTGTATTACAGTCTAACAGGTGGCCTTTGCTTAATTGCATGAAGCTAAGAAGATAGTAATCATCTTGTTGCGACAGGAGGAAAAAAAACCCAGAAGAAACACGTTCTTGTAATTAACCTCTTACCCTTGAGCTCATCTCTGGCGAAAAAGGCAGCAAGACAATCTTGTAAGGTTACAACTGGACCCCAAAACCAGCTAGGAACACATGAGACAACAAACCTGAAACATCATTGACAGAAAAGAAAGAAAACAAACAAATGTTCTGCCAGAAAAGCAGAAACTGGAATTTCAAAATAGATAAATAAATAAAACAAGGTAAATAGTATTTACCTTTTGAAATATTCCATAAAAAAAGCTATCCATCCTTGGGGGGCATACGCTTCTCCACACGACCCTGCCTTGACTAGAGATGTCTGATGACTTGCAGAATGGAGTTTAGCAAGATCTTCCTTACCTGGAATAGGCAAGGACAGATCCTGAAAGGTCTCCAGGGTTATAGAGAGCTACAGAAGAAAACAAATGAAACAAAATAAAGTTAAGCTTTAAGAGAAACAGCAATCAAATTGAATTCTGCAAAGTTCACCAGTAACTACTAAGTCACTGTATAGTTGAAAATTCCACTAGGTAGCAAATTAATTATAAATAAGGAGATGCAAGAATGCATTTTCTAAAAACGAGGAATTAAAAAATAACATTTTTGAGTGAACTTGCACATTGTTATCACTGAAACTGTTTTTTTAAAAGTTGTTCTTAATTATTTGTCTTCCTACCAGTCATACAAAGCACTATGATTTTTGCTTCAGGCTCCTGTTATACAAACTAGTTTCAGAAAGCTTCAGCCTATTGCTTTGACAGTGTTTTACTTTGACGTTACCTTGACCTGATGTAACTGGACCCACTGCAAAAGACACCCAGCTATGCATTTTTTCTCCCATGCTGGATTTAGTAATCACTTCGTCACCATGTAAAACATCAAGCAAACTTTAAAAATTCTTTCGTGTTTTTTGAACTTGCTCACCAGATTACCCTGAGGTCTCAGTACTCTTAGATCTAAAGTAATGGAAACAGGAAGCCCCTGCAACTGCACCGGGGTTAGGTTTAAAGTTCATGTTGAGAAACTTGTCCCCAGTGTAAAGATTTGGATATCCAGTGTTTGATACTACTGCTCTGAAACTCAGAAGTGGTCCACTAGACATGTTTAGATACTTGACTTTGTTTAAATTATCACGTGTGCTGTTCCAAGTAATTCTATGAGGAAATAGTACAGAAAAAAATCAACTGTTTCTACATTGCATGAAATCTTGCAGTAGAGGACAACTTCAGAAAGCGGGTAATGATTCATATAAACTGTGTCTTTACTCAGATTTTCTGAAAGACATGAATTTTCTTAGACTCAATCTACCTAATAAGACTATTACTGCAACATGATTGGACTACTGTCTTCTACTTTTCTTTGTAACATTATGTACCTGAGAACATACAACAGTAGCAGTTATTTATTAGGATATTCAGAACACTACTAGAAACTAATCATATCTAACTGAAGTTGAAGAGCAAGACTCTTTCTCCATTCTTGCTGTAAACCAATTACCAGAATGTTATTTTTCAGCTCTGAGTAAATATCTAGCTCAACGAAAGCAAGCTAGTCTAAACATAAAGAGTGGGTCGTAGCTGCTATTACTGTTTGAGTGAGTAAGTTTGAAACAACCTAACCTTCCAAGGAAGTCTATCACAAAAGAATAAATTTACCAGAGAATGACTGTATTCATAAACCCCTACGTATTTGTACTAGGGGGGAAAAAACAAAACAAAATACACATATAAAAAGCTAGAACTTCCCCTCCTTACTCACCCGATCACAAGTCAAGCACTGTACTGAGCTTATTATAGTCCCATCAAATATATCAGAGATAACACTCCTGTACTTCTTGCGCTTCTTCCTTTTTGGTGATGATCCAGTTGAAACTATAAAATGACAAAAATAAAATGCTGAAAGTACAACAAGATACAGTGGACACTGATTTCCTTCAGCTTTCCATAACATAACTAGAGATCACACATATTGAGGATTAAATTATAAGCCAAGCCCTGTTTTGTATTTACTAAATATTTCTTAGAAATTACACAACCAGATTACTGCTAGTGCCAGGCAATTCACGTAGGTTCCTCAAGCAGTTTATGAGGGACAAACACTAGAAAATTTTGCCTCTGTTTAAGTAAAACTCAAACTGCCAGTCTTGAAATCTACAGCCTACTGCTATGGCATTCATCTTGTCAGGAATCCCTCAAGTTATAAACTTTAAAAGGCACATTCTATCTGACATCTAATTTGATCAAATCCTTCCAGGAAGTTTTAACCATATTGGGCTGAAGAGCTCATATAACAGCTTATTGTATCACAACACTGATGACAGTGGGTTGAAGTAGACCAAATTTACTACTAGAGTCCAGCGTAACAGCAGCTTATTAAAAGAAAATAAAATGAAGTAAAACTCCAAGTCAATAACATGTTTCCCACCCAAATCCACTACTACTTAGGTAAACACACCAGAGCAGTTTCTTGGGCTCTACAGATTACTGGAATGGTGGGCTAAAACGAAGACCACAAACCCTCTTCTGGAGTCTGTACATTACCCAAGAGACCACTCAAAAGTCTTGTAGGAGTCAAAGGCAAACCCTGCCAAAATGCTGACAGGCAGGAACAAGATAGACAGTGGAACATGGAAATAATTACAGTGAAAAGGAAACTGAAGTACTCCAATAAATCTTTCACACAGAACACAACCTCCCAAGGCTCCTTTGTACTTAAAGGGTTTGTCCATAAGCAAGTACTCTTGCCTGTTTACTGTCCAGCAGTATTATCTCTGTATCATCCCATACCTAGAAAGATGTCTAAAATAATACAAAAGTCTGAATTCAAAAGAATCTCCAGCAGAAGGAACAGCTGTTAGAAGTAATTTGAAAAACCCTCTTTTCCACAATGCATCAGATATTTTTTATTTATCATGGACACAAACTGCTTCGTAGAGCCTTTTGCCCAAAATTCTCTAAGGTTCCTTTCAGTCACCTATTTTGCCATGCAACTGCATTAAGACCACTCTAAAGTCTTCATTTATCAGTGATGTGGAGGATATGCTGTATCTATCCGCACTAACAAACAGCAGGAAAAGATGGAAGACACTGACAAGTAGGGGCATCTTAGAATGGTGGCACCCAACAATGTGCTTTCAGCAAGGGGGAAATGGAAGAGAAGGGAATAGGTGCATTATACTTAAGTATTAGACCCCAGACGCAAGTCCAAGCACACTAGGGAATTCCTCTAGCATTAAGGGGAATTAAAAAAAAACAATAAAACCAAAAAAAACCACAGATCAAAAAACCCAAACCATCTTGTGAGATTGCAAATGGCTGCTACACTACTCCCCTAGTCAGTTCTACTGCATACATATCTGTTCCATCAATACTCAATAAAGGTCGCCAAAAGTTACGTTATTAGAAAGTGATAAAAACTGGTAGTCTAGATTGGAAGAGACCTTTGGATATCATCTGGTACAGTCTCTGTTCAGAGCAGCTCTAGCTGAACTTTGGAATATCCATCTCCAAGAACCTCAGTGTACCTCTGGACTCTCACCTCTGTTCTAGTATTCAGCCACTCAATGGAAAAATTTTTTTTCCTTCCACCTAATAGAAATTTTCCTTTCTGCCACTTGCTTCCATTTCTATTTGCTGCATGGCTACAAGAACAGTGTGGCTCTGCCTTCTGTATAACCACCCGTAATGCTGATGACAGCAACAGTTCCCCTGCAGCCTTTCCTTCTCCAGGCTGAACAAACCCAGCCTCTCCTTGTACATGACAGGCTCCAGCCACCTAGTACCTCTTCCGATAGTTTCACTTCAGTTTGTCTAAAACCTTCCTGTAATGGTGAAGCCAAAACTGGAGACAGTAGTACAGATGCAGTGTACTGCTGAAGAAATGAACCAAAGAGGTCAATGATTTATGTCCATTAAATCACTGTCATTCACTATCAATGCTAAAGCATGGAAAGGATGACATGAACATTTTCAGAACTTATCCTGGACAGACAGTTGAATGAAAGAGGATCACAATATTAAAGTTGTGGTAGTTTTTTGGTGTGGTTTAATACTATAGCCTTAAAAGCATGTTCCAAAAGATGAGCTTTTATTAAAACAGTCTATTGTTAGACAAATAAGGGTGGAAAAAAAAAAAAATCAATCATATATTGTTTCTTGTGCCCTGAAGCTGCACTGTCTTGTATCCAAAGGCAATAAAAGCCTAAACCTTCTGGATGCTGATAAACACATCATACTGTAAAAAGTGCCAAAAGAAACACCCTACAGCATTAAGATAGTAACAACCAAAAAGCAGCTAGCGTTTACAAATCTATCTACAGTATAGCTACACATGGCTCCTTAAGCCTTTATAAACTAACATGCTGACTTATTGAACTTCCGCTGAAGAAGCAACGTGCATGTTCTCTGAAAAGCATTACCTTTCTGTGGGTAGTAACTTCCCCCACTTTTTCCCTCTCTTTAAACCAGTGCAATTGAGAAAGTTGTCTAAAAATATTATTCTATCCTCACAAAGCAGAGGCAAATACGATTCATGCTTCAAAAGAACCAGAATTTACAGAAGGAAAGTGAGTCGTCTTATTTGTCCAGCTTATATAATGCTCCCTCTCCCCACTGGGAATAATGGATAAAAACTCTTCCTAAGAACAACACTGCATTGCTATGCAAGACACAAGAAACAACAAAATGAAAACTGTAATACCAAGCAATTCAGTACCAGGAGGGAGAAAATAAAGGGCCTGTACCTTTTTTGTGGACTGGTACCAGTGAGGAACATGATGAGAATGATTTTGGAGGACTGCTTGATAAGCGTGTGTTCATCCCTTCGTTTGATGATGGGGTTTGGGCTGCAGACATATCATTCATGTGGACATCACTGATGTATTCTGCAATTAACATTTGCATTATTTCATAAATTCTACCAAAAAATGTATTGCAGATGAACAGACACAATAGTTACGTAATTTATTTAACCATACTGTCAGGTAACTGGACATTTAGGAATGAAGCACCATTTCCATTAACATACCTTTAAGTTAAGAACAAAACCAAAACCCCCACTTTTCTGGATTACCTGAAACGTTACCCAGCTTTTCAAGGGTATTCAAACTGAATACAGAACACCTAAACTGAAAAAATAAATTAAGAATGTGCACTGTTTACAAGTAAATCCACCTACCCTATTTGACCTATACCTCTCTACTGTATTCTACAACTCATTTCCACTGACACAGATACTCTGGCTAAGAATTTGACTATTTCAACTGCACATTAGTCATGCATTACCTGAGAATCTGCTGTGTATCTGTACTTTGACAGTTCCTTGATTATTTACAAATTCAGCGGTCTCTGAAGCAGTGTTTGTGTCTTTTTCCAACTCTTCAACAGAATTTGCTCGTTTAAGCTTGTTGCTTGGTATTTTTTCTTTCTGCCAATCTTTGGGTGAGGTTGAGTTGTTATCGTCATCCTGAATTAACATAGTGGTCTCAGCTGGATCCTCTAAGACAGGTTTGAAAATAGTGTCATTTTCTGTTTTATCACAGGTGCCACAGGGCTGAAAGCCTATGTCTGACTGGCTCTTGTCCTCTTCCACACTCTCTTCAACACTCATAGGCTGGGCATCTTCCAGTTCTACAACTGGTTCCTTAAGTTCTTCGTGAAGCAAATCCATTAGACAGCGCAAAAATTCTTGTGCATCCTAGGATTTTAAACAAGTTTTACAGCATTATTCCATTTGATTTGGAAGACATTATATCATATGAGGAAAAGATACAGATCACTGAAACAAAAGCTACAGCTAGCTGTTAAAGTAAGGTAAATTCCTTTGCCCCAGGTCTACTGTTCAAAACAAATTTCATTTCCAGACCAGATGTTTGTTTCCTGCATCCATTTCTTGCATGTCACAAGTAATCTTATCATACAAGTTTCCTCCAAAACACTTCAATTCCCAAAATGCTTATTTCAACATCTTTAACAAAAATACTGCCATAGCTCACATGAATGATTAATGTAACTCAAGCAACTACCAGCAGTGTGGTCAGACTCCAGCTTTGCTGGTAATGGAACATTTTAGGGACAGTTTTTTAAAGCTTTATGCAGCATCTTCAGCAAAGCAATCACGGTCTTGCTTTCACTGGGCATGGAAGTACATCAGTAAAAAGTATTATGATGTACTTAGCCCGTGTTTCAAATTGCATCATACTGTCAACAAGATCTTAATTCTTCTTCTCAAGCCTGGGCAAGATTCCTCAACTACCAGTGTTTCCACAAAGAGCTGTCAAGTATTACTACAAGTCTAATCTGTGTTTGGAAATACCTTAGAAGCCACCAAATTTCAACAATCCATGCAGCAGCTTGGCTCCTGGCAATAAAGAATATCTAATAAAGCAAGCATGGGAGAAAACAATAGCCTCCTCTTGGCAACTACTACTGCTTCTGTTTTCTTCTGTTTTCCTTTTTGTATTTTTGTTGCTCATAACAATAATTTTTGATGCTCAATATTCCCATCCATCATAGCAATTACTTATTAAGCTCACAACTGCTGACTAGAAAACATTCTTTTTCTTAAAAACTGTAACTATCAGATCTGAGTTCTGGATTTGGGTAATGAAAAAAAATCTAGTATGACTATTTGCTGGTAATCCCTTTACAAAAAAAAAAAAAGGAAAGAAGACTCAAACCATAAGACACTGATTAACTGATAATCATTCTTCACCAAGCAAAAGGATTCCTTTCTCTCTCTGAATATTGGACACGACTGCCCAACTGGCTGCCCAGTAGGAGAGTGTGGGTCATGAAAGACCTGTTTTGTTTTAATTGTTGCCGTGAAACCTACTAAAGATACAACTCACATGTGATCCAGGCAAAACCTAGAAAGGTTCTCATTAAGCGTTGCTCTGCATGGAAAAAGACATTCTAAGCAGCATTCAAAGCTGTGAGAACCAAGTTTCCATACAGTTTCTTTTCAGTTATCAAAATTGATTTTCTACTTTTCCAGAAACTCATGTGGCTCTTAGGAAATTCATGAGTAAATTAAAGAACACCAAGATCACTATTTAAACATTTACTTTACAGCTAGATGCAGCATTTGAGTATTAAAACGTGTTCTAATCCTCCACTCCACAAATATGAAACATGCTACCTGAAACAGCGAAATTCCTCTGAATAACAGCAGATTCCTGGAAGATATTAGTAAGCTTTTCTAATTACAGAGTTTAAATTTTTCTCTAGCCCAAAAGCTTTTAATAAAGTACTGCAAACTGTATGAACGTAGCAAGATACTGTATGAAGGATCAGCTGAAGAATGCCTTTACTATTTAATAATCCATGCCTCTTTAACAAGTCAACAACTTACAGGTCTCACAATACTGCTTATGAAACACCCAGTAGTGTGGTGGTGTTTTTTTCCCAAAGTTACTAAATGAAAGTTGGATACCATGTATTTAATTATTTAAAAAACATAACTTGTAGATTAATATAAAAAACATTTTATCCTTTTTTATTTTGAACACCTTTATTTTGTTTTCTGGGACTGCTCAAATATTAGCAGCATTATTTCACAAAAAGAAAAAGTTTTAGATACGTATTATTTTAATTATCCTGAAAAAAAGGGAAAAAGACTTATTCTCAGAAGCTGAAAGCCTTTCAAGAATTTTATATAAACAAACATAAAACCTGACTTAACTGTTGATGGTTCACGTTCAGATGATCTACATTTGAAGCATATAAACTAAAGCTTATGTTGCATTTGCTTTAAACAAATATAGGAAGCATGGTATCTTAAGCACTAAATTTAAAAACAAGAGATAACTTTATGGCTTGGGCAGATTTAAAAAACATGAGAAAGTTTTACCTGTTGAGAGTAGCCTCGAAACATTGGATTAACAGTTTTAATTCCTTGAAATAAGCCAGTAGGAACAACAGAACCAGGCCTAAAGAAAAGTTTCAAACATATAAATATAGATAAAAAAGCAAGTATTTAACTGGAATTTTCTGCCTTTACTGGGACCATAATTTTACCTACATCTAAACTATACAACATGTCTAGAACCAATAATATTAATCTTAAGAAACATAATATTGGTACTGAATAATTAACAAAACAAGTTTTTAAAAACTCTGCCATCCAACAGAAACAGAGACTGTATCAGGACTTTTATGCCACATTTCTTGTTAGCGAATTAGATGACAAATCAGACATACTCTTGGCACTATGCACAATTGCTGCTCCTTTACATTTGTACTTATATCTTGAAGTATTTTCCAAGACAGAGATAACAAATTGTGTATAAGAAAATAAGAGAAATTGACAAAACATTGATACAGAATGAAAGACACCGAGAGGATAAAGTAGTTAAACATTTTAAATTTATTTCTGGCAGATATAAACTTATTTTGAAAAGCTTAATAATACTTTGTATACTGTTTATCATCTATGTCTTGTCAGATCTTCCTTACTACAGTTTACATCAATTATTTGTCCTATCTTTGGTAGATATGGAAAAGAACAGGCTATAAGGAGTGTATAAATCCTGCAAGTTACTGTTTCCTTCCTTACTATAAGGGCAAATCTGTGATATACACAAAATAAAAATTAGAAAGCTCGGACAGATTAATCCATCCTTCATGGTTCTGGAGTTTATTTACAATAATTTCATCACCAAAATGATGGGATACCTGCTTTTGTGCCAGAGTTCTGTCATCAGCTTGAGGTAACTTTTACAAATTGCTGGTTTCTTATCTGTTCGGGCTAAGCCTCCACAGTCAAGAAAAAAGTGCGTCAAAGGTGGGCTGATTAAAAAGAAGAAAATAGTATTTTTTTCAGGTTGTTTCACATTGTTAAAATACAATAGCAAATCTGCACTTCATACAAGATAATTAATATAAAAAAATAATACTATTATGTAATTGAACAATTCCATTTCCTACACCCTTAAATGCTGCAACCAAATATTTCCCAGTATGACAACTTCAACAGTACAGCAATACAGCTCCTCTAATGTATTCTAACATTTGTTAAAGCACCAGAATTATCTAACGTGATTCAAATTCAAGGCAATTCCTGCTAGCCATCACAGAACTACACATGTACCAACCACTACAGCAACAATCACCATAAACCCAGTCCTAGCACCTTAAATAAATCTTTTCTCTAGAATCCAACAGTGCCACATGATGTTTGTAGGTAAATAATTTATACTAAATGATTATTTATCTGTTGATTTCATGCAATGTTGCCAACTCACATGCTCTCTCATTTCCCTCCTTTCAACCCCCCGTTTGAAGTCACAGTCCCTCGTACAGACTGGACCTATTTTTATCCAAGAAAGGAGATATCCCAGTATGCTTGCAAAACTTGGCATTTCTCAACAGAATCATTTCCTCATGACTAGATGTGCTGTCCAGCTCTTTACCTTCTATAGAGATTTGCCTCAGTTCTCTCCCTCAACAAAGGATCTCACTGAGGTCTACCTAGCCCTATATCCTGTGCTGGATTGCAGCCAAAAGCAGATGCATACAGTAAACATCTACGACATACACTTGAGTACTGTCCCTGCCTAACCATTTCAAGTGCAACAAACTTCAGAGTTGGATAGTGCTTTTGTATCTTCAGCTTTTGCGGATTTCTCGTTTGTGAACTTGCCTGGTATCCCCATGGGATGAGAATATTCTGTATTCTAGCCATTGCTAGGATGATTTAGCATCAAATGTCCCAGATACACTGTTTGCAAGTACTGAATTGGACCTTTTGATCTTAATACGTCTCTTTTTAATTAGGGTTTATTCTTTTGCGTTTCCTTTGATTTATTCTGTAGCAGGAAAAAGACCAACCCACAAATTTAACAGCTGTTAGCAGATTTTCTTCCAATTTCTAGAACTGCATGTATTTTTATTCAGGACAGTGAGAAATCAGCGTGAAACAGGGAAAAAGCTGACTAGCCCATATACTATAATACCTTTTTTCCCTATCAGGGACACAACTGTTTCTAGTATATAAGACTGAGATTTAACAAATACACATCTTCTTCCACAGTAGTCCAGCCCTTCAAGACCCTTAAGCCCATCTTGAGAAAATAATAAACAAATATAAAATTACATTTACAAACATTTCCCTTACCAGTTGGAAAGAGCTTGTAAAGCTGCATTCATGTAACAAGTGTTTCCAATATTTTTTAATCCTGTTAGACCTGAAAAACAGAATGAATCTTCAGCAAGTCTGTTGATTCAATACAAGACATATTAAGGAAAATACTTCCTAGAAAATATGTACTAATTAAAATAATCGTGTAACACTTCTGATGCCAATTATGATGCAGAGTTGTAACTAAAAGAAACATAGGACTCCTAAATGAATACTGATCTAACTAGAAGAAGTAATTAAGTGTTTTGATTTTGGCTGACTAAAACACTTCAGACAAGTTGATTGTATTTCATCTTCCTAACTTCTGATGTTTTATGACAGCTGCAGATTGTAATTTGAAATATGTTTATCAATATTTAAGTTTTACTTGAACTTAATGATTTATCTGTTCAGTTAAATTGTTGCTATGCTGTGTTTGTAACTGTTAATCGTATTAACACAAGCTTCTCCAGGAAGATTTCATTCTTCTGTCTCAAGTTCATGACAGCAGTCAGATTATGCTAAACATTCAAAACCTATTAAGCACGTGATTATCCCAGAATCAGAATTATAATTACCTGTGATCAGTCCTTTTCTATTCCAGTTATAGATCCTTATTTTTACACACAGATTGCTCAGTTTAGACTTCTCCACAGAATTTATTTTCAAGCCCATAATGTTTACTTTATTTGCTGATACCCACATACATTTTGTTGACAGAGAAGTTACAATTAACATATATTCTTTCAGTGATTATGCAGTCATGAAAAATGCTCTCTAAATATTTGAGTAGAGGCTATTTAAACAAGTCATAATTATAATCTGATCTCAATTTTAAAAAATTAATCTTAAACAGCTGCTATTCATAGCTACTAAAGTGTTAAATTAAGAAATTAATTTCAAAATAAAACTGCTTTTGTGTGAGAAAACAGTAATATTTATAAGCAAAGAATTAATAAGACTGGAAAACTTAACATATTCAGCAAGCACCACTGGCTCTATGCAATCCTTGAAGTATAGGAACTATCCTGATCATGTTAGCCTGTGGCAGAAAAACAAAACTTACTAAGAAATTCCTTTTACATCTAAAAATTAGTTTAGTTACTTCAGCTGAATTTTCTAACACACAGAACTTAATTTTTAAGTTTTAAAAGGTTTTTCCACCTGTCTGAATGGAAATGCAGCCGTGCTTCCCACATCTGCACCTACATTATGCCCTTCCAATTTCTGCTGCAAAAAGGACTGTCATTCTTACTGAAAGTGGAAAGTAAGAACAATCACAGGATTTTTAAATTTTTTACTTTATTTTTTTAACAGCAGAAAATATATCAGGAAGATACTCTCACTGCAGTTTTCCAGCCTGCAGCATTGCAAGTAAAGCTTTTGAACAGACTTCTTTTTTTGGACAGATATATTCTAATGTTTGCTTTATCAAAAGCATTTCAAGAGAAATTTTAAGAACAAAAGTTAAAATGGAGCTAAAGAAGTTTTTTCCTTTAAATTTGAGAAATGTATTAGCACAGTCACATCAATATTACTGGGAACTTTAATGCAATTATACTTGCATATTTCTTCTATAAAAGTTACATTCCCAGAGATATTTAAAGGACAAGAAGATACACACTTTGGTAGGAGAAACTAACTGGGAATAAAACACATGGTTTAATGATTTAAGGGCAGATGGCAAATTAGTTGGGTGGTGACATATCCAGAAAGACTGTGCCAGACAACAGAAGCAGCAAAGTAGGTTTTTCAACCAATGCCAGCAGACCTAGTAGAGGGAAAACTGGTAGTAGATGTGTAAAGCAGAAGTGAGATCCATAAACTAGAATAACTCTTTTATCATCACTGATGGAAAACAAACTGCCTTGATATATGCATTGGCATCTCAAAAGCAATAGCTTAATCATCTGCTGGTCAGATTTTTCTGAGAAAATGGTAGTTAGAAATATTTCTTTACTAACAAATACATATATCCTTTTTAAAATTACCAATACCAATTTGAGACTTGTAAGAAATAGTAATTACTATGTTCTCTTATGAAATGGGAAATTAAAGCTTCACTGTTTGGGGTTTCATCCACTCTCATTTTCATCTTTTCAATAGTTCAGTATTAGGGAGGGGTAACCTTTTATACCAGAAGGTTTTTCAGTAATGGATTTCATGCACTGTCAAGGAGAAAACAAAAAACCCAAAATCTATACCGGGATACTACAGGTTCAGAAAATGGTTACCCAAAATGCAGGAGAGTATTCAAATCAGGAACCTTTCAGGACAGTAGAAAACATTAGAACAGATTTTATAAAAAAATGTTTTTACCAGAGTGGCTAGAATATCAGCTACACTAAACATTACTCCAAAAAGCTTTCTTATTTTTGTTGCTGCTTGCACAGGTGCATTACATCTACCTTCAGAGCAGAGGCTGCAGTGATAAGTAAAGATTACTGCAATAAAGGTGAAACTAAAAGTGAACATCTTAGTTGGAGCAGAACAGGAAACAGTTCCACTTAGAAGAGAATTAATATATAGCTGGAGAACAGATCTGGAGACATACACATGCAATAAATAGCAAGATTTTGCTCTTATTACCTCTAGTCTTTAGCTCATCTTCTTCCACTTCTATGTCTAAGTCATCAAATACAGCTGCGAGTGGAATCTTCAGTGTGGGATTACTAGGTATTTTAAAATCCTTGTAAGGAGAAAAAGTATATTTACCTGTATTTATCAATTTTCCACTTAATTGAGCTTACATATAATTTCACCAACAAATCTAGGAACTGAAAATTACGTGAATGCATTTTGAAATCTCACTGCACATGAAGTGAGAATAACAGGATTCCACAGCAACCCTGCTAAAGTTTACTA
>Ga0181612_131125_pt1 | contig 14021 bp, 9 predicted proteins | sample HoacroProtozoa21_FD_119630 | JGI IMG/M metagenome (GOLD analysis project Ga0181612, IMG submission 119630) | Hoatzin crop microbial communities from Cojedes, Venezuel. Combined Assembly of Gp0051906, Gp0051904, Gp0051908
AGAAAATAACATGGTTTTTAAGGACATACATAAGAGAAATACAGTTTAGCCAGGGAGAGCTGACTGCGGTACAATATAGAGAATGGCTGTGTTTCAACTTACAGAAAACTGCCGTACCACAGACTCTAATCCCCTCCAAACCATCGCTGCCTATTTGCATGGGTCTGTTCTCACTGGTAATGTATTAGAAATTGTTCTGACACTGTCCAAGGGGTGTTCTGAGCACAAGTAGAAAAATGCTGTGATGAACAGATTTGAATTTCACTAGGGCTGTACTTCTTCTGCTGAGCTGTTGTGTACATACGTGTGTGGATTGTACCAGGATATTAATTAATATTGCTAGATCTCTGCAAGAGATGGCAGAGGCTGAAAATGGTTTGATTTGCAAGAGTATGAATTTCAAATTGCTAATGGCATTTCTGTGATCTATCTGTGGTAACTGGTGCTTTGCAAAGTCTGAAAGCAGGTGTGGTTACCTGAGGATGCTTGGCTTTCTGCTGATCCTTCAGCATATGAGTGCTCTGCAGAGATTCAGCAGTGATTCTTGCAGCAAAGCAACCCCTTGTCCCTTTTGCTGATTTACACCTCATCTCTGGCTGCGGTGCTTGTGAGCCACGTCATCAACCAAGACTGGCTAAAAAGTAGCCCAGCAAAAATGATAAGATGATCCTTTTTCAGCTGGATAAATTTCAGAGCTTCGTTCATCACAGAACTGCGCAGATGCCTGTGCTGTCATGGCATAGGCATGTGTACATGAAGGGGGAATGAGAAACCCAGGATGGAGAGGGGCATGTGGCGGTTAGCACCAGTTACATGCACAGCAAACCCTGGACTAAGTGCCTTTTATGAAGTTGGTGCTGAGCAGAGCTTATTCTGAATTAGAACTTATGCTAAAAAAATGTTATCCTGCCTGGAAATATAAAGTCCATGTTCATCAGTTTCCCACAGTGGGGGGGAAATATAGTTTAGAAATAAATATTTCTGTTTTGAAATCTTCCAAAGGAAATTGAGCCCAGACCTCCACCTCACAGCGATGGGGACGTGACTACTTAGCCAGAGCTGCAGGACCGAGGCCAGACCTCTTGCACTGTGGGAGCCTGAAAAACCTGGGAAGAGAGTTAATTAACCTTCTAGCACAGAGGAGTTATCTTGGTGCTGAAAAAAAAAAAAAAAAAAAGCCCCTAAATAAAAGAAGCTGATCAAGAGGAATTAGGGAATTAGGCATGTCTGTGAAGCAGAGCAGAGAGCTCTGTAGTGGAAAGCATCCTGGTCTGAGAGAGGCGCAAGGAGGAAAGTGCTTTCTCAAGGTCGTTAAGAGGCTGTGGAGTTTGGTGAAGGTGCCCTAGGAGGTGGGACGTGCTGCCAATGTCCTGCTGGGTGCCAGAGATGATAGCAAGCAGTGACACTGAGTTAAGGGCTTTCTATAGATGAGTTAAGAAATTCAAGTCATATTCTAAAATAATTATATGAAAGCCAGTGAAAAGGAGAATGGTGAAGTACAAAAAAAGCAGTTTGGTGGAGTTTCAGAATGGAGAAAAACAGTTTCTCTTTAGATGAAGTGCTATAATGGAGCAGACAGTCTGAAAGATGAAGTTTTTCATGACTGTCAAGGAGGGAGAAAAAGTAAAGATTCCTTTATTGTTTCCTTGATTGCAGGTGTGAATTTTCAAAGTCACCTAAGAGTGGGGTATACAGATTACATTAAGATTATGTTGTGGTTTAGCCACAGCTGGCAACTAAGTACCACTCTGCTGCTCGCTCACTCCTCCCTCCCCCTGGTGGGATGGGGAGGAGAATCAGAAGAAAAGTGTAAAACTCATGGGTTGGGGTAAAGACAATTTAATAGGACAGCAAAGGAAGAGAAAAATAATAACAGTAATACTAATAAAAGAACGTATAAAGTGAGTGACGCACAGTGCAACTGCTCACCACCTGAAACCCGATGCCCAGGCTGTTGCCAAATAGCAATCCCTGGCCTCCAGCCGACTCTCCCAGTTTATATACCGAGCATGACGTCATACGGTATTGAAAATTGCTTTGGCTAGTTTGGGCAGCTGTCCTGGCTGTGTCCCCTCCCAGCTTCTTGTGAAAATATTAACTGTATCCCAGCCAAAACCAGGACAGATTAGTAAAGAATTAAATACTTACTGGCATCAGCAGGTCCCTTTGGAAAGCCTCGCTGGCCGTAGAATTTGTGTGTTGTATCTGTGCTGGCCTATAATGCGCTATTTACCAATGTGTGTGTCACCCAGGCAGACCAATATTTGAGGCTGCTGTTACGAACATCTGTCCCACATAGGCGTGGGTAGCAGTTAGGCAGCAGAATTGTATGTTTAGGGAAGTCAGTCTGTGTGAGAAGAGCAGTGTTCCTTGCTATATCCGAGAGTGAGACCAGAATGATGCCCCTGTTATTTAATTGCCTGCTGCTCTCTAGAGGATGAAAGTATTTGTGGTACAAGAACATGTCATGGATCCTCTTTTCTTTGTCCACATTTCTGGGCGCAGTATTTTTGCACTTTGAAACAATGAAAGTTCACAACAGAAATGTTCAATTAACTGTTAAACACTCTCATCAGTTCAGGGATCATTTCCAAATCTGATGGATGAGTCCAAAATCTTCAATTCATTCTAACAATCAGGCGGAAAACCAGTCAAACTCCTGAGGAGAAAAGAGCAGATAAATGCTGAAATGAACTTGCATATCTTTAAGACATATGGTGCACTGGAGACATTGAATTATGAACTTGAAAACTTTCCAAGTGTGTACTGGAAGCGGAATAATAATGGGCAATATCTTGAGCTAAGTGTTATCTTTCTCTGACTTCATTTTGACCCAAGTTTAAAAGATATGATGTTTGTGTTTGTGTAAGCATGGAGAGAATCTCGTACCATACACAATTCAATTATTTCCCATAACAGTAAATAAAAAAAGGAAAATACTACTGAAAATGAAAACTTAAAAAGTATGCAAATATTAAAGTCCAAGAGGAAAAACTGAAAGAGGATTTCATGAGTTCTTGACTGAGTAATTTTTAGAACTCTTAAAGTAATGCCATTTTTAAGTTAGTTTCTTTGGATAGTTACAATGTATTTTGCATTTTTAGTCAGTTTTGTTTCTCACAGATGTATCCAATGGATTCATGCTGCAGAAACTTTTGAGAGAGTTTTGAACCAATGCAATTTGGAAGCCACTGAAAAGTGAGTAGAAACAAATGCAACTTCCTGCTTTAAACCAGTATGATTCTGTTTTGTATCAGCAGTGCTCTTAAATTCACAGATTCTATATTTTATTAAAAATAGGTTATGTAACATGAAAAAACATTGTGGAGTACATTTTACCAAATCCTATTACGTTTTCCTGTAATTCTGCTTTACGTATCAATAGACTCAACTATACTTCCACTAGATTTTTAGACTCTAGTCCCATTGGCTTCTGTTCAAAACTGCGTTTTGAATATGATGAACCATGAATTATTAAAAAAAAACCAACAAAGCCAGAAGTAGGTGCACTGATAGCAATAGAACAGTTGTATTGCCTGATAATATCCATACTGACACTTTTCAGAATATCCAGAGTCTCCATAACTGAACTGTTTCCATTGTTATGGAGTGCTGTGATGCACAGCAGAAGTGATCTGCTCAAGACATAAGAGAGGTTAGTATGTTTGCTTGAACAATCATTTAAATAGTAATAATTTCAATATGAAAACAGATCACAGTTGCTGCATGGATTCCCATTAAGAGAGTGTCCATGCTGTGCTTGGGGATATGTAGAAAAGGTCAGGAATTTGGAAGAAAAGGAAGAGTTATTCTCCCCAGTTAGTGAGTGTAGAATCCTATCATTAAGATATGAAGTGACATATCCAGGCTGACTCGAGGAGTTGGTAAAACAACTGTGAACAGATCCCAAATTTAGTGAGTCTCAGCATACAGTTCCACAATGCAGCTGAGCTACTAAAACTGTAGCTCCCACTGAAAAGGGAGATCTTATTTGCTCTCATCCAGTCTCTTCTGCCAATGCTGGTGCTTGGCTGACCATGCATTGAGCCAGTTCAGGAAGTCTAAGAAGCAAAGAACCCAACTCACCCCCGCTCCTGGGAGTAGGAGAAGCGGAACACCACAGGGTTCTCCTAATTTTCTTTTGCTCTATCTTTTTTAGTTACTGCAAAGGTCTGAGTCTGTTGTGTAAGCCTGTATCAACATCATAATCCCAGAGCAGCATAGGTTTGAGCACTGGAAAGGGATCCTGCCTTCCCTTCCACCACCACTACTCTCCTTGTTCTGGTCTGTTAGGTCTGGCACGCTTCCAGCATGGCTAGTTGGATTTCACCGTTAGATCAGTATAATATATCAACAGTGAAATGCAGACTGGGTGTTTCCTTCCAGCTAGGTACTATAAAATAAGTAAATTGTGGCTACAAGGAAGGAACTGAAGTTGGCAGAAAATGTCATTTGTGTGGTATATATGTATCACTTTCCACTTGCTTGTCAGTTCTCTAAAATAACAAACTTCATCAGCTGACCCAAATGTAAGTACTAAAAACAAACGCATCAGCAACACTTTGCTTAGTCTTTACAGAATAAAAATCGTTTGTTATTTGCAGAGCCTAATTTTTCCTTTTCCCTTAATATGCTAGCCTTTCTTTCCTGGCCCACTTATTGCCAACACTTACTTTTGGGAGATTGTAATGTTGCTGAAAGCACACAAAATACAATTCCTCTAGCCATTAATCCTTGTCTTGATGCTACCTCCACAGTACAATGCCTCTCTCTTTTACCCCATGCTTTTTTCCTTTCTCTTTTTCTTTCTTTTTTTTTTTTTATCCCCTCTGTTTACCCCAATGTGGCCACTCCACGAGGTAATTCCTTTTGTGGCAAGCTTGCCGCAGACTAACTCCTATTTACACTGGCTGCAATTTTCAATTAAAGACCAGAATTTAACTTTAGCAGAGGGTCCTATAGAAGCCACAGAGTCCAGCATTTGGGACTTAGATTTGCTTTCCCAGCTTGAGACTTTGAAGTTGGGAAGCATGAGAGAGTGCCTGGATGAGGTGGTGAAGTGTCTTTCAGATAAGAGCTTTAAAGCAGAAAACATGTTAACCCAAGGGCTCTGAGGTTAGGGAAAAACAAAAGGTAGGAAAATAAATCTCATGCAGAAATGATGTGCTGGCCTAGTACGCAGAAACATGATTTAAGGCAAACAAGTTGCAGAGTTACCCTTTGTACAGTATAATAAAGTCAGCAACATAAAAACTGGACTTCTTTTGAAGAATATCTCTAAGGTGTCCAGTCTAAACCAATTAGGCTTTAAGCAGAAGACTGTGAAATGCCACTTAACATGCTGGTTTTAAGCTTATAAAAAACAACTGTAAGAACAAGGAATTGTCTGCTTTTTGTTTTGCTAAATAAGCAAGCCACACAAGAAATTATAATCAGGCAATGAGAAGAATTTCAGTGTATGAAACAATTCCCCTTGTAGTTTCTCATTTAACTCTACATGTATTGGAATAGTTTAATAGACTGCAAATTAAATTTTCATTTAAAAAATGGCATGTATACCTGTGCTATTTATTTCATCAGTACCTATCACACTATGTCATTAAAAAATCAGCCAAGGTTTTCTGGTTACATTGCATAAAGTAATATCTGTCTTACAGTGGACAGGAAACAATTCTGAGTATTTTTGATCCTGTCAGCCCCACCTGATACAGAAGGGCACAGCCATAGAACAATCATATCTAAACCAATCTTTTTTCAATTTTTCTGTCGGCTAATCACACTTTAAAAACCCTACATGTTGAATCACACTTTAAACACCCTACATGTTGTTTGCTAATAAGAATCAAATAATGTAATCACCAGTGGATAAAAATATTGGTAATACACAAATGCAATGCTCTATCTGTAGAAGAATTTTTGACATTATTTTGAAGCAACCAAGAAAAATGGTGCCTGAAAAGACTTAAATCTGAATTAGCTTAACTACTTTTGACATGAGAGACATTGAGACTGTGTGTACTACTTGCTACTTTAAGTTTCCTCCTGGCTTTCTGTTTGAAAGATTCCAGCCAAAGTTAAATCAACCCACCCTTTGCTGATTTCCAACATTAGACATGTCCCCAACTTTTTTTTTTTAACCTTGCTTTCAGACTGACTTTCTCCCAATTGAAATTCAGTCCCTGAATAGTTGTTTTTTTCCTTGCTTCTAAACGTTGATAAAAAAGGGTTTTCTTCACTCCCTCAATTTGATGTGACAGGGCCCTGACATGAATAATGGACGTGTTTCTTTCACAGGCAAATCAACTTAATTTAGCATGCTTTTATACTTTCAACAGCAAAGCCACAAGCCTGTAAATTCCATGAGATCCTTTGGGTTTGCAGAAATCTTTAGAATTAGCAGAAAACGTATAAAGTAAACAGCACTTATTTTGTCAAAATACTTGAATAACTTTTATGCAGGAGTTAGAGATGAATATATCACTTCCTAATCAGATTGTGATTTACATGCAGTTGAGGATGGGCTGCCCAGGCTCAGCCTGCTCTTTCACTACAGGAGAAAAGAGGGGTAGGAGGAATAATTCATCACAAATATTAGATAGTATTAAAATCCCAAACTCTTTTCCGAAGTTGAAGGAAAGAAGTGGAATTGGAAGAGGTTTATTCAATAGAGGCTATGTTAGGAGAACCCCATTCTGTGCCCATTTCCCTGGACAATCGCACTTGGAGGAGCTGCTGCTTTGCACAGGGTCCTGCTGCCCAGGCAATGAGGTGAGAAAAAGAATATTATTTACTATCTACACAGGAGGGTGAGCGACCGAAACAATCCCCCAGTTTTAGAAAATAACCTACGCATATGCAGCCACGTGCACTGATAGGTATTGTTTTAGAGAGGTCAAACTTAGTGCCCTGTCTAGCTGTGATGTCACTGTTTTAAGGGTAGCAGCTCCATCTCTGTCTACACAGCGCTAGGAAAGGTGCATTAATGAGATGCTGTAAGATTTTCTGTGTGTTGAACAAGCAGCAGAACTGCTATTTGAAGATTCAGAGGGCAACTCTGAATTCCTCCTTGGTTGTGTTGTTTCAGGATGTACCAGAACAGACTGGTACCTCCCTTTTGACCTACTATAAATCTTATGTGAAGCCAAAAACTGCAAGGGTGAGCTCTCCTCTTTTCCCCCATGGAACTCCAAGGAAAAGAAATTCAGGTAGCTTTCTCAGCTTGCCCTTTTCACCATTAGGACTCTTCTCCCAGGACTGCTACTGGTAGAAGGCAGCCTGGTAACACTATCAAAGGAAAATAGAGGTTAATTCTATTGTCATTATTTACTCTCCTAACGTCAAGCAGCTGTAACAGCTTATTCATTAAAACATCCTGATAGTGTTGATAATGTATCAGTGAATAGTAAATAGGTTAGTTTGAGGGGTACAAACTCCATTGCTAAAAATCATTCTCATTGCATAACAAACTATTAAAAAACAATCCTTCCCTTTCTTCATAGTGCTAAATAAATAAAATAGAAGCTAGTTTAAAAAAGAATCTGCTCAAACAAAATGCTATTTGACTCTAAGCCATCGGCCCGTGTAGGAGAAAAACGGCCCATACATACGCTGTGCTGCATTCAGCCTCACTTCGCTAGATGAAATCAAGCTCCATGGCTAACGGGATCCCGCATACCTCCAGGTCTGTCTGTAGTATGTAGTTAATCAGCCAATTAGGGGAACCAACAATTACAAATTGGGAAGAAGAGAAAAAGAAAAGAAGAAGGGCGAATGAGTCAAGGTAGGCTATAATCCCTTTGAAAAGATTTCTAACATTAACTCCTAAAGAATTGTGCTCTACCATACCTTGACTGATTTGTTTTCCCCCTTACTCCCCCTTCCCGTTTTCCTACTCGTTGGGTCAGTTAATTGGCTGATTAACTAGCAATTATCTCTGGGACCAGGTCTACATAGAGTCTCTTTTAATCTAGAATTTTATTGACAAAGGCACCAGAGCAAATTCATCTCTGGTGTAAGCTTGTTGGAGTGAATGGGCTGACACCCAGAACAAAGTTGATCAATTGTGTCACAGGCACTGTGTTTTTGAAGCATTTGATTAACTCGGGACTTTAAAAATTACATTCGTTTTCTGCAAAATCTGTTCGTTTTGGTTAAAAGAGGGAACAAGGGCTTGCAAGTGAAGTCTGTCAGTCAGATGGCTGGTAACTGTCTGGAGCAGCCACATCCGCCAGCCACTGTGTCTGTGTAATGATATAATAGCAAAAAAGGGTGACACTTCCCTGCTCTCTGAGGCTGGCACTATTGCAGTCTTGCTGGCATGGACTTTTCACTTAGCATTGTCCATAATGATTAATTGGCCTAAGTTCTAATTCTCATCCGAGCAGCAGCCCTGGAGCGTAGGGGACGTCTCCCGATTTTGGCCACTAAGCCTGGTATGCACAGTTGACTTGCCCAGCTTGGGGAAGGTGTGCTGAACAGCAATTGGTGACTCAGTGTAGCGCAGCTCAGCTGTACCTGGTCCCATCCCAGTCCCTGTTTGGGCCATCTTGTACATGACTTACCCTGTCCTTGTTCCTGGCATTTCTGCTGGTTTCCTGCAGCCCTGTGAAGGGTATTTTGTGCTGTGGCAATCAAACCCAGTGCATTTACTGTGGTGCACCAGGAAACTTGAAGGGAGCTCTGCGAATGTAAATCCTTCATTCTTGCATACGCCTGCACTGTCTGGAGGGTGGAGGGACTGACTGCTCCTGCTGTTTCCTCAGGCTGCTCTGCTGGGGAAGGAAATGCTAAAGGGGATGGACCTTACACATGGTTACCAGGCAGCAGGGAAAGCACAATACAGGAGGGGATGGAGATCATGTTTTGGGAGAACTCAGACCAAACAGCCCACTCTGAACACTGGAGCCAAAAGGCAGAGGATCAGATTATTGAGGGATCTGGCAAATTCCCTAGAACACTGGGACCTGGCAGGAACACATCCCTCCCTGCATGAAAGGGCCTCTGTATTTTACAGTTTCAAACAGCGCATGGGTTAAAGATAGGCTAGCCTGGGAAGAGAACAACTTAAAGACAGGTAATGTCATTTATCTATGGGGGTGGGGAATGGAAGAAACAATGCAATTTTCCCATGATATGCAAGGACATAAAGTCCTGCTGCTGAGTGTTATGTTCTAGGCAGGCAGATGGTACAGTAACAGTTTCAGCGGTGGAACCATAGCTGCCATCCTGTTTGCGGTTCTACAAATGCTGGAAGGAACAGCGCAGGTGGCGCAAAGTAGTTTTGCAAATTTAGAAACAGAAGCCAGAGACACTAGTCCTAAAAATGACAGCAGATATTTGATAGAGGTGGAGAGACAGAGGTGGGATAGATGATTGCATCCTGCCCATCTGCAGCTGCTCAGCTGTCCAGAATCAGTGTGCAGTGGTGGATCTTCTGCAGGCAGCTCTGCCAGCTGCAAATGCCACCATTTCTACCTGGAGGTCACTTCTGCGTGGAATTTCACTCTCTGCTGTGGTGAGGGCATAATATGAGTGTTTTCTTGCTTCACACAAAATTTGCCAGGCTAACGCAAGATATCTTGTTAGAAGTGTTTAACTGAAGCCATTCAGGTTTTGTCTGGAACAGTCTGAGGGCACACAGAGAAGCAATCCCACAAATCAAGCAAGCAGCTGGACAGTGGTGACTTCTGGACTGTGGCAACAGCTGCTTGTGGAGTGGACATCTGCCTGTATCTTCAAGGGCTACAGAAAGGACAGGGAGTGGTAGTTGCTTCAGTGCAGAATAAGTATGGGTAAAATTTCCAGAGGATATTATTAATGACTAGCATTTCACCTTTTTAGACAAATCAGCATGGCCCTGTCATAGAGACGTTGAGTTCAAAAGACTGTTGTCTCTCACAGACTGAAGTGTGTCTGTGGTAGAAACGCCACCAGAGAGAGCTGCACCGGAGAGCTGGTGAGTACGGCACTGCTGGATAAACAGTAGCTGTTCTGCTGTTCTGTTTCTGTGCAAAACTATTCTGAGTAGGCATTCGGGCTACCAGTTTTACAAGTACCTAAATACTGCTGGCATTTTTGAAAAAGCCTTGTCCTTTCTCTTTCAAACTTCTGCACGGTAGTATACTTCAAATGAGAGGAGATTTGGGCTGGAAAAGCAAAGAAAAGGAGGGGAAGATCACTTCTTTTTTTATAATGAAAACATGCTACCTGGTTCAGGGAGCAGCTGAAAAAAGTCCATGGGAGAAGTCTTTCCATAATTGGTCTCCTTGCAAAAGAGACTTGTTTTGCTGAAAAAAATCTGTTCTAGCGATAAAAAACATGTAATACAATTACCAGGATCTTAGGGATGTGGGTATCAGAAGAAGATACTAGATTTGAGTATTGTTGGACTAAGTTCCATCCCACAAGATTTTTTTGAGCCTGAGGAAACACCTGATACCTGGTTTACGGGTTTATTAGAGAATTATACATTTGCAATATCGTAAAAGTGATAAAATACGTTCCTCAAATCTGGACAAAGCCAACACAGACTTGTCATTTTGTTGGTCACAATTCTGGATTCCCTGGAACACAACTTATCCTAAACCTAGCCATTTAGCAGTGTTGCGAAGGGTCTTAATGGAGAACTTACCCAGAAACCATGTGAATTACTAGAAAACATTCCTGTCTTTGCAGCTCTGAATAGTCCTTAATGCTAAAGGGTTTGGAAGCCTCAGTTAAAGGTAGTTATTTTTCAGATGCCAAGATATATTATGTATGGCATATGGGCTGCATTTAGACATATTATCTTTATAATAATTCTAAAGCAATGTATGTATATTGGCCTTATAATTTAAGATCCCAATTTACAGATAGAAGCAATAATATTGCTGAGCATGAATGGAGAAAAGAAGTGCATTCAGTAAGAGAGTCAGGGTTGAAGTAGTGTCTCTGGTCCATTTCATAAGTGAATGTATTCCTAGGATCAAGTCCTGCAGGAGTAGCTTAGGTGAGCAATGTCCCTGTCCAAGGATTAAACTTTGGGAGGAACAGGTGGTTCTTCATTCTATCTTCCTCCAGCTGTGCTCTTTCCACAAATCATTAGCAGAGGTTTTTAGCCATGGCAGAGAGTATGAAGGGAATTAATGGCACATTCAGGAACATGTCCTAGGACCTGATAAGATCAACAGGTTTTCCTATAGGCTAGAAAAGTACTTTTCATCCTGAGCCTGTTGAAAGCTTTAAGGAAAGACGTGGGTGCTGTGCACTTAAACATTGCAAGCCTGTCCAAAGAGAAGAGGAGAAACAGGGGTTTTGTGTAAATTGTTTATTAGAAGACGACCTGAAGAAGGGACTGTTAGTCCTCTGTAGCAAAGGCAGACACCACACAGGGACTTTCCATGTCTAGGAAAGTGCACAACATGTTAGAAGTGAAAATAAAAAGTCATGTATTACAGCTTTTGAAACTCTTCTTGTCATAAACTAGACAACTGTAGTCATAATCATGGTGAAAAGGTGTGGTTAGTGTGTTTTTGAGGTTTGCTTTAGAAATAAGGATGTAGTTGCAGTATGTAAAACTAAAAGGAAAAATTTTCTTTATCACATTCTGATTTCCTACTCATTAGATGCCTCTTAATGTTGTGCTGCATTCAATAGTCTCTTGCGTGATGGGGAAGGCAGAGGTGAGCCTTTAAAGGGTGCTGCTCTCCTGTACCTGCATGGTGTCAGCAGCTAAGGTGCTTGGGTGGAAGCGTCTTGTTTTCAAAGGTGTGGAATGGCAGGTTCTCCTTCAGTTCTGGACTGGGATTCAGGCAGCTTTTGTTCACTGCTGAATATGGATCAGAGATGTAAAGAGCAACAGCTTAAACAGTCAGCCCATCATAACAGAAGTTAAAACATTACATAACAGGACAATAGGAAAAGAACTGACTTCTTTTTAGTTAATCAATCAGTTCACCCTTCGGGCAGTGCACCATGCCTCTGCCCTGCCCCCCTTCTCACAAGGATGCTTTTCCCTCCCACTGATGCCAAAGGTGACCACAATAATACAAATGAGTTCAAAGCAATGATAAACTGTCACCTTTAAAAAAATTTAAAATACAAAAATTTAGTTCTGTTTTGCTTCTCATGTCCCCATGCATCATTGTACAGGCTCTGAACAGACAAGCCCACTATTACAATGTTGTCATGGCCCTGCTAGTTTTCTAGTTCAAATCCGTGTTCATGCTGTTTGCTAAGTACTTGTTCACTGTGACAGCTTTCAGCAAAACAGAACACACTGAATGCTTCTTTCCAAACAGCTCTGTCCTGCTGGGCTTCAAGTGAAACAAGCCCTTCAGACTCCATCATGTGAACTTTTCATAAGGAACAATCTTCTTTAGACAATTCCTTTCAGAGATACTATCCGTGAAACTGGGACTTGGGGATGAGGTGACATCACAGCCTTCTTCCTCTGGCCAGGGTCATGGCCACCAAAGTTGTATTTGTCAGGAGGCCTCCACATGGCATGGTGCATGATTTCCTTAATTACTTAATGTTTGCCCATTAAAAAAAATCTACAACTGTGGAGTGTATTTTAGTATGTTTTCCACTGAAAGAAAAGCAAATGCTTTTGTGCAGACAGTCAAATCCTGGGTCGTAAAAATCAGAAATTATTACTGAAAACACAACTGGTGTGCAGTTAACTCTTAAAGGCAGATGTGCTAGAGCTGGCGGGCCAAAACTGAGATGGATCTTTGCTATTTACCTTGTTTGTGTCTGTAACCTGTGCCATTCCACTCTGGCTCACCTGCCTGTGCTCTTCTTGGTAGCAGTCATATGTGGAAACAAACAGGAGGTGTGATAAACAAGGCAAGATGCATATGCTCTTACCACTGAGTTAGCAAGTCAATGGGGCAAAAAGGGCTGGGTTAGAGAGTCTGGGAGCATGCAAAATGTGTGCACTTCAGTGGCAAGAACTTCGCCCCCTGGGTCTCCTCCCAACCCATTGCTGAGGAGACACTTTAGAAAGGTACCACCAACTTTCCAGGATGTGGAAGTTGAACTGTTGACATGTGAAAGCTGTCCCAACCCAACTGACCACCACCCCAAGCATCTGCCATGCATGGGCAGGGGAACAATATTAATGTGGTAAAAGCACAAGAGAAACAGTCATGTGGAGAAAACTGATAGGAAAGAAAGGCTGCAGGCATATGATTTGATGCAAAAAATGGTCCTTCTGGTAGTGGCGTGTCCCATTGATATGGGAATGGAGCATTTATATGGTTTTGTGCCTTTTTACTGTTCTTGGTTTGGTAAGTTAATATATAAAAAAAGATATCTCATGAGCGACCGGGTATTTTGTACTGATATTTCTTTTTTACTTTTATATTGTATTAAAGAACTGTTCTTCTGCACTGCTTTACAAAAAGAAGACAACCCCCAAACACGTTAATAAGGTATTGACCTTAAATATCTTAAAACAAAATGCCCATTGGAAAGCAAATGTAAAAAAATGTCCTTCAGCCCCAAGTGGTGTTTAGTCCTTCATGAAAGCGTGTTAATAACATGTTAGCTGCCTATTGGTGAAGTGGATAACTAGAAACATTTTGTTTGTCCACCTTCCACAATGAAATGTATCCCAATTATGAGCTCCAGAATGCGTCTTTTTACTTAACACAGTTGTACACAATGTCGATTTCTATTGGTGGATATAAAGGTTGCTAGTTCAAAGAGAAAGGAGTCTGGTGTGCATGGGAATTAGTCATAAGAAGGGATTCTGAAATCCCAGCCTAAACTCTGAATTTTCACCAGGCACCTGTGCCACAACCAGAATCATATGAAGTAGATGACGACTTTGAAGGGTAGCTGTATGGACCAAAACATGAGCAGCGCATTTGTGGTTTGACAATGCAGATGAGCCAAACTAAGGGCTGTCTGTTGCCAGACGGACCATTGTCTTGCTGCTTCCCTTGCACTGCTGCTGCCACTCATCCAAAACTAGCAAAACTCCTAGCCAGGCAAAAATTTACGGAATGATGAAACACTACAAAACAAGATGTACT
>Ga0181612_160645_pt1 | contig 14021 bp, 10 predicted proteins | sample HoacroProtozoa21_FD_119630 | JGI IMG/M metagenome (GOLD analysis project Ga0181612, IMG submission 119630) | Hoatzin crop microbial communities from Cojedes, Venezuel. Combined Assembly of Gp0051906, Gp0051904, Gp0051908
TTTGTACCAGTAGTTTCTAAGATAAAGTGCCCTGGGGCACAGGGAAGGAGGGTGGCAAACTACCAGGGCAGGGTACCTGTATCGCACCAACTCCTGTGACAAAGTGATACAGCTCCACAAAATGCCCCCTTGCCCAGGAGGTGTGGGCTAGGCGTCACAGCCCCTCCAGTAGCGTGGTGGAGAGGCCGTCCAGTCCTGGCTAAAGCAGGAGGCTTTCGCTTCCGCTTTGCTGCTTGCTCTCCAGCCTGGCAGAGACCAGGGCTTAATGCCATAATCTGTTTTGTAATGTGACTGGACTGAAATTTTACAGCTGGATGTGGAGAGACGGAAAGATTATTCCCTTGCGTTGGAAGTCTTAGGCGAGAAGAAACTCTGATTCAAGGGGGAGTTTTGTGAATGAAGGAAATGGAAGACTGGCTCATAAGTGAGCGCTTACACTGACCGTGGCTGGGTGCTGTCCACCAGAATAGAATGGGATGGATCATCACTGCTTACTGGCACCATTGATCCGTGGAGTCACAGGAGCAGCTCTGTTACTGTAGTTGCATTTTAAATAAGTTCCGGGAATGACTTCTCTCTGTGATTTCCCTCCAGGGAAAGCTCTCAAAGAGTCAGTGCCCCAACTCAGGGCCTGTCTCGGTCAGAACTTCAGCAGGCTTCAGATCAACAGAGCGAAAATAAACCACATTAAACCACAAAACTTCAGCAGTGACTTGTTCAAGTGCTGTCAGCAGTGATGCTCAGCAGACAGGGCAGGGCCTGTCATATACCCAGCCAGTGTCACAGAAAGGCGAAAATAAGGTCCCTGTCTCTTGGTTTCCCTTCTGAACCAAACCCCTATCTCCTTGTGAGTGTATCAAAGGTCTGCAGGCCCACAGGAGAGCTCGAGTTTCCTCAGTGCTGTATTTTTAGAGCAATAAATTCCTGCTTTCTGAGAACTACTGTGACACCCTGGGCTGGTACAGGGGGGGCTAGAGGTAAAAGGCTTGTGCTTTATCTCTTAAGTCACTTACAGGCTTCCCTTGATCAGGACTAATCTCTGGAGCAAAGATTAGTGCTTGTATCAGTTTGTCCCAAAATAATTGTGTATGGTGGCTTTGTGCTGCAAGCCACCATAAGCTATAATTTGATTTGAAAGCCCAAAACTTGGGCATTATAAATGGAAAAGGAGCAGCTTAACCATGAAACCATGAATTCTTCCTGGAAAAGAGTTGCAAGTAAAAGACTGTTCATTGGAAATCATGTTTTGCAACAGGAGATGACACAAGCTAGACAAACCCATGTTGTAAATCTAGCAGTGCTTCACCCTAGAAAAATTTCTTTTGATTCTAATTCAGTCATTTCACCTCCCTGTGTCCTCTGCCACCCTGGGAAAAGGGAATAATTTGTCTCCAAAGAGTACTCTTTGGATCAGTTCAGATCATGGAAATTTGGTGTTGAGGTGCCCGGGGTGTTCTGTGCTCTGCAGCTCTGGCTGCTCTCATCCAGGCTGAGGGTTTGGCAGGGGACGTGGGACTGGTCTAGTATAGCGTTTTAGAGGACATTTGAATAGATACCAAAGTTCAGCATGACATCTGGTTCAGATCTGTCATGTAGTGGAACTAGGGCAGCAGCATACCTGAAACGGTAGATTCTTGTAGTGCAACACTTGCAGTTTTTCATAATGGTGTGTTTGAAAAAGTGGATTTGAAAGAATCCAGTGTGACTGGTATTCAGAAGAAGCCCATCAAGTATTTATCCTCTCTTCTTCTTTTAACAGGTGTTCAAGAGTAAAGCTCTGGAACTTGGGGAGAAACTTTTGCCAGCTTTTAACACTCCCACTGGTATCCCACGTGGCGTCATAAATCTGGGCAGGCAAGACACACGTCCTTACAAGCATATCATTTTATTACTGAGTGTTTGTAAAAGACCGGGACTCAAGCAGGAACAGCAGCAGTTCCTCAGAGGTGCCCCCCTCTAGTGCAGATTCTTCGAGGTCATTTGTTTTGCCAGCTCAAAAACAAGAGGTGCCTTGGCAGAGATCGCAGGTGACTCAAGTTAAACCCAGCTGTGTTTTATTAATTTTGGGCTAGCCACAGTTTCTTCCTCTACCTCTTGGCAGGGCTCCCTGCTGCAATAGCATTTTCCTCACTCTCATTTTCTTTGAAAGGTTATTTGTAGTCCGCACGTAGCATGCAGTGCTCTCTGTATTTTTGCAGTGTGCCCAGCTAGATGCATGTGAATTCATCCAGGCTCCATGTCTGGAAAAATTGGGAAAGGAAGCAGATGGGACTGGCTGACAGTTTTGCTGCTAGAATGGGGGGAGTACACAGATCCTCTAGCTTTGTCCCTTCGGGCAGCGCTCAGCCAGGTGTGTATCCTTCACTTAGAGCCACAAGGTTTCATGTCAGGTAGGTGGTGGTCTCATGCTGGAGGGGAGCTTTGAGGCAGCTGGGTTAAATAGTGTGCTGAAGGCCTCAGCAAACAGAGGAAAACCTGGAGGCTGGACTCCCAGTCTCCGAGTCTTGCTAGTAGACAGCGTTACCTGCCAATAAGGGTTCATCGGCTCAATTTGATTCTTACAAACAAATCCTCCAGGGTAAAAGCTGCATGTCGGCTGAAACAGAGACAGCAGGAAATGTGGGTTAACAAAAGCCTTTCATCCTCACCTCTTGCAAAATCTCAAGCAGCAGCCGTGAAAATCATTATTCATCTCTTAGCCAAAATCTCCTGTTTGGCTCACGTCTCTGTGAAGTGCAAGACTTTCGAATGTTGGCTCATGCTGATCCGTTCCTCAAATATCGATGTCACCCTTCAGTTGTCTTATCTGCACGTGATCCCAGTGAAAATTTGAGCCACCATCACGACTTTAATTGTCTCTTTTTTACAGAAGAGACATTCTGCTTCCTCTGTGGCTGATAAAGACGCGGCGTAGAGTAACCTTTCACAGAAATGCCAAACCCTCCCCTGCCCTTTGTGAAGACAATTGAAACAGAGTCTGTCTGCCTAGACATTCCCAAAATGTTTTGCTGATGACCTTGACTAAGAGCAAAGAAAATCAAAATAACACTGAGCCCACAGTCCAGAACCCATATTACTGGCTTGAGCTCTGACTTCAGGGCCATGAAACTGCTGTGAGGGCTCGGAGTATCAATTGATTTAGGAGCAAGGATGAAGTGAACTAAATCTGTTGTCTGACCACCGCAGGAACATGATGAACAGCCAGAGGCTTCAAACTCAAAGGGGAAGGGAGTTATTCAGTGTGAGGTAGTGTGTGGAAGTGGAAGCAGAGTAGAGTGAGGTGATGCTGTGAGGGCACGCTGACCCAAATGTCAGGACCAAACCAAAGCCTGGAAGAGTTTTGTGAGAAGGAATTCTCTCTCCAGTTCTACTTTTGCAACGATGTGTTAATTCCAGAGAGACCTCATCATCTCAAAAGGAGGAGGGTCTCGCAGCACGATTAGGCTTTTGTTGGTGGTAGCCTGGGGAGGTGGATTAAGAATGACATGCAGAAATGTGAAACAAACAAAAGCCAGCATTAAGTCAATTCTGTATATACATTTTTGAGGACCTGAGTACAAAGACACCCACACCCCCCAGCTCTTCCCGTAGGCAACTGGCTTTATCTCTTCCTATCACTTCACACCACCTTTTCCTCTTGTGTCCCCTCTCCGCTGATGTGCTTCCCTGTGGCCTTCTGTTTTCACACAGGCTCTGTATCGGATCTCACACAGGCTTGTTTTCCATCCTGCTGGCCCAACTGCCACGTTGTCTGCCAGGGCCTGGAGTACATTGTCTTCTCAAGCTGCTGCTCTGTGCTCTCGGCCTGTGTGTTGCACTGCGATTACTCTCCCGATGCCTCCTGTTCCAGGTCCCTGGCCCCTGCTTTCCTTCACATCTCCCCTAAACCCTCTGTACCTCCAGATTTTTCGTCATCATCCTCTCCTGGTCTCTGTTGACTCGGCACTGTTTTGCTGCTTTGAATCTCTGTGAGGGAGGGAGATGATACAGCCATTTTCTGCCCATGCTTGCACTGGACAGTGTTTAAGGAAGACACACTTATCTGGGAGATAAAGAGAGCTCTGGGCATTTTCTTTTGTCTTGAAGACCAAGGTCCTTTAAACAGTAGTTTCCTCTGAGAAGTTACAAAACAGGGAAGCTGTGAAGACCCAGTTTGTTCAGTCTGTAATGCTGAAAAAGCTGTTTTCCTGCAGGGGGTCATTTCAGGCTGCTCTTTAACCCAGGGACACATTGCAGACTGCTTCCTCCACATCACCTCTCCTGAGTTTTACTGTGGTTTGTAACCCAGGGCTTGGGTTCCTGGCAGCACGATCCTTGCAGGCAGTGCCTGGCTGTGTGTTTGGGATGGAAGTTCCTGGGGGAGGGTTGTGGCGGCTGCTGTGACCCCACATAGCCACTGTCACAACAAACACAGCCCCGTTTGGCTGCTTCCAAGCACCACTCATTTGAACTAGCTCAGAAGGCAATTTCTGTTTGTGAGATCGTATTTGTTACAACATCCCTTCAGAGCAGTAAATAAAGAAAAAGTAATTGACTCTTTACAGATATGAGACCACCGTGGGATTGCTTAGCACACCCATCCCAGGGCCAGCTGCTGCCGGGTTCAGCAGATATGCCCAGTGCGATGTTCATACCAACATTAACCTGGTCCGACTGGAGGACCTTTCTGCCTGCACAGGGAGATTTCTGCCATAAACACTCGATGTTATCGGGGCACCCATTTTAGCTGCATACAGTGTTTTCAAATGAAAAGCTGGTGCTACAGCCTCCTGACAGTTTGCAGGGAAGGCTGACGTTTGGCAGTGACTGAGCAATTTGAAACAGCGTGAACATATTGCTTATCTAATGGCTCTTTTTGTCTGGAGGCGAAACAAACAGCGCTGGACCTGAAATGGTTTTCTGTATATCACATGGAGGGGAAACTTTTTTTCCCCCCTCCCTCATGAAGATGATTAGTTTTAGCCTCCTGTAAACAACAGAAACCCTTTTCCTCCAACAGCCAAGCTTTCCATCGCCATCTAGTGTTCCCCCCACCCCCATCACTGGAAACCTGTTCCCTCACCAGTACCAGCTGCAAACAGCGCTCGCAGAGATGGGAAAAATCAAAGCCACATCACGTCTGAGATGGCTCAGCCAAGCTTCCCTGGGCCAGCACCTGCAGAGGCTATTTTGGGACCACGGCTTGAGTATATAGGACAGTTTCATATCTGTCTGGATTTCAGAGGGATGTGGAGCTGTAGTCCGTAGCAGTGGGATACAAGAAGGAAGTGGTCGAATGTAAAAGCAAACCCAAGGGTGAGGCTATTAGTGCTTGGAAGAGCTTCTGCCCTGCCATGTCCTTTGGTTAGTTTTCTGTGAGGTATAAGGGAGAATTGATGCCCTCCTCATCCCCAGAATCGACTCCTTGCTTTGCTTCAGTGCTGATTTCTCTCTTTGCATGGATTTGGCAGGGTGAGGAGAGACAAGCAGAAACTGAGAAGGGATCCCAGTACGTCAAAAGTAGGGGCGGAGGCACTTTGTGTAACTGGCTTCTTCAGATAGTGTTCACCACCTGCTGTAGTTTTGTGCTGGCCCTCCTGCTCTTGCAAGGCACGTGACTTGAGCACCAGTGGGGTGCTTTCAGAGTTAGATTTGTCCTATGCAGATCTTAAGATTCCCTTTTGGGGTTTTTTAGCATGACAGTCAGGCTTTCCCAATGGCGTCTTTCCCGTAGCGTTGATGTTGCTCTAACCCCTTGCAAGCAAGCATACGCTGGGAGTGCCAGTGTCAAGTATGTATAAAGAGTTGAGAGATCTTGTTGAAGCAAGGTGCTTAGGGACAGTCTGGATTCTCCATAAAATAGCAGACTTGTGGGACATTTGAGATGCGAGAGTTCAGCCCAGGCTGCTTACAGACACGTTTTATCCCAAAGTGTCGCGTGTAGGACAGGTTGTCAGCGCTCTTCCAAAGTTTGCTTTAAGCTGATCTGTTTGGGAGGGATTGCTCTCTCACAAAAGCTGCCGTTTCCCGGTATGTGCAGTCTGTGTGTTTGCCCTATCCTAAACAGTCCTTTGTAAAACTATTGCTCCATCCCGCTAGAACCGCTCCTGTGAGAGTCCTAAAAATCTGTGTCTGTCCTTTACGTGGCCCTGTTGACACCTGGTGTGCACTGCATGCACATAGCAGAGGCAGGATCTGCACTGGGGCGGTGGGGGACCTCAGGCTTGGGCTGTGTTTTCCTGGCAATGAAGGCTCCCTTTTCTCTCCTTGCAGCGGCATGAGTTGGAGTTGGGGTTGGGCATCTGCCGGCAGCAGCATCCTAGCAGAATTTGGTACCTTGCACTTAGAATTCCTGCACCTCTCGGAGCTCTCTGGCAACCCGGTGTTTGCAGAAAAGGCAAGTACTTCCCAACTTGCTCTTTGGAGAACCGGTCTCTTCGTACTGCTGGGGTCAGCGCTGGAGCAGAGCAGCACCTTGGTCTGCCTGCAACAGACAGCACGGCAGCAAAGGGTCCCCTCTCCCCAGTGCCAGTACAACTCAGCAGAGCAGAAACCTTCCAGAGTGGGACACGGCTTCAGAAACCTGTGCCTCGCAGGCTGCAGAGGTCACCAGGCCTCAGAGCGTCCTCTGCACCAGCTCCTGGACAAGGTCGCAGCGAGCTGCGGTTGGAGATCCCGGCACACCCCGGTGTTTCCTTTGGCCGTTTACATTTCCTGTAGCCCCTTCCCCTGCCTCCCCATCGCCTGCAGCCGCCGGGGAGGTGGGGATGTTTTTGCCAATGTCTCAGTTGTGTGAAGTTGTAGCAAAAACTTACTCAGACAAGGGCACAGCCAAAATTAAACCATCTGTTGGATGCAGACTGCAAAAATAATTGTTACTTCTGATATCCTGATAGTAGTGCCTTGTACTTGCAGACCTTTTTACTCTAAACAGGCGTTAAATGTTATGGTCCAGCCAGCAAGACTTCTGCTGAGGTTTCTTGCATAGGAAAGGCCTGACAGTTGACATATTGAATTCCTTTTGTGTAACTTGTAACTGAAAATCTATTAATATTATACATTACCTTCAGCTTTTTTTTCCACAAGTGATCTTGTAGTAGATGTGAGAGCAACTTAATGAATATGCTGTTGGATACCAGCAAGTCATTAGCTTTCGCTGCACGGCCCTAAGGAAGCAGCTTTGAGGGAGACAGATTGTTCCAGTTAGAATCCAGACTGCCCCCATGAGCCCAAAGGAAATGGGGCCTGTCCAGAGTCCCACAGTGGGGTGAAAACAGACAGTGGTTCTAGGATTGCCAATAAAAAGCTCAAAATGGTACTTATCCAGGATGTTTCCAGTGCAGGTCTGTCAGCTGTGAAACAAGAAGAGAATCTGAAGAAGAGACAGGAAGGAAGAGAAGGAAGAAGCTGGTAGAGCAAAATGGAGAACAGGATGGAGTGTATGGAAAGCAGTAAGGGTGGGGTGAGCGAGAGAAGTGTTGCAGAGGGCACCAGGAGAGAAAAGCAGAGGGTGAAGGAAAACTGGAAACCCAGGGAACTCTATAGGGAAGATAGAGAAAGACTGGTGATTTGAAAGAAAAGAGACAAGCTAAAGATTCCTGAGGACAGTGCTAATGACAGATTGCTCAGAGAAAAAAAGACCAGTACAGGGAATAGTGGCATGGAAAGAAAACATGTGTGGAGGAAATGAAGGGGAGGGGAAGAGAGATGAGCACTGAAAACAAGGGCAAGAAGATGCACCGTTAAAAGTCAGAATTGCATCCATATTCCAGGCTCAAACTGTGGCATTTTGAGCCAGGGTCAAGGCTCTGCCCCCACCTAACAAGTTTTTCTCTTTGCCTCCTAAGCCCATAGAGGGATAAGGGCAGAAGCTTTCTAATGGACTCTCCTGAGCTGAGCGTGCCTGGTGCGTGCCACAGAAAATGTATCGCATTCATCCTAACACCCTCTGAGAGAAAAAGTGTAGGATGATGTGGGCTCAAACAGCCCATCCTGTGGGAAATTACTTCAGAGGAACAGATCAACTCATTAACTTGCAGCTTGGGACTTGTGTGATTTTAGCAAGAATAAAGTCCATCTGTGTCTCTTATTCAAACATGTCATTAATATGCCATGCTACTAAACTTCAGTAAATATTATGCAGCCTGACAACTTACTTGGAAGCACCAACTGAAGTTTGTAGCCAGCTTTTGGCGTACAAATTGTCTAATTTTATGAAAGGTTTAGAGTGTATTAGCTGCTCTGTAGGTTATAATAGAATATTTATGCTGCATACCGTTCAACTTTGTCCCTTATGAGAAAGGCCTATTGGATTTAATGGGGGTGAAACTAAGGGAGGTCTTAGAGAATAAGTACAGCTGTTTGAGCATGTTAAAGGAGCTGTCTGTTGTTGCAATTAAACGCCCCAATTCATCACGTTAAGTGACCACATAGTGAATTTAAGTACTGTATGAGTCACTCATCCCTGCCACTCCTTTCCCTTTGGATCATGGAAAAAATCACCCTCCGCATCTCATACATTTCCACCCAGATCCCAAATCCTCAGGATTGCTTCTGGACCACTGTTAGCAAACTGCTTCCACTGCTTTTTGAACTGGGGCCTTGCAGGGTTTTTAGAATAATTTCTAAAATCCTGCAGAGCTGGATGAAGATTGTGCTGAGGAGTCCAGCAGAACAGTTCCTCCATAACAGCCCTCTCACCAGAGCGCCATGCCACTGGGTTCTGCTCGCGTGATGATTCACAGCGTTACAGGCTGCTGTGCTTGTTCAGCCAGGGATCAGCACTGATGAATTACAGAGTTCAAGGTGACAGTGCAAAACCGTCGGCTTTTTCTGCAGAGAAGTAACATACGTCTTGTCTCTCGTCTCTCCTAGGTGATGAACATCCGCAAAGTCCTGAACAGAGTTGAGAAGCCACAGGGCCTTTATCCCAACTTTCTCAGCCCAGTGACAGGGAACTGGGTGCAGCGTAAGTATCGCTCTGCATTCAGAGTCCTGCCTGGAGCATTTCAGTCTTTCCATTATTCTTTAGGAAGCAATAGCAACTGTCAGCGCAGCAAGCCAAGGAAATGTCCTGTCAAGCAGCCTTTTATACATGTGATTAGATAATGCAGCCAGATTTGGAAGATGCAATATAGTAATTGTACACTTATTCCATCAGCCTTGTTTCCAGCTGAGTGTCTCACCTCCAGAGAGAATTAGGGCCTTTCTTGAACAGGGGAGGATAATGGTACATGGTTCATCACACAGATATTAGAAATCAGCACATCTCTTTAAGACCTTGTCCTGCGGTCGTCACATAGCCCACAGACCTACTTGGGAGTTGCACATGAGGGCTGTGGGCAGAAGCGCCAAGAGATTTACTTTCCGAGTGTGCTGCAGCAAGTAAGGAACCACCTGGAGAGGCAGAGGGCTTGCAGAGTCTCAGATCCCCTAGGACCTAGGGATGCGTTCTCTTGTGTGCATTCGTGTACCTGTCACCATGGTACCGCTGCGTAGTGCAATTTTGTGCAAGAAGGGTGAGACAAGTACCTGTTCTTTTCTCTTGTTGGGAACCCAGCACTGGCCAGCACTGAAGACATGGGCATTAAATAGATACTGCTCTGACATGGAAGAGGAGCAATAACCAGGGAAGGGCTTGAAAAGAGCAAGGAAATACTCAAAGCAGTATACCCAGGGAAAGATTATTTACTTTCCTGCTTCACACACACAGCCTCTTCCTTTCACAGAGAAGAGACTGTACCGCTCTCTTTGTGCCACCAAAGGGCAGAAGCTTGCTCTCTGATAGGAACGTGAGAGGCAACTTCTGCTGCTCTGCCCCAGATCTCTGACCTCAACTTTCCGCACTGTTAAGGATTTGCTTGTTTTGGCAAGGGAGGGTTGCTGGATTTCTTTTTTCTCTGTCAAAGGAAAGAAAAGTCTCTTTTTGCAGAAGCTGTTTTTAACCTGTCAGTGGATTGCACTTGTATTGCTTAAGCAGTTTTCTTGGATTCATTGCATTACCTGGTGTCCCCGTGTCTCATTGCACTGTTTGCTCTGCTGATCTGATCACTCCAGACCTTGCTAACTAGCTGTATTAATAGCTCTGATTGTAACTGACAGGCAGTTGCATGGCTGCCATCATCTGAGACAGTGAGAGAACACTAGCTGTGAGCAGTCCCTGACCTTTAACTGCCACATCAGCACCTCTGATGGTAGTTGGCAGGGGGCTTGGTTTGAAAGGTGTCCCAGCAAAGCATCTTGGATGGTTGCAGTTGTCCCATTAAACCAGAGCTGTCCTTTGGTGCCGTGAGGAAAGAAAATAGGCTTCTGTGTTTGTCCCATGAGTTGATCTTCAAAGTTAGCCAATCCCTTTGTAAGCAGTTCAGCTTCCCCTCCACATTTGTCTGCAGAGTTGTTGCAATATGTTCCACTTGAAAAGCTAATCTCCCATCCCCTACTGCACCCCTGAGATGCCTTTTTCTTTAGGTTATTCCCAACTGGCAGCCACGCTGCACGTTTTCCCAGACACAAGCATAAATTTTGCCTACTCATTGGTGCTTGAGAGGAGAAGAGGTGCCTGTCTGTTGCCGTAACTGATCATTACAGAATCTTTGGGAAACCAAGGAGCTATGCTCTTAATTCAGATGGTTAAAATACTCAGCTTGATACTCAGTATCAATCTCTTCTGCCACTAATTTAATTCTATTGATGTGTGCAAATTTTATTTCATTGTGCTGACCTGCTCCCACCCCTTGCTGACATACAGAGGGGCCTGATGCGAGTTCTTGGAGCTCATTAAAAGTAGCCTCTGATTACTTGTTCTGGGATAGGCTGATTTATGCAAAAGGACTAGAGATACCCCTCAACTAGACTTTCACATCATGAGGGCAACTCATGGCACAGGCTGTTTGTGGCAGTTGCTGATAACGTGACCTTGTGGTCTGAATCCGTATTCCAGCCAGGGAAAAGGCTGATCAGCCTCTTCTGCATCTCCAGTATGGCTGGTGAGAAATAGATTAGGACCAAAGTAGGGAGGCAGCTGCAGCCTGCCACGGAGATGTTCCCTGTAGGTGCCAGGCTCTCATTTTCTCTCTTGTCATTAAAGCTCTTTGCGGGAAACTGTTTTTTCTTGGAATTGCTGTGATTTTCTTAAAAGGTGTATCTTTGACCTGGCTGAATGAGCAAATCTTCTAAATGAAGAGGCAGTGCTGTACCTCTTCTGAGTGCAGTTGTTACCTTTAGAAAATTAAAGCACAGTCCCCTGCTGAAATAAGAGATTTGTTTATGCAGAGTGCCTAGGAGGCAAATGCTGGCAAAGCTGATGCCATATGGAAAGCAATTATGTACCAGAGCTCCTGCTTTGGTGATTTTATGAATGACACACTTAGGATCACAGAGTTTCTCTTTAAAGACAGGCTGTGCAGCCAGTGTTTGCAAATAGTCTGTCCTCTTTTTTTTCTGAATTCATGCGTCTAATCTCATTGTTTTGCTGTGGATTATTCCGTGGATCATTGGACACACTGCATCAGGTATATTTGCTCTTCAGGTCATGAAAATGCATGGCTGTTGATCTCTTCTGTTGGTAGGATTTAGCATTTAGAATAAGCCTCAGGACTTTATATAGGTACAGAGAAAGGGAAAATAAAAATCTGAACAGCTAATTCCGAAAACGCTGCTGCATCTGCTTACGTTTAAAATGGGGACAAGTGCAGATGCAGAGGTGGACACTGTTAATTAACAGGGATGGTTCAGTCCATGGTGTGGGTAATTTGTCTTGTTCTTCTAAAAAGGGGAGTACTTGGCTGCTTGAAAGAATGAACGCTGCTTTTTCCCCTGTGGTATAGTTTAAAGGTATAAATCCATCCTGCAGTTCCCCCCAGGCAGAAACCTGCAGCTGTCATGCCCGTTTCACAGCGCAATTCTTCAGCATCCTCCTCTCCAGTAAGGTCATAGCAGTGTGTACTCTGAGCAGATAGCCTTGAAAATCCCATTTCTGCAGAAGAAAATATTCAGTGCACATCCTCGTACCTGACTTTGTCATTTTAATATGCCAACAACCCCAGCCTTCCCCACGGCACAGAGTCCCACCATGAGCCAGGAATACACGACTGAGAGGTCCCTACGGCAGCCGCTTGCTGGCAGCTCTGTGTGATCCAGTACGTGTTCTCCCTTTGCTGAGGCAGGGACGCAGCACCCGGTGGCTCCATATAGGTAGACATATATCGATACCTGCTATTGCTTTTGGTTTACAAGGCTGGGATTTGTGGTGATTGCTTCATAAACAGGAAGCATCCTCAAGTTGCAGTATAAATAACTCTTGCAAAATAAGACCTCTGAATAATTTTAGTAAGAGATACTAATGCTTTGTAAAATGACAGACCGCTTTTCTTCTGATTGCACTTTCCACCTTTCTTCCTTTTTGAAAGAGTAATGCTGCAAACTCTCCCCAGGAAACTGGAAAGAGAAAGGCTAGAACAAGGGCATTAAATAGGACATGGTTGTTTGCTCTTTGTAAAGCAACTGCTCATTGTGTGTCATGAACCTGAAGTTCTTTTCTGGCTTTCCCACTACAGACCATGTCTCCATTGGGGGGCTTGGGGACAGCTTTTATGAATATCTCATCAAATCTTGGCTGATGTCAGACAAGAAAGACTCTGAAGCTAAAAAGATGTACGACGATGCACTGGAGGTAAGGAGCAGGTTGCTGCTCTGTATTTTTTGTGGGGGACATTGTTCTTCAGAATGTTTCAGGCAAAAATGTGTTAGATCTTTGGGTTTCCTTGGTGTTCATTCCTCACCCTGTCCACTAAGTCTCCTGAAATCCTGATTTTCATCCCTTTAGGCAATAGAAAAGCACTTGGTCAAAAAGTCTGCTGGAGGATTGACCTACATTGCTGAATGGAGGGGTGGCATCTTGGATCACAAAATGGGCCACTTGGCTTGCTTCTCTGGGGGCATGATAGCACTTGGAGCTGAACACGCCGGAGAAGGGAGGAAGCAACATTACGTGGATCTCGCTGCAGAGATAACAAATACGTGTCATGAGTCTTATGCACGCTCAGGTAAACCTGTGGGCTGCCTAGAAAATGTTAGTAAGGGATAGCTTGCAGCCTGGGGAGACTCAGCTTTTGCGTGGCAGTGGTTTGCAGTAGGGTATTTTGTGCATCAGCAGCATCTGCATCCCTATATATGATTTTCACTTGTCTTTTCTGGGATATCTAGAAGAGAACGCAGTACCTAGCGGACAGCTGGAGCAGAGGGACAGGCAGATGTGAGCTCCTATGGCAGAGCTGAGAAATGAACCCAAAGCTGAATCCTAGTCCTGCCTGCCGGTCGCAGAGCTAGCCTTCTCCCAGCACGGCTGTAGTTTGAGTCTGTCTTTCCACATCCCTTTGCAGACAAGAAGGGGAGATTAACAGAGATTAGTTGCAGGGTGTCCCACTATGTGGAGCAGAGCATCTGAGAAGCCCAGTAGGAGAGTGTTGGAGACCTGCAGCTGCTGGTAGGAGCCAAAAAAAATGAAGTTACGCAGCCTCTCCCAGCTGTCTGAGCAGAGGCTGGCTGAGTCTTCCTGTTTCACAAGTCCGGTACAATTTGTTTCACCACCCAGGGTGCTTATCAGTCCGTGCTTTGGGAGAGCAGAGACTGGTGATGAATGAGAGATGGGGTTAGTTCTCTGCCTGCAGGGCTGTCAGCGAGATGGGCTTGCTTTGGACACCACTCCTCTCTTTGTAGGCATCTCTGTAGCTCTTCCGAGACTGCAGGCAGCGAAGCAGCAGTCTGCTTTCCGGGACCTTGTCAAGCACAGGTCTGTCTGCACCAGCTGTTCCCAAAAAGTGTTTCACACCTTCACCACATCAGCAAGCTCTTATTGGCAGCTGGTGTCCAGCATGTTTGCCCAATAAACCTCAAACTAACCTGAAATTATGTCTGCAAATAGCTCTTCCCTCCCCCCCCCCCCCCCCTTCAAAAAAAAAAAAAACCCACCCCAACAAAAAACCCCTCGGCGTGGAGGGCCCGGGGCCAATTTCACCCTCACCCAACTCCAATTACAAAACAAA
>Ga0181612_114341_pt1 | contig 14020 bp, 5 predicted proteins | sample HoacroProtozoa21_FD_119630 | JGI IMG/M metagenome (GOLD analysis project Ga0181612, IMG submission 119630) | Hoatzin crop microbial communities from Cojedes, Venezuel. Combined Assembly of Gp0051906, Gp0051904, Gp0051908
CAGAAAGATGCTCTACAGGCAACATGCCACCTGCGGGGCAATTTAAACTGGCTCACTGTTATCACAGAATCACAGAATGTTAGGGGTTGGAAGGGACCTCTGTGGGTCATCTACTCCAAGTTATATTGTTTTAGTTATGACCTAACATGAGGCTGGAAGCTTAGGATAAGGGTGTGTCTGATCTCTTCCCTCTCAGAGACTTAGCCTCTAGATCCACCTCCACATCCTCATGGAAGAAGGAAGTTGCTTGCTGGTTGAAAAGACAGAGACCTGGATGGTTACTAGAAAATTTTATTCCGTGATTTGAAGGACCTTTGTAAGGTGACTAACTAAACTGTGTTTACAAACTTCTCCCATGAGCTGGCTCATTTCAAGTAAACTAAGCTGCTAGGAAGGTGAGGAGATGGATCAACCTTGTCTAGTCTTTTTAGGTTTCCTTCTGCTAGATATACCCAAGAACCAATTTTGTTTTCATTAAACTTTTTAAACTAAAAAAAAAAGGTAATCTGGGGAAGGAATTTTTAAGGGGAAGAGAATTTTTTCCAGAAAATTGACAATTTTTGCAGTCATTTTCTACAAGTCATGAGCAAAAACAACTTCACATAAAAATCAAAATTGGAGGAAATATTTGAAAACTCCATGTTTGGGAAGATTTTCTTATATTCATTCTTCTTGTGACTTCCCTCATATATGCCCCATACCCAGTCCTAGATAGATTTCTGCATACATTTCTCGCACACTGAATTCCTCATTACAGCTGGCGGGGCAAGGAAGGGCTAATACTCTGTATTTTAGGAAGCTGCTCAAATACTAATGAAAAGCAAACTTATAGATCTAAAACTTTTTCCACAGGAAAAGAAAATCTGATTTTGTTACCTCTTGCCATCTGATCTGTTCTCAGCCATTCTACATTCATTACGGTAAATGTACTTTTTCAAGACTGGAGTTGTGAAAGGAGCCTCGTCGAACTCTCAGTGTGACTCCCCAGCTGTGACATTTCTTTTGCTATTTCTCTGGAAGAGAAATCTGGTAGCTCCTGACAATAATTAACAAAACCCTGAACAAATTCCTGCTGTGAAAACAGGATCAGACTCTACTCTTCACACTGCTAAGAAGCGTATTACAAGCTCTTGTCTTTATTTTTTAGATGCATTTGTTTAAACCTTGCTGGTAAGCTGTGATGTGGATGTTGACTCCCGTGAATTTTCGCTACACACTGAGCAAAATGGTGTCTGTCATAACTGTAACGTTATACACGGAGAAGTAATAGTTTTAGGAGTGGCTCAATCCCTTGTCTTTCTTTATTTGCTGGCAATAATCACTCTTGGCTTTACTCCTTTCTTTGGACCTTGAGTGAGGCAGAGGAAAGCAGGCAGACATTTTATAGGGGCATAGTCTACGGGTGTTGTGTTCTGCAGAAGCAGAGAGTAGCACCCACAGGAAGCCAAAGCTTCCAGGGATCCTGCTCTTTGGTCCAGGCCAGGGAAAGGCTATGTCAGAGAAAGCTGAAGATTAGAGGAATTCCTGAGCTGTGAACACCCACTCCCTATCTCCTGTCTGTCCCAAACTCAAACTTTCCCGTCCTCCGTCCTGTGAGAAAGCACAAGTTGAACTCCTTCCCCTGGAAGCCCTGTTTGTTCCAGATCTGGCTGTTGAATGTTACCTCATGCACAGCCTGCTGGCACTCCTGCCATGTAATATCCTCACTTGAAAACTCTTCACAGGGATGAATAGTTTGGCTTTCATTTCTTCTTATAGTCAGTGTCACCAAAAGGAGAAGAAAATGCCATCAGAATGCAGATTTTTTCAGGTCTCAAATGTTTTTGACTCAGAGAGAAAAAAGCAAACCAAAAATCCACCAATAGCAAAGCAGAAATCATTAAACTTCAGAAGTCAGAAAAAGAACAAGGAATACTGTGGAAAGAAATGTCCCAGCATCGCAGTCAAGCAGGAAGACTCCAGCGCTCTTGGGTTACCTACCTCCCTCACAGCGTGACAGATATCCTCACATTCAAGATCCAGATTGCTGATCTGGAGCTGGTTTGCTGTTGTCAGAAAGAGCCTGCAAGCTAAGTTCTGTGTGACCTGATGAGGTGTAATGAGGGAGGAATATTGCCTTTGCCATCCCTTTCTGACATATCTGAAAGAAGAGTTCAGCATTGCCATCATCTCTTACGATGCTATTTTTACTGCAGGAGCAAGGAGTTCGTGTGACATCTTATGCTGCACTGCTCCTGTCTTCTGTTGAGCAAGAGCAAAACAAAAGGGTTTGCCTAGCAATTTAAAGATTTTCCAGTGAAGCAGTGAGGTTATCATTTGTAACAGGAGAAGTCAGACCATTCTCAGTAAGAACTAACCCAAGGCCTCTAGTTCAGATGCAGGCCAACGCTGAACCTCTTCTAGATGTTGTGGAAAGTCAGTTTCTTTCAATGTTTAAAGTCAGATTTTTTAACTTGATCAAAGTTTTCTGATTTCTGTACTGGACAGTTGAGCTGGGACCATGGTCTTTCCTCATGATACTCCTGGCCAGGCTGAAATCTAAGGGGTAGAAGGAGAATCAGGTTTCTCAAGACCTAGAGCCCAGTTTGAAAATGAAGAGATAATAGGTGACTTCCAGGAACTTTTACAAAAGTACCTGAGTGAGTTTTGTAATACAGAGAAGAAAATGGAACATTTATTTCCTTCCAATCCCAATTTAAAGACTGTTACTTGCATACAGTTGCCAGCCATCCTCATAGTGCACTAATACGTACTATGAGTTGGCTGCCTAGGGACTATTGCACTATTGCTGAAATGTGCAACAGCTGGCAACTTGTCCTGGGAGGCATGTCATGTCCTTGCAGACCAGTAAGGATGAGTTCCATGCTCTGCAATTCCCACCAGGCCTCAAGATACCCTGCAACTGTGGCCTATTTTCGGCTTTCTCCTACACAAAGCAGTAAACCTGCTTTTCTCACTACTCTGGTAGGATCTTTCCATAGGTAGCAAATAGTGCATGGTTTATAGGATGGATTTAGAAGTGATATCTAAGGCCATCTAGATTTGCCCTTTGTACATTACAAGACACAATATTTCACCCAGTTACTCTGTATATTTGGTTACTTTTAACTCTGCCTTCATATGAGTAGCTTTGCTCTCGTCAACTTCTGCTGATGATTGGTTTATAAATCCTGAGAAGGACTGACTGTATGAACCCTTTTAAAATAGTGGTGCTTAAAGTCATGCAGGATAGTGTAAATAACCTTCAGACATGGCTAATCTAACATGCTTCACTTGCATTTTGCTGAGGAACATGGACAGAGGCAACCCAAGAACTCAAGTGGGCAGCTCTCCAGTGAAAGGCAGTATGTCACTGCTGAAGAGGACTTATGTTCAGTGTTTGCTAACAAATCAAGAAATCAAATGCAAATGCTAAATTTTCATTGCATTTGGCTTAGCCCATTTCAGCTTTTGTTTGAATGTGTCTTTGTTATTTTGTAGTTAGTCTTAAATTTTTTTCCAGTCTAGTACAATGCACAAGAATCACTCAGACACTGAGATGCAGGAAGGAAGTGTGAGAGATAGCGGGTACCTCAAGTTAAAACATCTTTGCAGAAGTTATTCAGTTAGACTTGCCCACCTAATACAAGAGTGCATATCTTGCACTAAGGGTGGTAGTGAGGGAAGGGCAGATACACATAAGTGTTTTGAAGGAGAAGAATCAAAGTAGTATCTGCCCTTTAATAGATTTTTAAAATTTATAAGATATTTGCAGAAATAGAGAAAATATAGAAGTGCTTTTTGAAGGCAATGAAACTACTCCTATGGTTAAAGTTAAGTGCATAAAGCCACGCTAATGACTGTGTCACAAGAATGAGTCCTGTTTGAACACAGTGGTTGAAAGGGTTTGAAGCCTGTTACTGAGGATAACTAGTGGCGGAAAACAGATTTGAACTGCATGTATGCCTATAGGGAAGGTGGAAATTGTTCCCAAGAATTAAGCTCATAAACATGACTCCAGACACTGGGCAAAATAACCCTACTCTGTAGTGGGACTTCTGTAATGGAATTGCATTAAACCACCTCTTGTTGGCAATAGGTATTTTACAATTTTTGAGATGTGTGTATATATATATATATATATGGTTATAAGCGTTTTGCTGCATGAAAAAATGTACTTTTACCTCATGTAACTGGCCTTTCATCAAGTAGTGCCAGACAACTGCACTGACAGTACTGAATACTGAATAAATAATATACATGGTATTTCTTATTAATTGCCTAGACACCAACAATAGCAGCATGAACTCAGAGAAGTGGGAGCCACAGGGTAGGAAAATATGGTGACTAGATCCATAAACTTCAATTAAAGTCCCTGTCAGAAAATAGTAAATCTAATAATGTGCATTAACTCTCATGTGCATTAACAATTCCTGATGACAGCTCCAGCGAGAAGAAGGGAAATGATGGAATCAAGAGGATGTAGATAGCACACAACAAATTCAAAATACCACCTAGTCATGCTGTATGGATAAGACTTTCATTAATGCCACCAAGCCCCCATGCTGATCACAGCAGAGAAGGTGGCTCCAGCTTCCTGTGGCTATTAGCAGTTTGTTCCAAGCATGAAGATAAAGCTACTTATCATGCCCTCCCTTTATACTTCTCACTGCCCCCTCGCATACATTTGACCATGTCATTGCTTCCCAAGCCCAAAACCTGATTCTGATTTGCATTCCCTTGTTTGGCTTCACACAGTGTATCCTGTGATGATTTGCTCTTCCTTTGTATGGCCTGTACTGGGCATACCAGTTATTTGTGCTCCAGTATAGAAGGATTCAGCATCCTACAGTGAAAATCACTGCAGGAAAGGTATGTCACCAGGCTACAGGTGCCCTAGCATCAGCAAGGTCGAGAGATGGCATCACTGAGACTAAACCCAGTCTTTGACCCATGCTTTTATGCAAGGTTTTGACACATCGCAAAACCACAGAAAAAACAGTATGACAGAGAGGAATTATTCCAAGGATCCTCAACACCTCAGCTATTTCTCTAAGTCATGTTCCCTAGTTTCCTTCCTTAAAGTGGGTAGAAAGTAGCGTAAGGCTTCATTCAGGACCTGAACAGGAGAAACCTGAGGAAAAATGAGACTGCAGGAACGCAGGCACTTGCACTTTTAGGCTGACGCTGTGCTTTCATTTTCTGCCTTTTCTCACAGAACTTTTTATTCTAAATTTAAGGAAAGATTATACTGTAACAAAGAGGTTATTCAGTGGAATTTATGGCTGGGAAACTTAGAAGGGATTAACAAGAGACTTGCTGTGCCGTGTGTCATTGGCTCATGTAATAACTCCCTGTTGTCTCACAGGAGGTCAGCCAAACACAGTAGCTCAAATCTGGGAAGGGGCTAATAATATATGACCCCTACCATACCATATAGTTATGCAGGCTTCAAGTAATCAATATTCATAATTAGGAGAAAAAAGCTACTATTGTAAGAAGACATATGAAACTGCCTCCTCCATGTCGCTGATGCTGAGGGCTGATCAGAGTCACCCTCTGATTTGGTGAGCAGTACCACAGCCATGAGCCTGTCCTTCATGAAGTCATCAAAGGTTTTCGTTTGATTTTGCTCAAGCAGAAAGTCCTCTTACATGTGCACGTATTTCTTTCAGTCTCTTGAAGGATAAGGGTGGTGCCGAACAGGAGGACAGAGACAGGGAAGAAAAGGACAATCTTTATTGTTTTGCCACCTTAGACAAAGGGATCTGTAAATGGCAAGAAATCAGACTTCATCAGCAGCTATTGCTGGTCCAATTTTCATAATTTCTGTGGAAACCTGACAAAATGCCAGACTGTACATGCCAGTGTATAAGAAAACATTTTGTGTGGGAAAGGGATATTGGAGCAATCTGGTCTTTCAAGCTCCTCAGGGACTTGCTAGCCCCCTTCCTAGTCACTAACAGCTTCATCCTAATCACACTCCCATCCAGTCAAATAACTCTAATGAAAAAGAAAGGTGGACAGAGGTAAAGACTCTGCAAAAATTGTAAGATGTGCAGGCACATATGAGTCCAGCTAGTTATTTGTAAGAAGTGCTACATACATTAAATGTATCCGGAGCTCAGCCAGCACTGTATGTCATACAAATACATTTATGTGAACTGAGGTACCTTCTTTTGCTCAAGTGACAGAACATTATAAGAAAGGTCAGATTTATGAATTCATAAGCTGGAAGGTTGCTTGCTGATGGTTGAACAGCCATTTTTAGAATTGCAAACCTTTGTGTACAAGTTTTGGATGTTGAAACAAGTGGAGAAAGGACAAAACGAACCTACACAGGGGATTATTATTTTTTAATAGAAATTAATTTACAAGGCAGTTCTACATTTTGGCTCTCTTGTGGGACCAAAGAAAAAAAAAAAGGCAGCAATAAGATAAGGAACAACAGTCATTAAAACAGAACAGCTCAAACCTGGCAAGGAAAAGCAGCCAGTTTGCAAGGCTGGCAGCTAGTCAGCCAATGCAAGGGCTCTCATGGCAACGAACCCTGAGCAGTGACTGAATTCAGCACAGGATTTCTTTTTCACTTTTTAGTTCTAGTTTATAGACCTCAGGACAAGGTTTGTTAAATTAGGCTGTAATTCCTCCATTATAAAATGACATCTTAATGGTTCTGATCTTTTGGAAGACTTTTAGCAGATTAGGAGGTGATGGGATAGAGGAAAAGATTTATTGCATGCTCAAAGCCATGTGGTAATCCAAAGGGATTTATAGACAGTACTCTTCACTACTTGTGTTGAACAAGGATGTGAATTATTCGATTCTGATAGCATGAGAATCCTCTTACAATACAGTAAGAGCCTGATAAAATATGAATATTGCTAAAAAAAAACATTCAGAAGTAGATTTTTCTCCTTTTCCTGTTAGTTACATTTAGAGCAGTAGAAACTTGGTTTTGTATGATTTTTAAGTCCCTTTAGATTGTTTTTGATCAGAGCTTCTCTCTGAGTTGAATGTCTGTGGATACAGCTAGTTGGGAAATTCCATTAGAAACATTTTTCTAGCTGTTGAAGTGTGCAAAGCCACTGAAGCTAAAACTTTGTGCCAAGATATTCATTTCAGTTTGGACATAAAAGTGTCCAGGATTTGGGAGAGAATTTTAGGTCAGGGTAGGGGAAAACCCAAATTCATGGGCTTGTTCAGCCTAGATCAGAACAAGACACAAGGCTTCAGGGTGCCCTTAGACATGCTGTTCTGCTGCATCTGAGCTACATTAATTTGTAGCTCTCTAGTTGCTTTCCACTGCTAATTCGTTGCAAGGAGTAAAATCACTCTTCAAGACTTGCCAGTGAAACTGAATGTACAGCCAATAGTTCTTCCATTTTCATCAGAATTATCTAATCACTGTTTAAAGGGTTTTTACATACTGCAGTGTATACAATAATAACTCCTTGTTGGTTTGAATCTGAAATAGATCTTAAAGTATCTCTGATTAAATTCTCTTATAAGCCTCATTAATATATAGCTCTGGGTTAATTATAGAAATGTTTTCATAACAACTTTAGAAGGTAGTGAAGAATGGTTGTCTTCATACACCAGAGGAGACAGAGGGATTATATGATCAATACAAGGTTATAGATGGTATTTCTGGGACACCCAGTAACAGAAGAGCCAAACCCTAATGCTTCATCCTTGCTTCACTCTCCATACTTTGGAAATTTGCTTTCAAGAGTTTTAAAAGAATTGACAAAAGAATTTACATTCTTAGTTGGAACAACTGATATTCTTAGCTGGAACAGCAGAGAAATCCCAGAGCAGAAATACAAGCATGAGGGGAAGTTCAATTGGGAAAGAAACAGTTCAATAAGAATTTCACAGGAAAAAATAAAATCCAGTTAAATAAACTTGATATACTATTTTCTTTTTTTTATTACATAAAATCACAAGTTTGGTTCCAAAGGAGTCTGCTCTTTAGACTGGTCTGAACTGCTAGACAAGCTAAACCCCCTTAAGAGTTTGTGTGGTTTTGGTACTTCTGAATGCTAGGTCACATAGCAAGTACCGAAGAATCTGGGCCACAGACAGAGAAAAGAGAGGTTGATATCTCTCCTACTTGAGAGCGTTCTAAGATATCCTGGAAAAGGCAGAGCAAAAACTGGAGATCAGCAGTGGAATCCAGACAAATTCACTCTTGTAACAGGACTTGATTTTTTTTTAACAGTCATGTTAACTAATCATCTGCACAATTTAACAGGGAACAAAGAAGATACTCCATCACTTGAAAATTTTAAATCAAGTCTGAGTGTTTTTTCAGTGAGATGTATTCACTAGGCTGGCAGCACCATGCTTCAGCAGGGTGGGAGAGGAGAGAAATTACCTGATGAAATTTGCTATTCTGAATCATGATGGAAAATCACACAGGAAATTCCTTCTGCCTGTCAGACCCAGCAACTTTCTTGAGTGGTATGCACTGACAGGGTTTTCAGTGTTGTTAAAATCTGCTTTAACCCACTATGTGTTTCTGCAGAGAGGTAGGAAAGGACCTCAAAGAACTAAATGAGGAAAGGCTGATATAATTGCTCAGGTTAACATTTTGCTACCCACTCACAGAAGAGTGTTTGCGCATGCTTCTTTCTGCTTTTGGTCAGAGCTAAATCTTTGCAAAGGTTTATATGTTTCCAACACTACTGCCAACTGCTGCATCTTTTGTGATTTTGTGCACTTCTATATACCAGGGCTCCATTTAATCTCTACTCTATTTTGCCCCTCCCTGTTCTCTCTAGTGGAATCTGATTTGTATTGCTACTTAAAGGCCGGTGCCATTTCATCTGGGGAAGATTTCTGCCCTTCTAAAATATAATCATTTATTTCCTTTAGATGTGGAATTACAGTTCTCACACAATAGTTGTCACAGAGCATAAAATTACTTCAATGCTTAGCAATTGGAATTACACCATTGTTGTAATGCTTTTAATTAGTCATTACTCATTGGAATGGAATCTTTTTTAATAGCTCTTTCACTTGATGAGACTGATTTTCACTGGAAGAAAAAGCAGCTCTCCCGAGCCATGCTAAATTGGAGATTATGGCAAGCCATAGGTTTGTATCCAGGATGTACAGCATGCTTTATGTCACCCTGCTTGGCAATAGCTCAGTGCTACAGGCAGCACTGTATGGATTGCCCTGTAATATGTCTACAGAGTACCTAATAATCTGCAGTGAGTCATAACAAGAGGCTGCTTTTCATGATAGTTATAAGATCAAATTTAGGAAATTCAGCCAGGTTAATAAATAAGAGAGAGACATTCACCTCCATGCAATAATAGTGTCAAGTCTATTTAGAGCTCTGTCTTATGGGCTGAATTGAATTGATATGAAGGTACATTGTCACTCTTGAGTGGGATCTGGGCTCTGCATAGCAATTGAGCAAGTTGCTGGTTGTTACTTGCCTGTCTCAGGCCAAATGTATGCCAAGCAGCAAACCTAGAACTAGTAGGTGCTCCCCTGTGGTTTCAGTCCTTGTATTTGGGCTCATGTCAATGAAGTTTACAGACCCCAAGTGGGAGTGATCGCAGCGGGGCAATTCCATCAGTCCCCGGACTCAAAGGACCACTGTGTTGCAGTTGTCATACTAAACTATCCCTCCAAGTCACAGCTCTGCCTAGCCTCCCTCCCACCTTGCAAGAGGCTTTGCAATATCCACAGATTCCCTGTTTAGTGCCAGATATCGTGTTTGGCTATTTGTTCCAGGCTTCATTTCTACTCCCTGCTTCCCCCACTGCCAGGTCCTCCTTCCTGCTGAGGCAAACCTTACTCCTCTGACTACTCCACTACCATGGGCATTTTCCCATTCTGGGCCAGACCAGGAGGTTCAGGCAGACTTGTTGGAGTTGTTGGCATTAAGCCACCAACAACTGTCCCCTCTCATCCAAAGTGACAAAGGCAGCCCCCGCCACCACTTCACCACTGTGAGAGGAATTTACCTTTTTTTTTGTTTTTCTGCAGAGATGCAGAATTAACTTCCTCAGGCTGGAATAAATCCAGTCCCACTTTATAAAGGGGAGTAAGACACTGGAAGTGAGAGTAAATTTGAAGGGTTAGTTCATGTCACATTGACTGTCCACAGTCAAATATACAAGATTGGACTGTAAAGGCAAAATGTGCCTCCATCACTTCATTTCTTCTCTCACACAAATGTTCACACAACACTGGGCTACTTGTTGGATCCCTGAAATATGATGTTTGTACCTGGTGGTGGATGATAAACACCCCCTACCCAACAAAATAAGAGTGGTCCTTGTCTCACTCCTACTCCAAGCACTTTACAAAAGCAATGCATTAGGCAGTGGTAGTTCAACAACTGTCAAGTTAAACAAAATGACCATCAGTCTCTCTGCAATTGGAGCTCTTGCAGTTTCTAGCCCATTGTGCTGAGGAAGGAGTTCTGTCTAAGACGATATTTGTTTCAGCGTTATTCTGAGTTACAGTGCTGCTTTTCAGTATTTCCTGAAGAACAATGTGTACAATCTGCAAACCAGCGGGTAACAGTGGATAATCCTGTCATGCTGGATTAGGAATATTCCACCAAAATCTGTTTTTCACTTCAGTTCCACAAACCTGATAGGGGTTATGGGATAAGGAAGGCTATATGATAGAGTGTCTAATTCTGTTGTTCCTACATAAAATTTGATCAGCTGGCCAACTTCAACTCAATTTGATGAGACATAGGACTCCTACACTCAGCACTCCTACAAGGTGCAGGTCAAGAATACTCTCAAGGGAAAATTATGTGGGCCCTGAACATCCATAAAAATCTGGTTTGTACAGGTAGTTTTTTTGAAACCAAGGGCATTCAGGCAGTCTAAAGGGAGATAAAGCTGTTGGCTTGGGGAGGATGTGGGGTTATAGAGGATCTAGAAGGAAATCCAGTTTAATACAATCAAATATAAACCTCATAGAAAAACAGACCTCGTTAGGTCTATTGCTTATGGGAACAACTTGTTCATTGCAAATGTTGGCTTCTGCAAAATTATTGTTTTGTTTTGGATGATGTTATTACTTACGACTATTTTCAATTTTCCCCGTGGGCAGGAAAGCCAAATGGAAATAAAACATTTTTTAATTTGGGTTAAATTTGCCTAAGCTAATAGAAAGTGTATTTCTCATAAATACTCCTCACATTCTCCTCCATGGAGCTGATTTTATGGCCATGCTACCTGTCTCATGAACAGTCACTGCTGCTGAAACTTCCCCACAGTTGCGCTGTTATAGATAACACAATTTAATTTTGGACCTAATCCAAACAAAATATAAACATTTCTAAATGGAATTACGTTAAAAAAAAATTATTCCAGGGAAGGGGTTCCATGCTTTGTCATTTCTTCCCAATTAGGATAAAAACATGAATCAAAATATTAGAGTTTTATTTAGGAGGAGAAATCCAATTTCTGAATTAGTCTAGTTGAGATTATATACATCTTTGTATCTGCCTGTTTATAATTTCATAAACTACATCCTCCTGTTCAAAATCTCTTGATAACATTTAAAGAATGATGCCATCTTACAAGCGAGGAAATAGCACAAAATGTGTTTCTGGTGCAAACTCCTTGAAATCTTTGAAAATTCTCTTTGACTTCAGTGGCCTTTGGATCAGGTCCCTGGTGTATTTATCTAGCTTGAAAATGTTCCCAAGGTTGTGCTGCCCTGAATGAGAAATAAAGTAATTCAATTCCAGATATTATGTAGCTTAGCAGAAAGGAAAAAAAATTGAGGTCATGACGTGGTTACAAAATTTTTGTTCTTTTTTGATGCCTTTTCTCAATGTGGAAGTAGGTAAAGCTTTCATCTCTTCTGAGCTAGCAGTTATGCGGATTAGATAATACGAAGAATTTTGTTTAATCAGTTCAATGAATTTTGACTCATTAGAAATTCATGCAAATTGTCAAGTTCTAAGTCCTCCCAAGATTTCCCTGTTTTTTTGAGAAGTGCATAGAAAGGTTTTATCCATAGACTGTTGGGTTCAGCTAATTACATTAAGAGCTAATACGATTTCCTTGTTTATTCTGTTTGTACAGGAAGATGATCGTCTAATCCTTTAAGAAGTACATTTAATTTTGGCTTCTATTTCAAGTCTTTAAATTGTGTTAACTACCTCTAGTTCTCAAGGTAAACAGAGTTTAAATGTTAAATGTTTGCTGCTGAGTAGCTTCAAGGATGAAGCTGCTCTGGTTTAATTTCAGACAAGGAACATAATTTCATGCGCATTGGTTCTAAGCTGGAGGGCAATGGTGGAAGCAGGGAAGAGGGAACAAGAAAACCACTTTTCTGAAGCAAGTTCAGGACTTCATCTGCAAAATTGTCACACAGTGGGTGGCTAAGTTGTTCATTGCTACACTGCGGTCATTACCAAGAATTATCTGTCTGTCTGTCACATATGCCTAATCTGGCCATGCATCTCTAAGTATTTTATATTTGCATTTGGAAGTACATAATGAAATTATACTTGGCCTAGCAGATTTGTATACATTAATTACATTTCTTCTCTTTGTAAGTTATATTTCTGTTGTATCTTTGAAATAATATAGGAGGAAAAAAAGAGTCTAAAAAGTCAAAAGAAGCAGGTAAATAAATGTTCCTGCCTAAAATTGCATACACATAGCATTGTCAGGCTAGACTTGCTGCTGTTTTTCTAGTTTTTATTAAAAAAAAATTTAAATAAAGTCAGGGGTGCTGACAGTTGTCAGTGTTGAAGCCCTGGTGCTTCGATGGGAATTCAACACTCCATTTTGTTCTCAGACATCTCTTGTATTTCACCACTGACCCTTATTCAGATTCTATGCATACATGGATGAAGAAACATAAAGATGAACATCAATCCTTTAACTTAATTACACTTGGAATCATAGAATATGTCGAGTTAAAAGGGACCCGTCAGGATCATGAAGTCCATGATCCATCAAGTCCATTGAGTCCACCTATATACTTTTTCTTTATCACGGTTACAGGCAGCACCCTGAAGGTCATCTCCTTGCTGGCTTCAATCAAGCTTTTCAGTCTTCTACAAATTATTAAATTCTCATGGGAGAAGAGACGGGATTAATCAAGAGAAGATTCAAGTGAATAAATAGGATGCTAATTTCTGAAGGAGAGAGCAGGTGTTACCTTGGGATTCCCACCAGGATCTGTTCTGGGACTTCCACTGTTTAACACTATAAGTGATCTGGAAAAGTGAGTGAAGAACACTGGGATAAAGTTTGCTGACAATGAAAAATTTATATAGACAAAACTAAGGTAACTAAAACTGGAGCAGAACAGGAGGAGCTATAGAGTATCTCATGACACTGAGTGAGATGATGACAAAACAGACAGTAAAAGCCATCAGAAAAGAATGCTCCTGGGAACACTAGTTCTACCTGTATATATTTGGAGATGGGCTCAGCAGGAAGCTTCTGACAAGTTATCCTGGCTGTGGCAAATCTTAGTGCCTTAAGCGTGCCCCCAGCTCATCCATCTCCTCTTTTCTGTCTGTCTAAAAAACCCCTATGTTTTCCTGTTTAATGGTAGAGTTTTTGTGACATTTTTAATTTCCAAGCATGTCATGGACTTGGGACAGTGTACAGAAAGAAGAATATTTAAGGCAGCAAAACCAACAAGTGGTAACTTCTAGTAGGGGTGAACCAAAGAGCATGGAAAGGGGTCATAAAAGGAATAATAAAATATATTTGCTGCAACTATAATTGTTCATAACTCAGCAAAGATATTGTGGAGTACATGTGTACACTTCCCTGAAAACACGAGACTGGCGATGAAAACAACAGAGTGATTAGTAAGAAAACCGTTGAGAACTAAACAGAAAACTCTGTTAAACCTCTGCATAAATGTATCTTGCATCATCATCCTGACTCCTGAGAGCAGCTCTGCTTGTGCTGGTTTTGGCTAGGGTAGAGTTCATTTTCTTCATAGTAACTAGTGTGGGGCTGTGTTTTTGGATTTGTGCTGAAAACAGTGTTGATAATACAGGGATGTTTTAATTACTGCA
>Ga0181612_123840_pt1 | contig 14020 bp, 7 predicted proteins | sample HoacroProtozoa21_FD_119630 | JGI IMG/M metagenome (GOLD analysis project Ga0181612, IMG submission 119630) | Hoatzin crop microbial communities from Cojedes, Venezuel. Combined Assembly of Gp0051906, Gp0051904, Gp0051908
CTGTCATTATGTGGGATAATTACACTTGGATAGTTTATTTCATGATTTCGGTTTTTATGCTTGGAATGATGACTTCTCTCTGTTTTCAAATATACCTACTAGGAATGTATACAATTTTCTTTGCTAATTATTGTTTGTGACAATATATTCACTACAAATTTGAGAACAACTCTGCTTGTCAGAGTCTTAAAAAACCCGAGCAAATGACCCCTCCAAAACCTAAGAACTTCGGGAATCTCCTTGTTGGTTGTGTAGCATTATTTGTACTGTGGCTTCCACAGATTCCTCAACCTCTGCTGTGTAGCAGGCAACTCTGTTTATGCTTGATGAACCTAAGCTACCATGCAGATGCGATACTACATTTACTTAAGTCAAAACCCAAGAGGACTTATTTTTAGGAAAGGTACTTGAAGTTGCAGCTGTCCTCTGAATGTAGTAAACAAAGCCAAAATACTTTACTAGGCTCATGTTTAGGCGTCTCTTAGATCTTGTGATTTTTCTGTTGCTAGATAAACGTTAGCAAAAGGAAAGGGGAAGGCGATGTTCTGAAGGAGCTTATGAGAACTGAAGGAACCATAAAAGTCAGAGCAGCTCTGAGAGATTACCTGAAAGCACTTAAAACAGGTAAATTAAACCAATATATTAGGTGTGTTTTTATGCAGTCTTCTTTCTTGAATAGATTGGTAATATACTGACAAGGCATTGGGTTTGTATTGGTTTTTAATTGTCACCAGCTGAGATGAAATTAGTCCCACCAGCCAGAATCTTTATTGCTATCAAATGTGGCAGCATCCAGCAGTTCCTGTAGTGACACATGCTGCATCGTGTTACACATAGTGGCCACAGAGATTGCTGTCAGACCTACAGTCTGACTGGTTGGCTAGCAAAGTGGCGCCCAGCTCTCAGCTTGTTGTTTCTCTGCTGTACTATTCAGAAGTTCATGGAGATGGTGTGTTCCTTAATGGGCAGATGGTACTAATTTTGGGTCGGGTAACTTTGAAAAAGCCTGTGTTTTTAATTGAAATTGCTGTTAGGCTCTGTTGCTGATAAAAATGTATGGGTAAGCTGGGGAAAGTGGATTGAGTCATATGTCCCATTCTGTGCTCCCATTCTATACAGTTTTACCAGTTCTGCAGTTTTGGGCAGCAGTCGTCATTACACGTGTAAACGTCAGGGTGGTTGTACGGCTCAGTTTCATACTGAAGAGTGCTTTTCTTTATTGCAGAGTTTACCTTGGGAATGCTTCTGCCAACAAAAGCTACTGCTGGTCAGGAGCTGGCTGCTGAGCAAAAACTAAGTGGAAACACCATGCAAGTATGCTGGCTTAAAGTGTTCTATGCATTTAATATTACCACACATGTAGCCCCTGCAGATTTTGCTGTGGTAACAGTTGCATACTCCTGTGATTACCTGCAAAAGTGAGAGCCTTTGGGGTGGAACTGCCTCCTCATTGCTGTGACAAAGGCCTGTAACACAGAAATGATGCATCAGATTTAATTTAGTGATTACATTAATAATAGATTTAGATTAATAATACTGTTAAATAAATATGGAGGTGGTATAATTGATGTATATTCACAGTATGTTTAAGAATGCACAGGTAACAACAATCCTCCGACTCCAGAACTTTTAAATGTTCGACCTTGTGCTCATTCACATGAATATTGTTTGCATTGCAGGATTCTGTTTCACCACAGTCTTTGGATATAGTTGGTGTAAAAATTCCAACAGTGAAGATACTTTTGAGAGAAATATTCAACTCTCCAGCAGACAAATTTTATAGCATCTTCACAACTAAGGAAGTAAGCGATACTTTCAGTAGGCAATATAACTTAATGAAGATGCTGTTATATCTGAATAGTTATGTAAGTAATAAATGTGTCACATTGGTAGCGGTCTTGCAGAAACTGAAGGATTAATGAGCTACCCTTTTCTTGTAACCTCACTGAGTATTTGTAATTGTCATAATTTGCTCTTCAAGTTTTGCTGAATAGCTTCACCTTTTAAGCTACTGAGGCATTTCAGTGATGAAAATGCAAAAGGACTGAGTCAGTTTGTCAGTTTGGTTCCGAGCAAGGAACAAAGGCTGGGTAGCTGACCTCAAGAACTTGACAACTTGGCAGTAAGATAGCAATCAACAAGCACTGGAAGATGGCAGTAGGAGCATTCCACTTTCAACTTTTTTAACGAGAGCTTATTAGGGTGACTTAGACCTTTATTTGCCAGTTGTTACCTTAATAGGTAGAAGAGCCAACTAAACAAAGTGAAGTTGCATCTTTATGTAGTTTGTGTGCAGCTCAGTCATGCTCTCTGCTAGTTAGAAAAAGTTTTGCTTTTTTTTATGCAAGAACCTGACATTCAGGAGCCTGAAGTGCTCAGTAATAGTACTGTTGTTATCCACAGCTTACATTAACGGTTGGATGTGATGATATTGTTGCTTACAGGGTATGAAATATAAAATCACTTAATTTTTGGTTTGTGTCCTTCAAAAGAGCCTGGGCTGGTATCGGAGAAATTGAAATTACAATCCCAATGCTACCCATGGAAAAAATAATGGCACTGAGCAGCAATTCTGCACCTTCCTAGAGCTGCTGCTCTGTCTCCCTCATTTCCAAATCTACCAACAGTCAGTCACGTGTATGTATGTACGTGCTTTGTCTGTGCCTCTTGCAGGTGGCTACAGTCTTTACAGGTCTTTGCATTTACCACCACAGGTTTGTCAGCATTTACATTCTCTTTCTGTGCCCTCGCTGGCCCCTGCTACTACCACCAATCTCAGTGGAGTGCTGCATAAAATGAAAAGCCTGATTAGTGCTTGAAGAGTTTTACATATACTACAGTTTCGTTAATTTCTTCAGCAAAACTCCATTCTCTCATGTGGTGCATTATGTGTCAGTACAGATTCGTAGTTAGCTGTCTTGTGCTGTATTCTTTTTTGCTAGTTGGTGCAGAAGTTTTCTAAATATCCCGCTGTGATTGAAGCAGAGAAAGGAGGCAAACTTCAGATGTTTGATGGTTGCGTCAGCGGGGAATACGAAGAACTGGTAAAAAGCTCCCACTTTGCACTTTAAAAATGGGGGGGGCGGGGCGAGGGTAGTGTCAGCTGATTCTCCAAGCTAAAAAGTAGGGTAAGTTTCTGACATTTCAGCTTTGCTAATGCATATTCAGTTCGCTATTACAAAGCCCCAAAATTGCTATTATGTTGTGTGATTTTTCTTCCCCATCAAAAGAGCAGGCACTGACTACACCTGATGACCTGCACTGGGGGAAAACACTCTCGGCACCATCCTTTTTTACTAGGAGGAGTGAGAAAGCAGGTTTCAGGTTTATCTCCCAAATCCATATCACGTCTTGTAAACAGAGAAATGATCTCTCTTGTATTCAGGGCAAATGTGACACTCTCCTTGACCAAATGCTTTTGCAAATAAAGGGGAAAAATTGATAATTAGAGCTCAGCTGCATTTTTGAAAGCTCTGAAAAGTCATTTTCACAGTTGCTAAGCTTAGATGTCCATCCAGATGATGGGCAGTAAGTATTACTGACAATTGGACAAGTCTTAAAAAAGCAAAGCCTTGGAAAATTGCATTCTCAGTTCAAGCTAGCAAAATTGATTGTTGACTCCGGAAAGGGTTCAGTCTGGAAACATACGTGCTGCAGAACTGTTACACCAGAGATTGCCTTTAGTGGTTACATCCCATTATGGAAGCTGAGGGAAGTCAGTTACAATCATCAACCTTTGCAGTTAGATACGGAACTATTTAGATGAAACAGTCAAAATATTAACTTAATGGCTTAGTGAAAGCAATAAGCCTGATGTAGACTAAAGTCTTCAGCTGACAATGCATACGCTTATGCTGAAGCAGTACCTCTCCTTCTTACATGCACTGAGGGCAGGCTGTGAATCATTTCTATGTAGTACTGCCGAACTTATGCATTCAAGCAGGCTGGATTGCTTAAGAAAAATTCATGGGCATATTCCGTGACATGCTTAAAAATTTCAGAGGTGAAAACATGACTCTTACACCCCTTTCAAGGTCTGCAAGAAAACTAATGTTTTATGTTTAGTAACTTAATCAGCCTGACCTTTTCCCATAGAGAAAACAAAACAGTGGAATGTAGCAAGCTGAGAGCTTGATGAAAACAGGTTATTAAAAGAACCCCAATCTTTGTATTGTTTACACGCATGTCTCTACTATTGCATAAGATAATGTTCCTCTCCTTATTTTTCAGGGGAGAATTACCATCGAGTAGTCATAATGTGAACTATCCCCATGCTAATGGGGAGAACCTTCTTATCTTCTTACAGGTCCCAAGCCAAAGAATTGTCCTGAAGTGGAGGTGTAGAAACTGGCCTTATGGTGAGTCTTTTCGAGGACCCGTAATAAAGGCTACACTTTACAGGGAGAAGGAGCAAATGTGACAGCTGACAGCCTTGCTAACTGGAAGCTCACTTAGTCTGCATTCTTTGGAGAATAGCCTGATGTCCATAGCAGTTGTTAGCTGTGAGAAGAGGCTTTACTCAGACACAGACAAAAGCAGAAATTAGCAACAACAGATGTAACCCTTTAAAAAGGACTTTACTGAAATGTCATATTTGCTTCCTTCAGAACATTATGCAACAGTTGCCTTGAATTTCAAGGACATGGCTCCTCAAACAGAACTGCAGTTAGAGTGCAACGGAGTTCCTGTCTCCAGTGAAGACAGTACAAGACAATGTTGGAAGAAGCAGTATTTTGAAGGAATACATATTTTACTGCAGCAGTCCAAAGACAACGTGGAATGATAACAGTACTGTAGTTTTGTTAGGGCATTACTTTTTATACTCTGTTAACATTTGGTTTTATAGAAAAAACTAATTTATTTGTGGGAAGAATAAAGACCCACTTCTGTGATACTGTATATAATTTAAGCATTATTTATGGATTTTTAGTGAATGAGGTGGTAAGTCAGACTACGTATATAAACAGCTTTATGTGGGGAGACTGATCTCTGTTCTGCTTGCCTGCAACTTCAGAGAGTAATTATCATTCAGCTGCAGTAAAGTACTATCATCATAGGCAGGTAAGCTACATGAATCAATAGGAAGCATTTGCAGTTCTTCAGTATTCACTGTATCGATTGGCAAAACTAAATGCCTCTAGGAGATGGGATTCCTGTCAGAGCTGAACTGAAAGAGAACTGCCAATACATTAGATCTTTCAAGAAATGTGGGGGATATAGTTTACAGCCTCTTTAAATACTTCTTGAGACTGTTTTAAACTGCAGACTGAATTTTTTTTTAACTATGTAGGTGGTTTTAGGGAAAGGTAGTTAACAATGTCAGGTAATGCTGGCTAGTGTGATGGTTACCACTATTAAGTCTGCATGCACTGCACTCCCTTACTTGACCTCAGTGTGAAATTTATTTTGGAAGAAACAAACAGTAATAATGCTTTCCTTTTGCAGTTCTGTAGACGTTTCACTTTAATTTGAGCTACAGAATTGCAGAGGGCCATAAATCATTTAAGACAGCAACTTAGAGAAATTTGACAGGAGCGTAGTTGGGCTATTGAAAGTAAAGAATTGTAACTCTTAATTAAATCACATTGAGGTTAGCAAGTATAACTTAATTCTCAGAAGCTTTATAAAAAGTGTATGAATTAAGTAGGCAATTTGAAACAAATTGACCAAAAAAGGGCACACTGCCTTTGGAAAATGTAGTTGGCTCAATAAAATAAGTGATTTTATATGCAGTTTATTTTCTCCATTAACTGATAACTGCCAGACTAAATGAGTCTGTATAGAAGCTAAGTTCTACATATTTTATTTTTACAGGATGCCAACACATGACAGCCTTACCACACGTAAACTTATATCATGCAGAGGACAAAGATGTACTGCTCTCTTCTACAGGAGAGGTTTTGCCTGAAAAGTTGGCAGTCAGTTACCACTTTGAACTTAGGTGAGGTTTGTCATAGTAACAAGAACCTCACTGTGAGACACACACAGACTGGTTACCAAGCATTGTATTGCCTGTGTTTTAGGTGTCCAGGTAGAGGGTGGAGAGCAGCCCCTTGAGAAATGTCATGTTTTAGCACCTTCTTCGGAATGCTCAAAATATAGTTACCTTTTTCAATGAGTATTCAAGGACAAAGAGCCTAACGTTTTGAATACAAACATGATTTTCGGGTAGAGTACTGGTTGACAAAGGGGCAACCTTCATATAAAAATAGAAAATCTAGGTTTAAGACAGAGATCACGCTAAGCAGTTTTGTGTGTAGACAATCCAAGAAACTTTTGTGACAATTCAGTATCTGAGAGTAGGCTGTTCCATCTAATTACAAGTTTCTTCAAACAGTGTATCCTGCAGCCCTAGTACTTCTCTGGGAAGTGTGCCACATCAGTTTTCCTTACTGACTAAAAATGCCTTCCACCTTAGGGTCCCAAGTGCCCACAATTTCTGTAGTTTGCTAGTCTGAATTTTTTTGTTTTCTTCCACTAGCAGAAGTAATCAGCTGGATCAATTGCCAATCATCAGTATTAAGAGTATTAAAAAATAAGTGACTTACTTGTGTTTCCAGTGTTGCACCACTCACTTCCAGGCATGGGACAGCCAAAAGCCCCAGAAAACTCTCTGCAACCACTGCTGTGAGGTCCAGCACTGTGTGAGGAGGAACAGCCCCAGCCAGCCCGCATTTCCCCTTTAGGGAAAGAGTAGTGAACTGATAGTGACCTGTCTTCTTTAGTGTGCTGCTTGTTCTCTCATGCCTGCATAGCTGTAAATTTGGTAATATGTACAAGATTTCTTAAGTTAAAAACATGAAGTACCTACCTTTTCATCCTGCTTGTAGGCCAGGCTAGCGCAAGAAATGGGCAGTCAGCTTTCACACCCACAAACCGCCTGCCTGACTGTCCTTACAGGCAAAAAAACAAACAGCACATTTTTTCTTTTTGCTTCACCAGGATTCCTGCACTCTTCCCATCTTCACTGTATGTACTGGAACTTAGCTGACATTAGTATCGTGTTGCCGACCTGAAAGTTCATTTTCTCCACACTTTGGAATTGAGAAAAATGAAAGAGAATTTCATTTTACTTGTAGCAGGTAGGCTTCAGGAGAATTTCTAGCACTATCAGCCAGCCATAGCATAAAGGGGGCAATTATCATCTTGGAGAGGCAAAACAGTTTATTCTCGAGCGCTGAAATTCCTCATAAGACTGTCCAACAGTTTAATAAAACCAAAGAACATTAAACCACTTGTTATCCTCAGCCCTTGAGCTAGATGGAGCAGAGTTCAGAACTACGTATCATTTAGTAACAGTATGATGATAATGATGCCGTATCATACATAAATCATACAGTATCACATATAATGAAAAGATAGTATCACAAATGTAGTTTGTTTTCTAAATAAGTCCCCGTGAAGAGCTCCCTATCCTAAAATTTTCCCAGTATAACAAAATAGCAGGAGTGGAGACACATGTAGAAAGTTTGTGGGAAATACGTTCAGATGTATTGGAATTTGTGTGTTTTAAGGAGACTAATGAGCACAGACAACATTCCAGGGAGAGCAAGCAGTATGAAAGAAGCGCCACAGCAGAAACAGAAAGTGCAGTTTTGTTTGTGATGCAGCACTTTCACTACAGCAGATGGTCTTAACAGCTTGAGTCCAAGAGGTGGAGGCTGACTGTTAGGGACTATGCACAGTGAGGACAGTGGAAGGAGTAAGTATTTTAAAAGCTTAATTTTGAAGGGGTTAAATGGGAGGTGAGACTTCCAGGAGGAAATACATAACAAATGAGAGGTGGGATGAGCCACTGAAGAGAATAAAAGCTTTAAGAGACTGAGGAAGCCAGTTAAAGGTTGGGTTTTCAAAGACAGGGATAAAAAATGCATTCTTGAAGGCAAAGAAATACAAAGCAGAAAACTGATTTAAACTAAAAGAAGGGCAATGCTGTGGAAGAAATCATGACTTGCAGAACATGTAAAATGAAGGACACAGAGGAAGATAAAGAGGGGCAAACAAAGATATGGAAGAGGAGACAAGTTTGTGCAGGTACTGCTTGATTTTGTTTAAAAAAACATACTGGGAAAAAACGCCCACTAAAAATTGCAAGAAAACTTATGGGGGAAATTGGAAGGTAATGGAAGAGCAGTAGGAATAATTATACTTCTGGTAATTTTGACACTTTTTGAGCAAAATAATAAAAAAAGCTAGTATTGTCACTTTAAAACTACAGGATAATAATTTATTAAAGCTAACCATCATGTTTTTTAATATCTTGTCAAACTTCATCTAGCTTTTTGAAGAGGTTGCAAAAGGAACTGCTGGCCTAACATAGCTTATATGTACAATGCGTGTCTTACTATGTTAAGGTACTTTGCTTAGAGAGGCACCAAAACCCAACATATCGCATCACTGAAATGTCATCTGAAACTAACTTCTTTGTTAATGGAAAACTGTTATCAAATAAATGGACTGCTCGTGGGATTCTGAATGGCCAGTTACATATTTGTGAGAAAATAATTGACAGTAAAATACAAAATTACAACTAATAGCATTTGCAAATCACGTATACAGGTCTGTAGGGGAAAACATCCTAAAAGTAACTTAAAGGGCGTGGTCAATAGTCAGTGACCAGCTGAACACAGAAGAGGAAGAAAAGTGTATTACTTGTGTATCATTTATGAAATAATTATTAAATACTGTTTATACTTGGTATACACTTCAAAAAAGGGGGTTTGAAATAATGAGAGAAAAACATTACAACAGACAGATTCCCACTCTTCAGTAACAGAATTACTGTTTGATCTCATCCTGTATGGGAAGCTGAAGCAAACAAAGTGCAATAGCTGAAAGGTGAAGTCAGACAACATACCAAAAATCAGATGCACACTTTTAGTACGAGTCATTAATTGAGACTACTCACCAAAGGGTTATAATGGCTGCTTCATCACTTGATTTTTAGATCAATAGGCGAGTATCTTCCTAAAGACGTCTTAACCCAACCATTAACAGGCGTGCTAGAAGACTTGATAGATGAATTTTGATACTCATTATGTAGAAGCTGTTGATGATTTTTCTGAAGTTACTATCTATGGAGAATTTGATCAGAAAGGGTAATGAAATTATTCCTAAAGAGAGTGAAAAAAATAATTACTTCATGTCTGAATAACAGGGAGACCAACTTGAGCACTGACCAGTATCAATACAGTATCTGTAAATGCAGCAATAAAAGTACTCATAAAGGGGAACGTAAAGTCTAAAGACACAAATGATTAATTACAGAAAGTTAAAAAAAATGAGCAGATTCAGAGCAAGAGGAGTCACAAAAGCATCACATAATAGAATCATGGAGAAGCAAATGATGCTGAATTACATTAAATGGTAGACAGAATGAAGGAATTTGGAAGAAGAAGGACCGAGTAGATGTGTTACAAAGACAGCAGAAAAACAACTGAGCTAAGCAACTAGAAAATGAAGCTGAAAATGTAGTTTAATCAGATATTAAAACCAGTATCATTGACAGTCTGAAAGATCACATAGGAAATGTAAATTGCTCAGAAATAACAGGAGGAAATGTGACGGGGAAAGATGATAAAGTCATTCCATGCATTTTGGGGGGATGAAGTTGTCAAGAAAGCAAGGGAGTGCAGCCAGATGGAGTGGGCCCCAGGGGCAGCAGGGGTAGAGCAAGAAAAGGAAGTCTGCAAATGGTGAAGGAGAAAAATATGACCAGCACAGATTAAAATTAGGGAAATAAAAAGTTCTGGCTTCTGACACCACTAAGTTGTACCATAGTGGGGAAAAAAGTAAACAACCACCAATCCCTCTTAACTGTGAGACTGAACATTGATGCCAAGTAAACAAGAAAAAGACTAAGATTTACGTCAGTTACATATCATTTCTCTCTGCAGTTGTTTCATTTTTGAAGTTGCCTTTGATGAGGAATCTAAAGACTGAAGCAACATAGCATAAACAAATGAAAAGTCATCGCAGTCAGTTTAATGAAGTGCACAGAATAGCAATCGTCAATAAAAATAAAACAACTAATTTTACATCAAGTGTGCTTTATTTCCTCCACAGGTATTCTGTTAAATAAAGCACCATATATATACTGCCAGGCCACAGCTAAAGAGGATTCTTTACAGAATCAAATTTCTTGTGGTTGTTTAGTATACAAGTAAACTTAATTTTGATAATAAGAACCACAGCGATCTGAGGCACTCTGCCTCTATTATAAGGTACAAAACTGGCACAGAGGACACCATATTATACACAGTAAAAATGCCGTAAGTTTAAATTACATCATACAGGGCAAGGAAGCCCTGTTCTCCCAGACAGCCATATTAAATGAAAGCCACTACAGTGAACTCTTAATTACATAAAACGTATCCATTATCTGATTGCCCTTTAGGAAAGTGTATGGTAGATGCAAAAAACAAAACAAAACAAACAAAAGAACCCACCACCCCTGGAGTTCTGCCTGACCAAGAATTAAGCATATAAATCTATCTCGCCATTCAAGCAGAAAGCACTGGACAAACTGAAGCACAAAATAGAAATTAGCAAAACTTATACAAACAGCATTTTTGGGGACGAAAAATAAAAAAGGCTTAAAAGCAACATGCTCCATCTAATGTCAAGAAGCAGCTTGGTTTCCTTTTCCTGATATCCTTGTGACCACATGAATCGTAGACTCAATGGTCCTACACAGGATGTCTAAAACGTCATTCTGCTGCATATGACTAAGAAGTCCTCTGGAATGGCCACAACTGATTGATAAACTAGTTTCAGGATCTTGGGATGGTAAGGCTTGACCATCACAGCTCCTCAAATCTGTGAGGTCAGATAAAACTGCTGAAACTGACGTGGAAGGAAACTCTGAGTCCTCCTCAGCTCCAGTGGAATCCTTGGAAGTCTGAAGGTCTTTGAATTCTTTGCATTCTTCAAATTTACTGTTTCCTGACTGCTCTTCCATGTGCTGTGACCGTGTCACTATCATTAGGTCTTCCGAAAATGAAGAAGGAACTTCCATTCTGTACTCTTTGATAGAACTGTTCTCGGGGGAAGGAAGATCTTGCTCAGTGCCTGGATCAATGATCGAAGAGTCCCGTGTCTCGTTATCTGAAGTGCTTGTTGGGGTCAACGCCTCCTGGGGTTCAGTTTTTATATCACTGATACAGCTGTCCACAGTGTGCTCCTCATCACTGCTGACCCGTCTTCTCTTCACAGGAGTGGCTCCTTCGTCATCTGTAAGGAAAAGGAAAACTTGCTTAGGGAAAACTCATTGTTTTCATGCCATACATCCAAGTGACAGGCCTTTCACATTTTTATATTTTTCCATATTAAACACAGTACTTTAATAAATGTTTATTTCCTTACAGAAAATTCATGTAATTGCCTAGACTTTTAGCTCCATAATAAAATGTAGTGTTGGGGATTGGAGCCAAGAAATGGCCCACCCTGCAGTGGTAAGAAAACAATGCATTACATTAATTTTGTAAAAGTTTATAAAACTTTAGAAGTTTAGAATTGTTAGAGTGACGTGATTATAGAAGGCAAACCTTTAGTTTTTCTTTCTTTGGCTTCTTGCTCTTGCAATGAGTTCCTCTGTTGTTGACAAGCTCTACATTTGTTTAAAAGCTCTTGTAAAGTTGGAATCAGGGCTGAATTGAGCTGTTTGGGAGTGTGCACTGAAAGCAGCAAGGCAAGTGCTCGGAGGTCCTGAAAAAACAGAAGTAAGCAAACTCAAGTGGCCTTATTTCAAACTCATATTTGATTAATCCTACACACTGACAGGTCTGTGCAATAAGGCAGAGACTTCAACACATTCTGAACATCCAAAAGATCAAATTCTAAGTATACTTACACTACTGAAATTTCCCACTCACTACTAATATGCTGATCTTAACATAGTTCTGTCCTAAGCAGATGACAGTACTGTGCTGCTCAGTGTAAAACGAAATCTTCTGCTGGGTTAGAACATTTCTACAATGAACTCTACTGCAGTTTGCATTACTTCTTTTCCACGATCAGCTACCCTCCTCCCAGTCTTGTGGCCCCCACCATCAGCTTGGGAGACCCACGTATGTGCATGCTGAGATGAAATGGAGAATTCTAGATAGCTCAGATTGCTGCTCCATAAATTTATGACTGTCTTGTTGGTTAACATTTCCAGCCAGGCAACTAAGGTAGCCTCCCAAGCTCTCACCAGGAGTGCAGCTTACAAAGTTGAGCTAACAATGCCCACCACTTTAATCAGAACCTGGCACATAGCGCTGAGGAGTTTCCACAGAAAATAAGCTGCCTCCTAAATGATGTTGATATTTGAATGGCTTCAAGCAGACTCACCCCATTTAAAGTAGAGCTTGCTTTGGAAATTTCAACTCTCTGGTTGCTGAAGTCAGATTCTAGGCTTTGATATTGATTTATTAGATTTGTAATTAGAGTATTGATTAAGTTGGCACAGTTTGCTTCAGAAAACACCTGCCCTTGGACCTGTGAAAAGAATGTGGTTTTTTTTTAAACCACAAAAAAATAGAACTGTTAAAACAGTATCCTAAACTGAAAGAACATATGACTGCATTTCTTGAAATAGAAATTGCCAAAGACCATCTACCTTTAGAAGAAAATGGGTCAAAAAGTTGTACACAATGTTGTTGTTCAGAAAAGTCCTTTCATCCATCAAAATACATTTTATATATTCTGCAAAAACTGGATCTTCGCAGAGAAGCTTTACACAGTTCTTTGATGTTGCAGACTGGTGAAGAGAGAGAGAAGACTGCAAAGTCATCACTGGAAGTGTGGCACTGCAGTAGCACTGTCTGCAATGCTTGTCTCAGCTGGAGACCTCTAACCAGGCCCACTGATGTTCGTAATTCATACTGGACCATTCTTACTGATAAAAAGATTTCAAGTTTATCAGCTATCAGTAAATTGTACAAATTAATTATTGTCAATTATCATTGCACATTTTATGAATTTATTCCGTAGGAATGCCAGTTTATCACAATCAGTATGTATGTGAAGGGCTGGTGCCTCCTAACCTGTGAGCCAACTACAGGGTCCTCCTGCAGAGATGCCAAGGTTACTGCTTGCAGTGGACACATGACGATAGCCTGACTTAGAGACCTACCAATTTTTAATTCATCATATCAGTGTTTATGATACATAAAAAGCTGGGAATTCACAGGGCAGGATGAAGTAATTTTTGGACACCACACAGACTACCATCCTGCCAATACTATGTACTGTGTGAAGTTGCTGCCTAAGTTTTTGCAGGACCTGGGGCAGACTGGGATCAAATACAATTTGCTAGACTTTTATACTTAATTTAGCAGGTTTTATCAGATGACAGGCAACATAAGAAGAGGTATTTTCTATTCAAAATGCTAGTATTTTGAATGATTAAACCATACCCACTAGTTAAAATTTGTGGGTTAATCTCTGTTTCACATTCATTGTATTTTGCCTGTATTTCTGTTCCGTTAGTTCTCAAACCCACAGACTCTTACCTGAGTCTGACAAAGCTCAGTCCAAAGTTTGGGGAATAACGCAAGATGAAGTGGTAAACCTTCATATGCAACTAGGACACCTGAAATTTTATCAGAAAATAAGTTACTGTGTGAGAATTTTGTTGGAGATTCTCTCTTCCTGATAAAAGTAGTACCAAGGTGCGGTGCCATATTGTTTTTTAAGACCACATTCTAAGCATTTTTTATAATCAGAAAGACCTATCATCTGTGAAGTTTTAACAGCACATTTAATAAATACATGTATCCCTTCAGCATTTCTGTGAAACATAAAAGCTAAAGAGCTGACTTTAGTTCTGCGTTTGTAAGTAGGTTATTTTATTACCGTCTTACATTTTCAACTGATCAGCTACAGCACTTAAAGGTTTTAAATATCTTTTTTTAAAAACGGCATATAATTTTTAAAGGGTAATCTTCATTATTAACCCAAGCACCATTGTTACTTAGACCATGAAGGAGTTAAGGGATACAGTGAACAATAGCAAACCATGCACATTCCCAGTACA
>Ga0181612_153920_pt1 | contig 14020 bp, 8 predicted proteins | sample HoacroProtozoa21_FD_119630 | JGI IMG/M metagenome (GOLD analysis project Ga0181612, IMG submission 119630) | Hoatzin crop microbial communities from Cojedes, Venezuel. Combined Assembly of Gp0051906, Gp0051904, Gp0051908
GGCAGAGAGACAGAGAAAGAAAAAAGAGGGACAGAGGGATAAAGAGGCAAAGAGAGGGATAGGGACCAGGACAGTGGGATACAAACAGGGAGCAGGACGCGAGATTGCAAAGAGAGAGGTCCAAGGAAGCAGAAAAAATGTCAGAGAGAAAAAGGGGGGGGGGGGGGGGGGAGATAAAATTCCGCAAACACAGAATGTTGTTAAAAACCCCCACGATTTATTAATTTAAACATATGTAATTTGAAGCTGTCCTTGATGTTTTCCTGGAAATCGGTGCCAAACTTCTGAGGTTTATTCCATTGTTTTCAGAATATTTAGCCTCTCAAAAGATCCTTTTCAACAGCTCAGAGTCCGTGATCTTGGGGACTTAATTCCCAAAATGATACAAGCATTTCAGAAAGTATCTGTGAATATAACAAGTTCAAAGTGGCAAGTATCAGTACCTCAGTTGTGCACAGGAAGACGGTATCCATCTTCTCTGAAGAGAAATGGTGTTTTTCACTGCTGCCACTAAAGGGAAGCCTCCTTTGGGACCTTGTTAGATGCTTTCATGTGAGGACCATTTGACCCACTTCTGACTAGTGAGCAGGCTTAGAAGGCAGTAGTTGTTGGGGGTATGCCTTTGGCTGATCTCCTCCCCCTCTTTGCAGTGAGAGAAAACCCTCGGTGGAATATATTAGGGATAATAACGGGGTAAAAATGTCAGTTAAAGAAGGGTGACGGATGGAGGTCCTAGCCAAAAATAATAATAATAATAAACAAGAGTCTTCAAAGGTGTCTCTATTTACCACAAAGACAGCATCAGGGTAACATCATATGTCCTTTTTAAAACAAATGAAAAAAGAATGCTTGTAGAATTAATATTTGTTTTTAACAACAAATAGTAGTAGTTACCAGATATCACTTAACATGGACTTTTAAATTAAGCCCGAATTTTCCTTTAACACGATGAAATAAATTTAATGAAATTGAAACATATGTTGCTTGGAAGAAAATTGATTGGGTTTTAACTGCTTGTTACTAACAAAGAAAGGAGGAGGAGTGCTTACAAAGAGTCTATGTTTAAGCTATCTGAGAAAAAGGTGGTATAAAAAGCAGGTTTTTTGGTAGGGAAACCATCAGCAAATGACTTCAGAATACTTACCTGTAACTGAACCTTTATAGCTGGTATCTAAGACAAAAGAAAAAAATCAACTTTCAAGCCATAATGATGTTTCTTAGCCAAAGCAAAATACCTGTTATTTTTCCATCTTGACGAATGGGTTTCTTTGCCAAATACAGTACTTTTGGTGTTTTTCAGTATGTTAACTCCATTGTAAGACAGACAGTTTGCAGAAAAGTGATATCTGTTTTCTTTTAAGATATTGAAGATCTAACAGAGCCTTTTTAGGTTTTTGCGTGCTACAACAGGCCTTTGTGCAGTTACCAGTGTTTTCTGAATTATGAGATTATTGTATTCATGTCCCTGGGAAAGCTAGTTTTGATGTGTGATTTGCTGCCGAATCACCTCTAAATATGCAAGACTGGATCTACAGCAGTGCACGTGGAAGAGATCAGAAGTAAGTAACTTTTGAAAAAATGATTTATGTTAAGCTATGTATAACTACATGAAATATGAAATGTTCTCCTTTCCTGCCACTGGGGTTCCTCATAAATAATCTGTCTGACTCTGTATGGAACAAAGTAATAACTGTATCAAGAGAGAAGCCAGAGAAACCAATTAAGTTGTTGTGGCAAGTAGAAAACAAACAAGAGAGAGAAGTCTTTATAAAACAGAATATTTCTGCTGTTGCTTTGTACATGGAAGTCCACTTGAACATTGGATCTTTAGATCATTTTTCAATGTTTTATTTCTATTGTTGAAAAGAAACTAGAAGCCAACAGATGAATGTCTGTAAGAAAACTTCTTCCCCAGCATCTTTTCAGTGCTTGTCAGTACCTTTCAAATAAGGGTATCACTGAAAAAGCAACCCAAAGGGATAAAACCAGAATGCAGAGGCGATGTTAGGCCTGAGGAATCCAGCAGGATGTAAGATGAAGACATCTGTAGCTGAATGAAGACGCCGCCTTTAGGAGATTATCCTGAAAATGATTGCAGCTGCCACCAGAGAGCAGAAGTGCCAGATGCTGCCGTAGCCCCCGGGGGGAGCCAGCTGTGTGTGATGAGTTGTTGGAGACAGGAGGGTTGGAGGAACAGGCATCCTTCTCCAGATCCTACAATAAGAAATCAGACTGTGACAGCCCTACCCTTAGCCTTTGTCACCAGTAAGGGAAAACTCGCCGTAGGCCTCTTGCCATCAATTATCTTCTTTTGGCATTAGAGATGTGACTTGTGGGAAATAACTACGATGGTACTTGTATGGATGGTAAAAGCTCTTTGCGTAGATTTTGAATGGAAAATGTATGTTGCTGTATAAAGTGTTAGGATTTTTAATTTGTTAATTATATATTTCATACCTTTGAAAGCAAAGTAGCAGCATTTTTATAATAGAGGTGGCATATCATGGCAGGAAAATTAAATGTTTTTTTTTCATTAATTAAGTGTAGCGCTGTTCAGTTTATACACAGGAAGCAAGTATTCTTGCATAGCTCACATAACCAGAATATTCAAAATTATTTTAGTAATGATTCTTAAATCTGAATTTCCGCTGCAGTAACTGTAAATCATTCTTGGCCATAAGAAAGGTACTAGTAAAAGCCTAAGCATCTTATTTTTAACTTAATTATTTGCTTAATATAAGGAAACTTTCACAAAAAGTGACAAAACATATTTTGTTCCTACACATGTATTTGTTCCTATACATATATTTGTTTTTCCTCTCTGTGTGCTTATAGATAGTCATATGTATTTCCTCATTGCTGTGTAGTTATGTTACCATGTGAATGGCTCCTAAAATGATTCAACCTTCCTTAAACATTTTTGACATCACAGTACCTTTTCTCAGCTGTATGTAACTGGGAAGCCAACAAGTGTGAATTAGTGCTTTCAGATTTATACCAGCAATTCTTTAATTGTAGTGGAACTGGAAGGATTTTTATGATAATGTCATTTAGAAATTCCAAAGGATTGCAAAATGATTCAGGTCTGTGTGTCTCTAGTCTGATTTTAATGTACTTTTTATTAAAGGGGAAGTTTACATATATGTGAAAAATTCTGTTAATTCTTAATTTTTTATTCTTTTTTTCTCTGTTGCCTGCCCTCTGTATTTCTATTGGTATCTAACCTTGATCCTAGTGTTACTAATTCTCTTTCTGTCACTGTGTTCACCTCAATTATTTTGCCACACAGCCACTTAATTATGCTATAAGTAACTCTTTGCTCACTTGTTCAACCCACTCAGCATGTTGAGCTCCTGGTTTTAATATCTGCCTCAGAGTTCGTCACATGTTATATGTCTTATAGACAGAGTTTATAGAAGATAACCTATATGTCAGATAATAACATCACCATCCTATCCTGTTGACCTCACCCTTTGACCCCACGATGGATAGATTGCTGTCTTACACAGTCACAGTTGCTAAAGTGTTCTGTCCACCGTCAATTAGGATGGATGTCCTGAATTTTCCAACATATACAAAATACTTTAGCCAATCAGCAATAGACTACTGTGCCATTTGTCTTCATCTTGCCAACTTCATTTTATCTTGTGAGGCAACCGAGGAAAATGGAAGCACTTTTCTGGTCAAAGCCATGTTATAATGCTGTGGAAGCTAAAAGATGAAGATTTTCTGCTGTGTTCTATGAGTAGTAATGAGTTCAACACAGTGATGGCAGATCTCAACCATCAGGCTTTAAAGTGATGAAAACGAGGAACAAGTTTGTGTGTCAATCGTTTTCACCTAAATGCAGTCTAGAAATTGAGAACAGGAAAAGTCGTAACTTAATGTTATTTGCACAGGGTTTGAGAAGGGCTCCATGTTATTTATGTGTTATCGTTTTTTCATAACATCAATGTTAATCGTATGGATTATATTCTGTTCAATGATACATGGATCATATTCTGTTCAGCGATACATAAATTTGAACTAGTCATTGCTGAGTTGATATACATAGCTAAGAAGAAAGTATTTGTGTATCCTTTCTGCAGGCTGATTTTATTAGATGTTTTGGAAGAAGAAATATCTTGTTTAACTCCTCAGACAAAAGAGTTGTCTGGTTCCCAAGTGAAAATATCTATGGAAACATTCTATAAGTGATGCTGGCCTTAAATTATTTTATAATTGTCCTGGCATCCATCCCAGAAGAAAATTAGATGATAATACAGTTCACCTGTTGGTACAATAGGTCCTCACCAGTTTTTAGCAGTTTTTGTTCATGGCCCTGTTCATGATCTCAAGCTTCTGAATGAATTTTAAGAGCAATTATGACTGTACTGCAGAAGAGAGTATCTGAACTGACAGAAATGTGAATTTGCTTTGATTAGACTCTGTCAATGAAGAAAAGCTAAAGTTTCTTTGCAAAGAGCGAATGAAGACAGCATTTTAAACTACAGCAAGCCTAAGTTTCCTGCTGCTGTTGTCAAACAACATCTGTTCTCTGTTTTCTGGGCTTCAAATTTGTTCCATTCATGTGTGCTTCTTAGCTAATTACTGGCAAAGTCTGCCAGTACCCTCTTGAGGCAATTCTGGACTCTGGAGTTACATTTCTATGTAGCGTGAAGTCTTTGACTTGCCACCTACTACGGCTCTATAGGACTGTCTGTACCAGAGCTGCCAAAAAGGAATGTAGACTTGTTATCTATAAATTTAATGTGTTGTAAATCTAAACTCTTCTCAGCCTTGGCTGTGTCCCTTAAGCCTCGGTAGGTCTGTTGGGATGCTGCATCAGGAGGCCCTGTGAGAGGCCGAGCGGCTGTTTCACAGCGGAATCTGCCCCTTCTCTCTCATGTGAGTCAGCAATATCTCACGGGTATTTGCATCGGAAACTGACAGCTCTCGTAAACTCCTGGGCATCTGACCTGTATTGATCCTCAGAGAGAGATCATTGACCAAAGATAAAAATGTTGTCTCTGTGGAGAGACATGCAAGTAACATCTTGCCACAGACACAAACCCAGCCAGTCCCCATGCAGACAAGCACTTCAACGCAACTGCGATCTTTTTGGTATCTCCCCTCCACTCCCCCTCCAGCTTTCCTAACTAAGCAATGATTTAGATCAGTTTCTGGGGACAACACTAAGTGGTGTGGAATCAATGGTAGGAAGTAAGGGCAGAAGAAAAAAAACTCTGTTGGTTTGCTCCCCATCTCATTACCTGTGAAGGATTGTTCCCTATTGTATATTTTCTGATGATTTGTCCGTTCTGCTCTTAAAAGTTGCAGGGCCTGGGTTTCTACTACATCCCTTGAGAGACTGGTCTAATGTATCTTCCTGTCAGGAATTTCGATCGGTCTTCTTTCTTCTCCTTAAGACCTCTTTTTTTTCTTCCTTTTTGTTTCCCTGTTCCCTTTAGTTGTGTTACAATAAATGTAATTACTATTTGCACATGTTTTATAATGAGCAGATGAGCTTTTCTTTTATAGCATATATCTAGAGTTTTATTTGTATTTGCAGCTTCCGAATCAGGATTTTAAAAATCTTTTAAAAACTCTTTTACAGGCCCCAAATAATCTTTATCTTATTTATCAAGGTTACCAGTATGTTTTTTTTCTAAAAATTGTTTAGAAAGTAGGGTAGGTTTGTTAGTGGTGGCCCAGTACAGCAGTATGGAGAGGATTTATAACCATCTGGCTTTGCCACTTGGCACATTTTAATGTAACAAAAACTGTTAGACTTTCTGTAGACATTTCTTCAAATGTATATCTAACTTTTTATGTATTAATGTAGTTTAGATGGTTTTTCATCCCCTTATGCCTACTTATTTTAGATTCTTTCTGCTGCAGGATATTGTTCACTATTAAAATTCACTATGTTTTTACTTGCATTTCTAGAAATGATTCACTGTTTGTATTATTTCTTCTGTCCTATCCAAGCCAAATTTTCAAAGAGTTTGTGATTTCAGTGTCTTCCCTTTCAATTTACTGTTAAAGAAGTCACGAAAAATGTAAGAATCTTATTGTTGAATAACAGAAGTTTTTAATGGAGATGCATTTAAAATTACTTGTGTAATAATGCAGACACTAGAAATAGTATGTTTTACAAAGTAATTCTGAGAATTGGAGTAACAACAAAGTGGTTGTATTAATTCTTAACCCAGTCACCAAACCGAAGTGACCAGAAAGTGAGCCCTTTTGTTTGCCAACATAAAATAAATCCTGTTTACTCTTTTTTGGTCTTTAGAAAGTCATGGTGTGCATGTAGCTGTTACTTAAGTTTTGTGGTCTGTGGTTTAAAATTGATAAAAAGAACTTGATTTCCATGATTTCTCTTGCTTCATCCATTTGAATGTGTATAGTGGTAGTAATATTACCCTGTCAGTAATATTAGGGGATTTCTGCTCCGGAAACCAATTTGAAGTCATATATCTCCATTTTGCTTATCCGATATACATAGCAATGAAATTTGAATGTTGGCTGGATATTGCATGCTGCAAATCCTGTCCAGTTTTCAAAAACCCATTACTGCATACACATTCAAGTTGTTCATAATCTCAGTGCTGCAGGTTTTGCATCAGTTAACAGCCAGGAAAATGTAATTTCAATAAACATGAAGTTGTTTGTGGAGATGAGACATACTTAAATATTACATCTCCTACCCACAAAAGTGGAAATCCAAGATCTGACTTTCCTAAACCTGATTTCGTGCACAGAAGGAAGAACTGGACAAAACATCTGAATCCTCTGATATTACTCTATTGTTAGGGTTTTCCGCCCATCTAAATATTTTCTTGGACTTACACTTTTGCTCTAGCTATTGCTGTAGGAGAGGAGAGCCCTGTGGGCATGCCTATGGCCAAAGAGGTGATGAAAAATCCGTGCGTGGATGCCTTGGACCACTCACTGCCACAGAGAAAATGTATTTTCGGTGGTGCATCCTGACTTAATCTGATGGAGGAACAAGCCTGATTGTGCATAGAGGAGTAATTTGTGTTTTGAACCGAGATACAAATTCTGCTTTCTTTACAAGCCAAGATACTGACAAAGTAAGGACATTTGCAAAGCTTGAATGCAACATAACAAAATGCATAGTATCTGTCCCATCTTGACAATGTTATTTTTGTGCAGGTCCTCTGGAAAATATTATTTGTACAAAAATGGCACGTTTTAGGAAAAAGCTCCAATACAGCATTTGGAGGGAAACCCATGTCTTCCTGCTGTTTTGACTCTTTTATGTTTATTTTCTCCTAATTTTCTGTCACTACCTACAAAGTATGATCATTCAAAGTGAGACCAGAATACTGAAAGCTGAAAGACACAATAAAGGTTCCTTGTAGAGTTCTGCCATTGACTTCAGCAGGAGTAAAAGAGCCCATAAAACCTTAATTTGAATTCACTAGAGGCGTATAAAAGCCTCTCAGATTTCAAATGGCTTGATTCAATTTGCTAGCATAATTTGGTATTTTGGTTCTGACCATTTCTTCTCATGTATCCTGGTAAAAGTCAGGTGTTATTTTCTTGGGATCTATTAATGTACACATCTGTGTCACTAACTGTGCAGTGTAAAGAATCCAATTCATCGTGCCAAAGGCATTCCTAGTTTTATACTTAAAGGTGAATTTCTATCCTTTGGTTAATGAAAATCACTTTTTTCCTTTGTGAATTTCCTTATTTTGTTTTTTAACTCTGAGCTGATCCTTTCCAAATGTCATTGTGCTATGTGAAGATCCTGGATTCATTAAAAATGTTCCATTGAGAACAGGTAGATATTTTACCAATGTTCCACTCGTTTCCAGGTGACCGAGAAAGCTAGGCAGGCAGCTTATCAGTCAGCTTTTCGTAAAACAGTCCGCCAGGCAGTTTTTACTAAAACAGCATTTTAAATAGTTGTGGGTGGTCGTTTTCTTCCCCTTTGTTATTTTCACTTGTATAGCAAAGCAGTGCATTGAGGAAAAGAAGGAAAAATAATGATAAACAAACCCTGTGCTCTGTCAGAAAATACAGTTGGGTCTGTTAGAAGTGCTCTGTGGCTTGGTATATGCGTATGCTGAATTATCAAATGTTTTACCTTCTTATAAATGTCACTTTTTGCAAGTAGTAGTTGACCCACGGAATATACAGCTCTGCTTGTTTTAGAAAAGGTAAGAACTGCAAAGAGATATCTGCCAAAGCAGTTACCGCAAATCTCTGCGAGAACACAAAAAATGAAAGGACGTTCAATTTAGGGAATATTTAATTTCTACAAATCCATATAGTGAGATCATTAGTTTGTCTTTCATTTGTACAAATGACCCTCCAGTGGCATATGGGCAACACTGTGGAGCTCTGGGTCAGAATTACTGCCAAAGGAAAATATTCAGCAACTAAACCATCTCCCTCCATAGCTGTGGTGCCCTGAGGGTGCTTTGAGAGATTTCACATTGAAGTATTTTCTTAGCCCCTCCCCGCTGAGTGTGTGAGAGCTGATGAGATCACAGCTTGATATCAGATAACTGCAGGCCAAATATTCTCTAAGAAGATAAAGAACCCAGCTATATAGGTCGCTAGAAGAAAGCCCAACTTCTCTAAAGCCAATGAAGACAAGGTTTCACCTTATAGGTATGCAAGTAATCAATTCACTGACCTATTTACAAAAAAAGGTTATTTTACTTGAAAATGTGCTTAGTTTTCCCTACTTGCTGATGAAACTTTGCTTTAACATTTTCAAACAAGTTTTTAATATGTTAAAAGTATGCAGGGTTATAATTAAGCTCAATAATTAGTCTAGTAATAAATATTCAAAGAGCAGACCATCACAAAGGCCTGATTAGGCTATGCATAAATATATATGATAAAACTCTAGCCCTCTGCCCTTTTATACAAAATAGGATGCCTAAATGCAGAATGCATAATGCTCTGCATTTTCAACACATGAAGAAATCGACTAAATCACATAAGAAAAATGCAGTATTTTGTTAAGAGATGTTTATGGAACTTTAAACATATAAATTGAAAACATGTTGAGGTTGTCACTTGAGGAAAGCAAAATCTTCCACTCTGTTCGTTTACAATAAAAAGCAGGACTCTCTTTTCATTCACTGCATGTCTTGCAGTATTAGTTTTTTTAAGACTCAGACTTCTTCATGGTTTGATTACAAAATCAATTACAGTGGGACACCCCATGTGAGTAGATTCAAAGTGTTTTTTTAAATTTTTCCTTGCACTATTTTCTCTGACCAGCAAACACAAATGTGTCCAGAGTCCTGAAAGTCCCTCAGAGCAATTGCAGCTTAAGTATATTTTTAAAACAAACAAGTAGAAGAACCCTTTGTAGCCTTTATCTCAATCTTAGCCTTCTGCAAAGTGAAGGCATTTGATAAACACCCTTTGACAATCTTCCGTTATGTATTCAATTTTTTATTTAAAAGTTTTCCCAAACCTTATCAGTCTGGTAAGCAGTTACAAATTTTTGCTCAGACCAGAAGACGACACCACAAGTGAAATGAAGCAGTGATCTGGAATAGGCACCAGTCACCAGTGAAATTACACTGTCCTGCCCTGAATGGCAGTTTTTCATCCGTGCAAAGAAAGTGAGATCCCAGGGAAAGTTCTCAGTTCTTCAGCCACCTCCAGTGAGTAGCAAGTGGTCTGTGAGCCTTTTCAAACAGGCAGTGTGCATTTCCGTGACATTGTAAGCCTTAAATGAAGCAGTAAATAAAAAAGTACATTAAGGAATTACGAAAACTCTCTGGGACTTCTCTTAAGAAGATAGAGCAACCCTGGATGTTAGTTAAGGATCAAATATTATAAAAAGCTGTGTAGAAAAAAGGCTATGACATGAGTAGTTCCACAGAAACTTGAATTTTTATTATATGCCTTTCCATCCTTAAGGTTACAGTAAAACTCTTACACTAACAACTTTATTTCATAAATTTAAATGACACTTGGAGTACAGATAAAATCTCAGGTCTTGAACTTTAAAGCTAAGACCCCAGTGGATGCATTTGATTTAAGATTCCAGGGGTTTGACATAAATATTTCCTAATCCTTTATGCTGCACTATAATTTGTTGCCAAGTTTTGTTTTGATCAGTTTATGTGTTACATTAGATCAAGGTTACCTTCCTAAGGAAATATATTCCTAATTTTTCAAATGCGTTTCAGGTCAGAGGGCTTTGGAAGCTCATATTTTGTTTTGCTTTTATTAATAAAGCACAGAACAACTGAAAAGTCATATTTTTAATTGGTTTCTCTGCCAGCAGGCAGAGTAGCAGCACATGGCAGAGAACTTTTTTCCTTGGTTTGATTATTGTATTTTATACAGATTCTGTAATCAGCTTGTGCTTAGATTTGTACAAAATGTGACGATCCAGTAATCTTCAAGGCCTGCCAAGAGCAGATGAGAACTGATACAAGAGAAAAAGAAAGCAGAGGCTGAATAATGAAGAGTGTATGGGACAAGAGACAAGGCGACCTTGTGATCTATTTTTAAAATTTATATTATATTCTGTCTGCTTTATTGCTGCTCCCCCTCTGCTTCCAATTTGCTTGTGGTGTGACCAGGGATGCATGCGGGAGGGGATTACCTCTCACAATGGAGGAGCACAATGGTGTCTACTGGAACAGAGTGAGGATCCTTTTTTGTATTTTGCTCCCTCCATTCATATTAGCAAAGGCTGGGGCTTTTTTTCTTCTTGATTGATGTTGTCATAACCAAAGTTAAACATTGATCCTTTGACAATTGGATATTAAAGAATGTGCCTCTAAAACTCTTAGACTGCATGTGTGGAGCACACATAAAAATTATATGGTATCTAGTTAGCATTGCTAATCAATACGTAATGCATATCCTTCAGCTAATCTTTTTGAGCAATTAAAGCAAATTCAAAAGAGAGATTATCATGTGTAAACAATGACGGCTTAGATATCTTGCCTACTGGCCTAAGGTCTCACCACAGATCCTGCAGAGTTTACCTTCTGTATCAGTAGTTAATTAAGGTGAAACATGAGGTAATTAGGGCTAATCCCAGCGCTATCCTGCTGGCCTATTGCCTCTTAGGCCATGCCCTAAACCAAAGTATTTTCACAGCTTGTGAAATGTTGCCATTTTCAGAGCAGACTTTAAAAATTGATGCCTGTGTTTGTTCCAGACAGTGTTCCTAATCCTTTAAGGGAGCTGCAGTGAATACAGTCCGAGTGGAAAGAGGGAAAGGACGGCTTCATTTATTTTTCTGTGGGTTTGAAAACTGCACTGTCGATAGAACTTTATGCTAGGACATTCCTTGTAATTGACAAGGGATTAGGGGGATTAAATTTGTACTCTACACTTGTTTCCAACTGCTTGTGTGAATCTGCTTTCTTTTAATGCTTTACATTTGTCGACACGGGAGAGGGATGCACCCTCTGAGAAGACGAGGTCGTGCACAGACGTGCCAGTGTGATATAAATCAAAAGATGTGTGGTGGTACCTGGAAGAGCTGCCTAGGGTTTTATTTGCTGGGGAACAGTTTGGCCTTCATGAAGCAGCAGAGAGGCCCTGCTGAGTTATGTCTGTTCTCTGTCCTTCAGAATACATTTCATTTGCATGAGTAATACTTCAGATGCTAGAGATTATTTTGTTATTGAAAGGATGGGTTTAACTGCTCATTAGATATGTCTAACTACACAGAAAGGCTCACACTTTTAATAGAAAATACAACAGATTTATTTTAAACTAAGAATAAAGTAAGTATTCATCCCGGAGACATTTTATGAGGCTTTAAAGTTTTTGGCCTGGCTGTATGTAGGTGATCTTGAGTCACGTGGCCACGTGTCAGATAAAATGACTTAGTTTTCTAATTAGCTGCAAGTTAGTATGAGTACACCATCAACTGATGGCCCTTGTTTCTTTTGTACTTCCCGAGCGTAGTAACCTGATCCAGTGTTTCTGAGTTGTATCTCATACTGAAGAATAATTCAGGTTCGTGTACTCCTGTACTGGAGTCATATTCAGTAAGCTTGGTTCCATGCAACTTCCAAAGAAAACAAAATTATTTACAAAAAGAACGGGAAGAGGTAGTCAAAATGTAACATTCAAAATTTATGGAAGGGTATTTTTGCTCTCAGTTGACATGTATTTGTCTAATTCTAAAACGGACATAGCTGTTGATGATTACACTGTGGTCATTCATCTCTGCTTTTCCAAGAGTAGTATTTTGCTCAAGTCTGCCATGCAGTTTCAAGTGTCTGATGGTGCCTTTAACGAGTCAAAGAGCTGCCCCTCTTTGACTCTGTATTACAGCTTGCTTGGTTGGTTCTTTAATACTGCCTCCCTCAGTTTTCAGAAGTCAGGGAAACTGAGACTGTCTGTCTTCAGTTAGGTATCACTTCCCTGACTACTGGGGGTTTTTAAGCACCAGAGAGTGGATAGATAAATTTCTTCAACTCCTTGTCATCTATTTTGTTTTTCTAGTTTGAATCTTTATCTTTCTGCGTGTTGTAATCCTTACAGTTTAGAAGAATCGGTATTAAAGTCACAAACTTAAGAATAAAATGATCTCTCTTAGATTTATTGTTTTTTAGACATTTAATATGATTTTTGCTTAATATCAGCTTCTAAAACTGGAGGAGGGTCTGTTCCTTCTGCATAAATGCAAAGAGGATTTGCAGCATGACATTTAGAAGTATATTGTATGAGGTTTGCTATTGATCCCTCTGGTGGGGATGAGTGCTCAGAGGGAATAAATGGGCTGTTTTTATGAGGCTCCCTGTCATCATGGATTTAGCTGTTTCATTTGCAGATTCCTGTAAATGTTTGCCTGATTTATGGCCAGTAATTTTTGTTGGAGAAGGAATCGACGTATCGTCAGTAAATGACTACGCGTCGTTAATACTTTCAAGTGGCATCTGAAAATGTTCATGCTCTTGCATTGATCCAGACTGCTTCCCACTTTACAGCTCCAAATGTTTTAGTGTTTTTTTAATATTACATGCATGAGGCTTGGGACACTTTTCATTAGTGGGGTGTGGGAAAGTGTTATAAGAATAAATCATAATTCAGATTTTGTCCAGTGAAGTTTAAGCAAAAAAAAAGAACAGACTCAACTTCAGTATGTAGCAGTTCCACCTAGTAACCTGAAATTAATTTTGTAGCATTCCACTGATGCAGGAAATTGCTGGAGATACTTTGCTTGTTAAAGATGAAACAGTGGCCCAAGTTGTAAAGACTCGGTAAAACTTTTCTAGATTTAATCGTTTTCAACTTGTGTTCTTGGTTGTCTTCAAAGCTGATTGATTATATTCTATTTGTATTACATTATTCTAATTCTAATTCTAATTCTTTAAATTGTTCTTACAACATTTTATTCTTTGCATCCTGTTTTTTTTGGCAATTTATCAGCTGAGGCATCCCATAATGAAGGTTCTTTTTTTTATAATAATCCATGAAAAAAGTTGCTGAGTTTTAAAGCCAATATTAAGAAACAGCGAAGCATAAAAGTGTCTTTGTTTTCTCTTTGAGTACTCTGTGTGTGTGATATCTAAGTGTGAAAACACTGGCTTTGAGTCTTTACCCTTACAGTGAGATTTGTTCTTCAGGGAGACCTTCATATTAGCATGATAGTATTAATTTTTTTTTCTTAAGATGCTGGTGATATCTGTTATTTTTGTTTGTGGGTAATACCACATTAGTTGTTGGGCAGGCGATTTTGTTATTTATTTCTTCTGTATGTTCAATGCTAGTAAGCTAGTGGTCATGCTAGTAATATGGTCACTAGCTACACAAAGAAGAGAGCACATTGTTTTTTTTGGTACAGTCTAGGCTATGTCTGCTTGCTGTAGCTATTCACCCCCAAAAGATCTGAACTCCAGGGCAAATATACTTTACTCTGTGTGTTTAAAGGTGCCAACTACTCAGCTTGCTAGCACGGAGCTGTAATACTCTTTGCTATTTTGTATAATCTCTAGGGTCTTTGATACCAGTGCAGAATTGTGGAGTACTTAATATGAAGTAATGAGATAACAAGTATAAA
>Ga0181612_113770_pt1 | contig 14018 bp, 10 predicted proteins | sample HoacroProtozoa21_FD_119630 | JGI IMG/M metagenome (GOLD analysis project Ga0181612, IMG submission 119630) | Hoatzin crop microbial communities from Cojedes, Venezuel. Combined Assembly of Gp0051906, Gp0051904, Gp0051908
TAGCCCCAGCCAGCAACTAAGCACCATGCAGCCGCTCGCTCACCCCTCACCACGGTGGGGTGGGGAGGAGAATCGGGGGGGGGGGAAGCAAAGCTCCTGGTTTAATAGGGCAGCAAAGGAAGACATAATAATGAAAGTAATAATAGAAGATACAAAATGAGAGATGCACAGTGCAGGAACATGGAAAGCAGCACATGGGAAGCTGAAAAAGTCCTCGACGTAGAATAAGCACAGCCTAGCAGCAACCAAAACCATCCGTGTGTTACCAGTGTTATGCTAAATCCAAAACACAGCACTCTACCAGTTACTGGGAAGAGAATTAACTCTATCCCAGCCGAAACCAGGACGTTCACTTTTTTCCCCTCATGCCACTAGCAATCCGAGAATCATCTTATGTTCATGGGTGGTTTCCCCTTGTACTTTATATCTTGTAGTTAAGAGTTGTTGTAGGGTGGTTGACAGCTGGTTTTGTTCTCATGTATTTTAGTTTTTTAGTTCTCTCTAGCCATGTTTGAACGGTGCTGTGGTAGTTGTTTCAGCTAGGTGGTCCCACAGTGGGAAGATGTTTTGTTGGTTACTCAAAAACTCAGAGCTATGTTATTTGTACGAAGAGAGCCACGTGTGTCGTATAACCAAATAATGTGGGAATTCAGGCTTTGCATACGTAATTATACAGTAGCCTTGTAAAAACACATACAGTGATGCTTACATACTTCACAGTATTCTTTCAAGTTACAGAGGTGTTGAGAGCAGTCATTTCTAACAAATTGCTCTTGAGATCAAAGCTATTGTAAGGCAAAACATTCTCAAACACCTTAAATTTTTAGCTTTCAGAGCTAATTGTGATGTGACCATCAAGACAGAATTTACGTAATTTTTGATATTTTGTAGTAAAAGGAATTCTGTATTGTCCCATGTTAACAATCTTTTCAGAAAGGTGCAGTTCTGAATCAGGTGGAGTACAGAGCAAAGGTGCGGTGACAAACTTATCTGTGGCTGTGAGTGAATCTGCGCAACAAGGACATAGAAAAGAAAAGAATTGTCTAACACGCTTACTAAGGGACTGGCGGCAACTTGTGGCTTTACTCCTCGAATAGTAGGAGTGTGTGAAAATGATCTCCTAAAGTAAACATGGTTTGATACTCTTACGAACCTGTGTGTTAAATATTCTTCTGTCTGTAAGCTGAACGTGATTACAGCACTACCTTGACTTAACATACAACTAGTGTAACATACAACAGGGTGTAGCCTGGAGAACTACGCTAACTTCACGTGAAAGAAGTCGTCTTGTTTTCCTCCTCCAGACTCCCCAGAGTGCCTGGTTCAATACGCGCTGGTGCCTGTCCCACATGGAACGGGGAACCTGCCGCCATCGCCCTTGCGCTTCCCCCTGCTCCGGAGGGCTGCGAGGGCTCTGCACGGCAGAGCGGAGGTGGCGGGACTGGCTGGCCACATAGCTGCCCGGTATTAATAGTAACGTAAAGGTTGATATTTTTACCCACTTTATGACCACTGAAAGTATCTTTATGGGGGATGAGGGGAAGCTTCAGCCATATGTGGGTCTGTGACCCCCAGATGAATCGTTGTGCAGCTGTGCCCGTCAGTGGTTCTACTGTAGCTCACTGTGTGAGACGAAAGAATTGATAGCTGTATTATCTGTGATAAAATTACCAAGGAAAGCTTAAATTTAAGGAGACCTGGGGTTTAAACGGTGCAGTACTGAGCTGTTAAGAAAAGGTCAGTTTATGCCTTAGGCTGAAAAAATCGAATAGCTGGTTGGCAAACCTCCATCAGTGCTAGTCAGGCTTGTTCTGGAGTTTTAGGTTATTAATATTCCAAAGGATTTTCTTCAGTCCTGATCTCTAGAGCACAACTGCTCATGACAGTTCTGAGGTGGTTTTATGCCCGTATGGTGTTTAATAAAATGCTAAGACTAACAGCACAGAGAGGGGGCTTTTTTGGAGATACCACGTGTAACTTAGGATGTAACATATTTGTGTGCCGTGAATATTATATGTCACTTTGAACAGATGTGTTTATCTGGCTGCATTACTATCTTAAAGGTTATTAGATCTTCTAGAATTTTCCAAGGAGTCCATTTCAAACATTGTGTGAAAACACAGTGATTCAGACAAGGAGAGATGTCAGAAGGCTGACAGCAGCAGTGATTCCAGAAGTTTTATATGCATTTTTTCCTGAAGTTGGTATTTTGATTACGCTAAAGCAAGAAAGATTGCATCCATTCTGACAATTTTCTAGTTAATTTGTTTTGTAGTTATTACCAGCTGGTGCTGTTGTTTCTAGAAGAACTGGTAATACTGGTACAGAGATGAGCATGTTCCTGATTTTTGTTGAGGACAGATACCTGAAGAAGCTCGGAATTTCCAGTGAAAAATGTGTGTTTATTTCAGCATTAACCTGAATGCGCCTTTAGTAACCTTCATGTTTCTTTTTTTGGTGTGCTTTTGTGTTTTATTGTAGAGGCTATATCCTGTATTACGATAGAAATACGGTCACAACAGCTTCTGTGTTTCCTGAATAGGGCAGGATCCGGTGCCTTAGCACAGTGAATTAATATTCATAATGAATACGACAAACTTGCAGGGTCACTTTTTGGCACTGACTTTTTAAATAATTCAAAATAGTTGTAGTCCTAAATCAGCACTATTCTGAAGTGTAACATAAATGTAAAAAAAAATGGATTCAGTAATCCTTAGTGCCTCGAGCTATACGTTGTGGTACAGTGCTGACTACATCATTTAGCTGCTGCTAAGGGAAGGCCATTGGTCGTGATTTCAATGCAGAAATTTTATTTTATAGATCCATGAGACCTCTCTCTTTGCTTTGGCAATTTTATCTGGTATTGATTAGTTTTAGTAAAAAATAGATTTTATTAATAAATTGTAATTCAGCACATGAAATTAAGTGATCTGAATTTCTGTTAGAAGGACACGATGTTTATCTGATCTTGTCTGTAGACAGTATGTTCCCTACCCTGAAGTACCTTAAGTGTTTGTAAGTTTTAATGGTTAGCAGGAAGATGCACATAGTCTTCACCTATTTCCTAGTGCTTTGGGTTCCTGTAGTCTGATCCGCAGATGGCATCCTGTTACAGAGGAGAATAGCATCGCATTTGCAGAGCAGGAATCGCGTCAAGTTGCTCTGGATGGGTTGTGCTTCTAGTCGTGAAGTGTTAATTAAGAAAACCTGCATTGCCATACTCTGATTTGAACTGGTTTATTTCTATGTTAGGAGATGTATCGACCAACCTTTTTGTGCCATGTGTCATTGTCCTGTATTCCCACAAATATGATATGAGGATAAACGTTGACCTTGATCCAGGGGCTTTTGGCCTTCCTCCTTACTCCATGTTGCCTTTGGTATTGACTGACGGGAAGAGTAGGATTTGTCCCTGCACGTATAGGGAAGAAATACATAGCAGCGTTCATGGCAGCCTGCTGCCTAATTTAATTTTTCAGGGATGTTGTGTTAGTTTGGATTATTTCAGCAGTGTAGGAGTTACTTCGGTTCATCTTAAAAATAATGAGAAGCAAATTTTTGATCAGAACAGCGTAGTTTGACAAGCCACATTATATACACATGTGCAGCTAGTCATAAATCAATAAATTTCCATGTTCAACATGCAACAGTTATTTGATACAGAAAAAGATATTTTTTATTGTGAGTATTTATGGGATATTTTCACCTATTACGGTGTAGTATTTTGTTGAGAATCACAGGAATAAAACTGCTACTTCAGTTGTACATGGAAGAAAATCTCATGATGCCAGTACACTGGAGGAGCTCCTTACACATTTTAAATAATCCATTAATAAGAAACAAACTCAATATTAAACACTGCCTTAATGTATTGTAAAAATATGCGTATTTCTTTATTGGTATAGGTTTCAGGGACAGAATGAGATGGCTGTTATTGCAGAACACGTTCCTCCCTGCAGGAAGTGGAGTGGCAATAGCTCAGTGATCTTCTTTCCTGAAGTGAAAACTCCTCTCCTGCTAAGGTTGAGCGCCGTCACAGTATAATTTACTTACAATGTGTAAGCCCTGTTAGCTTGTTCTGTGTATAGTCCAGTCCATCTTTATTAAGGTCATTAAAAGAAAACAAACATGGGACTATCTTAATCTAAGACCTCATAAACAGCCAGTGCAGAAAATGCAGAGCGATTTGTTCTGTGTTTGTATTAAAGGTTAGGTACGTTGTACGTGACCTTTCCTCCAGCAAAAGCTGGAAGCAGGTCTTGTACGTAGAAAGACTACAATATAATTACTCCTCAAAATGTTAGCTAATGTGATGTGCAGCAGTTTCCCCTTGACTTCTTGGAGGCGTTCGTGCTGCTGTTAGCCCTGTCGTGCTGCAGATTGATGTATCCATTTGAAGGATAAACTCCAGTATCCCCCCAGGCGAGCGGGTCAGCCTGTGCATACATTTATACGGAGAAAAGAATAGGAGGTTGTTAGAGACGGGATCAGGGAGAGAATCTCCAGAGTGAGGCATATATTAGCCTTGGCAAGAGGTTTTGTTGGTGACAACTGAGGAAGTGTTGAGATAATAAGTCTGTAACACAGAAAGTGTTTAGATAATGTTATCTACATGCTTGCTGCATTGTGAAACTGTTATCTTAGTACTTTATTCCACCACTGGAAAAACACTGTAAAGGTAATTAACATTTATACGGAGTTTCTGTGCGTGCATCTCGTACATTAAAAAAAAAATCCAGCAGCATGCGCGAGGCAACATATCAACTCATAAAATATAATCATTAAAAGACCTCGGTAGTTCTAGGAACCGATGTTTTCTTCCCCCCTTTTTTTTGGGGGGGGGGAAGCGAAAAAGAGACAGCAAAAGAAAGAGAAAAGGAGTAATTGCCAAAGCAATATGATTTAATCTGCAACTCGGTCTTCTGTATTCTTATTCTCTGCTGTATGAAAATGTGTGCCCTTGGGCAGAAATGACTGCAGAAGCACGGATTGTTTTCGCTTGTGACCAGGTTTCTCCCAGTTTCCCTTGTTCAGGAGACAGCAGTGTGTGTCACAGGAAGAGGAGATGGTTGAAGTCTTGTGACACGGTGAAATGGCTGCAACATGAGGTTTCGGCTGGGTCTTTGTGAGCCTTCAAACAAGCTCCTACCGAAGGGGCTGCTGCAGCTCAGTGCCACAACCTCTCTCCAGCTCTGACGCAGTGGATGTTGGATGCCACTGAGCAGCAAGTCTGCCGTTACTGGTGGTTTTCATATGGAATTACGGAGCATGGAATAGGCTGTAGGTTGCTGTTTCACATACCTGAGGGCATAGCATAGAGAAACCAGCTACGTGAGCTTCATGCCTAGTGCAGAAGTGCGGCCAGCTTTGTGCTGCCTACCTTTTGTTGGAAGGCTGCTGTATCCAGAAAACTCTGGAGTTCTGTCACGTCTGGAAATGCTTTCTCATTTGGTTTAGTTGTGGTTTCTGCAAAAACTGTTACTAATTATGCCATGTTTCTTGAATGTATATTGCAAACTACTGAAGTTGGACTTCTGAATAGCTGACTTGGTCTTATTTCAGCTTGGGCAACTTCGAAGTCCGTCTGGTAGGCAAACAGTATGTTATAGGTTACTTGCAAGCGTGAGAAATGCCACCTCAGTGTTTGCCTCTTAGACTGTACCTATGCTACTTATTAAACCAGACAGGTCATGATCTCAAGAACTGGCGTGCTGTCATCCAGACTGCTGTGCTGCCGCAGTGCAGCGTGCACTTCCCTGCGTGGCTTCGGGCAGCGGCAGCTAGCACTGCCGAGGCAATGCCTGGGCGAGGGTCTGTGGTAGCACCCCCAGGGCCATCTCCAGTAGTAAGTTGGTGTGGACAATGCCTCCCTTTTGGGGATGAAGAGGTTTTACCATATGAACAGGCTATTTCCCCTGAGGAAAGTGTGTCCTGGCCATTTTTATTTGCTGCTGTTGATGAAGTCTCAGCTCCAGGTCCTCTTCCACGCCCTCAGTATAAGTGAAGAAGCTTTCTCTGCTAACACAGCTGCCTCGCGTGTCTCTATAGCACCAGTTCCCAAACTGGACCATCGTATGTCCTAGAGAAACGTACTGGAGATCTGGGCACTGTGAAGGTTCATCGTTTCTCCCGTTTAAGGAGCATGCATATGCCACTAAGTGTTGGAACAGAAGGGCTGACTTCTCTGAAATCAAAGCAGAAGGCCTTTCTTCTCGCTTCCCATTACATTCAGTCCACGGTTGTCGTGGGCCCTTGTTCAAGTTCAGTCTTCACTGAAGTTACTTGTTTCCAGATGATTTAAAAAGAGGTGGTTTTCATACTGGGCTATTCATTTTTCTCTCACCTTTCAAGAGTGTTACTTACTCCAGGTGTGTCCAGGTGCTGCCATCTCCTGTCCAGACCACCGCTGTGACCTGCTAATAACTCTCCTGTTGCTTTAGACAAATGTAAAGGGAATGGTTTTATTCTGCTCTCACTCTTCCGAATTTGTGCAGAGCCTTTTCATGCCCTCTTTTCTATAGCCCGCATCAAACAAGTGGTTTGTCTCATGGGTATGGCTGGCTGTTTTCCTAACGCGCACAGCTAACTGCTGCCTCTTCTCCGAGATCAGACGTGGTAAAGCCATTTTGGGGTAACTGTGCATTGGGGCTTTCAGATTCCAACGCTAACTTTGAGTGGAATTAGAACAGCAGTACAATTTATTTGTCATAAAATATAATCGATTTTACAGAATCACTGGCTTTATGGACAATTGGTTATAAACTAAAGGAGAGAAACCAGAGATTGCCGGCAGCCTGGTGACGAGGAGAGGGAACTCATCAGTAGAGAAATAAGTATTTAAAAAATTCTTATCCTTGAAATTGTTCTAAAAACAGGACAGATATTTACAATTACAGGATTCTCAAAATTTCACCACGTTCTTTGAAGTAACCTTTAGTGTCAGCGCAGTCATCTGTTTCCCATCGCACGTGCTGGGTGTGTGAGTGGGTTGCAGTGTTCGGGATGAAACCTGGCTTAGAAACTGTATGCTGCACAGCAGCAATTGTTTTTCAAAATATAAAAGCGCTTTTCAGTGAATGATATTAAATCATTTTAAAAAATGATAAAATTCATATCATAAAACTTCTTTTTTTTGTTTGTAGATTCTTCTTGGTGCCCTCTCAAATCCCAAAGAAGTAATTGTTAGGGGTTTTTTTATTATTATTCTCCTGAAGTAGTTGATATCTGCATTTGTCATCCAAAATAAGGTATTTTGAAGTGTGTCGTGAGGTACAGCTTGACTTTGTACACAGACATACATGTAGTATGTACATTCAAAGCTCGGGTATGAATTGCAACCCCTTGGCATTTTTTTCATTGAGATTATTTGTATGGAAATAATCTCTTTAAAGTCTGAATGCAGACTAGCGCAGTTCACATTGGGTGTTTATATAAACCTATTAACAAATGGAAAAAATACGTAAATCTATCAGATGGTCTCCTTTCTCTGCCAATGTTGTGTGGCTTAAACCTAGTCGTGTTTTCAAAATCCTCATCTGATTTTTATATAGAAGTAAATTTAATGTAATGGTATTTCCTTTAAGTCATTTATAGCAACTGAGGGATTGGCATTTCTAAAGATTGTGGGAGGTCCTAAACATTACACTGCCAAGGTGTTCAGCTACATTTGTAGGCATCTCCAAGATAATTTAAGGTAATGAAGATCACGGAGGAAACATCTTTAAGACAGTTTTTGTCAGTTGCAGGTGATCAGGTGGCAAACTGAAAGGTTGGTTAATGTAAATACTCTGTATTTGAAGATCTTTCTGTGTTGGCGCTGGGGGGGTGGGAATACTGTAATATTTAGGAGTAGGACTTTGCTTTTGTTACAAAAGCTTGTATGACAATCTAAACACACAAATCAATCTAAGAACAGATTAGAAATGAAATAAAGGGAAATTGCACTGAATATTTGTCACTGTAATTGGAGAGTGATTTTTTATTTTTTATTTTTTTTAGCTTTCGTTTTATTTTTACTTAATTATTGCCTTTTACTTAATTATTTTATTTTTAGCACAGAAGTCTCTCTCAGTGAAGATAGTGGGAATATTCTTGAAAGTGTATGCTCATGTGTTGTGCTGGTGCAAGACCGCAGTGCTCAGCATTTTTCAGACCTCAGCCATAATGAGCTGTAGTTGGAAATAACATGTATTCTGTATATTTTCTATACGTTCTCTTTGGGAGGATGATATCCCAGCTGAGGCAGCCACCGGTCACCTAAAAAGGAAAGAAAGATTTCCGAGAAGGTAGTGGTGAAAAGGAGTCTACAATTCCTACGTGGTGTGGCGAGAGTACCATTACAGATTTGCAGTCTTTTAAAATGTTTCTAATTTTTATAATATAGGATGAAAAGAACAGGTCTTACTTAAGTTTGCACGGAAATTTTCTGATGGAAGACTGCTGCGGCCAGCAGTGTCTCTGGTGGCACTGATTGCATGCCTGAAAAAAACCAAGGAGAGGAAGAAATTAAAAACCTCAAAGTAGATGGCTGAATGAATCCATCTGAAGGATATTTCATACCTAGCTCATGTATACGTCACTAAACATTTTCGCTTTATACTACACTCCAGGCATAAACAATTTCAAATGCTTCCAACTTTATTTTTTTGATGCATTAGATGTTTCAGTCTGATTCAAGTTTCAGATTTGGAACTTCTAGGGAACATGTGGCAAGCTGTGCTCCCCTGGTAAGGATCAGGAGAGTCCGGTGGCGTGCTCAGGACGGTCACTTGCGCTCTCACTGCACTGAAATGAGATTTGGCCCTGCTGCCTTTCCTCTGGGTAGCAGTATAGGCTCAAAAACATGATTCTGAAACCAGTTTTGTTCCTTGTGTAATTCATTAACACATGCAAAGTAAATGTGTAAAGCAGCGATTCAGAATTGGTAGTATTTGTATAATTGTTCTGAAAGGGTAAAAATTTACAGCTCAAGGTGTTCCAACTTTGTAGAGTAGGGGAAATAGTTTGGATGCCGTTTCACATGTCTTTGTGCTGGGTTCTGATATTCGGAATGTCAGGGAGATAAGAAAGAGTAGAGAAATTAGTAAGTTTAAAAACCTGGAGGCATAGTAGAGTGGATTCTCAAAAGCCTGTCAGCTTCAGTTTTTGGACTAGGTTGAAATAAATTTAAATGAAGAAAATAAATCACCAGTCTGTACATGGTGCTGAATGTTTTTAGAAACTAGTCTGATCTGCATCTTGTGTTTAGCTTTTTTGTGGTGCCTTTGTTAGCACAAAGAGTAGTGGATCTGTTAAGAAAACTGGATGTTGATAAAACATGGTTGGAGGACCTGAGCAATGTGTGTATTTTAGAGCTGTAGTGTGAAGTATGTAGGTCTTGGTGTATGCGGTGGAGCTGGAGCTACATGGTTATTAGAAGTACAGCCCCAGTGCTGCTGAAGGCGGACTGGCTTTAGCTTGGCCAGTTTTCTTTTGCTTTAATTTTATTTGGAGATCCGTCTCGCATTTGTAGCACGAGTGATTTCTGCAGCTTGGTATTTAAGGAATTGTGTGAAATGTGCTGAAGAGCGGACTGTCGGGAGGCTGGGATGTGCAGGCCTGGGTGGAACGCATCACAGACCGCGCCAACACTAGCGGCTTGGAATAAAATTCATGTTTGTTACTAAAGTAAACATTTTACTCGGAATCTGCCAGAGGCCTGTTAGGAATGTACGAAGTCCCCAGCGCTTGATCTTTATTATTTTTGGTCCTGGAAGCTAGGTGTATAGCAAGGACTCTGGCATCAAGCGAGCACAGAACTCCCATGGCTGCTGCTGCACTCGCGGGAGGGGGCAGAGGGGAGATGGGTGCCGGGCTGGGCTCACGCCTGCGCCTCAGAGAGCACTTGGCACATGGAGGAGCGAGGAGGTGAGCTGTGAGGAGAGCAACGTGCAAGGGGCAAGGGGTACCGGGCCTCAGGTGAGGCGTGAGGAGAGGAATGTGCAAGGGGTGAGGGCTGCGGGCCCTCAAGTGAGGCGTGAGGAGAGGGACGCGTGAGGGGGGAGGGCTGCGGGCCTCTGCCTGAGCTGGGCAGGGTTGGCTCTGAATCCAGTGCTGGAAACCATCCTGCTTTCGCTAATGAAGTATTTACTGCTGGTCACGAGCAGTGATACTCACTTATTCTTTAATCCGTCATATTTGCAGGAAAGTAAAATGGGCTGATGCTGTATTTGTATATCTTTCTTCCTGTAGTTAGTTGCATACACTTTTAATTCAAGGCTATATAATTTTCTAAATACAAAGATTAATTTTGGTGTTAGCTGATTCTCAGTTGAAGAAGTTAGTGGCATGCATTCCCTTCCCTGCAAAAACAAATGAATCTTTTGTCTTTTAAAGTCTGATTTTTGTCTACTTCTTATTCTGATGGTGTTTATGAGTGGTTGTTAATGTTGTGTAAGATTGCATGTGATTTGGTCATGCCAGAGCGCTTTGCAAGAGACCTGAAAGCATCCCTGTGTGCTCCCAGAAGGCCGGTTTGCGCTGCACTTCAGTAGGAGACAAGTGAGACTTTCACAGGCAAACACTGTGGGAAGCTTGCAGAATCAGGAGGATTTCTGTGTCATATCCGAAAGACGGGAGTTGGAAATGACCACTTTGCAAACAGCTTTGTTCTCTGCTTCAGAAAGGCTGACCTGCTGCATGCTGAACTCATTGCAGAGATTATCTCTGCTTGATCTTAGGCCAGATTGTTCGTCTTTTCTTGATGTATTAAGACCTATTTTATGTTAAGGGCTATCATCCTGTGTAAGGAAACTGAAAGGTTTTGATTAAATAGTTGGGCTTTGCTTTTACTTTTGTATTTCCCTTATGTGCAGAAATCCATTCTTCTGGTTTTTTTGTTTTTGTTTTTAACGTGAATCAATTTGTTTTTCTTCTTGGGGCAAGATAGCTGGATAGAGATACCTGGAATCTATGACCCATTTTGTCCCATGTCTCATTCCCTGTAAATTAATGATCAATTTACTTCTGTAACACTGGTGATAGTGAAATTTCTTTTTCTTGTGAAAATGTAATGAATCTAATGAAACCTTTTATTTCATGAAGTTAATCGCTGCAAATTGCTTCTGAATACGTGATGATGGCACCAAGGAAGTCTAGCAGTTATCTGTCATTGAAGTAGCCTTTTGTCTCCAGATTTTTCTCGGTTGACCATTTTCTTTGGGTTTTTTGTGGCAATATTTGAGGCTCGCAGAAGAGTAACTTGTAGTGCAGGATGGAAAGTTGTTCTACACGATGTGTAGAATCGTTCAGAGATTTAGTGAGATTAAAACAGCTTCCTATTCCAGACCATCAGTGCCTTTCTTTAAAAATAGCTGCCAGGAGTAGAGCAGTTGGTTGACTTAAATACTGAAGTCAAAGTGCTGTAGTTGCCTGTGTTATTTCTTTTTGGTGAAGGTAATTAAAAGCTATCATTAAAATACTGGTTGCATTATGGCTGGCCCAGTGCCAAAGCGAACAGCTATAAAACTACGTGCAGCTATTGTATTGGACAGAAAAATTACTGTGTAATTACTACTTCACCTCTGCAAATTTTTAGTTTATTAAAATGATGATAAAAAGCATGAAATCGCTTTCTCGTGGCTTTGTGGCAAAGAATATTTAAGCAAATAATTAGCTACGATGGGAGGTCATTCTATGGGTAGAATAGAGTGGGAACATTTTAAATACCATTCATTTCAAATTAAGTTTTAAGTTTAATCGTCAGTGGCAAATCCATGTTTCATCTTAGACCAGTGTCAACTTTTTGTAGTATTCATGTGCTTTTATTTTCTTCAACGGAGGCTCTCCTGAGGTGTTAGGTAAACATCTTTCCTGTTCCTTTTTTATTCCTTTTCAACTAGAACCTGTCGCAGAGTGATTTTTGAAGAATTTCTGAAGACTCCTATTTTTACTATTTGAATCCTGGTTAAAATCCCATTTGTTTGCAATGATCTTATTAATTGCAACAAGTAGGAAAACAGATCTTTGAGATAGTGGCCAACATTGTCAAATAGTTTTCTAGTGACAGGTCATTGTTTTGTCATGTGTGGTTATCCATCAGTCAATGAACCTGCGTTCGGTAGCCACAAGTGATGAAACAGAAGAGTATCTTTTGGCCTCTAAGGCTATGGAATCGCTACCTCCCACGATTTCATTAACATGCTAATAAATCTGTTTCTCATTTGTCTCCTCCCTCTTCCAGTGAACATTTGTCGTGTGCCTTCACATTCTTTCTTCATGGGGAAAGCAATGTGTGCACGAGCGTGGAGATTGCTCAACACCAGCCGATCTACCTGATCAACGAAGAACATATCCATATGGCCCAGTCCTCACCGTCGCCGTTCCAAGGTAAGTGAGCCGGAGTTGGAACTTTGCGTGATTAACCTCGCTCCTGCGTGGCAGGGACTTCGCTCCTGGGGATGTTACCTTCAGAGGTGAATGAAGTAAGGTGAAGTAACTCTTCAAATGGGTTAAATTTCTATTCAGGAAGTTGTGGGCGTAAGGGAAAATGTTGTTAGGACTTCAACACTATAGCCAGCCAGAAATGCTATGGGAATTTTCCAGAGCTTTCTATTCATTAACATTGTTTTAAAAGGCACATGGATGTAGTAAAAAAATAAATTAATAATTTTTGTTAAAAAAGACTTGTTATTTAGGAGAGTGAGTGCACTGATTTGATTTTCTTACATGGTATCCAGGTCAGGGGCTCAAACCTGTAACATCAATGCTATGTGAATACAAATGCTAAGTTTATCTAATTCAGGAGTACTTTTCATGCATAGATTGTAAACTTTTTTTTTAAAAAAGGGAAGGGGTGAGTGTGTGAAAATGTATCAGAAACTGTGATAAACTTGAAGTATCTGTAACTGTTTATTTCCCAGTGTAAGAAAGCAGGGTTTTACAGAATAAAGCTAGTGGCTTATTAAATTCACAATGCAATTGTGTTGCAATGCTCTACATCACAAAAATGTAAGAATATTTGAGTCATTGAGTTATGCTGTCTTTACTACAGTCTGAAATTAGAATTTCAAAGCAATTAGAACAAGAAACCTTTTAAAATTAAACATACAGTAAAGAAACACACAGAGACTATAAAATGAGTATTTGTGGAGAAGTATAGAAGCTTTATTGAAAAACATTTTGTTATTGTGTGTAAAGTTTTGACGGAGGCTCAGACACTTAAATCCTAGAAGGTTTTATTTCAGTAAGCTAAATTCATTAAGCTCTCAAATCAAATATGACTATAAGTAAAATTGAGTCTGAATGCAAATACCTGTCACTGAGCAATTAGTTCTCCTTATTTGTCATGACTGTAGTCGTCTTCATATGTTGTCACCGCTGTCCTTTTTAGTGCTGAGAAGCTTCTAGTACTATATGTGTCTGGTAAAAACCCTATTGTTCCGTATCTGTCTCTATTACTTCTGTGTATGGTCATCCCTATGCCAGAGCGAGTGCTGGTTCAGTACACTTAGATTAGTTCATTGCAGAAATTATTAAACTAAACTGCAAAAAGGCCCATTTTTAGTTCGGTAAGGGTTGCTGTACAGGAAGCTAGTGCAGTGTCAGGTAGCTTTAAACTCACACCCCTACCTAATTTGGCAGTAGCTTTCCCCTAAAGACAGATCCTTAAATCAGCATGTGAATGGAACCGTGACTCAAGCTGGAGAGCAGAGCCTGGCCGATAAGTAGTTGAAGTGTACAAGTATACCTACTGTAGGGACTGCTGTTTCTCCCTTTGCAGTTTTGGTGAGCCCTTATGGTTTAAATGGTACACTTACGGGCCAGTCATACAAGATGTCAGACCCAGCAACTCGTAAATTGATGGAGGAATGGCAGTATTTTTACCCAATGGTGCTGAAGAAAAAAGAAGGCATGAAAGAGGAAGAAGAGTTGGGATATGACAACGATTTCCCTGTAGCCGTTGAAGTCATTGTTGGTAAGTTGCAATATTCTGCCTGAAGGATTATTTTTCTCCACATGATTTAAAAAAAAAAATCTAA
>Ga0181612_176795_pt1 | contig 14018 bp, 12 predicted proteins | sample HoacroProtozoa21_FD_119630 | JGI IMG/M metagenome (GOLD analysis project Ga0181612, IMG submission 119630) | Hoatzin crop microbial communities from Cojedes, Venezuel. Combined Assembly of Gp0051906, Gp0051904, Gp0051908
AGTTTGCATCTGCTTGATAGGTTAAGGAAGAGGAGAAAAATGAAGTGGAAATTGTCTTATATTAATGGCCAAAGCTGCAATCTGCAATCTTTTTTTGAATTACAATTGCAGATAGAGTGTCTAGGAGACTATTCATTTTGTGTCTACCTCAATAAGCCAAACAGTTCCCTGAAATAAAAGAAGCACAGACAGTGAAATCACATATAATGAAAGCTAGTGACTGTTCAGCTATAGCTCAAAAGTAAAAGAAAGGAAACATTTAGAAAAGCAGATTAGAGGAATAAGAAACACAGAAAAAAGAAGGAGCTAAGTGTATGTTAAAAACGCCACCAGCAAAAAATTTTGGTGATGCTTTTGTAAATAAGATGTGAAAGGCAGATACTCCGTTTTCATAATTTCACCCTGAGTTGAGAATACCAGGGAAGAAGTCCCTCCGACAGCTAGACACAGAGCAGCCCTCACCATCTGGCATGTGAAGTGCACCAGGGCTCCGCAGAGGAAGCAGGAACGAACACCGTGAGAACCTATTTTAAACAGCACTGTGCTGGAGCCACGGAGGGATCTGGGTGGAAGTCGAGGTGACAAGAGGAGAAAAGATGGGAAAGCTGACAGTGACCCTTAGGCGTAGGTCAGGGAGAGGCACCCGACTGAGTGGTATAGCCACCATGTGTGCACATGTGTATAACCACTCACTGGGTGTCTTTTTCTTTTCAATCTTCAGGAAGAGGCAGCCAGAGTTCTCGCCCACCAGCCAGTGTCCGTCGGCACATGTGCAGCTTTGAAAAATCCCACACTGCAGTGAATGTGTAAGAGAAGCTGCATGACAAAGAGTGGTTTTACCCCTTGCTTTCTCTTTCTCATTGGTTTATCTTGTCTAATGATGGGACAAATGTGGTGCATGCCATTAAATATGGGAAATTTGCTTATGTCCCCTGTTTCACACAATGCCTTAATCTGATTGTCCAGATGTGGTGAAGAGGACACTGAATAATTTTTTTGCAGCCTTAACATTTTTTTTTAAAGCCTTCAATTTTATTTGTAAATGCCTACAACTTTGCAAATACTTCCATTTTTCATACTAATTTTATCTTCTTTTTCCATTTAGCCAATATTTTTTTTCTTTTTTACAGTTTTGCATGGAGATGACATTATCCTGCGTGCTTTAAACAACAATCTAGTGGCTCTCTCACAGCAAGACACCTTTGCTGTGCACAGCTCCTGCTAACTGTGCTTGTTAGTGAACTGCTGCTGCAGAGCCAGCAGAGGGAACACAGAAAACACTGGTTTGGTGGAATTCGCAGAACAGGGAAGTCATGAGCAGAGGCATATAAACAAAACCAGCAGAATCTGGCCTAGGAACAAACTGTCACACTAGAGTATCTTTAAACAATAGCAGAGAAATTTTTCCTGTTATAGTTTCTGAAAGATGTTCAGATTCTGCATATTCTCCTTTCAGTGAAAAACAGCAAAGTTCAGCTCTTCAGAAAAGAGAAGCGCAAATACTGCCCTCCCTCAGCAAACACAAACCCGGTGGAGAAAATATGCTAGCTGTTGCAGAAACAGCCAGGCCTCGCCTCATTTCTTCCAGGATGGATTTATGCTTGTTTCCATCTGATCAACTGCAGATGTGAAACAGTCCTGCTCCCTGCCCCGGGGAAGGTTGTTCAGTGACTAGGTGGAAAGCTGCCTCTGGCCCACTGACGAAGCATTTTGAGCAGCGCCGTCTCTCTACGGCCGGAGATGCTGCTCAGCTCCTCTAATCAGCAACAAAGCAATCTAGCCCTGTAGATGTCTCTGAGAGTCCACGCTATTTGTAGGCAGGTGGCAATGATGTTAATTCAATCAAAGCTGCCCCTCTGATTTGCAGATCAGAAGAAATACATACGGTGCGTCACATATTTGGAGCAGTAGTGATGGTTTTACAGGGCCTGTGCAGCAACCAGCTTTATCACCCCGAAAGGCAAACTTTGCGAAGCCAGTGTAAGGAGCAGTAAAAACATTTTGTTGTTAGTTTCCAGTCTGACAACAATATACCCTTATTTTCTGAACTAGAACAAGTGCTGCAGATTCCCAGGGCACAGATTGCCAATTGTCTGGAAAGACGGATGATGAAATGGGAGTCCAACGCAGGCGTACCATTAGGAGGCAAAGAAAGGCTAATGCAACAACAGATTATATGCAGAAGGCACGAACACAAGCTGTAAAAGTCCTGAGAACAGGGAAGGCTGAACCTGCTACTTTTTGCATGACAATGCTTGGGATTTTTTTTTCAGTTTGGAAAAAAAATTCCTCATCCACATGAGCTCCTGAGAAACACCTCTGGTGGGACAACAACCAGTCAATAGGACTTCAAACATTTGTGGCAGCTGCATAGATGAGGAAGACTTTAAAAAGCAGCAGAGCTTTTCAGGCCTGCTGAGCATGAAGCTTGCTATTTTGGCTTCTCCCCCCATCCCTGCCCCTCAGGCTTCCCTCTCCCTCCAGCCCAGGGCTGATGCTTTCAGAGCCCTGGCAGTGCTGTGCTGTGGCCAGGGGAAGGGCACGTCCTCCATCAGCTACCGACTGTCTGAGCTCCCTGCGGCCACGCAGCCTGGGCTGAGCAGTGGGCATGTGTCTGTCATACCACCAGATGCCCATCACCACTGCCTGGCCTCATGCCTTAGTCTCAGCCACCAGAACTGCAGCAGTTTGCAACTCTGGATTATCCCGAGGAAGCCCTGCTTTGCTGCCCGAATGTGCTAGAAATCACCAGGGGTGCTACGGTGCCCCCCACCTTCCAGTTACAAGTAAATAGATGTAGGGACTTGAAACTCTCTTGTGCTTTGATACACACAACCCTTAGCCTCAGTTATTGCACTAATGTTGATCTGTGATCTGTGTACAATCCTGGAGCTGGTCAGAAATGCAGAGTCACGAAAATATAGAATCATAAAAATTTATTATCCTATTAAAAAACTAAGAAACATCAGCTTTGAGTTTTAGAGCTCTTTTCTTCTGAAGCTGCACATTTGTTACCATGGAAACTTTCAGATACACCCAGAAAACCCACAGGATTTACTAGCTCCTTTATCTACTGCAGCATATTAGGGAGAGCTGCATGCTACAAACGAGGAGCCTCATGACTAAGCTTCCTGTGGCAACTGGGTTAAGTTTGCACTCAAAATGCTAGCATGCTAAGGCAAGTCTGATGGCTCTTTGAGTGCTGTTTAAAATTTTGGAAGTTTATTTAATTCACAAGTATACCAGAGAATTCTAAAAATTATAGTGGGAGAAAGACCTTGTTGACTGCTACCTCTGGAAGGGCTGCACATTTTTTGGCAGCAAAGATCCAGAGCAACAGGCTTTTACCAGTTCATTAGGAATTTATTCCTGCTGTGATACAGCTATTGACTACGAAATATTCTGCATTTTCAGTATAATTTTTCCCTTTTGTAATTTCATATAGGGCTCTCAGTTATGCATCTACATGCTATGTGAAATACCTTGCAGACTCAGAATTAATGCCTTTCAGATGTTTGAAATCTGTTACTGGGTTGTTGCATCAAACTGAATATGTTCATCTATTTCAGCTTTCTGTCATGCACACTCTTCTCTGTCCCTGATGAGTTTTTTGTTGCTGTTCTGTATACAGCTTCCAGTTTGTCAATATCTTTCTGCTAAAAAACACGGTGCCCCAAATCATTTTCTATTAGAACCGCAGAGGATTACAGAAAGCAAGGACAAACCTCCAACCATCTTAATTACTATTAAACTGTATTCATATGAAAGACCTAATCTCTGTACCATGGTGTGCTGCTTTTGAGTGGGGAACACAGAATTCATGGGCTGGTTTTTGTGACTTTATTATATTCACAATTCATTAGTGTTTCTAACTCAACAGCAGCTCTAGATCTTTTTTCATGGTATTTCTTTTGATGCAGTGTTTTTTGAAGGTTGTTGATCTTCATAGCCTTCAAGTCCTACAGACTATTTTGTCTTAGCGGCACCCACCTACACTTTTCCGAAATTATTTTCATTCTATCATTTTCTTCCCATGTTCCTAAGCTTTCCAGGTCCCTTTGCTCAACACATTGTAATTTTCAGTTTTCAGGTCTTATTAGCTGTGCTCCTGTTCGATCCTGTCTGAATAAATGCTTCGGTTATATTGTTATTGGCTGCACTGTCATATATAATTGATATGCAGCATGAGACACATCTTCAGATAACACGAATGTGCTTCTCCATTGATATCAGAGGATCTATGATGACTTACACCATGCTTTTTCCATGCACTAACTTTAAAATCCTTAAAAAGACCTTACAAAGCTGATCCAGCAGGATGTATTAATTCTGAATATTCAAAGGAGTTTACTTATTAATGACAACAAAATAAACTCATTCAAAATTTTTTCACTAGTAAGAGCACTCTTTAATTTCGCTTTGATTTGCAGGTTTCTGATCTTCATTTCTTGAACACTGGAAGAAATTGCCTGCTATTTGGGACAAACTGTTTATTATCCTGACTTTTGTATTATCTATTAGAAAAAGTTATTGTCTTCAAGCAGCAAATTAGTAGCTATTTGATTTTTTTTCAAAATACTTATTGAAGAGTTTGCAAGCTGCAACACTGCTTTGCCCTTTTGAAGACACTTTCATAATGTCAAAGCCAACAGGTCACAAGCAGTTTGCAAATTCTGCAAATGTATTTCTCCAAATTATTTGTAGTAACTTACTTTTAATCAGCTTGTTACAACAAACACACTAGTGAACCAAAAGTTTCTTCACTAATAATTAGATGGGTGACTGAAATGGCACATAGCTGCTATATTTCAGATGAGACTAAAAATTAATACTAGTAACTGTAATTAGTAGTCAGCCCTTTATACATTTTCCGCATAATATTCTCATACCTTTGTTGAGCTAGGTAAGTAAGATCTGTGATACATACTAAAGTTGTAGGACTAACTACATTGAAGCATTTCAGTGAGCATTTCTCTCCCCCCCCTAGTTTAAAGTTGTATAGAAGTGCCTATGTATGTATACATAATTGTTAAGTTCCAAAGTAGATAAATCTGTTTGTTTATGGATATTTGCCTATATATCAGCTGCTGGATTTGGGAGTACTGGGGCCAGGTATGCGCCTAGTAGCACCCCAGTTCCATGGTAGCATGAGTGCAAGGGTGTGACCCTACTTCTGGCTCCTGCTTTCCCCATCTGGGTGACCAGGGCATAGAGACCGGCAATGCTGTCACCCTCTGATCCTGCTACAACGGTCTAACCCCAACCAGGGGACCCTGTGGATGTAAACCAGGATCACGCCACAGGGTACTCTGGCTAGATGTAGCTACTGCATCCACGTTGCAGGCTCTATAATATTAACACTTCAATTAAAAAAAAAAATCAGCAAAAAATCTGTTATCAATAGGGTCGATGTACATTAGTAAGCCTATGTGTAGCTCAGATCAAAGTGATATTTAACTTTGACAGTAGAGTAACTAATGAAGGAAATAACTAGGTTAGATTTGCTTGACATAAGCCAGGGGCAAGATAGAAGGTTGGAAAGGTGGCTCTGGGCTTGTTCTCACTCACTACAACCCCAAATCTCACCAGGTTCTTACCCTGTGACAGAGCCCGATATGTTATGTGTTCCTGTATTTTGTGTACCTATTTCCCTCATACATTTAAAGCAGCTCTCTAATTTACATAGAACATTGTGTACAATGCCCAAGGCATTTTTTTCCTAAGAAAAGAAGGAGGGGAGCAACACGGAAAAGTTATTTCGGTAATTTAAATTTCCAGAAACACCAGTGGGAGGTTAAACTTTGGTCTAATTATATAGCACCACAGAAAGCACTGGAGTCACATTGTAAGAACCGTTGCAAGGTCCTCTTATCACCAAGATAAAGATTACAGTGTAAATGGACTAAGGCTGAAATTGGTTTGTGATCCGTTTTTTCTTTTAAGTGATAATAACTGATGCCTATCAGGCAAAAAACCCGAGCATACATCAGATTGGGACAGTAGTTGACGATGACTCCCTCACTCATGGGTGAGCCACAGAAGAGGATAAACCCAGGTTAGTAAAAGAGATAAGTCCCTAGAAGCAATGCTCCAAAAATTAGGCTTACAGGAACACACTAACCAGCGTGACCTGGTCTGCCAACGTGCGGCAGGGCTGCCTGATGCAGCTCTGAGAAAAGGGTCCTGTTTAGCAGGGGGAGATATCACTAACCTGGATTAAAGCAATTTCATTCCCTTAATCAAATTTCATGCCCCCGTGGACTTAAGAAGTGGAGAATATAACAGAAGAGGCCTTGGGGACATCAGTAAAGCACCTGCAGTGTGCTGCAGTGCAGGTACTAGCCTTAAATTTTAAGTCTGTTAGCCTGGGACCAGAAACAGTGGGGCTGCAGCGGGACAGAGCTTTGTTCAGGCTTGTTACTGCTTCTTACATGACTGCAGGGTGGGAGAAAGCTTGCTAACTGCCTTTCTGTGGACAGGGCAGAAATTCCTCCACTGGCTTCCCCAGGAGGGCATCCATCAGCAACTGCTGTTTGGGTTGAGAACGGCTTTGTTCAATACACAGCTTTCAGATGGGGCCTTTCCTTTGCTTCCCCACTGTCTCCGAAGGCTGGCCATCTCTGTATAAGCGTGCAGGGACAGCCCTGTGCATGCTGCTCTCTGGAGCACAGTTGCCAGGTGGCCAGTAACCACGTCCTGCTCTGTGACAGTGGGAGCATCTTTTGTTGATTGGTCAGTACCGGACACTGGAGTCGTTATGTTGCTGATAAGAAAGATCAGGGTTTGGTTTGGACCTAATTTTTGCTGAGGAAGTCGATTGATAGACCCTTATCAGGTTGCATTTAATGTTCATTCCTAAAATTTTAGCTTCATAGAAGGGACCGCTAGATTATCCCAATGCTTACTACTGGCTGTGGCATTTCAGTTACTACAGTGACTAGAAGGTGGTAGGTCTGGCCAAAGCATCACTCTGACAATGAAAGAAAGGAAACATATATCACTTCTCCTGTAACCTCTTCCACTGGTTAATTGCCATTGCTGTTTTAAAAAGAACAGCCTTATGTCATAAATCTGTGCTCTGAATCTTGTCTAACACCACCAGGCCTGGCCCAAATGAATGTATCCCTCAACTCAGCAAGCTTAAGATGCTCCCTCAGCTCATGGCCACTTGGAGAAGATCATAGACCACAACTCTGGCATCCTAAAGGGATGAAAAGGGGTGAACTCTAACAAATCAAGGAATGTCCATTCCTTTTTAACTGGAAAGGCTCTTTCTCTAGAACTTTGCCTGGCTGCATCTCCAGCTGCTTCACTCTGGCACTCAAGCGCTACATCAGATCAGCAACCTTTTCCCAACATGTCAGTTCCTAAAGTTAACCTCATCAAAGCACATATAACTCTGCTTAACCATTTCATGTGGTACCGATTAGGGATCTTAAAGCATAAAATGTTCAAGGCAAAAAACCCAAAGGTTCAGGCACATAGGACTGAAAGTTCATCTGATTCTCAGTGGTGTAGATCACAGGCTTTATCTTTGCAGGTGAGAGGATCAGAGTTGCACAGACTAGATTACCATAGACCACTGGGGCAATCATCTTCCACCTCAGGAGCATTCAGCCTCCAACATGTAAGGAAGCCTTTGCTATCCAATGTCTAAACTAAGACATCTTCAGGACCTTGCGGTGTGGGGAGGAACCAGCTGCTATGGGGTGCTAAGACTTAACATTGTTCCAAGGAAACCAACAAGGGTAGATCCCCCAGGCACTGGCAGGACCAGGACTCTGGGCTGAGCTTGCGACTGGATTGGGTTGAGGCAGTCCTAGTCACAAGCAGGAGCAGGATTTTGGGCAGCTGGAGATACTTAACAAAGCACAGCAAGCCATCTAACAAGTTGTAGGCTTGTCCTCCAGCTGGGCAGGGGTACTTTGGACCACAGTTTCAGACTGCCATACATCAGTTCTTTTAAAGTCTTCATGCAAGTAACTTTAATAGCCTGAAGGTGTTTTCTGAGTTCTTTAGGGTCTATGATCACCAGCTGAAAGTATCTGAAAATGACTGCCCTGGAGTCATACAGAGAGTATGTTGTAAAGATCAATGCATGTGTTAAAAACAACACTGAATTACCCAAAATAGTGACAGATCTGCTCGTGGAACAAATAAAAATTCACACAAGAAATATACTTATGTCTGTTCCCCCAAAATACAAAAACCTTCGACAAAGCTGTGGTGAAAATTGAGAAAAAGCAGCTAAATTCAATGCATATCCTTGCTTATAAAGCAAAGGCAAGCCCATCTTATGCGTTGATAGGATATAGTACTTGGAGTGTTACACTGGTTATGTACAACGGCAAGCCTGAAGATCCCTTGAGACTCCAAGGAGTTCACTTCTAGGCAGTAAGTGTGAAGTCTAAATCCTGTGGCAACTCATATAAAGGAGACAGAAAGTTAGAAAACACAAATAAATACGACGGACATGAAACAGGTAACTGTTCTATTGATAAAAGCAAGAAAACACCAGTTAGTCCCAACTTGTTACTATGCAGTCAAACATCACATTTTTCAATACCCCAACTGTGATCTGGCTTGGTGCCATCTCCTGGCGTAGTGTGGAAAAATCATCCCTTCTACAATTATACCAGGCAGATTATTTTGAACTTCACCTTCTCCCACAGATGCTTCCTTCAAAAAAGAAAGTGACAATCACTTACCAAATGGTGACCATGCATCCCACCTGCAGTCAGCACTGTCATGATCACTTTGCACCAGTGAGTTGACTCCTATTTCACCAAGACCTAGTTCAGATCTGAGCTTGCCCAGCCTCATCTTCACTTTTTCTCTAAATGTCAATTAATGCCATTCAAGATGACTGGTCTTTGTTCCAGGACAGTAAGCGTCTTTCTTGCATGTTAGTTGTTAATTCTGCCTGCATGTGTCAAGCTCAGCATGACCCTACCAGCTGTCCAGCAAGACAGAGCCCAGGTATTTCTATGACAGTCTTGTGACTCCGTCTCAGACATGACTCATCAACAGGCTAACGGTGCATGGACATAGCGAGGAGAGCAAGTTGAGAGAAAGAGCTTGAATGAGAAACTGAGGAGAACAGCAACAGAAAAGAGAGATTTCCTAGTGGAAATCACCAGATTGACCCCATGGAGAGCCACTGCGGCTCTGAAGCCATTTGCCATGAGGCCACCGGACTCATGAGTTGCAAGGCCTGGCAAGCGGAGGCAAGGTGCTTTGGCGGCACCAGCTTCCCCCGTAGAACAAGTAGGTAGCAGGCAAATCCAGATGAAGTGGTTAGTTCTTGTTTAAGTATTGCAGCCCCAGCACAGTTTGATTTAAGTGCGGCTGTTGACTTGGGCTCAATTAAGTATGTTATGGAGAGTGCTACAGAAAAAAGAAGTCAGAAGAGCAGAATTCGAGAGTGAGGGGGAGGAAAATGAACTGAATAGGAGGAAGATCTGAAGACAGAGGTAGTGAGTTCCTTAAAATAGTAATGCTTGCCTTTGATGTAAAACACAAAATCTTGGGAACAAAATGAGACAGAGACTAAACAGATGGTGTGAGGAGGGATTCAAAAGTGAGATGACACACCAGAGCTAGATATGAAGAAACAAGTGATGCAGAAGTGGACTTAGCATAAGAGACAGCTGATAATCATGTTTTTTTTCAGAAAAGCCCTTCGCAGTATTTGTAAACTATAGCATCAGCAAAAAACAATATGAGAGCATTTGACTTCCTTTCCTCTCTACAAGAAGAGACTTGTTTTGAAGTCAAAGCAGACAAAACATGTTTCTGCATGAAGAATTTGTAGATCTTGGTATGTTAAAACATTACTTTAAAAATATTTCATGCCCAACAGTTACATCCATTTGCTTATCACTGTAGCACTTCAAAAAAAATGCCATACCACAGGTCAGTTTGATCAAAATGGGAATGTTTCTAAACCTTCATCCTTATCCTTTCATTGATCGTTATGAGACTGTGGTTTCATTTTTCAGCTGGGAACTTGGCTTTTTTTTCCCTCTAGGTGAAAGCTCTAAATCCAAACAGCTCCAGGTCCTATTGACTACGTGCTTTGGGGGGTTATAAATTTTTTAGATTGTCCCGTTCTTGTGAGCCAGTTCCCACAGAGGTCGTGAGTCACAGGCCCAGCGTTTGGAGTCTGCAGTTGGAGATGAACTTCCCAGATTGGATCCATCTCAAATTGTCTTTTTCTCCAGGAATATTTACTGCTTAGCAGAAAAGTGTCACCTTGTCATGTACGTTGTTTTTCTATTTTGCCAGATTTACATTACCTGTGTTCTACCAGTTTCTTCCAGCTATCACAAAGTCAGTCAATATTTTTTTTACAAAATTCAACCAGTAATTATTTACTCCTTGAAAAAGAGAAGTGCAGAACTCTGAGCAAGGATAAGCAAAATACTCAGAGCGATACTGCAGGCTGTATGTAAGAGAAGCAGTCTCCCCTGGTGTGTGCAGTAGCAGGAGGCAATGCTACTGTGCCAGCCTCCCACCCAGATTGCCTCCCACCTGTGCCACAATCACAGGGTCTGAAATTTAATTCTTTGTTTACTTCTACCCCCTGAGGGATGAAACCCTGAGATAAGGCTGCTTCGAATAAATAAGCTCAGAATTTCTCTCCGGTCTCTAGTTTCCACCCAGGTGATGTATATTATAATTTGTAAGTGATGTCCACTGCCTGACCTGCAATTAAACAATTGCTTGGTCCTCTTAAGCACCCCTCAGCTCCCTAAGTCTCACCAGCTGTCCCACCAGGTGCTAAGGAGGTATCACTGCTGTGAGTGCTGCTCCCTGCAAAAGTAGAGGGAAATGCAAAAAAACTCCATTACGATCCCTCAGGGACAGACCCGACCCTCAGGTGCTCACTCAGCCGAACAGCCCAGTGTTACGGGTGGATCCAGCCCTCACGTGGAGTCGGAGGGTTTGACTCGCTGTGATCATGTCGCTGCTTGCTCCTCCACCCACACAAACCAACTGTTTTCAGTCCCAGCATTTCATCCTGATTTGTAAATAATAGTTGCTCAGGAAGAAGTGTGTTTGCCTCCTACCTGATGGAGGCCCTGGGAGTCCTTCATGTCTGCAACAGCTCATCTGTTCCTAAGTGCAAAGTGGGGCCAGGGAATGAAAAGGAAAGGAGGCATTAGTAACAATTCCTCTCTCTACACGGAGCGCCAAAGGCTAAGTCTGTGGGCTGTTTTTCTTCCAACAGTTTGGAAATATTTCCTATAAGCTGTAAATCAGGCTTAATTAAAACTCTTCCTGTGACTCTTTTTCCTTTTTGTTTTTTTATTCCCCCTGCAAGGAACAAACACAGATACAAAATGACATGGCTAGAGTCCTTGAAACGTCGCCAGCCCTCCCAGAGCCCTTCCCGTGGGCTAGGCTTTCCAGGCTGGCTGTGGGGTGGGTAACCAGCAAGGAGTAATTGCCTTTGGATGAAAATCGCAGTAATTGCTGCTGTTAAAAGGCACTGCTCTTTCCTTCTGTAGTCCTTCTGGGAGGACACGAAAAACTGAAGGGGGGAGGCTTATTAATGAGGCAAAGCAATCAGTATTTTTGTGGGCTTGTTTTTTATACTGCCTGTGTCTGCATAATGTAAATGCAAATAAACCCATCTTTATTTTATTCATAGTTCTAATGGAAAGTCTGTGTCATGGTCTGAACCAGGTGGAAGACAAGCTCCCAAGGGGGAACATATGTGGCACAGACTCTCAGTGCATGTGAAGAGCCAGGAGACAGGGTGCAATCAGACAGCGGTCATCAAACCCCTCACTAAAAGCTACCATGGCCAAAGCAAGACCCTGACTTTTACCGACATCAGCAGTAAGACTCTGTACAATGTGGTGGAAGAAGAAGATAGAGAGCCCGTTCGCCTCAACCAGCCCAGCAGCCCCTCCATGGTGGTGCACAGGCGGGTGGCGACGACCCCCCCACTGCAGGCCACGGCGGAGGAGACCCACCTCTTCTTGCCCGAGCAGCCCCCCAAGACCCTGCCCCTGCAGCCGCGGTCTGTCATGGACCAGCTGCAAGGAGTGGTCAACAAGTTTTCCACCGGCATCCCCGACTTCAATGCTGTCCTCCCCACAGTGGGCTCGGGGAACGGTGTGCGGCCCCCTTACCAGCCCGCCGTGCTGCAGCAGCCACCCCTGCCGCCTCTCCAGGTGGCCGCCTTCAGCGAGGAGCCCCTGTCTCCCCCGGCCGAGGAAGCTGAGAGCGAGAAGCTGAAGCTCATTCAGGGATACGTCTATGAGAAGAACCCAGAGGAGGAGGAGGAGGAGGAGCCGGCAACCAGCAAACTGACTCTGGAAGACTCTCCGGCGCTGACGCCCCCATCCCCTTTCCGGGATTCGGTGGCTTCGGGCAGCTCCGTGCCCAGCTCCCCCGTCTCGGAGTCGGTGCTCTGCACCCCGCCAGATGTGACCTATGCCCCTGTCATCCTGAGGGATTATAAGCAAAGCTCGTCCACCCTGTAGATGCTGCAAGATACAAGTCGAGAAGGACTTTGGCAGCTGCCCACTGGGATGTCCTGTGGAGACAAGTCTCCCAGGGCTGGGGGGAGAGAGAGCAGAGAGCAGTCGCATACAACAGGGCACAAACTTCATCCTGCACTTCAATAAATAAAAGGAAAGAAAAAGAAAAAAAGATCCATTCTGAGGGCTCAAAATTCTCTAGCTGTTAAAAATAAAAATACTGTACTTTGAGAAAATGATAGGAAACCATAATAAAGCACAAACCCAAGAGACAACTTCTATAGCAAAAAAATGAATAACCACACAGGAAAAAAAAAAATCACATTTAGTCACACTCTCTCTTGGCAGTGCTTGAAAAGGACTCTGAGAAGTGTGACCCGGAGAAGTCATTAGCGCATCTCATGACTGCTGTCTGGCTGCTGTGGAAGCAACACACCCAGGAGCTGGAAGGACAGAGTGTGGTGAGGGGGAGTGAAGCTACTTGTATATGAGACAAATATGCATAAATATTCTTTTCCTGGTTTCTATAGGTGGTATAACTGTGTAACGTGTTTGGGGGAGAGGAGCTGAGATAATGTGAAAGCATATGGCTCCTACTGACTTTTGTCTGAACAATTTGTTCTTCATACTAGGCTGCTTTTTGGGGGATTTGGGCTTTTTTAACACTGATTGTGAACAGAGCAAGAAATATGATCAATTTAAGACTCAAGAGGTTTCTGAAGAAAACCCTTGCTGTGGTACTTGTAATACGACAAGGACTTAGAAAAACTGCCCTTTTGTATAAGAGTGCAAACCATGCGGCTAAACTGTTACACAACGTTTCTTGTAGCAGAACAATATTTACTGACGAACATTTCATACTACAACATATTTGCCATGTGATTACATCATTCCTTTGTGTTACTTTCGAATCAAATACATCAGAAAATAGCTGTACACTTAGAGCAACAACTACTACTCTGAAAGAAAGGCAGTTCCATACTTGGGGTTACAGAGTCAGTCTCGAAGCAAGAGAACGAGCGTACGTTTGTGTTTCCGTATGTGTGTGTATGGTATGTGTGAAGCGTAATGTCCAATGACTACACTGGAAGATTGTCGTATATACTATGAATATTTTTATGTTTGAATCATGTTTTGTATCACATTGCTACAAATATTCAATAGATCTTTGGAGGTTTATATGCTGTGCTTGCACTTTTTTTTTGTATACAAGCTGAGACAGTTGTTAACCTTATAATAGGGTGCTTTATTTTGCAGATATTTTATGAAGTAGACATATGGTGTTAATAACCAGTGCATTGAAAACTTGTTCTTTTACATTTGCAGCAAGTGTTGTTAACAAAAAAAAAACGCAAAAAGAAAAAAGTCATTTTAGAAATCTTGCACATGCCAGTATGAAGGTGAGACAGGAAAAGTAATTGAACTGTTTTGTTGCTTCCGATAATTTAAAATAAAATCATGTCCAGACAGGAAATTTCATCAGTGCTTAATGTGTGCATAAATTCCCAGGGTTTGTTATAAATG
>Ga0181612_124656_pt1 | contig 14017 bp, 10 predicted proteins | sample HoacroProtozoa21_FD_119630 | JGI IMG/M metagenome (GOLD analysis project Ga0181612, IMG submission 119630) | Hoatzin crop microbial communities from Cojedes, Venezuel. Combined Assembly of Gp0051906, Gp0051904, Gp0051908
CTGCCGGTGTGGCAAGTCTTGCCTCTTTTTGTTTAGATGCTTCAAAGCCTTCTGTAGTGTTTGGTCTTATATTATGCGGGGTCCAAGGGAAGAAAGGGTCAAGTCACTTAGTTACTTAGGTCTTGATCAATTTATAAGCAGCATTGTGGGACAGTAGCTTTTGTTAGCAACGGCTGGATTCAGTCACCATAGATAACTCTTGCATTCATATGTTCTGAAATAATTGCACATCTAGCTGCATAATTTTCCAGCTGCCTAATTAGTAAAGTGTGTCCAATATGAAATCCTGCAGCATTTTGCCCCATTGCAAGCTAATCTTCTGGTCATACTCCTTGTTCTCGCTGCTGCAGGCTGAACGTCTGACCCATAGGACAGTTTACTCAGTTTCCTTAAGTGTTAGCTGCGATTTCTTTTATTCATGATGAATTACATCTTATTCTCTCAGCTGTCCTGCTGAAATAAAGCAAGCCACTAGTGATGGAGCAAAGTACAGCTACATGCTGGGGGAAGTGGTGGAATTTGTAAGACCTAGTTGAAAATACAAATTTGTCATATAACCTCAGAGTATGGTAGAATATATCTTGACTCTTCGGTCCTGAAGGCATAGAGCACACTTGCACAGGGAGGCCTGGTTTGTAAATCATGCTTTGCTCTGAGCTTAGGCAGTATGAACTGTGATGCCCATGTCCTGAGGTGGCTGCCTGCAAGATTTCTCTTGAAGCACCACTGAGACACGTTGCAACACAATGCCGTGATTTATTTGTCTGTAGTCTGCACTAGGACATCAGGACCCCATGACTCTGAGGACCAGGAGACGTAACAGCCACCTGACCGTATCCCCATCACTCCGGGATTTCGCTCCAGAACCCCCTGCCACCATTAGGGAGCCCCAAGCCTTTGTGACAAATATGTTTCTCTTCAGCCACACTACTGCTAAAACTTTTTGCCTGCAGCACTGCTGACAATCCAGCCATGATTAATACTGTTCAGATGGAGCTGAGCTCCTCTTCAATTTTATCATTCAGGCAGTAGTATGAAAGGCTGAGGAAACAGCTGATGCACCCCTTCCTCTAATGTATTCTCTTTTAAATGCTTGACTCAGCTGAGAGGTGACCAAGCACCTCCTGAATGATTAGCATTGGAGCAGGCACCTGAGCTTTTCCTCAGCCCAGAGTGACACAAGTGCTGGTACTTGGTGACTTCATGCTCACCATGCGTTGGACACAACAGAGGAAGTGATGAATCATAGGCAGGCAGAGAAGGTGGTACCTATCCTGACCCAGTGAACACTGAACACACACGTTCAATAGCAAAGGAAACTATGGCTTGCAGCAAGCTGGACAACAGTATCTCACATGTTTTTGCACAGAGCCTGTGTTGTAAACATACACTGGAGTCAGATTTTAGACTAATTGCCATTTTACACACTGCATTTCCCAGATAAACTGCTCATTGCCCTCTTGGGTGTTTCCTGTTTGTTTTTGCTGTAAAAGCACAAGCTGAGGCATATGAGCAAAGAAGATCTCCATCTGGTGTTGCACTTAGTGTCAGAGATTGTGGCTGACAGTCTAAACTAATGATAAGCATGGACGAAGAGCAAGTTTCTGATAAAGGTATGTGTTGTGCTAGGGAGATTTGTTTTTTCTTGCTTTGGTTTGTTCCCTATTAGTCACTGCTGGAGGAACACCAAGCAGTGCAACCAATGAGTTCTTCCATTACAGAGGAGGTGAGGACATTGGCTGGGTAGAAGCCTGCCTTGCTCCAGGAAGAACCAACGTCGGCTGTCTCTCTGCAGCCTTCTCCAGGAGAACCCAGCAAGCCTGCTAAGGGTTGGGAAACCACTTGTTGACTGAATCAACTTCTCTTTCCTGGTGATCCAAAGGATTTGAAACTGATGTATGAGACCTCAACATCTGTGGGATTGGCTCTTTATAAAAGCAAGAAATTTTTCAAGGGATTATACTGAAAGTTTAATTTGTATTATCACTCTATCTATATATGTATGACTACCAGCATTGCAAGATCTCCTGTCTCAGATTTATTATTTGATATTTGACGTCCTCTGCTGCAAAGATATTTCCTCCTGTCTAACTGTTTGTCACCTGCTCAGCAAAGAGTCCTTGTAACCCATGCCCCAGGGAGGCTGCAGAGGAGACATCCTATTATGATGGGCAGTTGCTCATCTGCCTCAGAAGCTCCTGCCTGCATGACTTCATACACCACCCTCTGAAAACCTTTGGGAAGATGGAGAGATGTCACTGATTCCCGGTCTGTTGCTAAACAACTATGCAAGTGACATGGCCAGCACCACTGGCCCATTTTCGATGAACCCTGCAATATCTAACTAGAGGGACAGCAACTCAGGCAAGCAAGACATTTAGCTGGAGCATAGAGGGAAATAGTCTGACTTGCCTTATGGCTACCAGCTAAGGGACTCCATGCCCTTCAGAGCAGTTACACAGATTCGGCTGCATACTGGTCTCTAAATCTCATCATCTTTGGACCAAAGTATAAGAGGTATCTTTTCCACTAATTCCCCACAGAATTCCCTGCAGCTGTAAATGTGAGAAGCAAAGACATTTTTGCCTTCCTTTATTTAGTATGTCTCAGCATTGAATATCACATCATGAGCTTACTGAAGACAGACAGACTTGACAGGTGCCAAGTTTCAATGCAGTAGTTTTTACTGTTCTTGTAGGCAAAAGAGCAAGCCATCTCCATAGCTAGCCTCTAGCACTGTTATAAAACAAGGATGCGGATACAATCCCGATACCAGACCCCATGCTCCACACCCTCCCTAAGAGTCTAGCCACAGTGTGCAGGGGTAAAAAACTGACGTTGAACTCGGCTCATCACAGATAAACTGCACTGATTTGGCAGTATAAATGAGAAGAAATGTTTCAGCTGCTCATGTTGCAGTGCAAAGAGGCTCTGTAACAAGCAAAAGAAATTAGATATTCTCATTGATATAATTGGCATTGCTGAAACCTGGTGGGACACCTCGCATGACTAGAATGTTAAAATCTATAGGTTTAATCAGTTTAGGAGTAAGTGAGTAGAGAAAAGAAGTGGCGGTGGCAGTCTGCATTAAAAACATCATTACTTGATTTAGGGTTATTGATAATCCAAACCCAAAGGATGTTAAATGCATATGGATTAATGTGTTACCTAATAAAATCCAGGAGGCATGCTGGTACAGGGATGTTCCAGACTGCTAAATCAAACCAGAAAATAAGGTGAGTTATTCTTTAAGCACCTGTCTCTTCTTCATACCTACTGCAGAAGGAAAAAATGAAAGCACTGTTTTAAGGAGCTTTGATTGTAAGGATATATGCTGGAGTTGATAGAGTTTAAAGGTTTCTAAAATTACAGATGATAATGACTGTGAGATGATTACATTAAATGTGGGCAAACAGAGGGCAGTTGCAAAGAGCTAATTTCTCAACAGTAGAAGAAAAGTACAAGTGAAATTGATGGGGGAAAAATTAGGCATGAAAGATGCACAAAAATTGGCAGGTCTTACAGAAGATTTTGTTAGAAAAAAAGTATGGCTTTGCAATCAACAAAAGACATGCTTTGGCTGAGACCTCATCATCCTTATTCAGCTGCAAAGTCAAAGCAGCAATCAGGAGCTGGAAAGACATGTCTGATAAATGGGTTATACTGTTTCAAAAAATAGAGAGCAGTCAATATAAATTAGAAGTCGTGAATATAGAAAATTGATGAAGGAAGCTGAACAGAAGTTGAAAACAAGTGACTGGTAGAGCTAAAGAAAATAAGGAGAATTTTAAGTGTGTTAGGAACAAAATAAATTCTACCAGTTGCATGGGTTCATGACTAATGGAGATAATATTTTATTATATATTGGGAAAAGGGAGACTGACTTAAGTGCTTCTTCTGTTCTGTATTAAAAAAGAAATCATAAGAGGAAGAAGAAGTACTTTCCAGTCCATTACTGTCTGAAGATATTAAACACCACCTGCTAAGGTTAGATATTTTAATCTTTCCAGATCTGAATGACTTGTACCCAAGAGTCCTAAAGATTTCGCTGTGTTACCTATTGATTAGAGACAGTAACCTACAGTAAACAAATCTCGGCATGGAGGGAAAATCTCAGAGGACTGGAAGAACGCTAATGCTGTGTTAATGTAGCAAAAGATGCAAGCAGCTTGTTCCAAGTAATGGTAGGTCAGATAGGCAGGCATCAGCTGCTGACAAAGTAATGAGCAGAAATATAATTAATGCCAATCAACATGTTCTTACTGAAAGAGAACATGCCAAACCTGTTGTGATTTTCTTAGATTCGCAAGTTTAGCTGATGAAGATAACCACACAGATTTCACTTAGTAGCTCATGATATTCTGATTAAAAAATAGACCTGTGATGATTTTACAGCATCCATAAAGCACATCATAAATGGATTATGAACAAACAGCTGTAAGACCTCTAAAAAGAGTTGTCAGGAAGAAGAACTCTTCAAATGGGGACGGTGTCTCACACAGCTCCACAACCAAAACTGGCCCTGATGGCTAATGATCTGGAAGTAAATAAAAAATCACAGCCGGTAGAGTTTATAGAGACATAAAGTTTGGCAGAGTAGTAAATACAAGAAAAAAGACAGTCACGGACCCTGAATTGCTTTGAATAACAAGTGGGTGCTCACAGACAAAATGCATTTTGACGTGGTTCAACGCAAAGGTAGGAAGAAAGCGCAAGCCATTCCTACTGAAAATGCCTCTGCACACATAGGCTCTGCATAGGATGTAGTGGCTATGCCAGACAAGAGGTGATGATCGTGCACCATTGTGTGATAAACAGGGCTAGTAAGAGCCTTGAACGCAGAAGAAAAAAATGTTTCTTACTTCTCTGGTGTAGAGAGGTTATTTTATGTCTGTGTAACAGTATTAGTGGGTCTAAGTCTAGAATATGCTCAGTTCTGGTGTCCATCCCTTCAAGGATGCCGAAAAATCAAAGATGAAAGCAAATCGCCACTAAAATGTTTGGAGGGCTGGAGAAAGTGCCTTACAATGGGAATCTCCATGTTTAGTTGTGACTCGAAATGCAACATACAAGTACCTTCATGGGGAGAAAATGTCAGCTACTAAAGAGGTCTCTAATCTAGCAGAAAAAAACAGAGTAGGAGGCACTGACTGGAAGCTGAAGCTGGACAAATTTCTGCTGGAAACGAAGGATGAATTTCAACAGGGAGGGTGGTTAACCAGGGAAAAGCCACTGGCATAAGATACAGACATCCCATTCCCTGCTGTCCTTAAATCAAGACTAAATACTCATCTGAACAAGAGATGTTTTCACCAAACACAAGTTCTTTCTGTTCTTACAGTGGCAACGGAGTAAGCATGCAAAAGACCCGCGGTGCACAAAAGGTCAGACTACTTGATCAAACTGTGATTCCTTTTAGCCTGAAACTCGGCAGACCCAGGAACTGCATTTGCGTTCCCTTGGTCAAATAAGCCATGCTGCAAAAATCTGATCTCCAGGAAATACAGAGCCGGTCTGTTCCTGCCGCCTGCGAAGGTGTTATTCCCCTCTATTGACTGGCCTCTGCGGAAGCAGATGGGGAGCTTGGAGATTCACAGCTAACACCAAGCTGCTCTGTCATCTCTCTTCCTTTTTGTTACCTATAGAGGTTTGGTTAGCAATCCCTAAAAATCAGCAAACGTGAGCGCAAGACCATCTGTGGCATAGCGTTGTGGAGAGTGTTGAATTCATTTCTCTCATCGGGAAGATTATCCTTAACCAAAACCCTTTGGTATTACTTGGCAATATTTTGTTGTGCTGTAGTGTAGCAGGGAAAGAATTTGTATAACGCAGGATGAGCTAAAGGCAGCCGCAGAGCCACAAAAGACCTTTAATTCCCAGGACAAAACAGCACTGCAGTCCAAGATAGCACTTCCAAAACAGTTTGGGGCTGTTTGAGTCATTGAGTCAGACTGCCTCTCCGCATAGAACAGACCACAGGGGGGTAAGAATTGCCTAGATTTATGGGGGATCTCTAGCACTGACAGACCAGGTGCCAGTGTCCACCAGCCGGAGGACACCGCACCTCACCTCCTGTTTGGGGTACAAACGCGTGTGTGCTGTGCCTCTGCCCGCCAGCCCGGGGGCTGGCTCCTGCGGGTCCGACTGGCTAACTTCCCCCTGCAATCCGAGCAAAGGGAAAAGAATGGAAAAAAACAAAAAGGGAAAAAAACTCAACTCCATCTTGCAGCTAATTATTAATCATATGTGGTTTCCCAGCATTTCCAGAGTAGTTCCCTGGTCCCCTCAGGACTATGCCTTAGCATTATGAATCAAAAACAAGCTTCTCTCTCTCTCTCTTTTGACACATCTTTTCCCATTCTTTTGCCTCTTTTCCCCTCTCCATCATCGTACACCTTCATTCCTTTCTCTGATTCTTCTTTCCTCAGCTCTTAATTTCTGTTCCCTGTATCACCTTCTCTTCCATCACCTCTTTTGCTCTGTACTGTTTTCTATCATATTCCCTCTCTCATAGCTCTACAACAGCAGTGCCCTGACACAGAAAAAGTGATCTGTTCCTATAAGAATAATACAGCTGCAGCCTTGGCCTATTTAATGAAAGCCTTGAGTATATGGCAGGAAAGGCTTGTGAGTCCCTGAGGTAGAGGTAATATTTTGTATTAATATTTGATATCTTATTTAGGATGCTAAATCAGATGCATGAAATCTCCCGGGAAGAACTGAAGGCAGAGTTCTGTTTAAATGATATAGTGCTAAGCCAGGCTGCCAGACCACCCCCTCTTGTCTTCCAGCCAGACCTCTCTGAGCTGCCCTGGTTTTAGGTGGAGCACAACCTGCTGTCAATCCGAGAACCAGGGGAATGATATTTATGAAGTTCCTATGTTGCTTAGGTTAAAAATTCCCTGCAACTGTGTTGTCCTCCAACTTTTGTTTTGAGTTCTTTCTTTCTTTCTCTGGTGGAGTGCCTAACTCCAAATGCTGAGTCAGACCCCTTCCCACATACCTTAGATCAAGCAAAGAAGATGACTGTGCATTTTTTGGTCTTTTTCTCTCTCACATACACACACGTATGCAGAGGGACTTCCCGCCCTTTCTGCATCCACATATATGTGGCAGGGGGAATGAAATGTCTCTAAACTCATAAAGCTGAAGCAATCTGGTCCCTGTTGAAGACAAAGCGTTCCTAGCTTTCCCCTCAAATCTTCACCCAATTAAAGTTTGTACCTTCCCTCATGTTACCTCTGAAACATACACCTACACCCTTGCCTTTCCTGCAGATGATTTGGAGACCCTTAGCTCCAGAGCAACCTCATTCTTCCAGATCTGCTCCTGCAGCTTCTAGTTGAGCTCTTCTCTCCCCTTTCTGAAATCTCCAGATGGCACTAGCAATAGCTAGTGGTCAGAGCTGTAAGAAGCTATGATCGTTGCGTACCATTTCGTGAAGCTAATGTTCCCATCTACTCTGCCCCAGAGAAGACCTGGCACAACAGCTCCTCACTGGGTGTCTACTACCCTTCATCTAGGTACTTTCTAAAAATGCCATACCTGAGTGGGTTCCTTCCCTGAGAATGCAGTATCTCAGCATGAGAACCACCTCAGCAAACAGGGCAGTGGGAGAAGGAGGTTACCTGCCCCACAAACACTCAGAAGGGCACTAACAGGTGTAGTGAGAAAAAAAAACATGGTTTTTTTTTTTCCTTTCTAGGCTTGGGCAAACTGACAGGCACAATGAAATGTGTGGGTGTCACTTGGCAGGTGTAAATTGTTCAGGCAAGCTACAGTACACATATTTAGTTGTTTTAAACTGTCTTCATACATCAGACCTCGCCGCCCCTTACGCAGATTTATTGCCGCAGTCTTTCATTGCAAGGATTAATGTCATCCAGACCTGGTTGCTGTGGACATTTGCATCAAGGCTGCCAGCCTCGTAGTCGGCATTTCCTCCATGGCCGTTTCTTTCCTGAGTCATTTGGGAGAAGATCAATGCAGGGAAGGGGAAATTCTGGCATCCTTCAGGTGAAGTAGTGTCCTGTCAGTAAAATGACTTGACTCTCTGTGGCCCCTCTCTGCTAATACACACAACGCATTGCCTCGGCTGAGCAGAGAAATCCCACCCAGGGCCTGGGGTCTGGTTTGCAGAGCAGGCATAGCCAGAGGTCTGGGCACACATCCGGAGAGTCACACGTTCCCTTGTTCAACTCCGAGGCTGACTCACTGCGAGACCCTTGCAGGCAGACACCCTCCCTTTGCTGAGCTTGTTTTCTTGCGTATGAGTTAGGGCTGACGGCAGTGACACAGCTAGGTGCAAGATGGGGGGCCTAAACTTACTACTGTGAGTAAAAAATCATTGTTGATGTTCAGTAATTATGCATGCGTTGCTGTGTAGCGTTTGGCAGAGTCCAGCGTTACATCTGGCTGTATACAATCAGAGGATTTTTTGGTTTTTTGCCTGAGGAATAGTGATCAGATTTATCTCAAGAATAAATTGGAATAACTTTCCAGTTATTCTAATTTCCTGATGGAAGGAACACAAGTATTCTCCCACCCCAGAGCTAGCACTTCCTTTTCTCTCCCATTCACTGCTGGCTGGGCCAGTGGCAATTAGGTTTCTTTCATCAGGCTGCCTGCCGGCACAGCTAACCCACCAGTTCCTCAGCAGAACCGTTACACTTCTGTGGAAGCAAAAACCCACGGCCACCACAGACAGACAGCCCTGCCTCCCTCGCTCTGCGCAGTGCTCAGGCACGGTTGCTCCCCATATGCACCGATTACCCCCTCCCCGTGATTAACCATTTTTTCGATGGCTTCTTAATTGGTTTTTCACCTCAGGATTGTGAAACCAAGTGGCACCTTGTTATATGTGCATCCTTGTTTCTCTGTGTATTTAAGCAAGCCGGAGGATGCTGGCCTCTCACTACGACAAGCACAGACCTGAAGGCTCCGCAGAACAGCGTTACTGCCAGGCAGCCTCCCTACAGTACTGTACCGTGGCTCCCAAGGGCACATTTTCTTCCTGATATCAAATACACTGTTCTTCATGTCCTTCTCTTGGCTACTGCTCCCAGTCCTATTTTGGTCATATACATCTGTGCTATAAATGGTCTCCTAAAATCAGAGCTTATCAACATTGGCTCTGGGCTCAGGGCTTCTTTTATTGCATCAAAGGTGCATTGACGTCCTTCCATCTCATTTACTCCTCTTCTTTTTGGCTTTTTTTCAGCAAATTGGTCAGAAGGACATGGTAATAAGCAAAAATTCAAAAATAGATCTCTAATAATAACCTTCTACCTCTAAAATTTTCTTGCTTTTTGGAGTTAGGAATTCAGCACTTTCCCTACAACTCAAACCTTAGAAACTTCTTGGGTTTAGTACTTAAAGTATTGGCTCTCTGAAACAGCTAGTGTATCTTTAGTGGGGAAGGTAAAGAAGGCGGCGGCTGACAGTCATCCCCACTTTGACCACTCAGTTTTTGAACTACTTCCACTGGGGTTGAACATTGCTTTAGTCAGTGCTGTAAGAGACCATGTTCTCTAACTAGGCTGCCGTATCCTCCACTCAGAGCTGTAGAAATAAATCCATGAGATGCTAGAAGGCCTTCTGTGGCCCCCAGAGTACAGAGAGCAGTGTAGCCTTTGAGCGGTGGCAAAGCAGATTTGCATTCGCATCGCTACCCCAGGGCAATTGGCCGTATGCACAGGCAAGGTCTAGTATGGCAACATATCTGGCTCTGTTTTGCAGATCTAGCAGATCATCTAGGTGAAGCAGAGGGTAACTGGTGCTTCAAAGCAGACGTTAGCTCTTGGGAAGCAGAGTGCTATGAAGAGACAGCACAGGCAGTGATGCTATTAGCTGCGGACACCAACACATGTGCTGCTTCCCTTCTTCATCCAAGGTTTGGTGGACTGTTTGTGGGGAGAAGCACATCTCTTTGATATCATGCATATCTGCCTTTGCCTACGTATGAACACTTCTCCAAAATTAAGGCTGTGAGCTCTTCCTGCTAGTCATCCCTTTGGCTGCATACCTACCCCTTTCCCCCCATGCCTGTGTGCTTCCACCTACGAAAATTAAAAAAGGGAGGCTCTTTTTCCACCTCTGAAGTACAGTTCAGAGCTTCCTGGGATTTCACTCAGACCGGAGTCATAGTAAAACAACTTCAAAGATTCTCCTCAGACTGCTCCATTCCATAATCATCACATTCCCCTTCCCTGCTCAGCCCAAACCTTTCTTGCCGTTTTGCCAGTAGTTTATCTTCAGTTGCAGGTAGTAACAACAAAGCTCTTCCTCATTGCCAGCCTGATTAGTTATATCAGCCAACCTCCCTTGCTGCTTTTGTCTGAGATTTTCCCCTGCAATCTTCTCTCTCTTATCTCTAAACTGCGGTGGAAGTGTTTGGAGTCTAGCTTTGGACTGAGGGCCAGGAGGCTTTAGGCTGTCAGCCATTCATCATCAGATGGGGCAGGCCCTGCTCAATCCTGTGCAGCCTCCCACTGGACAAACAAAATGTAGGACAAAAATCACCTGAACTCCATTCACCTGCTTACGTTTCTTGTTATGGCCTGATTCATCCTCTCTACTAATTTGCCCATGCAGTGATGATCAAAAGACATTCACACGGCTTTTCCTGGGGGAGTAAAGCCTGGAAGCAGTCCTCTACTCCATCTGAGTTTCTCAGGCTACTCAGGAATGTTTAACCAAGTTTGCCTAGCTCTTTCTGCTGTAGTGCTGTGTAATGGAGCTCCCTGTGGCCATCAGGTCATATTATCACAGATAATCAGAGCGTATCAGTTTCACACAAAGCTCAGCCAGACAAGCAAGACGAGACAGTCTCCAATGCACCATGAATCTCTCACTCTCACTCACATCACACACCATTTTGCTTTTAGCAAGACCACCCTGTCACAGCATATAATGTATAGTACCCATCTTACAGCGCAGCAGTGAAAATTGGGTTATAGCTGTAAAATGTTTTATTGCAAAGGCCTGTTTATTCTTTTTATCCTTATTCTGAATCTGAACATCTCAATATCTATGTTTCCGTGTTTGGTTTAGGGTTTTTTCACCATCATGCCTCAGAAAACTCTTCCTTCTGCTCAGTAACACCAGACAATTGAGTTTTTCAGACTGCAGCAGGGGAGGAACCAGTGTGCCACAGCGCAGATGATCACAAGGTAAGGAAACATGGCCAGGAGCCAACGCAGAGTGCAAGAGGTCTCTTGCTCAAAGGAAAGTCACATCGAGGAACAGGCTGAACCCGCATCCAGCTTCCTCTCTGCCTTTCAGACTGCAGTGAGCAAGGAAAAATCACGTGGGATCACAGAGACGTGGTGGGATGTTACAGCTGGAGTCATGGTCATGGATGAGTTGTAGGTTGTTTAGGAAGGACAGACAGGGGAGAAGAGGATAGGGAGTTCAGTCCTATGTAAAGGAGGTCCTTGACTGCACAGAACTGCAATGAAACGGTCAGTCTCTGAATCAAGATCAGCAAGAGAAGAAACATGGGGATGTCGTATTGGGGTTCCATCACAAACCACCCAGCCAAGAGTAGGAAGTGAATGAGGCTTTCCAAAAGCAGCTACCATAAGTCTCTTTCTTGCAGGTCCTGATCCTCACAGGGGATATCAACCATTCAGACAGCTGCTCGGAGGGCCACAGGAAACCCAGGAATTTCCTAGGAAGCTCAAAATGCTACAGGGACAAAGCAATGCTCTTCTTCCTGCTCACAAACAAGGAAAAACGGTGGTGAATATGGCCACAGAGATTAGTTTGGACCACAGTAATCATACAATACTTGAATTTAAGATCTAGAGGATGCCTGGGAAGGTAAACAGCAATTAACACTCTGGGCTTTCACAGAGCAAACTTTGCCTTTTTTTAGAGACCTTCTCGGCAGAATCACCTGAGAAGCTGCCCTGAGGGGTTAAGATACCCAGGAGAGCTGACTGATTCTTAAAGCAAAATTATTGAGAGCTTAGGAACAAACAATCTTATTGGCCAAGAAGACTGGGCATTTCAGCATAAAACCCACTTGGATAAGCCAGGAGCTTCTCAATGAATTAAAATGCAAAAGGAGAGCATAGAAGCAGTGGAGACAAGGATAGACATCAAAGGAGGAGTACAGAATCATTTCTTGAGTCCTTGGGGACAAAATAATGAAGACCAAAGCAAACAAGGAACAGAGCGAGAGAGATTGGAAACCTCAGCAAGAAATGTCCAGATGGGATTCATTTTAAAAAGTCAAGGCTAAAATATTGCTAGCACATACTCAGCAAACAGAAGAGATGTGAAATGTTCCTGGTAACAGCATAGGTCCTAGGGAGATGAAGCACCAACTAAACAAAAGGTTTTAATATAAAAATGTGCTTAAAATGATCCTTGTTGCTTTGGGCACCTAACAAAGATGGGGAAAAATCTGACTCTGGCAAGAGTTTACATCAGCTGTTTACTGGTAGCACTTCTGGCCGTTTCTGGAACTGGAGATCAGAGAAAAAATGATGAGACCAGTCAGAGGGCTAGAAGGTCAAATTTACAGCAAGTATTACAGAAGTTAAATCTATATCTGTGGGATTATAGATGACCAAAAGCAAACACAGCTATTCATCAATAGCCAAAGGACAAGGCCGCTAAGGAGGCAGGGAGACAAGCTGGCATAAGCAAAAGCAAAAGAAGATATTTCCCACTTGGTGTCAGGAAAGTCACGTGTCCAATGTTGCACTGGGTCATGGAAAATTTTCTTGTGGGCAGAGATGGGAGCTCTCTCTGCTTCGTTTCACTTGTATGGTGGCCTCTGTGCTGGGTAACAGAGAGTGATCTGTGCCAGTAATAGATGGGAGTTTTCAGAGTCAGGACATGAGAGGGGCAGGGAGAAAACGGTGTCAGATCCTAGGAAGGGAACAGTGCCACTAGGTTCGATTGCCCTGGGTTTCTGCCCGCCATGTGCTCTTCCACCTTCACCCGCACCAAAACATCCACCAGGGACTGCTGCAAGAGATCAGGGTTTGGCTCAGAACATAAACCTGACTTCTTGTAACCCTTATTTTTTGGTCTCATTGGAACGGAACTGACCTATCTCTGCCTAGAACAACACAGTACAGGAGGAGCTGCAAGCATCTCCCTTGGATCCAAGTTGCTCAGTTCCCTTGCACTAAAGTCCCATTCAGTCAGGTGAAAGGGACACAAACAGGATTCGGATTAAGAAGGTGTTGGAAAGGAGTGGAGGAAGGATGCTGTGTGTCTGGCAGAAGTGAATCCTTCCTCACTGGGGGGCATTTGTGGAGGAAAAATCAAAGTAGGACCGTATAGACGTAGACCCCAGAAGCAGACACCTGCACATCTGGGGTGAACTGAGTGCTATGCAGGGTAAGGAGAGGCTGCATCATGGTTCCCCAGTCCTGCCCTCTTCCCCCAACACATACACCCACTTCCCGAGGGGCTGCCTACTAACTTTTTGCATCCTATCTCCTGGCTCTTCCACACCGGGCTTGCGACTGCAGATTTAACTCTTCACAAACGCTCCAGAGAGAAGCGGCAGCTCTGGGTCATTGCAGTGCGGTCAGCTGGAAAGCTGCCCTGTCCAAGCAGACAGCAAAAGGCAGGTGATTCCCCCATCTCCCCCGGCCGGCTCACACCTTGCAGTGCCCTGACTGAGCACCGAGCTGCCAAGAGAGGAATCCCTCACTCGCCCCTGACAGCTGCTGAGCCGTTAGAGAGAAGAGCACTTGGTAATGATGTGTATGCTTTGCTCTGTCAACACCAAGATTCGTCCCCCTGCTACCCTCCCCAAGCTCACCCTGCGGCTGGATTTCAGCCAACGGAAGCCCTTTAGAAAATGGAAATGGATGCATCATTCACAGTCATTAGTGTGGATCGTGCTAATGGGATGTCATGATAAATACTGACAGTTAGCTGAGGGCAGCAGCGTTCACTGTGAGACTCCGAATGCGAGGGCAGCAGATGCTACCACAAGCTCAGCGTGTGCCTGCGGAGGGGGAGGACGCAGTGGGAAGGCGGAGGCAAG
>Ga0181612_151497_pt1 | contig 14017 bp, 10 predicted proteins | sample HoacroProtozoa21_FD_119630 | JGI IMG/M metagenome (GOLD analysis project Ga0181612, IMG submission 119630) | Hoatzin crop microbial communities from Cojedes, Venezuel. Combined Assembly of Gp0051906, Gp0051904, Gp0051908
TCCATAAAGGTTAGATGCGTGTGACAACACAGAAAGAAGACATGATTTGAATTTCACATGACGACGAGCACTTGCGTCCCAGGACAAATGTTCCCTTCCAAGAAGGAGGATGAGATCCTGCCGGCACAGAGGAGCATGTCCTGACCCAGGTGTGTTTAAAGACTTATCACCTTCCTGGCCTTGCCCATGTGCCTTTAATGCATCCTTCTTTTTGGAAAGTAGTTGAAATGTCTAAACATTAAACAAGTAAAAATACCTGGGCTGTTTTCAGCTCATCCCGTGAATTATTCCAGAGAAAGTTTGGCTCTTTTTCTGCAGATGAAGAGTTACTCGACATTTTTGGCATGACTTTTTCTTCTTAGTGAAAATATTTCCTGTCTTGGACTCCTGTCATCCCTGTTCTGGACGCAGGCAATATGCTGGGACCCTGTGCTGGGGTCCCACGGGGGTCCCTGCTGTTGCCCCTTGCTTCTGCAGCCAAAATGCCCCGCAGACAGCAGTGTTTGTGCTGCTGAACAGCCTTCTCCTCCACGTTGAGAACAGGGCAAAATCCCGTTGTTAAATGGCTGTATTTTGTCTTGTATGCTGTAAAAATATATAAAAATCCCACATTTTGCAGTCAGCTCTTTGTTCTGCTGGTATCAAATGGCAAACCCCTAGAGTTGTGCCATTTTTGGAGAGTGACCGGAGCTCGCTGAGGCACTTCAGCTCCCACTAATTACCTGTCATTACAACCCAGTCACTCGCTGATTTTGAAAAGCTGTGGGTGGCTGTGCTGGGCAATGAGGCCGTCCCCTGCGTCAGAAGGGCTGGGGACCAGCGATCAAGGGCGATCTGCCACAGTGCTCCTGTCCCCAAGATCTGGTCCCCTGGGTGGTTGCAAGGGATTGCTTAAAGGAAATAAATTTATTTCAAAGTCATCAGGAACTGGGATGGGTGTAAGTTGCTGTGTCCGGGAGCTCTGAGCTAGCTCTGCTTGAACTAAAGCATGTCATGCAAAGAAGCTCTGCTCAGATGTTAGTTCAGATCTGAAGTGCTGTAACTGGGCTCATCTCCTTGCCATGGATCTGAGTTTGGGCACAGCATCCCGTGGACACACTGCCTTGGGTTTTGGCTCCTGCACCAAGCTTGGAGCTGTGGTGCCGCAGGGGCCTCCTTAAGGAGCTACATCTCTGCCTGGGCAAACAATTCATGATGGAAAAACTATTGTGGATCTGGTCTGTTTCTATACATTCACAAATTACTTGCATGCCAACCGGTTTCTACTTTGCTGCCCAAAAGTAATATTCCTTGGGAGAAACACATGTTGTCCTGGGAGCAGTCCCAGAGCAACTGCCGGGGTTCCAGGCAGGAGCAGAGGTGGTAGCAGAGCAACGACAGCCACTGCTGCTGAGCAGGGACCCATGTCAGGGCTGAGCTCCTGAAGGAGGAGCGATGGGTTGTAGTGAACTGTTAGGTAGAAGTGCCCTTGGAGAGTAATTCAGTGTAAAGCAGTAGTCCAACCCTGATGTTCATTCTAGCTGATCTGTCACATCTGTCTCTGTGAGATTTGGGGCTCATAATTGCACTATTTGTTGAGTTGAGTTGAGTTGAGTTGGTTCCTCGGGTCTTGGCAGAGTCCTCTGGATCGTAAACCAAGAAAAGACAGTTGGGTCAGCTGGTGATGTAAAACATTTTTTTAAATGTACACCTTCATCTCTCTAAAACGTAATTATTATTCACTTATTTTCGAATAAGGTGTTTGTTTGCTAGTTTAATGGTTTGCTGAAAAGTTGTTAGAACCATATAAAAGCATGCAAGGTGCAGGTCCTGCACCTCATTGCTGCTGTTTCCCCCAGGAGACCCCCAGTTCCTCCAGCTCCGTGCTGCAGCGTGGCTGCATTCCCTGCGGAAACCTCATCCCAGCAGCATCGTGCTCGGGCCAGGTTCCATCTTGTCCCTTGGGTGCTCCTGGCTGTGTCTCACCCGTGCACCAGAGCTTTTGCTGGAGCTGCAGCCATGCGAGGTCCCCACGGGGCTGCGTGGGACCCACCGTGAATCGTTTGTTCACTGCTTTTGACAAAAAGTTGTGACATGCACCTTGGTGTCAACAAGGCGACACTTTAATGCTGCTGCTGTCGGCTTGTCAGGCAGTGCCCACACACCGTGTCTGAAGACGACTCCGGAGGAGAAGGGGAAGGAAAGCCGGGATGGAACGCCACGTGCCGCTTCATGCTGTCAGTAATGCTTGGGAGGGAGAATCCTGAAGGGACTCAGGAGGACTGGGCAGAAGGGACAGCTCTGAGAAGTGCATGGCACATGGGTGACGTGCTAATAATTATCTTTACACAGAGGTGGAAAGGTATCAGTTTGCGTGGCCTAAATGTCTGGATCTGAAAATTCACACCGAGCGTTGCAGGAGCTGTGATGAGCTCATATTGCCCTGAAATATTATCTCTGCATTTTTAACAGGAATAATATTAAAGTCCTGAACCTACTAATAGAAGTCAGTCATAATCCAGAAGCAAACTCTTGCAATTAGCATTTGTGGCAGATGAGACCTAAACCTCTCATTAGGTTTATTGTTGTTCTTAGAGAATGAATTCAGCATTAAACACCTCTCTCCTTGGCATTAAAGTGCTCTCTCCTTGGTTTCAGCTATGACCCAGACTATCATTGCCAAGTAATTCGTTTCTCCGTGTCGTTGCTGGTGGTGTGTTCTCCCCCTGTAGCTGTCTGCAGGTAGGTGCTAATTAAAGATGTGCCTGGGGGTTCATCTGTTTTGGTGCCTGAGCAGGGACCGCAGAACAAGGATTACAAGCACTGACATTTGCTGTGGTATAAAGTCCTAGGAGCAAATTCATCCCAATTAACTTCACACTTCTAGCTTGGAGGATCAAGTCGTGTTATGCTTGTACTGGAGCCTGGTGACAGGGGTGGCCTCTGCGGGGAGACTCGGGCTGTGTCAGACCTGGCAGTGCTTTTTCCTTCCGCTCCGTACCGACAGCGGTGAGTTAGATCAGCGGGAAACGGAGCTGGAGGGTGGCAAATAGTATCAAAAACTAAAAGGACAAGTGGTAGCTTCAGACCCAGGTTTTTCTCTCTGAGCTGAGTAATATTGCCTTATTTTTCTTCTTGCTTTGGTTTGCCATGCTGACCTAGGTTTTGCCTTTGGAAAAGGAGCTCGGTGTAGAGGCTGTTGTCTCCTTCCTTTGTGCAGCTCTGAGCATACAGAGCCTGGGCAGGCTGGTGGGGGAGAGAAAAACCTGCCAGTATGTTGGTGATCCTGAGCCCAGCTATACCTGATGATGCAGCTAAACCCCTTCAAATGTCATTTCCGCTAAGCCAGGCCTGGTTTGCCTTTTCTACAGTTTGGCATTGTAAACCTCACCAGTCATTTCCTTACAAAGAAAAAAAGAAAAAAAAGACGACATTAGGTGCTGGTATTAATTGTGTGGGTATCACAGCCTGCAAATGGCTGCTTCCTGCAGGATCATCTTGAAAAGCCGTACATACCAGCTGCTCAAAAATAGACACGACAGGAGAAATACAAAAAGTGATACATGGCGAGTTTGGGGGTGAGTGGCTCCGCATTAAGGTGAAGGATGGGCTTAGGGTGGGCTGGATCCAGCACTCCTCAGCCCCTAGACTGCTGTTTGCTCCTGATGGAAGACTCTTGCACGACCCCAGGCCCTCTCAGTGCCATATAAATCATTCCCGGAGCTCTCGGTTGAGCTGCTGGTATTTCCAGAGTGGGATTCAGGCACAATCCTGCTGGCTGATGAGCATCCATGGAAGGTCCCGAGCTTCTTCACCTCAGAACCATGAGACAGCTCAGGCTCTCCCTGAATCAGGTCTTCACGAGAGGTTTCTAGTCTGTCTGCAAGGCTTTTTCTTCCTTCAACAAGCATAATTTTATTTATTTACAGTGATGCATTTGGGTTTCTTTCTTTATTCATATGTGCCTGTGAGTAATCAGTCATGCATACGGGTTATCCTCTGCATATTAAAACATATTCCTGGCTTGTTTAAATTCACTGTCACTCAGATTAACATGGTCCTCGTCTAACCGGGCAAGAAATCTGCAGGAATTTTGGCTCAGCGAGGAGCACAGAGCACATTTTCTCAACCAGATGCCCAGCTGCTGTGGTTTCACCAGCAAAACAACGATTCCAATTCATCTTCCTGGGAGGAATGCAAAGACTTGTCCACAGATCACAGATTCAGCTGGCCTCTGATTTCGTGTACCTCATTTCACACATCCAGTTTCAAGGGCCATTAAAACAGGCTCGTGTTTGCTTTGCTACACAGAAGTGCCGTAGTTATGCACAGGAGAGCATAACTCCCATGAGAGCTCTCCTGGTCACGTCCCACGTACAGATACCCTGTGTGGTCACACGGTAGCCGGACCTTTCTGGGGATGAAGAGGACCTCAACTGACTGCGGCTGCAAATCACAGCGGCTGCATCACTGCCACAGAGTGATGGTGGGTTCTGGTAAGTGAGAACCGAGGCTGCTGAAGTCCCGGATTTTATTTCCCTGTTCAGTAAGCATGCAGTCCCCACCTCAACCCAACCCCCAAACTCTGGCTCTTTGGTTTTGGAAAAGCTTATTTCAAAGCAAACTTTTCTTTGTGAGCTTGCTCTTTGGCTGAGTGCATGAGGACAAGGTCAATTGTCATGAATTGTCATAGTCTCTCCTGGTGCTCACCCCTGGTTTTCAGGGACCTCTGCCACCCTGCTGAGATTACATCTCGTCTTCGTGAGGGTAAAGCTCAGGGCAGGCTCTTGGCCGTGCACCCAGACCTGAGGATGACTGCGTTACCTTTCCTGCTTTGGAAAATCTGGTAGAGTGGCCATGACACCTCCACCCCTTCTGCCATCTCGGAGATAAATCCCGGTCCCAAAAGCTGCAAACGTCAGAAGGAATTTATGCACAGCCACGGACGAGGCCGTGTGTTTCCCTTCTGACGTTTCCGAGTGCCCCAGACCACGCAGCATCCAGCCACCGCAAACAGCTACACAGCGACAGCCGGTCACTCGCGGCCTGGCTCTGCGCGCCCCGACACCGCTCCCCATCTGCTCCCATCACTGCTTTCATGGCCCAACATCAATACAGCAAAAGTCCTTTAAAAATAAATTGTCGGGAGCGAAAGGAGTGCTCCGACCTGGATATTGATGGACTGCTGCCAGAAGGTGCTAGGCTTGCCTCCCTGGGCTGCTTCGAAGGCTGCTTCTGGACTGGGGGGCTGTGACTTTGCATCTAGTCAGAGTTAACAGGTTTCTCTTCCATACACTTATCGTGACAAATCCCAGCTCTTTCAGACCAGTAGTTGTTTTCCTCCCACCCTCACTGGTATCCACATGAGGTACAACAAAGATCCTGGTTATTGCATCAAGAGCCCCATTGCGTTTTCTCATTGTCAGCAATGAAACCAGCTATTAAATCATTATTTGCTGCTCATGATTTATTTTCTGCTTTATACCCACCCTGTATCTAGCTTCCAGTTACCTCCTGTCTCTGCAGATACACGAACGGTGTGCCATGGCTAACTAAAGACGAAGGGAGAAACCTGGTATTGCGATGTTCCGTGCAAACAGGAGTGGGGTGGTGATGGAGTGGGAGTCTACGGCGCAGAACAAAAAATACTTCAGCAGAGATTTGCGGATTGGTTTTGACTCCAGGTGTGCCCCTGGGAGATTTTTGGGGTTGAAATCCGAAAGGTGAGGCAATTTTTCCTCTGCCCTCTGCTACACCGTATGGGAGGTGGGAATGCAGTCGCTGCATCCTGGGAAGCAGCAACCTGCCACCAGCTCGGTACCTTTGGGTGAGAACCACAACACGATTATCACGACTCCGTGAGCAAACGCAGCTACTGCGTTTGGGGCTGGGTTGCAGCTGTAACAGCCCAGAAAGTGGCAGAGCACTTTTATATTATTTTTAGAGGTTTGAAAACATTGTTCCAAAAAACAATCTCCCTCTCCTGTCTTCTGTCATAAATTGTGGAACAGAGTAAAGGGAAAATAGCAGCGGTTTGATTAAATTGGCTTTTTTCAGTCTTAAAATAGTGTCAGCTTGATGCCTGGTATTTTAGAAATTGGATTTGTAGCGTCTATTTCATCCCACCAGAGAGGTGGGATTTAAGGCTTCCAACAACAGAAAGACTGGATACGCAAGAGCAGAGTTTTTCATCGCTGCCGCCCTGCTATCTCGTCGTGCTATTTTAAGCAGCCTCAGCCAGATTTATAAATACACGGCTACAAACAACAACAACAGAAGGAAAATGTTCCACCAAATGGGGAAAACATAAGAAAAGGGGGTGGCAGCCCTTTCTGAAGAGCTCGTGTTTATTTTGCAGAGTTGGATACAAACAAAAGAGGGTTTGGTATATCCCTTTCCTTGAAAAATGTAGGTATTTAATGGAAATGTATCTCTGAGGCCGCGGATAAGTTCAATATGGTTTTAGGTCTCGCAGGAACAAGGCAAACATTCTGTTTTTTCTGAGATGTTGCCTTTTCAAGTGGAGATGACAAAGATCCCATGGAGTTTGGCAGTGTAGACCTGAGCAGCACCCTGCCACGCGCTCCCCTGGGTGCCGAGGGACCTCATCACTTGCGTTTTGTGGGGGCTTTTCCCAAGGCAGCGAAGGAACAGCTGCCTGTATGTGACAGGCAAAGAGGGTTGGCGCAGCCGTAGCTGAATTCAGCGGAGCTTTTTCCTTCTGCGATCATTTGTAACGGGTGGCGCTCCGGGGCTCTTGAACTCAGCATCTGGGGAAGTTAATCAGTGTAATTAGTGATAAATGAACCTGTTCCCTTCCCCTCAGCACGGGTGTGATGAGCATTAGGTAACCCTGGGAGCACTTGCCAAGAGGGGGGCTTCTGCTTTGGCAGGGAGGAGGAAGAAAATATTGCTTATAGTAACTAGGGCAACTTGGCTTTCCTGGGAAGAGGAAAAGAAGCAATTAAAGATGTGAGCGCTGCAGGGGATCATTTGCATCATTAGCCTCAGCGCTTGCAAATGAGGCAGCTATCTTGGGCTCCCCAACACACAGCACGTCCCGGACCTGCCATAACACCGGGCAGCAGCTGCCATCCCGGCTCATTGCGAGCTGAGCCGGTGGAGAGCACAGGTCTAAAACTGTCCGTGCAGGAGCGAGGGAGACAGCTCTTGTGTTTTCTGAGATCCTTTTTCTTTCTCTTTGCTTCTTTCTCCATCTCTCTGAGATGTTGCACTACCCAGACATGACCCTGCTCTTCCACGTAGTTGTATCTTGGCTGCTATGGAGCAATATTTGCAACAAGCCATGCTTCTCCTAAGCTTTACTCTCAAATTTATGGATTTCTATTTCATAATACCAGAAACTGTGGGTTAAAAAAACTCTACCAGGCAGGGGATGGATCAGATATTTAGGAAGCAGTGCGGAGGCATTTTTTCCTTTCTTCAGTCTGCCTCTTCCTTTTGTGCCCCTTTCACACGTTCACACAAACTCACTTCACTTCTCCCTTTCTTTGGAGCACATGCTTAGCTCTTCCCTGATCTCCCTGGGCTTGGTTTGGCTCTGGGTGTCATGCTCACTGTTAGTTGATTTTTTTACCCCAGCTACCTATGTGTTTCTTTAAATTTTTTACCTTCATTTTCCTACTTATTGGAGTGATGGATTTTTCTTACCTTTTATTACTTACTGTTTTTTTTTTCTGTATTCCCTTTATTCTCTGAATTTGACTTTTCACTTGCCTTATGGCTATTAGGTGCCAGTTTTGCGAGTATTAATTCTCTTACTACTGCTAGTCTTAACTTTCGCAAGGAGGTGAGTAGCTCTCTTGGGGTAAACTCGTCTCACTTAAATGCCTTCCTTGATGCTGCCTATGTCCTTGTGCAACTTTAGTGAGACAGATCTCCATGCGGAGATTATAGATGTGTGAAGTGATGACTCTTCTAGAGAGGACCAGAATGCTATTATCCAGCTTCTCAGGGAAAAAATCACCACCTCATTTTGGGGAGCAACTGGTTCAGATCAGCACAGAGGTGCCCACTGCAGGTATCCGGGCTTGGACGGGCAGCAGCAGCTCCTTGGGTCTGTGTCTTTGTGGCACCGTAAGCTTCTGTGCTGGGATGCCGGGGCAGTGGGAGCACACACCCTTGTGAGAAGCACATAAGGAAATGGGGTGTGCAAAAGGGTCTGAAAATCTGACCTGCTTTGCTTAGATTGCTAAGGCTTGCATAAGAAAAAATGTTTTCACAGATATTCTGGACAATTTGAGGCTCCTTCTCATATTCTTTGCCTGCCAAATCTTCCCCCTTTGTAAGAAAGCTGGAAATCCAGAGCTCATGTGGTAAAAAAAATCCCTTTTTATTATTTTTTTCTTTCTTTTCCTGATGTTTTCATCACAGCAGAAGTCAGGTTAAGAGGATATGTGTAACCTGCCTGCCTCTGTCTTAATGACAGTAATGGTGACATGGGGAGGCTGGTCAGAGCAGCGTCACTGCTCTGTCCTTAATTTTCCTAGCGCAGATGATGGTGATTTAATAAATGAGGCACAGCCAAGACCTTTCCCTCCTCTTATGCTCATCAAGCAATCACTGCCCGGTCATGCTTCGGCTTCAAATACCTCATTTGCATCTGGCTGACCTTGGCTCTCCTGCTCGGAGGGGAAGGTGAAGAGGTGGGAGCGTAAAGGCTGGGGGCTGGCTTTGATGGGTGGATTGTGAAATAGTGGCTGGTGCAGGCTCGTGCACAGGAGGTTCTGTGGAAACATCGTGTGCTGTACTGTACAAGATGATAGTAAAGGGATTAAACAGGAGATTAAAAGGGGGAGGGCACCTGGTTATCTCATATTAAAGAAAATGTAGAGAGACAAAAAAAAAGTAAAAAAATATGCTGGAGACCATCATTAACTGCATGTCAGGTCCATGGCTGTTTTAATAATTGACTGTGTAGTGAATACTAGAAGTGATATAAAAAGTCCTAAGTGAGTGAGGTCCTTTAGTGAAGGGTTGGGTGAAACAAAGGAGTACTGATTCTGGCAGAACTTTTATTCCAATTTAAGAAAGATCCTTTTTCTGAGATAATGGCCACTTTGAATACTCTGAAATATCTTCCCCATTAGCTCTAGTAGGAACTGGGTAAAGCTCTCATTCAGGTAAGCTTTAATCTGACGTGTGTCTGCATAGTAATATGTCAAGTAGGAGCCATCATGCTGTTGTAGGGGTGAGGACAGTGCTTAGGGCTGAAATAACTACCTCTTGTGCAAGGTGGAAGAGTAAATTAGGAGTGGACGACCCATGAGTTTTAGCACAGCAATTATAATTTATGCCAGTTTAGGGGGAACATTTAACTAAATTAAGCTAAGGGTCTGTCTTAATTGCTAGGTAAGATTTAAAACAGGCGTCTACTAAAGAGGACTTAGTAGTCCTGGGCTCCAAACAGACCCTTAGATCCAAGTTTTCTGTGGTTTGAGAAAGCTCAGGGCTTCATCAGAATTTTCTGCCCTTGGTCTTGACTCTTGGGCTGTAAAAGCTCCTGTAAAATGAACAGCGAAGCTGTGACTCCCGCAGATTTCTACAAACTCCAGCAGAGAAAGGTCCACCTGGATTTTGGGGACAGGATCTCGGAGCAGAACAGTTTCAAGTGTTATTAAACTGCATTAAAACCTCTTTTTATGGGGGAGTTAATTTCAAACACCAGTTTATCATCAACCTGACACATTCTTTGAGAAGGAACAAACTTTACAAGACATTTAAAATAATTTCACTGATAGGCTCATAGCTGTGAGAACATTAATAAACTGAAATGGCTGTTCACTGTGCAATAGCCAGCAAGCAATTATGTTTTGTCTGTAGGCAGCCTAATGAAACCAGCTGTTAACAACCTAATGAGAATTTAAACCAGCCCACTGCTCCACTAAGACATCCCTTTTCTGTCCCTGATTATTCTGCATCCAGAGTTTTCCAGAGGAGTTTGGTGCTGCTTGATGTTCAGGTGAGAACTGCCTGCTTTTGTAGCAGTGCTGCAGATTTTCTGAGGTGGTGTTTCACACGTGTGTGCCCAAATGATGCCACATTGCGATCACATTGCAAAGTCCAATGTTTCTGGAGGAGCTGGTAAGGAGGGAGATGTCTGTTAGCACATCATGGGAAAATCATGGTGGGTTTTTCTTTAAAGTGTTTCCCATGGGGCCAGACAGCACCTTCATATCCCAAATAAGGCAGCAGAGAGCTAAGGGATGTGTCAAGGAACAGGAGGGGGGTGCAGAGCCTAAATGATAACCCACGGAAGCCCACCGTGCCTTGGCTGCTCCCAAAAATGATGTCTTTGGAAAGCGTCCACCTCTTATTTTTGCACTGCCGGAGTGCTCGGAGCCCCTTTTCTTTTGTACGAGGCAGCCCAAAGGGTCACGCTGCTAACAAGCAAACTTGTACAGTCCTGCTCCAGCTCGTCAGTGAGGAGAGGACAAAGTCATCAGCCATCTGCGCAGGGGTCATGAAGCAGCGCAGCCCGGCAGGCAGCCAGGGAGCGGGCAGTGGGCTGCCGGACGCTCTGCGCAGGGCGACTGATGCTGGTTTTCTTGTCCAAGGCACAATGCAGCACTGGCAAAGGGGCTCAGGATGTGGAAGGGCCAGTTGTCTCCTCAAGAGCAGGTATTGTCCCATCCCACCAAGCCACTCTGAGCTCTACTGTGGGTATGAAAACTCCCAGATGAGCCGATGGCGATGAGCATGTGCAAAGAAGGTGCTGGATAAGGTTGGTCGGATGAGTAGCAGGTAATGCAGTCAGCGTTAAAGAAGAAATATGCCAAGTCACTTCAGCACCCATTTTGAGCAGGGCAGGGTCAGAAGCTGAGGAGACTGGGCCATGTGGCAGCAAACTGGGTTTTGCAGACTGCAGCTCGTGCCAGTATGTTTGTGCTCGGCTCACCCTGCCTTGCACAGGAGCCTGAGCAGAGCTGTGAGCGGTGACCGCAGGGACAAGCTCAGGCTCTCCATCGTCCCTCTCTTAGCTGCTGATGGCACCAACCTCAGGTCGCAGGCTTGTGTCCTTCTCTGCCCCAGCTCAATGTGGATATCATGCTCGCTATATGAATATCTAAGCCTTTATCTATCGTATATTGATAAATCTTTAGAACAAAGATAAGAAATTCCTGTTTTGGTTCTAATTCTAGGCTGCTTTCAATATAATTTCCTCCTGACAGTTAATGTATTGTTTTTTGGTTTCTTTGAACGGTCTGTCATTCTTTTGTCATGTAATGAATAGCAGCATCTATTTTACCCTCATTATACACATGATTATATGATGTCTAGCCTTTTTAGGTTCTTTCTTCTCCAAGTCCTAATTGCTACGTTCACTCCTATGTGCTTTTAATTATTTTTGTTGCCTATTGGTGGACTTCTCAGTTCTGCCACCCACATTTTGAGCCAGAGGTGTCTGTGACCGCTCCATGTGCTAGGCATCAGGTCAGTCTAAAGAACAGCATTAGGGTGTATTCAGTCATGTTTTCTCTTCCTCCCTCTGTGTACGAGCACTCTTGCTTTCTGAGCTCTCTCGTGGCTTGATCCTTTTCCAGAATAATCAGAGTAACGTCAGGATTTAATCCCCTCTCAGCTCTGAGGTCTGGCTTTTGAAGAGCCTCAGTCACACTCTCCTGCTCATCTCGTCATGTCCTTCATGGAACTGTTAGGCCTTCATGGACCATTTTTCAAGTTTGTGCGTGCTGGCACTGCCTCCCAAGGAAGGTTTTTGAGTCTTTGAAGGGTTTTCTGGTGTGGGAATGACAATCCTAATGCCTGATGGGGTTGCAGTTGCCTGACTTGTGAAACCTGCTGAAAAACGTTGTTTCCTTCCTTTCAGGTGACTGTTTTTATCAACAGATATGAGATTTTGGGATTTATTTTCAAAGGGAATTTCAATGAGTCTCCATTTTGGGTTTCAAAGGCAAATGACTTTTGTTTTCACCAGCACCTGCTTACAATCCAATTAGCTAACTGTCTTTGGTAATTAACCATAACATGTTTCAGGAGAACAGAATAACAACAGGACAAAATCAAGTAGTGACAGCTCTGTGAGAATCTTGGCTGAATTTGGACCCACCCTTTCCCCGGTGCAGGATCCTGGACAGCCCTGTAAGTCACCTGTAAACTCCATTGAGCTCTGTCACACAGTGCCTTGAAATGCTGGGAACAAAGAGCATCCTGTCACTCTGCTCTGGGTTCACGCCTGCCCAATGATCTGCAAACCCAAAGAGGCCAGCGGACATTTCTGCCCGTGGTTCGTGTGCCTGGGCTTTGTACGCAGGATCTTTTCTTTTGAAAATTTGGCCAGCCTGGCTGCTAGGGCACAGAGCGCTCTGGCTGAGAGCCTCTGGGTGCCCTTCTCTGCAAGAGCCGCTTGCATCTATTCCTTCTTCACCTGGGTTTCCCCCTCATCTGAAGGTTCCTTGGTGGAAGCCTTTGCAGACAGGAAAACATGGCAGGATTGCTAGGTTTGGGGTTTGGTGTGATGTGCAGTGACAGGCTGTTAGGTAGTTGATTCATCCATTGGCTGCCGGGGGGCTTAAAAACTTATTAAATTCTACAGCTGATCTCCTGTTGTCTACCTGGGATTGAGAATGCACTGAGCTTCTGGGCCTATCTGGAGTTAGCTGAACACGCTGTTGCACATCTAGACTGTGCACATCAGTACTAACCCCAGGCTTCACCCTGCTCATGACAAACACGAGTGGACGGTTGCTTACACTGGTCCACTCCACCAGTCGAAGAGACGCATTTAAAGAACTGGGTGCCCCATAGGTATCTGGTTATTAGTTTTCCTCAAAAACATGGTTAGAAGAGGTATGTGGGACTCATTTCTTTAGAAGCATAGGAGAAACAGCTGATGCTCCCTATGATGGGCCTCCCTACCTAACAGTCTGGCACAGATGTGCTTCCAAAGAGCTTTATTATTTGTCCTTATTATGTTCTATGTGTGATTTAATGAAAGAATTTTTAATGAAAGACCCTTTCTGTACTGTAATTGAGCTCTTAATCTTATCTGAAAAGCAGAACACAAGCCCTTCAGAAATGGTGTTTGAGTAATAGCCTATTTGCATATCCTGCACCATGGTGTCGCTCACAGGAGCCGCTTGCTCTTCATTTAAGAGCAGACAATAAGCAGATTTCTTTGAGTCAAAAACACATCAGTGATGCCATATGGAGTACGTCTGAGAAGCAAACTGTCTCACTTCCCAACTGAGCAAGCAAGACCTTCCCTGGTCCTGGAAAGCAAGAAGTGAGCTTTCCCTCAGTGAGCACCTGAGCCTTCCTGCAGCTCGGTGCTCAGCAAATGGTACGTGGAGATGATGGCTGTCAGCAAAATGACTTACTCTGGGCAAGTAAAAGTTGGCAGGAGATAAAAGTGGAAACTTCAAAACAACAGGATGCTGAAATAAGAGTGAGAATGGTGATGTGTTCAGTGAAAATCTCTCCTTCATCCTGAACCTTCAAGAAAACATTTTTACAAAAATCCACAAAGATGTCCTGCTTTTGAGCCATCTGATCTTCCTAAATAGCATTTTGCAATAAGAATTATGAGTTAAGAGAGTTTCAACAAGAAGGCTTAGCGCAGGATTTTTCATTGCAATCTTTTTAATGGGCTGTAGCTTGGAGGAAATCCACAAGCTCCCACTCCAGGCTGTTGAGACCCTGTTGGCCTAAGCACTGAAGGACACTCTCAAAACCTAGTGTTGGATTGGCCCCAAACCAGAATCTGGATGGGACTATGTGAAGCACAGAACACTAGAAAATACTTAAAGCTTGATGGTCTTCTGCAGTTCCCACGCCAAAACCATGAGCAATGCAAACAGTGACCATTTTGCTGCCTGCTCTGTGCAGAACTGGTGGTCGAGAGCAGCAGAGCCATAGGATAAATCAGCTGCTGGTTTGCTGGGGCACGCAAAACCCTACATCCCTACTGCTTCGGTCCACAGAGCAGAGAGCATTTTATTAGACAAATACCCAGAGAATGGGAAGGATGCAGAGGCAAGACTTCCCCTGCCACTGGCCA
>Ga0181612_118505_pt1 | contig 14016 bp, 12 predicted proteins | sample HoacroProtozoa21_FD_119630 | JGI IMG/M metagenome (GOLD analysis project Ga0181612, IMG submission 119630) | Hoatzin crop microbial communities from Cojedes, Venezuel. Combined Assembly of Gp0051906, Gp0051904, Gp0051908
CCAACCTGTGCCAGGTTGCAGAGCGGGAGCGCCCTCCGCCCCCTCCTGCCCCATCCCCCAGCCGGCACAGCGTGGCTGCCAGCCAGGACACCCCGTGTATCGGACACAGGGCAGGCTGGGACCGAAGGACAAGGAGCTGGGATGGGCAGGAGGCAGCAAGGGACTCCTGGATACACTCAGAAATGGGAGAGCGTGGAGGCTGCCAGCTGGGCCTGAAGGCAGGAGAAGAGGTGGCAGCGGGGCACGGTGGAGCTGGGGACAGGGACAGCAGAGGCAGAACGAAGTTCAGGCTGTGGGCATAGCCAGCGAGGGAGCATCCCCGGGGAAAATGCAGCCCAGAGTAACTTTGTGACTGCCCATGCTGACAGCAAGTGGGAACTACCTGAAAAGGTGCTCATGAGCTGCAGCACCAGGCCCCCATGCCCTGGCTCCCCCCCCCTGGGCATGGCAGTGAGAGCCGGCCGTGCCTGGGGCCAGCTCCGGGCTGCCCCTTCTCCCCCTCCCCAGCTGCAGGGGAGGCTGTGCAGGAGCACAGGGGGGGAGAGGGACTGCTCTGAGCTGCCTTTCTGCCATGCAAGCTCTGCCGTGGCCAACAGCCGGAGACCACAGCCAGGAGCCTGCGTGCAGGCATTTGACTGAGTGTGTGTATGAACGTGGGACACACACACGTGTGGCTGTCAGCAGGGTGAACAAGCACGCACACGTGCATGGAAGAGGAAGGAGCCCTAGCTCCAAAAACCTCCTTTCCCAACTCTGTCTTCCACCGGTGCTTAAGACATGGCATCCCTGCTCATCTCTGTGGCTGGTGCATGCAAGCAAATAAAGAAAATAACATCACGCAGACATAGACCTCAGCAAACACCTACGTGAAACTCACGGTTTCCTCCTGCCAAACACCCACAAGGGGGTTTGCCGACACGCTGTTGTCCCAACACACCCACCCGGGATCATCACAGCCTGTGGTGACTGCTACACAAACATCTCAGCCCAAACCTACGCGGGGTTTGCTCTGTGTACGGAGACATCACCCACACGCCCAGGCGCTGCCAACCCACGTGTGAACCGGGTAGTGGGAACATGGCAGAGCCAGGCTGCGCACCCTACGGTGACCAGAGAGGTGTAAAGGTCTGGGTATTCGCATCTGCACATAGCTGTATGCACACACACGCACAGACGTTTTGTTTCCACTGATGCCCTGCTCAGGGCGCTTGTGGCTCCCCTCTTCCCATGACACTGCCTTTCTTCTATCCCTTCCTTATCCGTTTTTCACAGTTTAACCAGAATCAGGAACTTCTGTCACCTGCTGCTACCTGGTGCATCCCTTTCCACGCTGGCTAAATCTGTTTGAACCCACAGATGTGTGATTAAACACTGCGAGCGTTAGTGGCGAAGCACCGCTGCGCACTCCCCGTATGGCTGATGAGCGTGCAGCTGGAGCAGAGCTCCCTGGGGTACCCTGCTGCTCGCTCAACACGCGCCAGGTCGGGGGGAGGAAGGTGTCGACATGGTGGGGAGGGTATTTAAGCATTAAGCCATTTCTTTTCCCTACAAGGATCCCGAAACTGCAGCTTTTCCTGCCTGAATGTGTCTGTCTGAGCCTCTGATGGGGAGACTGGAAAAACTTTCTCTTGCAGGAGAGCGGGAGAGGACAGGGAAGGGGCAGATGTGAAGGGAGAGAAGAAAACTGTGTACAGGATAGCAGAGGGAGCTGACATGTCTTCTCCCAGCCTTGCAACACAAAATTCAAGCGGCTTCCAGGGGAAGCAGCAGAGCACATGGGATTGACACAAGGACCTTGACTCTGTACGTCGTTGCCGTGTGATGATGCCAATAACAGACGAGAACGTACCAACATATATGTTTCCAAAGGAGATGGAAGCCTTGCAGGCTCCAGCATGTAGACCACCCTCCAGCTCCTCTTGGGATGTGTTTCCTGAATCCTGTTGGGTATGGGATCCAGAGGGCTCCCCTCGGTTGTGAAGCCTTATCACCCAGGAGCAGCCAGGCTGGCTCCAATGTGACCTGTGCTGCAGGGGAAAGAGGGAGGCGAAGGGAAAAGTACCTTGATCCAAAGCACTAGAAAAAGTCTGTTAGTGACTTGTCCAAACAGAGAAAATCACAAGCTCAGATCAGAGCAGGGCACCTGGGTCCCTTTTCCAAGCCCATCAGCGTGAAGGCATCAAGAGGCATCTGAGGATAGATCCAGCAAAGGGGCAGAGTTGTTTCATGCTTGGCTCAAATAAGTAACAACTCTCAGGTTTCTTGCAAGGCTGGCCTGAGGTGCGGAAGCACAGGGACACACTTGAGTAATGCAACAAAAACCTTTTCCTGCAGCACAGCACTGATCTGCTGTCTCCTTGCTGGCCCCTGCCACAGTCCCTGCCACCAGACCCTACCCGGCTTCTCCACCACCCTCCCAAACTGGACACGGCATCAGGGCAGCCTCCCAGTGCCACATGGACAGGATAATCACCTGGGCCAGGATGCTGTCTGCCTTATTCACGATGGGAGCAACACTTGGCATCCCTTCAGCATGCCATTCACTGTCACCCGCAACGGTTCCAGGGGTGAGATGTGGGGTTACTACGGACACACCACTTTGGAGCAAGTTTTCTTGCCGTTTTCCTGCTGAAACTCCAGGGTTTGCCCTGGAGAGAGGAGACAGCTGGGAAGTTGCTGACAAGGCTGAGGAGCAGTGTGGGACAGAGCAGCCTGCCAGGCTGGGCAGCCAGCAGCACTGCTCACCTCCAAGGGACGTGGAGGCCGGGTCTTGCTTCCTCTCTTACTACCTCTCCCAGCTCCTCCCTTCCCTGGAGGACCCCTTCAAGACAACCGTGCACAGCATGAACCCATCTGCTCCCAGCACTGCAGCTGCTGGCTCTTTGCTCCTCTCCCTCTAGCCCATTTCCCTGCAAACACCCCTTATTTCTCCCATTCATCTCTCCTGAGCAGGTATCTCCTCTCAGCCTGCAACCAACCCCTGCGTCTCTGCTTCCCTCTCTGCTCTGTTAGCTCCAACTCTTGCTGGCCTCACCACCACCGTCCTTGCTACCCAGTGTCCTGATTTGAAGGGGAGCAGACTGGGTGCGATGCTCCTCTCTGAGCAGGCCCCATGCCGTGGAAATACTGGGGTGACTGTTCTGGTACATGCAAACAGTTAATGCGTAACAGGCAACTAGAAAGCCTGTAAGACCATGAAGCATCATTCCTGGGGAATTAGTACCGATACAAATTGACATTGTGCTCTGCAGCTGGTTTCCTCTGTGCAATGCTTGTGCCAACAATTACTGCAGGCAGGAAAAGGAAGATAAACGGATGAATGGGTGGTTCACGAAAGATCCATGGATGGAGGGATGGATGAAGGGCAGCCCAGATGGATGGTGGATCCAGTCAAGGTTCCGGTGTACGTTCCAAAATTCCTCATATTAATTTACTTTCCCATCTGCTGTAGTGAAACTAAATACCCCAAACTTTTCCTCATTCCACAGTTTTCCCACTTTCTGACAACAGTTTGATGCCATTCTGTTGGCGCCTTGCTTGCCAATCCCTTTCTGCATGGCACAGAGCACTGTAGCAAAGTAGCCAGGATTAACATCCTTTCCACAAGTGCCCTCAGTGCCACATACAGGGTATTCCTGAGTCTGTATCTTTCCCTGTCCAGTCTGTGACACTGTGTAGGCTGATCAGCCACCAAGACCTTTGCACTGATCTTCCGCACGCTGAAACAGGCATGAACATATAGGGTCTTGTGGCAACAGAGAAGGTTGCTAGTCCCTGTCTCCCTCAAACATGCCGTCCAAAGAGTCTGTAGAGCTCTGGAGTGTGAAGCTGATTTTCCTTCACTGGTCTGCAGCATGGCTGGAGTTACCCCAGGACACAGATCATGGGCAACAGGCAGCAGCAATCCTCCACTTTACTAGATTTCAACCCCTTGGCTCTCCATGTCTCACATCTGCTGCCAGCTGCGGCAGGCAAGCTGGCCAGAGGGCACACGGACATCTTGGAAGAGTGGTGCTTTACACGCCACGAGTGGTTCTGGGGCAAGCAACAAGGTGTTATTTGGACGCAGTCAGTGGAGTCATAGCCTTATTTTCCTCGTGAGATGAGAGACAACAGAGCTGGTGACGCTGATGACTTAGCAGGGAAGGGCAAAGGATAACCCTGCTCCTGAGCTCTGCACATCTGCAGCAAATGCTGATGGAGCTGGGTGACATTTTGGACAAAATATTTCTTAAAGCAAACCGAGCCCTTTGCAGAAACTTTTCACTTCAGTAGAAACCCTCTTGTTATTTGTTTACAATTCTGCAAAGCCCTCGTGTCCAACTCCGTTCTCAGCAAGGCATAATAAACAAAAGATGACAACCCGGGGTTTGTTCTGGTTTTTTTTTTAAAGCTCAGCGTATTTAACAATATCTGGTTTTGAAAGCTGATTTTGAGAGAGGGAGGACAAGTTGCTTCCAGCCACTCATCCGTAGGAAAAAAAGAAGCAGAAAAAGTGAAGCCATTGGCAGTTACACACAAACTCGGAGAGGCAGAAGGAAAATGTCAATGCCATGTCACAGCTCTAGCTGGTACAAGACAGCTCTTAGACAGAGATGTGAAAGGGCTGTTTGAGATCATGTACCCTCTGTTCCATAAATTACGGGTGAGTTGAGGGGGGCAGAGCAAAGCTGGGTTGGTTGGCGGTTTTGGGAGGAGGTCCCAGCCGGTTCCTATTTCATCCAAAGTGGGTCACCTGTCCCGGCTCCTGTTCCCTCTCGCTTTCAGCCTTGGCTTCCTCTAGCAAAAGTCTTTGGGCAGTGGTGGGCACTTCGCCACAGCGCCTTGGTTCTGTTCAAAACCAATTTTGATCTCTCCCCATTACCTTTCTGAGCCCTTCCTTCCCAGGGGCCATTCGTGGGGTGGGCAGAGCCGGGGGGATGGAGGTAACTGCCCCCCTGCCCTGCACTGCTCAGGGTCCCACAGTGTTGAGGCCTCACGAGCCAAACAAGCGCTGGCACGGTGCAGCTGGGCAGCCCATCCTGCAGACAGTAAATCATGCCTGCACATTCCTCTGGTGGCATCTTGCTTAGGACATGTTCCCTCCCCAAAAAACACAGCAAGCCTGCACCCGCCCACTGCCTCCCTACTCCTGCCCAGCTCCAGCAGCCCCCACCCCAGGGACTGACACTCAGCGCCTGCTTGTAATTTTTGAGCACGAAGGAGCATTAAATTGTAATCCACCTCCTTGGCACTCTTTCTGCTTCGCTCCTTCTTCTCCTTCATCCCAAGTCTCTTCATCCTTCTGGGCCCATAAATCTTAATTGTGTCTGTGACTTGGGTTTTCGTTTCCTCTCTTTCTTGCTCTCGTTCTGTCTTGCTTTTTCTTTTTTTTTACAACGTTAATTAATCATGTTTAGGCCTGGTCCCAGCTGTTATGGCAAGGAGAGTCCCTTGCCAGCCTTCTCTCCCCGCCCCCAACGCAAACACAAGTCACTTTTGGATAAATCCAACCAGTTGGAGAAATTCTTTGATTGTCCAGCAGCAGAGACACAGGGCGATTCATCACGCTCCCCCTGCCAACGCTTCGACATGCCACTTGCAACCCTACTCCCCCAGGCTGTGCCCACCCCGTCCCCACCTCTTAGGGGTTACCATCCCGGCAGGACTAGAAGGGTCTCTCTGTTCAGAGAGATGCTGAGGGGCTTTTTGCAAGGAGGACCTGCCAGCCTAGCTATACGTGGATGGGAGCATGATGTGATTGAGGGGCTTCTGTCTCTAGGGCCTCATCCCTGCACAGGAGGGATGCAGAGGGGAGAGCCAGCCTCCCTCCTTGAGAAACCATTCAGTGGGCAACCTTTGCAGAGCTCTTGGGGGATCTGAATGTAAGGTCAGGCCCTACAATCAGCCTTCTCTTGCTCTCCCATCCCCTCCCTTCTCTGCAGTCAGCTGCATCCTCGCCTGGCATTGCTCCCTGGGCACAAGAGTGGTGTTTGCGTCAGTTGACGGGGCTGGCACATCTCTGTGCCACGTGGCACCCTCTATCCGGAGGTGACCTTCTATCTGGCACTGCTAGGATGCATGGGGACATGCGGGGAAGCGGCCGGAGGGTGCTTGCTGTCCCCAGAGCCTGCTGCCAGCGCATATTCAGTATCACAAATAATGGAAAGATCCCTGTGTGTGCTACTTAGGATGGCTGGGAATCCTTGTCTTGGAAAGACGGAGGGCTTGAATAGCAGAAATGGGAAAGGTCAGCCCTGCCATGGTGTGGAGGATGTGCAGAGCTCCCCTAGCACTGGCTAGGAGGCAAGGTGGGGTGCAGGGAGAGCCCAGGGGTACAGTGGAAGCAAAGGGTGCCTGAGCCTGGTGCCTGAGCCTGAGGGGAGCTCTGGGAGAGATGCAGAAGACATGCAGGGCACCGGCAAAGGGGGCAGGGTTGGACATCAAAGGCCTGGACTGTGCATCCTGACTGACATGCGAGTGCAGCTAAGGCACGGATTTATCGAGCTTCTAGCCATGCCCAGCTGGCGCGGGCCCTCAGCACTTCCATGAGTGCTTGCCTCTTGTGCCTGGTGTTTTGTTGCTCCCCAGCAGTGTGCCAGCCTGTCACACCGGGGATCACATGAGGCCAGCAGTGTGAAAAGCCCGTGAGCTCGCCCCACTCTTGTCCCCCATGCCAGGTGTGCTCCCCAGGACATATCCCAGCTCCTTCTTCAGGCTGTGTTGTGGGTCCCAGGCTGCATCCTCTCATTGTCTGGATGAGGACATCCCATTTGCTAGTGCTCCTGGTTCTCTGGAAGCTTTCTTGAAGCTCCTTCCCTATTTTGCCTGCCTTCCCTGCCGCCTGTCCCTCTAAATTATACCCTTTCATTCCCCCAGGACTGGCTCCTAGTGCTAATACCCCTCAGATATTTGCAAGCTATCATCATGTCCTCAGTGAGTCATCATTAGGCTAAGCTCTTGCAGTTAACTCCTTTAATCTTTCCTTGTAAATCTTTCCCTTTACACCTCTGCTTGTTTTCATAGCTTTTCCTGAACGTCTTCCAATCATGCCAGTGGCTTTCAGGTCATAGGCCTGGAAATGACCCTTGTAACTCTACTTGGACCATAGGCAGAGCTGTGCAGGGTGTTCCCCGGCTGATCCTCCCCTCTGCGCATCTGTGTTCAATCCCAAATCATGTCGACACCTTTCCCATGGCAATCTCCTCTCTACTGGCTACTCCTGGCTGTGCCCAAGGGTGATGCTCCCCCACTCCAACACCAACTGAACTGACATGGACCGAAGAAAACATGATAAAATTTCATTCTGTTTATTCCTTTTGAAAAAAACCAGACTGTTTTCCTTTAAGCTTGCAAGGGAAGAAGTGGCAACTCACATGAAAAGTGAAGCAGGTGAAAGTGGATCAGGATTCTTTCCCCCATGACAAGCCAAACCGCCACTGGGTATTTTGGGTTAGGAGCTGGAATGAAGCTGATGGGGCCCATCTGTTACTTTCCCCTTTGCGGATCAGCTGTGTTTTCCCAAGCTGACCTTCGTCTGCTATTTCAAACCCCAGGTCAGCTTTCCCATGGGCTCCTTCCAACTCCCACTGGGAAGGAAACCGGGTGCTAAATATTTTGGTGTCATTTCACTGTCTGTTCCTGCCTTTACTACCATCTACAGGCTTCAGGAATGAAGCAGCCTCTTCCCAGATCATTAACGGGGAGCTTAATTAAGAGCTGTCATAACACCAGGCATCATTGCTGCAAAATGGTAGTCCACTTTGCAGCTGGGTGACAGGGTCATGCTGTTTTCACTTCCCTATTGAGGACAGACTTTGTTTATCACTGACTCCAGGACTCATGGTGGCTCCAACTCTTTTTTTAACAACTTGCCCCTCCTGCAACCTTTTTCTGCCCTTGTTATAATTCTGGCCAATTTTTGAACAGAAAATGCCACTTTGAAATGAAGAGTGCAGTACTGGCGAAACACGTTGTTTCAGGTTGTTTCTGTCCCTTCCCCATCTCCTCTGGAGAATTTACCACAGTGAGACATTTTGGGATTTAAAGCCAATATTCCCATTAGAGGGTGTGGAGAAAGGCTGAAGTGGTTTCCCAACATCCACAAGAAAAGTTCCTTAGAGTTAGATGGCAGGCAGCCAGCAATGCCAGGCACAGCCAGGCCAGAAAGCTCCATGTTGTTTTGTAAGAAAAAGGCTCAAAGCATGCCTTGCTCTTGCATCCTGGGCTATCTGGGTACCAAAAGCCCCATCTCACACCAACCGTACATCGAGAAAACTCCCCACCCAGAGGGGAGATGAGAATAACAAATGGGCACTCGGGTTTGCTTCATTTTCACTCAGGAGGAACAAAAACTGCTGACAGGGTCCTGTGCAAGATGTTTTGGCCAGCCCTTCCCTGAACTGTGCTGGCCCCCCCTTCTGCGGGTTTTCACACCCTGTTTCTCTGTGATTTGGCTGTCCGTGAGCTCAGCCATGACCCTGCCACACACTGGCATGAAGACATGAGCCTCTCTCCGAGCGTACCCTTATCCTACCCAATTGTCTGCACCCCTTCAGCAAGTTAAAGTCTTCACAGAGATCGATTTCTGTCCTGCCCCTTGCTGTTTTCAAAGCTAAGCCCCACTGGGACCCCAATTCATGCAAATATTGAAGCACACACTCAAACCATGAGCACATGAGCTCTGCCAGTGCTCCCAGAGGACTTCAAAGGGTCGGGCCCACGTGCTTAAAACCGAACAGGTGTTAAGTAAGCTGCCGGATCAGGACATCAGTCATCTGCAAGGCAGGGGGCACTGGATATATCTTGCGATAATAGACCACTTTGCTACATTTGCACAGGCCTTTGCAACAGCCAATAAATCAGGCAAAACAGCTGCTGCTAAACTATGCAGAGACTTTGCCCTTCAACGCAAATTTTCTGAGAAGATCAGCCGTGCTCTGGGCTGAAGGAATTTGAAGCTGGCCTCCTGCCTCCAACTCCGAGGCTGGACTAGGGAGGGTCAAGGCTGCCCGCCCCCGAGTGCAGAAGCATGGACTGAATTGTAGCTGGTGAACAGGACCTGTGGACCCGTGCACCCAGCCAGCTGGACTGAGCACCAGGCCACACGCAGCACGGGGAGCCCAGTCCAGCCGTTGCCCTAAGAGCACCAAGCCACCCAGCAGTTACAGCACCTGTGTAGCTGGGGAGGTTACACACACAGCTCTGCTATCAGGGCTTCTCTGGTCTGCCCAGCTCTGTTAAACCAAGCAGCACCACCAAACTTGGCTCTTTAACATTTTGGGATCTTCTGAGCAAGGGGGACATGGCAGGAACTTGGGGCATGGGTCCTCAGCCGGAGTCCATCTGCTGCTCCTCAATGGCCCTGTGATTTGAGCCACTCGCTTCCCTGCTTTGTTAAATGATCCTCTCCAATTCAGCCATCAATTTACTGGGCACAGTTCCCCAGGGCGTGTTCTCTTTGGGCTTTATCACCTGCTGGTATGAAACAAGAGAGAAAGAAACCCTCAGCAGCCAGTGAGACCCCAGGGACGTGCTGTTGGAGAGACAGCAAGGAACAGCTGCTGGAGCAGGTAGCAATGGATGAAGAAGGAAGAGTGAGGAAAGCCTGAGTACAGCCTGAACGCAAAGAGGAAAAGAGGAGAAACACCCCATTCAAGAGGAAGCCCCAAATGAGGCAAATCTACAAGCCCCTCGGAGCCCACTGTGGAGAGAAGGGCTAGTGTTGCTCTCTGTCAGCATTTTGCTCCTGATCCCAGAGACTCATTTCTGCTAATGGAGAGCAATTCACGTTGGCTGGGATCCCCAAAGTGATGCCAGCTCCATCTTGCTCCTACACACACCAGACATTTCAAGCCATTGCAAGCCTGGAATCCATACGTTGGGGCTCAGCTGTCACCAAGGCGCTGTGGGGGCTGACAGAGCACAGCTGCTGGACCAAGCACGTCCCATGGTAGTTGATGCTAGCGCGCTAAGTTTCACAGAAAATCTCTGCTAGGTTTTCCAGAGCTGGCTACCGCTTCAGCGCTGCCAAAGTGCTTGTTTGCAGCAGAAGAGAAAGGGGGTTTCTCTGTGGGACAGGAAATATCAACTTCCCTGTGTAACCCTGCAAGGTGACTCAACTCAGGGCCCTTCGATTTGAAGGACAGCCTTTACTCTGTAAAAGACCCAGCAGCCGATGTGTGAGATGAAGCCACCAGCCGCGAGAGAACATGCTGCGTTATATCAGCCTGTCAGACAACAAGTTTATGCTGTACTGGACTGCCTGCTTTCAACCTGGGCAACAATATCCAAGCAGGAGAGGGCAGCTGTGAGAAGCTCATTTGTGCCTCTCACAGTCTCAAGCGAGAGTGCACAATGTCTCCTGGAAAGCTCCTTCTGACCTTTGTCTTCTTCCCTGCTGCTTTTCTGCCTCCATCCTCCCCCCCCAAAAAAGAAAAAAAAACATCTCTGAACCACTCCTGCTCCTCCATCAGCTGCAAGAAGAGTATAGCAGGGGGTTTTGCTCCACCGCTCACTGATTTTTTCACGATCATGGGTCAGTGTGAGACTTTGCTCACTGAGATGAAAGTCTTGATGCTTTGGCAGGGTCTAGTTGGGAAGAGAGCGCTGTAGGTTTGGTGCTGTTTGTTAAAGGGCACAGCTGGGCAAGCTACAAATTGTTATCATCTCACTGTGCGTGACTCTACACGACATAGACAAGCATCGGAGCTTGAGATAGTCCAGGCAAAGTGGCAGGAGCACCACTGATACCTGAGGCCAGTGTTTTCCATTTGTCTGCACTGAGCTTAAAGTTTATGCAGCACAGTGCCAAACCTGGAGGTGCAACTGGGCCAAGGAGACCAGGTATGGGCTGCCAAGAGGAGGGGAGGTGGCTGACTGGCCACACTGTATGTTAAAGGGCTTGTTTGTCCAATGTTTACAGCTGATCACGTCCAACGTATTCATTGCAGTGTGAGATCCTAGAAAACTGTTCAGGAACTCAGCATCTACCTGTATTTTGGGTAGACTCTGACCCTTATTTTTCCGTGTCTCAGGTAGCCCAATACATCTGTCCTCCATTTTCAGATGTGTTCCTGCCCAGTCCCATTTCTCTCTCCTTGCAGTCATCTATCCATGAGCAGCCCTTTACCTGACCATCCCCACACAGTATCTCTCTTTTCAGAGTCACAGATCCATCCCTACCCACCTGGCTGTCTATCAGCCGAGGGGATGAAGCGCAGTGTGTTTTGTTAGGATGGCATCGTCTGGCAAAACCCAATGACACCCTGTCCAGCTGCCCATCCTTAGAGAAGGAAAAGCAGTGACATAGGATTAGCAAGACACAGGAAGCCCTGTGAGACAGCTTGGAAAGAAAAACAAGCAGGACCAAAATTTGGGAAAGATAAAGGTGATAAATGTCCATCTTTTCACCAAACTTCTCCTCTTAGCCTCTTGCTGAACCCAATTACCCTAACTAAAATGAATGTGCTGTAATATGACAGACTTTTCTCTTTGATTAAGGACTTCCAGGCTTCTTGCAGGTGATGCACTCTATAACTCATTGTAAAGATGGCTGCGTTTTATAACCAATGAGTTGCGTGGAGTTTAGGGCTTTTTCTTCCCTTTCTCCCCCCTCTCCCCTGTTTCCTTGCTCTCCAGTTCAGACCGAACTGGGTTTAACTAGGCCTGAATAATTTAATAGAGTCATTATGCTCCTGTGTTTTTCCCTTACTGTCAACTGTAAAATCCATACAGTAGCTTCGGGAAATGGGGCTAATTTGAATTGATAATAGGAGACTCTGGAAAAAGTCATCTATTGCCGTGCAATGGTGGAGCAGATGCATGCTAAATCTTGTATAATGAAAGAATATGCTGGTGTCAATTATGTAAGAAAACGACTTTACAGTGGTTTGAGGCAATGGGTTAGCATTCTGCTTGATATTATCACATAAAGAAACACCCATCAAAACTTCTCATAAATATGGAACGGCAAGTAAGATTACATTATAAATTTGAATGTTATGAATGTGTATGAGAGAGACAGATCGAAGCAGGATACCCACCTCTCATAACTGGAAGTAAAAAAGAGCCATATTTCAACATTTACACAACATCGTCGTCGGGGGAGAGGACCAGGAGCAGGGCCGGGGCTGCGTCCCTCCCCTGCCTGCCCCAGAGCCGCTGTCACAGTGTTTGCTGGGGAAAGCACCACCTCCGAGTGCCAGTCCCTTAGTCGTGAGCCTGCACGAAACAGCGATTTGTCATCGGGCAAGATGACTGGGAAGGTGGTGATGCTGCTGCAGGTGTAGGGGTGGCTTTCACTTCAAGAGATGTTTGCGCAAGGATCTAAACTTCATAGCAGGCATCGAGCTCAGGGGAAGCGCCGCTCTCGGCTTTCAGGATTTGCTGCTGCCTGGGAACCTGTTTTTTGGAGAGGTGTGGTATTCACGCCAGTATTGATGCCAACTGTAGTTCCAGTTGCCATCAGCCAAAACCAGTACCAGCGGCCGGTTAGAAGAGGATGGCGCATTGCTGAGCACGTGTTTCACTGCAGAAGGTCACAGTAGCTCCTGTTAAGCAGGTCACTGGGGAAGGGTCTGTTCCCTTTAGGGGAGAGCTGTGTCAGCTCAGGGCACCACGGGGTGGAGTGAGACAGAAAGGATTAGCGGATATCAGAGGGGATTTGCTTCAGAACAGATTCCCAGCACGTGCTGGATGGAGGAGGCGCTTGGGGCAAGGGAATTCCAGGGCACAGAGTCAATGAACCACATACCTAAATTCATTTCCTCATAAAACATGAACTGCACTGGACATAGAGGAGAAAAGGGACGGCTGGCCCAAGCCAGTGGTAGGAATGGGGAAGCTGTGTGGCCAGTCATGCACTCACATCTAGCCTGGGGCAAAGCAGGTCACCCAGTGCAAACCTGCTGAGCTTGCACTGCCCACTCCAAATCCCCATGAGTTCCAACCACCACCTGAGCTGCTCGAATCATGGGACCCCCAGCAGAGCTGTCGGTTAGCCCAGCTCCAGGGCTGGACAGAAACTGGACCAGATCCAGGCTCCTTGTGCCCAGCTGATGGCTGAAAGCTGTCAGTTTGCTCTCCCCAGGCCCCAGCTGGCTGGCTGCAGCCCAAACCTGTCAGGCTCTGTCAGCATGGTGTACTCGAGCTCCCGACGCAAATGGGAGGCATGTGTGATACATCAATTCGCAGCCATTCCCTCATGCTCTCCCAGATGTTGCTGTCCTCCGCAGCCGAGACAGCTGAACACATCACGCATCCAGCCTGGAGCCACCCCGATCCGCAGCAAGCTTTTAGCCACCACTACGTCAGCACAGAGGGAAATCAGCAGACGGTGTCGGTGCTGGGTTTTAAGCTGTGGCACTCTGGGAGAAAATATGCAGCTGTCCAGCTGCTGCAGTGCAAAGGGCCAGCTTTGGGGCTGGGGACAGTCAGACAGTCAGGGGTATGGCACGTCTGCCATCTGACCTTGACCTGCAGCGTTTGGGTTGTCCCTTGCTCCCCGTTGCTGGCTGCCCTGCCCTTCTGCTGGATATTGCTACCCTTGGAGAAGAAAGGGCAGAAAGGAAAGTGGCCTGCACTGCTGCCACCTATCGCAGTCTGCAAATTGATCTCCAGTGGTGGGTTATGCTGTTACTGCCTGCTGCTGACTGCTCCAGAGCTGGTACCTCCGGGAAAGGCAGGGTGGGTGGCAGGGATAACGGTGCTGTGGCTAGATTTGCCCAGGCTTTACTGTACCAAATGACACCTCAGCATGTTCCTGCTAGCACAGAGTATGGGCACAGCTTAAAGTCATGTCTTGGATGGATTGGACCTGGTGTGGACAGCTGAATATCCAGCTACCCTTTAGGGCCTGGGAGCTGGAGCACATCCCATCAGAGAATCTGGTCCACTTGGTTGAGAAAGGGGAGGGCTCCCACTGCCAGCAGCTCCACAGAGAGAGACACAAGACAAAGAAAGGTGCCTCTCACCGGCAATGTCTGATGTGCATGGAAAACAGAACTGGGGCTGGGGACTATCGCTTTGAGCACATTC
>Ga0181612_139019_pt1 | contig 14016 bp, 9 predicted proteins | sample HoacroProtozoa21_FD_119630 | JGI IMG/M metagenome (GOLD analysis project Ga0181612, IMG submission 119630) | Hoatzin crop microbial communities from Cojedes, Venezuel. Combined Assembly of Gp0051906, Gp0051904, Gp0051908
ACCTCCTTTCAGGTTGCTGTAGAGGGCGATAAGGTCTCCCCTCAGACTGCTTTTCTCCAGACTGAACAACGCCAGTTCCCTCAGCCGGTCCTCACAGGACTTGTTCTCCAGACCCTTCACCAGCCTTGTAGCCCTTCTCTGGACACGCTCCATCACCTCAGTGTCTTTCTTGTAGTGAGGGACCCAAAACTGAACACAGGATTCAAGGTGAGCCTCACCAGTGCTGAGTACCAGGGAACCAAGCATCTAAATGTGACCGTGCCACTGAGCTGCTCACCGTGTTGGAGGAGCTGCCCTGCTCCTTTGGGCCTCTGCTCCTCCGCCCTGCTTCTCCTGCCTTTTTGGCCTGAAAAGTTTTGGGGCAGGCACCCCTGCACTCCACGTTTGTGCAGGGCGTGGGGCGTGGCAGACACCCCCAGTTCAGTCCCACCTCCTTCTTTCCTCTGGGTGCTGCTGCAGCAGTCCAAGACAAGATGGGCACAGGCATAGAAGCAGACCAACAAAAATTGTGAGCAAGAACTACGATGGCCCAACTCGTTTAAATGCCAGGAATCTTCAGTTACATTATATATTCAACTTATTGTTGGTTTTATGGTCAGGAGCCAATTTTGCCTTAATGAAAATAAAGGAAAGTACTGAAGTTCAGAGGCTATGCAAATGGAGATTAATACACACTTTAAAAAAGGTTATTTAACATTTTTACTGCTTTAAAACTATAATGCTTTTTGATTTTGAACATTTTCAGGATTATTAGCTTTACTCAGATGTAATACAAGAAATTTATATGTATGAAATGGAAAGACAAGCATACAAAAATTATTGCAGGAAGTGCATTGCAGAGCGAGGACTGTATATGGAGGCTGAAAGACTCCATGTAGTTAAAGACAATCATTTTGGGGATAATGATGACTGAGTCATCATCACATACTGCATGTCTGTGTGTGTCAAAGTAAGAGTAATAAATGTAGTCATAAGGCTAATCTGTGTGACCGAGTAATGAAGAAGCTGAAGCAGACCTAACAGCTGGAACAATGATGGTTGGGAGGGTTGCTTGTTATGATAATATGTGGTTTGCTTAATGAGGAAAGGGCACAATAGAAGAGTCAAGATACTAAACTGTATATTATAAACCAAGAGACTAAGGAAAGATGGCCAAAGATGGCATGCAGACAGAAGTTAAATAGCTTATGGTATATACTCGGTGCTTTGTAGAGAGGCAAGTTAGAGCTAGCCAGGTGACAGGGTATCCTTCTTCCCAGAGTGTTAGCATCTGTGGCTTCTGCAAAGCGTGGCCAGCACACTCCATCTTCAGTGTGGGGAAGGGAAATGGGCCTTGGCACACCACACTTGAGGAGCTGCTGATGATTGTCACAAGTTGTCTTGTTCATGGAAAAAGAGATAAGCGACCCCGCAGCACGGCTGTTGGTGTTCCCGCACCGAGAGAGGGATAGAGGCAAACAATGAGTTTCCAATTCCAAAATGCAAAATGGTTTTGGAAAGGTGGTACTTTGTTTGCAGGTATTTCAGTGAAAGTTTTGCTGTTAACTTCAGGAGATTAAGCTTTTCTTCTACAGACGTTTATGAACCAAAAATGCTCTAATACTGTGCAAAGGCTTAACATGGATATCGTAATAAGTCAGTTGTGAAATAAATTATCTGCCTTGAACTTCTCAGTTAACAGAAGCGATGAACCATGCTGTAACTTCATTGGTAATTTTCCCTATGTAGATAAATATTTTCCCTCTAGATTTCAGTGAAGTCTTTATTTCGGATTCCTGATAAGAGTGTCATGATGATTAAATGATTTTTCTCAGTTGGATATATTAATAACTGAAATATTAGCTATTTCTGAAAGTACTATAATTTAATCAACATGAAATGTGCAAGAATTCCTCAGTATCAATCACCAGTAACAGATTATCATTATCCATTAGTTATCACTCAACTGTCAAAAATAACTAATGAAGAATATTAATATTTGGGAACAACCCAGCTTGTCCACGATGAATATACCCAGTTTCCCACGATGAATATACCCAGTTTCCCATGCTGTGCAAGTCAAATATGACATCAGAGATCAGTTTGAGCATGACTGGACCATCCGCATGGTCTGGGTTGCTGAAGGATCAAATCATGGAGCAGATCGTTACCTGCATTGAGTTTCCCTTAACATTTCTCCAACAGGGACCAGCCTGATAGTTGAGAGCTGTTGTAGGGAGCTGGCACGGGCATCCCTCTCGCTCCAGCCTCCACCCACAGCCTCTCGCAGCTTTGAATCGATAATCGCACCCGAGAGCCTGGTTTTGTGTGTGCTTGCACCTAACTATGTACCCTTCGGTAGCAGTGTTAACTCGAACAGGGCTGTTAATGAAACTGAAGATTTGCTGAGGTATCTGCAGGGTTGAGTGCCTAATGAACAGAATTCTTAATGGGCCATAAATCCAATCAAGGTTTTCGTACAGTGTAAGCAAACAGTGCAGTTTGTGGAAAACAAGAGCCTCCCTGAAAGCTACTGTTATGCAAATATCATCACACTCAGGGCATACATTAAAGCAGCCCTCAAATTGCAGCCTTTTGGCTTTACACAGGAAATAAAATGAGATCAAAACCTGGAGGGAATAATACAGGACGATTTGCAAGATACAGATTAATAAAAGAACTCATTGTATGTTTTACACAGAAATGTTATGGTTGCCTTGCTGTATATTTTTTAAAAGACTTTTTTTTAACTTTCTGTACCAGAACTATGATTCATTCACACAAAAAGAATATATGAGAGGCAGAATTTTTAAAGTTCATTCAGGCTCTCCTATTCAAAGAAGAGACGCATTTGTGAGATCCACCGTTGTTCAGAAAGGGAATTAGTTTTATTAGCAGTGTGTCATTCACAATGTGCCTTACACATCTACCAGCTTCCTCATTTCATTTTTCTTTTTTTTTTTTTTTCAATTTGTTAGCACTGCAGTGGTTTGGTATTCTCGGTGTGAATAAAACCCATTGTATGCTTCCTATACTCTCACCCCGGGGTGGCATTTCCTCGTGACCGAGGACAGAACACTCTTAAAAAAAGAAAAGGAAGCAGAAAAAAAAAGCAAAGCTGTGCTTCCAGGATGTCAGCATTACCAGCCGATTTAACCACAAAAGTCTTCCTGCATCATCCTTTCCTCTATCTTTACTTGTTGTTCTTTGAGCTGACCTAGCTCAGGAGCTTTTCCTAGACCTTTTGTTTTCTTTGCTAAAAGCCGTCTGCGTGCTGCTAGAATGAATTCTCGCCTTTGGGAGAACATCGAGGCCATTCGCTACAATGCAAACCTTTATTATTCTCAAATCCTGGTAGGATCACATGAAGCGTGGGTTGTCTCCCTGGTCCCTGGCAAGCAGACAGAAGCAGCCTCAGCCAGCCTGTCCTGCTCTAGCTCCCAGGCAGCTGGGGTGGGAGGACAAGAGGCCCGTGTCTCCTCGCAAATGATGCTGCCGTCGTATCACCGGTGCCCAAAATAGGCTGTAAGCGGAATTCAGGTATCTTGGTTTAAGCAGGCAAGCAAGCAAGCCAGCCCTGCTGTAGCACCTACAAATCAATCAGGGGCATGATTATATCAGCCCTTACATATAGATGACAGAGTTCTGGATTGCATCAAATATATATCAAGCACGTGTAATAATTAGGTTTTTAGTCTCATAAATTAAAAGTCCAGCAGGAACTGCTAGTGACCATCTCTCTTACTGCCTGCATATGGCAGACCATAAGTTTTCTTCAAATTAATTGGAGCAAGAGCATCTGTTCTAGAAAAAATTCAATTGATTTTAAAATTTCCAGTACTGTAAAAACCAACAAGCTAAGCAGGCTCAGACACCCCACATACTTAATGATTTGTGCCCTGTTTCTCATCTGAAGTTCTTCGATTTTCAACACTAGGCCACTGTCTCCTGTTACGCTTTCCTTTGCAGAATTAAGAGCCTTCAAACTCCTATTCCATAAGTTGGTAGTTATAGACTGGGATCATACTTCTTCCTTCTGCTTAAGTAAAACTGATGGAGCTCCTGGATCATTTCATTATTTAGCACGTTTTTCCAATTGCATTCTTTGTTTTTTGGCTTTTTTCTGAACTCTCCTCATGTTCGCAATGTCCTTCCTAACCAGGGTGCAGGTAATGGATAGTCCACTTTGGTGACAGTCATGTGTGATGTGGGAGATGATGGATGCACCCCCCTCCTCCTCCTGCTCCTCCTCCTAGAGCCTGTCCTGGTTCTACAGCCCCGATCGCAGCTCGTTCAGACCCGCTGATGCAGTGGGGGCTATTGAACAACACTGGGCGTATTTTGTGATGCTGAAGTGTTTTTCAGGCACTCAGCATACCTGTAGGATCGAGTTCTGTAAATGCGACCTATATTTTGCAATTGCAGGCTAACAATTTCATATTTGGCTGTGCTAGATTGCCCACAAGTTTCTTGTGTCCGTGCTAGTACATGATTTTTTTGCCACCTTGAAGTTTCTCAGTTATGATTTCATTTTCTTTTTTCTCCTTTTTTTCTCTCCCCAGATCACTGATTAAAACGTTCAAGAGAAAAAGAGTCAGGAATTGATCTTTGTGGCACCTCCTTAGAAACCAATCCACTCCTGAATAACTCCCCATTTACACGTGCCTTTAGGGAACTGTCAAACAGCTTTTAATCCATACTGCTAAGAGAATAGCCTTAATTTTGACACTGTTCATGCCCCAGTGGAAAGGAGCACATTCCGGGACTGCCATATTTGACCAGAACAAAGTTGAACCTGTAGCTGTATTTGAGTTTTCATGGGATTCAAATAGCAGACAGCTGGCTGGCCATCTCAGCCTGTTCCAGCTTAATATTTCCACGGCTTTTTGAAAAGGAAAGGCAGACCTCTGCGGTGATGTGTTGCCAACGTTTTAAGTCAGAGGTCCCATAAAATGTTCCCAGATTGAAGTGATAAATCTAAATTAGCATTTGTAAAGAAGAGAGAAAAAGGGCCATGGATTCTGTCAATATATTTTAACTCTTTATGTGCTTTGCTGTAATACAAGACAGGAATAGCATGGCAAAAAAGCCTGTCTTTGATACAGTGCAAACAGCTATAGTCTACTCCTGGTGCATACGTTGAGGATATTTGCAGAGCCCTGCTTGTCCACTGGTAGACGGGTTTTTGGGGAGAAGAGCTGCCAAATGTTTTCTGCAGAGAGGTTTTGCTTTCAGCCTGCCGGACCCTTTGCACAGCCCGCGCCGTTCCAGTGACAAATTTTCCACTCTCCGGGAGCGACCGGGATGCACTCCAGAAACCATCCTTTCCTGGGCAGCAGAGAACTATATGCAGGAAGCTATATGCTGTATAATTCCCAAAGCCTTCCTTGGGTTTGAGGTAAGGCGTGAACAGCTCAGGATGCCACCTCCCTCTACAAAAACGGGCGGCGGGAGAGGGGCGGGCGGAGGGGCAAGGGGAGAAGTTTCTAGGCAGGGCTCAGGTTGGGGCAGGGGGGGATGCCCCGGGTATCATCCAGCTCTTCCAGCGCCAGTCCTTTCTCAGCACTGGGAGAAAGTGGCTACGTGATGGTTTGTAGTGTTGTCAGACGACATCCTGCAATGCGTCACTGGGTTAGCCACAACCACGGTCAGGGATGAGGCGAAAGATGCTTGGCATGAGAGAAAAAAACAGTTCTCATAGACTTTTCAGCACTTAAATATTGTCACTGAGGCTGCATCTGCTAAAACGAGCACTTCTCTCTGTGTGTATGTGTGTGTGTGTGTGCGTTAATACTAATAAATGGAAGCAACAGGTAGGTCTGCAAACCCAGCCTGAGGGTCCTGCGCTTAGCTGAGCAACTCCAAGCTGAGCGGAAGAAGGTGGCTCTCTCGGGCTAAGATAGTCTAGCTGTCATTTATGAGAACTATTCCTACCTTGAAGCATAGTAATCCATGAATTGTCTATACACAAAAAAACAGTCAGATTTTCCCTGAGAATGGAAGCTACAGAGACACTGTAAACTTCTTGTACACAAGTCAACAAAACACAGGCAAAACCACATGGTGTGCAAAAATCAGTATCTAGACCTACATGGGTGAAAGCTGAGCAGACGTCTCCTTTCAAACCCAAGTCACTTGGGATCATCTATCTTAAATTTATAATTGTAAGATTGACAGCTACTAACCTGAGCACACTGGAATAATTATGTAAGAGGAAAACTAATCCCCCCCAGATCTGAGGGAAGCAATGAAGGAAGTTTCTTATTAAATGTACACTTTTCAGGGAAGACGGCAAAACCAAATACAGGAAATAGAGTAGTTGAGCATGCGTCATTTTTCTGGGTCTTTCTGAAAAATAAAAATATCTTTGCTCTTTCCTGTAAGAACACAGACTGGCTCATTTATGGAACAAATTACTATGCAATTGCGGCTACCAAAAAGAAAAAAAAAATTAAAATTGCCTATTGCACGCCTGTAACAGACAGAATTGCTCTTTGCAGCAAGTAAAAACAAATTTGGCACATCACTCACTCGAACGATGTTTTGCTGCTGCTCGCATATCCCACGCACTAGATACCTGTGTGTCAGTTGTGCTTCCGTCATCATTAAAAGCCTTAATGACTGACTCATTTTTGCACTGCATGCGGCGAATGTAGGCTGGACTTCTGCGGGCTTTTGGAGCCAGAGAACAGGAGGAGGCTGTGGTGGAAGAATGGCTGCAGGGAAGCAGGCACCAGGAGGGCGACAGGATGGGCAAGATTCATCCCATCCAGCTCTGCTTCTTGTTTCCCCATCTCATTTTGGCCGCTCTGCGTAACTAGCTCGTAGCCAAGCATTTGTTTCACAAACAGATGAGCTGACGGAAAATGATGCTGCCTCCAGCTGAATGCCATGATTTCTCCAAGGGAAGTTGCCACCTCCTCCTCAGCAAAATGGACAGCAAAAGCACATCTTCAGGGACTTCAGGGACTTCAGGTCCCTGAAACACATCTTCAGGGACCAGGCAGCTGCCTGGTCCCAGCTGGTTGCACCAAAGCTGAGGCAGAAGAGGGACAACGTGTAGAGCAGGTAACCACAGCTGGCATGGCCACATCTGCAGGACAGCATTGGTCCATGTCACCATTCTCTAGTATCTTCTTACATCGAAAGTTGCTTGATTGTTTTGGGGAGTGTAGTGTCTGCCATCATGCAGTTTCCCAAGAGGAGTGGTGTCCTGTTTCCTGTCCCAGGCTTGCTTAGTATCACCGTGTGATCATCACTTTAACAGCTGATCGTGGTAAACACAATTATTGTTTTTACTCAGAAGTCCTCATCAAACTGGACAAGTTGTGCCAGAGTCCTTACTTCCCAAAGCCAACCTCTGATTCCTACAAAACAGGGTACTTGGAGGGACAGGCAGCTACAGAAGCAATGCCCAGCTGTGGGTTTGAAGTCAGACAGATCAAACCTCTTCATTTACATGGCTTTGAAATAGCAACAGAGACTAACTGCCTTGCCCATGATGGTCTCTAATGAAATCAGCACGAGGTACCAACTTTCTGACTCTTCCACGCATCTGTTGCACATCTGCTGCGGCATTGCTGTGTGGTTACCTTGCTTTGCTGGCCAGAGGGCAAGGCACCCTTGAGCATCCTCCGTGGGACTGGCATCCTCCACAAGACCGGCATCCAGCATTTGCCATCTGGGCAGAGGCTGGGCACGGCTTCTTCTCACCTATTTGCTAACACACCTCAGCCCGTGTCACAAGAAGCTCATTTTCGGGAAGAGGAGACAGACATCCCTGCTTGGTTTCTGGCTTCTTTCCTGCAGCAGCAATTGTATCAATTAATATCAGCAAAGATGCCAGTTAATTAGTGGTTGTAGGCTGGAGGACACTGATGCCTTTCCCTTGTATGTCCTCTCCAGAACAGATTAATCCCAGGCGGGTGAACCAACTGTGCAGCAGATGGCCGCAGCGTTCCCTGCCGCTCACCTCGGCTGGGGCTGACCTGGCCGCCTGGCGCTGCCCACCCTGGTGTCATTCAGCTACACAGGATTTGGGGTGAGACGTCCATTTATCAGCTTGTTTTTGGAGATGTAGAAAGCAACCATAAACGTTCCTGCCACAGCTATATTTTGCCAAAAAAAAAAATCAGCTAGAGAGTGAATTACTTGAAGTGAAATTTCTAACCAATTGAATAGATCAATTTAAGTCATTAGAGACTGGTGCTGCAATAACCTGTGCACCATTCTGCTTTATGATACTCATATATTACTTCAAATAAAGCTAATCTAGCACCTCATTGTTTTTATTGATTACACGATTAAGGCAGTCTGGGAACACCTGGAGTCAGCTCGAAGCTTTGCCATGGGCTCTGCCATGCCAATCTCTTTGCGCGCTCACCTTACCTCTAGCCTTAGATGTCTTCTGCTCAGAGTTAGTTATGTTGGCTCATCCTAAGCTGCCAGGGAGGGCATTGCCTTCACCTAGCTCAAGTGAGCAGATACCTAGAAGAGGATGAGTTGCCCTGTGACGGCCCTATGAGAGGTCCCTGTAAGTAGTGTTTTTCTTTTCTCTCAGGATTTGTTCACTTTACCTTTTTAGACTCTTCATTCCTGATGGTGACATATGAGACACAGACAGAGGCTCGTACAGCACAGCTCTGCTCCTCTTGAGCCACTCCGTGCATCTTTGTGGCAGAAGCAAGGATGAGGCTCAGTTTTGAAGTGTGCCACAAAACTGTTGGTGAAATATTAGGTCTGAAATTGTCTTAGCTACAGCTTCTTTCCATAAGATTTTTTACTATACGTTACAAGCAGTAAGTTACAGAGAAAAACATCTGTCCTTCACTGGTTATAGCAGTGCCAACAGCAAGCAGCCAGGCTGCTCTGGTCCCAGTGCAGGTACCACCACCAGTGGCTCAGTGGGCTTCGTGGGACCTGAGCAAAGCCTGACACTAGCTCCACCTTCCTACCACGTTGTGACCAAACACGGCTGTTTGAAGAGCAGTGATCTCATCCTTCCACTGTTTTGAACCTTCCAGAGCCTAACAAGCTTTAACTGCTGCAACTCTACCTCTCAGAGCGAGAAATCATGAAACTTCTTTCGTGTTTTCAAGAGCAAGGATTTATTAGAATGCAGAACAGTTTTATTTTCGTAATAGCTCTCCACCCATCTTTCTCACAGAAGAGGGTTGCATTTCTGTGGGTTTTGTTTCTATGTTTTGCTTGAAAAGAGGCTTGACTGTTGTGGCACAGGTGGGTACTGTGGGGGCACAACGCTTTCCAGCTGGGGCTGGCATGCGACTCCCACCAGGGTGGTGGCTTTCGTGGTTTTAAAAATCTAAAAGGAGGAGAAACCCAGCTAATCGCATGGTAGAAGCACAGGCTTAGGATAGGGCACCAGTTCTAACTTGCTTGTTAATTCACACTCTCAAAGGAAGGTCCTTTTGTCTGGATAAGCTGTACTTAACTGCTGCACTTCATAGAACTGGGAGTCAAGAAGCTCTCCCCGCTGGTGAGGCACTGATGTAGGCTCACCAGCTTTCATGTGCTTCAGATCACCTCTCATTTACTCTTACTAGGCTGGTTGGAGCTACCTGCTCCAGATGAGGGCCAAGAGTAATGCAAGCATCTGATGGTTCGCTTCCCACATGGTGAGGATGCACCTCTTTCTGCAGGCTTGCCTCTTCAAAGGTGCAAAGAGTTCGGAGCAGTAAAGCCGAAATAAAACAGGCACTGTTGAAACTTGGCTTTCCTTTGCCTTTGCTTTTCAGTGTGCCTAGGTTTTCCAGTTTCGAATAACCTCTTGAAAAAGTGGTCTAGCCCTCAAAGCTGAAAGTCGGTGGTGCTGATTAGAAACCTGGATAGGCAGAGCAGCAGGAAACCAGTCCCTACGGTCTTACCACAGTCATCCAGGCATCCTACGCCTTTTGGACAGAGCACCCCCAGGCTCTCGTGGTCATCAGCCAGGGAGGTGGCAAGCTCAGCTTCCTCAACATGTCTCGGTCCTGCTCAAGCCGTGGTTTGAGAAACAGAGCAAGCACCAGAAGAAACTGAAAACAAGCCAATGCATAAGAAATCCTTTGCTTGCTGCAGTGATTAACCAACCATAAAGGATGTTTCTGTGTGATAACATCACACAAAAGTAGGAGCAGGAGCTCGAGACAGGCTTAAAATGATTAGGAAGAAACAGTAATTGTCCAAACAGAGCTGTTCTGCACCAGTGCAGGAGGTGGGAGAGCTTTGCTGCTTATGCTCATCAGTCACTTTTGAGCGTGACGAAAGCAGGAATCAGGTATTGGACATAAACAGCAAATATATCTAAAAATGCCTGACTGAGTCTGCATCCAACCACTTGTCTTTGTCCCAGGGCCTCCTAATTACAAAAATTTTTCTGTGGCTGGAAAGCTGATACAGATGAACTGCTGCTGAGTGGATAATGGCAGATGTATTTGCCTCTGAGCTATTGGCAGCCAAATTATTGCTTGACCCAAAGTATCTGAAAAGATCACACCAAGTTTTCTGCTTACTTGCATATGGATGCAACTTCTTGGTTGCAGAAAAATTTAATCAATGAAGGCAGCAGCAGCACGAAATGTGCCATGTGAGATCAGATTCAATTGCTGTCAGGAAGGGAGAGGCTGTGGGAATCACTGCTTTTGCAATACTGTGACTAGGCCAAATGCAAAATTTCATTTTGGATCCACCCCAAATTGAAATATTTCTGAATTCTGGACAAATATAAAGGACTTCTTGAATCAAACTAAATATTGTATTCAACACCCAAGTATTTTTTTAAATGCATTTTTCTCATCAGAGCAACAAGCTGGGCTTGCAATATGGGGAAATGGAGTGTTGTGTTCAGCAGTGTGGTGGAAATGGTAGGAGGATACAGATGGACCAAGGTTCTGATCTGGGGTCAAAAACAAATAAAAGAAGGAAATATAAGTCACGTCATATCTCAGAAGCATGTCCTGACCGCCTGGCGTACCTCTCCATCCTGCGTGGTTTTCTGACTGGTGGTTACACAAATTTTCTAAAGATCTCTCTCAAGCAGCAAGTATTTCCCAGAATTCACAGATAATTCAGTCTGGTTGAAATGGAATTTTTCATTGCCAAAATCTTGTTCCAGGCAAAGACATAATTCTGAAGCAATGCTGGGTATGAAGCAGAAGCCTGCCTGTCTGTGCCATACAGAGGTAATAAAGCCAATAAAATGACCCCATGGGGATGCGATTTGTGCCTTCCCCCAGCCTTTCTATGTGATTAGCCATTTTCAGTCCGATAGTGTATTCATCACAGAATTGCAGAGCCTCTTTGCAACAAAGACAAATGTATATTGTATTTCTCCAACTAAGAAAGAGATGAAGTTGGCAATTCATAATGTTGAATTGCAGCTTCAGCTGAGTTCGGTAGTTTACAGAGCTTAATTTTCTTTATTTAAAGTTTTTTTCACTGTGGCTGCTTCATTCTGAGCAAATTTTTCACATAACCCTCAGAAGATGGAGAACCATTTTCAGTGTTTGACAGATTTGATCTCTTGTCATTTTTAAACTAGGGCTTTGGAGATGTAATTATTTTAATGCTTTTTTAATTTGAAAATTAAACTTGTATTTATTTTTATCAATAAAAGGACTAACGAGTTCCTCAGAGGGAAAGCTGTGCAATGAAATAACAGAAATGTACAGTAAGAACACAGCCTTAGAGCTGGTTTGGGAGGAGCTGTCTTTGAGCCAAATATAAGATCAAGATTGTTGCCATGTTCATTTTTGGAAGCCTCCTCCATTGATTTTTCATTTGTGTATTCATTAGACTGAAAGCCCACAAAATGCAGTTGTTAATTACCATCAATGGTCTGGTTTTGAATTCTTTTCTTTTTCACACTAAGTTGATAATTCAGCTAAGTATCTGAATGGCTGAGGCTGGTTAATACCAGCCTGCTGCATTGCCTTTCATTTCTTCTCTTGAAGGCCTTTGTGAAGTGAAGCAAGGGCACACGCACAGATTATCCTCAGCTTTTCTTGGTATCCCAGCCAGATGCCAGCTTTCTCGTTGACGTCTACTGTTTATTTGGCTGTGGGACATTTGGGCACAACAGAGTTGTCTTAACAGAAATTAACAATCTTACATTTTACACCAAAATAGATTTAAAATAGTTGATTCAGGCAGCAGTTTAATATGGTCTTTCTTGCCTGTGGTTTAGGGAAGATTTCTGCTTTTTGGTATTCAGGGACAGGGATGAGCCACATACGGCTCTATTATGAGGGTTCCCATTCTTCAAAAGGTGTAACGTGGCAAGAGGCCTCCCCCTGCAAGAAGTAGGTGAAAGGTGATATAAAGTTATTTTAATGTCATGGCTTGCGGGTTTTTAATCACTGTTGAACGCCAGTAATAGCTTGTGTTGAGAGTTATCTTTTCCCGTTTTTTTTTTTAAAGATAGGGAACCCCAAATGAGTAACAAAGAATTTTGTGATAGAAGAAGTGACATGAACACAACCTTGTATTCTCTGCCAGCCCCCAAGACAAGACTTCACAAAAAGGGACTGGGAGGGAATGAGATTGAACCCAATGCTGTACTCAAACAGCGACAGCTGTGGCTGCCCTCTGGGCACATCTCAGACAACTGACCTTCAATTTCCATCAAAGTAAAGCCTCAGAGACTGCAGACTCTCTTTCCTGACTCCACGGCTCCAGCAGATCCAAAAGTGGAGCTCTGACTGCTGGAGATGCTCCATTGCCATGGCTCACGATGGCTGCAGCCACCTTACAGGACACCCTGAAAGGTGGCATCACACCTTCGTTCCCTGATCGTGCTTCAATTCAAATGCTCATGTTTTGGCTGGAGGTCACTGATCTTCCTTTTTCCCTGCCACCAAACGCTCCAAATGCAGCTTCCAGACTGCAACTGGGCTCTTGTCTTCCCCCCGCCGTGCTAGCTGCTTTGTGGGGGCGGAAGAAACGGTTTCTGAATATGTAGAGCACTGAAGGATGCTCCTGGCTGACATATGATAAGCCTGTTAGTGTGCTCTGCCATGTAATTACCCATATTTGGTATTTTATAAATGACTAGTTGAAAGTTTTACAAAATTAAAATAAAATTAGCTTGCTAATGAAAATCAGAAAGATGTGAGAATTGTGGCCTTGATAAAATTTTCCATTTTTAAATGTTTCTGGCACAGTATATTTATGCTTAGTTGCAAGGAGTCCCTAGGGAAGGGTGCTATGAAACTGCCAGGCAGCAGCAAGCAGACAAACCAACGTTTTGATATTCTGTGCTCATGTAGCCCACAACATCCAGAGATCATGAAACACCCCAAACTTCAAACTACCCTTGTTCCATGGATTAGAAGAGAAAGGGGACTGCTCTAGGTTCTCCAGTAATGTGCTGAAAACCAGTGAAACATTTCTTTTGCATTATTATATCACGCTTTAAACCTGCATGGTGTTTTTTTCCCCAAACAATATGGTAATTTAGGTAGATTTCTGTACTGACAGCCACAACACAAAAGGTATGGAGGAATTCGCGGTACCTCTTTTGTGTGAGAGGTATTGTGCCTGAACATGTCAATGTTTTTTTTTAATGTCTCAGCTCTGACACAGCACTTGTCGAAAGATGACTACTGCAGCGCGCTCACAATCTGCGCTTCCACCTCCAGCTGCGGGTACCAATGGAGGTGTGGGTGCTGATGGAGGTGGTATGGGTGCCAGTGGAGTTTTCGGTTCCGATGGAGGTGGTGTGGGTGCCATTGGAGGTGTGGGTGCTGATGGGCGTGGTGTGGGTACCAGTGGAGGTGTGGGTGCTGATGGAGGAGGTATGGGTGCCAGTGGAGGTTTTGGTTCTGATGGAGGTGGTGTGGGTGCTGATGGGGGTGGTGTGGGTGCCAGTGGAGGTGTGGGTGCTGATGGAGGTGTGTATGCCATGGCAGCTGGTTTCAGATGCACACACAGGTCCTTGTGGCTCCCCCCCCCTGCCAGCCCCCGCGCCGCGGCCCCCGGCACCGGCCGGGGGGGGGGGGGGAAGGAGGGCGTGGGGAGCCGGACGCGGCGGGGTATCCG
>Ga0181612_127567_pt1 | contig 14015 bp, 6 predicted proteins | sample HoacroProtozoa21_FD_119630 | JGI IMG/M metagenome (GOLD analysis project Ga0181612, IMG submission 119630) | Hoatzin crop microbial communities from Cojedes, Venezuel. Combined Assembly of Gp0051906, Gp0051904, Gp0051908
CGTTTGTGCACACCCCTTGTAAGTTTTTGGGTTTGCCGTGGCCTGCCCCCCTTTTCCCCGTGAAAAATGGGCCCTTCCCCAAAAAAAAAAAAAAAAAAAAAAAACATATATGTAAAATTTAAAGAAGTCCCAAGGCTCTTTCCCCTCTGGCTCATACACACATTTCTTCTACCTACTAATGGTCTGAAATATCTGTTTCCTTGCAGGAAATTGAAAGCGATATACAGGTGCCAGCCAGGTCGGCTCTGGGTCTTCTTCAGCCTCCTCGTCCTCCTATTGGTCACGCTTCAAGTCGTGGAGAAGCTGCAGCCTTCCAGGTAGGTCTCAAGCAGGACTGCAGACCTGCACCTCATGCTCCAGCCTTTCACTGACCACTGAGGTGGGCTCAAAACCGCACTCGTGAAAACCACCCAGCAGTGTCTTCTTTAGATATGTAGGAAAGTCCAGGTGAGAGAGGACCTCTGTGGGGGTCTCGCATCCAACCCCTATGCCCTGACCAAAGCTGACCCCACTCTGGGTTCAGACCAGGCTGCTCCGGGCTTTGTTCTGGCTGGCCTCAAAACCCTACAGCCCCTGACCATCCTCCCAGGCCTCCCAATCTGGGGTCATTTGCAAAGTTTCCTCCAGCTTCTCCAGGTCACCTGCTCTTCTTTCTCCTTGCCTTCTCTTGCTTTGCCCCTTTTGACCAGCCCACGGTGCTCCAGGGGGACAGGGGCATTAGCACGCCCCTGCTGACACATCCTTCTCTTCTCGCACGCACCCTGACCTCCCAGGTCCTACAACCACTAGCAATGCCACCCACCCCAACAAAGACAGGGGAACGTGCTTTGGGGAGTCTGCAGGGGGGGTTCATTAAGCTGGAGAGGAGTTGCCCTCTTTGCATGCTCCTTCCATCCTCTGCATGTTTGCCGCTGAGCTTCACGTCCCCCGTGTTACAGAAACTGCCAATGTGAGCTGGAGCGTGCCCTGCAGCAGACCACAGGCCATGGCCAGAAGAGGCTGAGCTATGCCCTTCAGACCCCCGACCCGCTGTTGGAGGACAATCCCCTGCAGTGGCAGAGGAAAGCCATGCCGGACTCCACTTCGACAGAGAGCATGCAGGACGTTTTTCAGACGCACCTGTACTTCAGTCAGGAGACCCCGCTGGAAAGCAGCCCAGGCAGCCAAGAGGAGCACCGGGTGTGGCAGCCTGTGGAGGAGAGCAGCAAGCAGATGAAAGCCCATCCTTCATCCACAAGGCTGAAATCCCAGCTTCCTGGCCCGAGTAAAGCAACCAGAGAGGGTCCTTACCTAAGTCTTCCTAAGAGGATCTCTGCAGTTTTGGGAGATGCTAATGCTGTCACCACCAAGTTCATAATCTTTGCAAACAGGATGACTGCAGAGGAGCACAGGAGAACATCACCACCAGGAACAAGGCAGGTGGTGGCACAGAGCCAGTCTCAGCCTCAAGACACGGGTCCTCCCCACCATCAGTGGGGCAGCTTGCTTAGACATTCCTTGCCAAATTCAGCTCCACCTCCACAAGCAGAGGGCTTTTACAAGGCAAACTTAGAGAGAAGATTTTTCCCGAGCTGGACAGAAGTCTCTAAGAGTGACAAGGTGACTCTTGGAGAAGGCCAGCAGGCCAGAGGGGTCTCCTCTCAAAGGGAGACGTGTGAGCCCAAGACTGACATTGTTTTCCTCAAAGTCCACAAGAGCGCCAGCAGCACCGTCATGAACATCCTCTTCCGCTTTGGTGAGACGCACAACCTCACCTTTGCCTTCCCCATCGGGGGTGGCAACCAGCTCTTCTACCCGCACCCCTTCTTGGCGAGGTTCGTGCAGGGCTTCTCCCCCAGGAGCCCTCAGCGGTTCAACATCCTCTGCCACCACATGCGATTCCTGCAGCCGGAGGTACAGGCAAAGCCGCGATGCCTTGGGAGGGATGAACATGGGAGGGAGAGGGGGTCTCGTGGGGAACAAGGTGGGGCACCCATAGAGCACATAAACTTTTCAGGGATGAAGCTAAAGAGAGACGGGATTGTCCCCAGGTACCTTGCATGTCATGGGCATCTCCTGAGAGCTTCTGTAACAGGTTTGATGAATCACTGTGCTGTGACCTGAGACAAGTCAGGGGACAGAGTCTGTAGCAGTCAGTAACTATCATCTTGTTCTTCTCTGGTTGGCTCTTGGAGATGCTTTGCTCCTTGGACAGGCCCAGAGGGTACTAGCTGCAAGAGCAGAATGCCTTAAGCACATCAGCTCAGGTCAGCCAGGCCCAGAATCCACCCTTCTGGATGTCACTTGAGGACATGCACAGCTGGGGAACAGCAAGGAGATAGGACATCTCTCAAGCCCAGACAGGCCACCCAGCTGTGGCAGCATGTAGCAGGGAGCTTTGGTCACTGCTCTCCCATGTACCTCTTCTGGAGCTCCCTACAACTGACACAAATGCTCCTCTGATGACCTGCACCCTCAAACCCTCTCCAGCACCCACCACCTCCAACACCAGCAAGCGTTTCTGCTTTCCAGCTGAGCACAGCATTACTAGTGAGCAGGTCTCATCTCCCTACCCCACTTTTGAAACCTCCTTATTCTCCTCCGCAGGTAGAGAAAGTGGTGTCCACCTCAGCTGTCTACTTCTCCATCCTGAGGAACCCCGTGCAGCTCATGGAGTCCTCCTTCGCATACTACAAGGGCGCGTCAGCTTTCTCCCGTGCCCGCAGCCTGGAGGAGTTCCTCAGCCAGCCCTACCACTACTACAACTCCACACACCACGACAGCCACTATGCCAGGAACCTCATGGCCTTTGACTTTGGCTTCAACCCCAACGGACAGGTCTCAGCCAAGCGGGTGCAACTCATGCTGAAGGCCATCGAGGCATCCTTCGATTTGCTCCTCATCTCCGAGTACTTCGATGAGTCCATGGTGCTGCTGAAGGAGATGCTGTGCTGGGACCTGGACAGTATCGTCTCCTTCCCACTCAACATCAGGGACAGCAGCACCAAGTACCCCCTCTCAGACACCATCATGGAGAAGATAAAGGACTGGAACAGGTTGGACTGGGAAATTTACATCTACTTCAACAGGACCTTCTGGCAAAGGATCGACCGCGACATCGGCAGGGAGCGCATGCAGCGGGAAGTAAAGGCACTTCGGGAGAGGCGGGCAGAGCTGGCGAGGACCTGCCTGCAAGGCATGGGCAGCGTGGCCCCGAAGGACATCAAGGACTCTTCCCTGAAGCCACTGCAGCACGGCAGTGCAAAGATCTTGGGCTACAACCTCAAGCAGGGCTTGGATAAGGAGACGGAGCACATGTGCCGGCGGCTGGTGACCCCGGAGCTGCAGTACAGCAGCGCTCTCTACAAGAAGCAGTTTCCTCAGAAGCCCCCCGAGCCCACTCACCCTCGACAGGGCAATGCCCTGCGGCACAGGCTGGAAGGCACCCAAAACTGAGCCTCGTGGTACCCTCCAGGCACCGTTCTCCAGCTGCCTTTGCTGAGGACAGCGAGGGGCTCGCCTCCCGGGCTCGGGGGCTGCTTCTGCCCCGGGTGGGCAGGCAGGCTTGGGAACCTGCCGCCCTCAAGAGCCCCCGGCTGCCCCTCTCTCTGTGCAGGACTGGGCACAAGCTCTTAGGTGCTACACGCTGCGTTACTGCGGAGCAGGACGGGCTGCAACGGGAGGTCCCAGGGGCTCGACACGACATGACTCTTCAAGTGCAGGTCCTCAGCAAATGGGGCAAAACTCCTGACTGGAAGCTGAAGCCTTGGAGGAGGCGATCCGAGGCTTTGGGCTGCATAGCACCAACTCCAGCAGCGAGGAGCAGAACCAGGAGGGCAGCCCAAGCCCTCAGCCCCGTGCCAGAGACCGCAACAGCGCAGGGCCAAGCTGTAAATCAGAGCTGCAGAGCTTGATTTACAGTTTGGGAACAAGTCTGTCCGTCTAGCTGTGGCTCTCCTCCACTATGCCTGAATGCTACTGTGCTGGAAAAGCAGCCCCTTAATTAAAAATAACAATATTCACTGTTGCTCCTATTAAGTTCCCCTTAATTACATCAGTCTGCCCAGCAGATGATCACCCCAGCAGCCCAAGAAACAGACCTCAAACATTTGAAAATGTCTGGGGGGGGAGGAGGGGGAAGAGTAAAAGAAAAAAAGAAATCAGTACTTTTTTGCCCTGACTGTGTGGTTACAGACTGCCTTCAGATGCCGCACTCGTACACTGCATTTATAGGATCAGCATCCTACCCTGGAGCTGATGCTGACACCGTGGTGTCAGACTGCAAGTTAAATACCCATGAGTCCGGGAGATGTCTCATGAGCAGCCAGACATCCTGACCCACCACTTGGAGCGGCTGTAGGAATATTCTGCGCTCTGCCTGGGGAAAAATACCGCAAAAATGGGTTGCAGTGGGCTAGCCAACCTTACTTTTCACATCCTACACTTAAACTCAAATCAAAAGCAGAGCCAGCAAATCAGTTTAGATAAACAGATGCCCAGCTCAGGATTTTCAGCACAATTTCCAAACCAAAAGAGGTTCAGAAAAAATTGTTGGGGGGATCTGAGCATCCTAGGCTCTCCCTTGGCCAGCCGTGAGAAGCCTCAAAGGTTTTGGTTCCCATCTGAAGGTGCCCCGTCTCCTGCTCACAGTCTAGCCGGGATAAAAACCAGACTGCGTTCCCACCGCCCTTCCCCACGAGGGACCGGGCAGCACCAAGCATCCAGCCAGGCATGATATGGGGCCATCGTTTTTGAATTGTTTGCTGCACTGTTTTGGGGGCGTTGTTTATTCCATAAAGTTTCATCTCTGAGGCCTGTTCACGTATCGCTGCGTTGGTTCCTTCCCTCTTTATTTTCCTGTTGGGACGTGGCATGGTCTCGTGGTTTGCAGAGGTCCAGCTCCCCTCTGGGCTCCTGGGAAGTCTCCAGTTCACCCCTGAGGGCAATCCCACAGGCGACGAAGGCAGATGGGCAGCCGACGGGCAGCGTAGCCAGGGCGGGCCCCCCAAACCCACAGGGGACATAGCAGGGGTGCAGGGAGGAGCAGGGCTGGGGGCACCGTGTGCCTGGGTACCAAACCTTGCATCTGACGCCTTCCTGGGCTCTCGGTTCACTCTGGATTTTAATCAGGTGCCGCTTCCTTATTCACCGTTTGGAACTCGGTAAGCAGATCACCCCTGCTCCAGCTCCTGCCAAGGTGACCCAGGGCAGAGGCACTCGTACAACCAGAGCATTGCCTGAGAAGCACAGCCTGCCCCGGAGCACGCGCCCTGTGATTGCTCTGAAAAGCTGTAGTGCAACAAGAATACATTCAGTTCTGGAATTTTCTGTCCAGAGAGTTCCTGCAAAATTGACTATTTTCTGCAAAATGCAGGAACTAGCTGTTTTTGGCAGGGACAGGTGGGACCTCTGGGCAGCAGCTCAGCATCCAGCCATGCCCTGCAGCCCTGCTCCAGGGATGCTGCACGTGGGATTGCCCCAGCCCCTGCTCTTCCCCGTGGAGGGACTCCCAGGGTGCAGCACCCATGGGGTGCCCTGGCTTTACCTGGGGGGAGCCCCATTTACTTAAGCAGGTGCTTCCACCAAATTACTCCCGTTCCAGAGCAAGCAGCAGAAGGGGCAGAGTCGGTTTGGATAAGTCCATGGAATCTCCCATTTTCAGGGATCAGACAGGCTGATCCCCCCCCACAGAGCTCACAGGAATGACATCACTCACCTAAATGCCAGTCACAACATTTATTTTTATTATTATTTCCACAAACCCTAACTTTATCTTTAGGAATATTTCACAGAGACACGGCGAAGAGCCCGGGGATGCACGTGCTCACCCACACCGGCTGTGTATCAGCTGCCTGAGTCTCATTTTTTAACCAGAGAACACTTCGTGCACCATCTCTTGATGCCTTACGGCACACGAAACCCAGGCTAAGCACCACGTCTGCAGAAGAGCAGGGTTTCCTGTGGCCAGTGAACTCCCTTGCCCTGCAGCATTTTTAACTCCTCTACAACAGCCAGGTTCAGCCTGTGCAATTCAAGGACCTCAATTTAACTCAAACACCACCAATTTTTAACCAATATCCATTTAGTAACTTGAAAGATCAAAGCCTGCTTCCTCCTCGTCCCAAGGCGGTTACTGGTTTATGCTTTGGTTTTATGGCTCCAAGAGATCTAGTCAGATCAGTTCAAGTGTTGCACGATGCAATAACCTGGGAGCTGCTCAAACCTACCCACGTAATGGTCCTGACTTTCTGTAAGCTTTCTGGCAATACAAGATAACCAGCAATTTATGCAAAAGTATTAGGTTTTTTTTTCCCCACTGAGCTAGCGATGCAGGCTTGAAACATTTCAGGCTCTCCAGGGAGACTTTCAAAGCTATTCCCAAAGGAGCTCAGGGATTCAGACATCCTGCAAGGCCAGCTTGGCCGATTCTTTGCGAGGCTTTAAAAAAAAAAAATCTCACCCTGCCGTAGGGACCAAATGGGCAGGACGGATGCTGGACAGGACGAGCAGCAAAATCCTCTGCGCTGGGTAAGCCGCTCCTAGGAGAGGGGCTGCAGGAACCTCCTCAGCCCCTGTCTGCGGCTCAGACACGAGGCTTGGAGTTGCTCGTCTCCCCTTTCCTCTTCCGCCGTGGTTCGTCACCCTCCACGTGTGCCGCCGCCCTTGCCTTGGGTATCTTGTATTTGTTCTTCTGTCTGTAAAGGAGGTTTTTCTGGAAGAGTCGTGGGATGTTGCCTTGGTACAGCAGGAGGGCAGCGAGCATCCCTGAAACGAGAGCACGGAGCCCTTCCGTGTGCTGTATCGAGCATCTCCACGGCTGAGCAGTGATTTTCATGCCCTTGCCACAACCTTCATGATGACCAAAATGTAGCTCAGCACCACTGAAGTCACCTCTGACAGTATCTAAAAGACCCTTACTATGTTACTGTAAGCAGAATTTAACCATTGTGTCCTTAATATAATAACGAGGCTTGTTTCGACCCAAAAGGGCCATAAACCACACCAGCGGTCTTCTGTCGCTGCTCCCTGCATCCTAGGCAGCATGTATCCAGCTCCCCATGGTCATCCTGAAGCTGTGGACAACCTCAACAGCCTAGCTCAGCCCTCATTGCCCTAAAACATCTTTTCTTCATCTCCCCGAAACTCTGGCCTCAGGCAGAGTTTTTGCCTGTGTCCCATCTAGAAATTGGATTTTAAAAATAGGATAGCAAAGGGATGACTCGAGTGACAGGGAAAGGGGACAGAAAAGGACGCTTGGCACTGGCAAGACCCAAGTTCAGCCCTTTGCCAGGAACGGTTTGTGTTACACCCAGCATTTCTGCCTTGCCCACTGCCCCCCCTGCCAGCCCCTGTCCCCTGGTACCTCCCAGGCAGATCTCACCTGCAAGGGGCCCCAGCCAGTAAACCTGGACGTAGTCCCAAAGGCTGCTCCCCGAGCAGTGGAAGGTGATGGCTGTGGCCAGGGCAGGGTTGAAGAAGGCCCCCGTGAACGGTCCGGCTGTGTGGGGAGAGAAGCATGGCCTTCAGTCTCGCTTGTCGGCCTTTCAAACGATGTGAAGATCTGGGCCAGGAGACCCATGACCCCTCCTGCCTGCCAGGAACATCCCTGCTGCTGCCCGGCTCTGGCAGCCGCATCTCTCTGACTGTGCAATAGCAGCACACGGGGAAATCCCACCCTTGTCGCCCTGAGCTTTGTGAGAAGCAGAAGAACTCAGACCGAGGGGTTGTGTTAGGGGATGCTCAAGCAAAGTGCTCCCAGTCTTGGGGCAAGCTGTGGCTTCTCATGTGCTGACATTTCACCTACTGCAGTCTTCTTCCCCCAGGGAGCATCCCCCCCCCCAGGGAGCAGAAAACAAGCATCTTAGTAATTGTTACCTCTCAAGTCCTGAAAGATGAAAAAGAGACCACTCTTCCCCCACGAGTTAGGTAGTTTTCTGAATGACTTAGAAAAAGAAAAGCAAGTATTGCTCACCTGTGTAGGTCAGGAAGGTGACAGTCGCTGCCAGCGCAGGGACCCGGTACATAGGGTGACTCTGTTGCAACTTGAGAAGGAGGAGGTGGAAAAGGAAAGAGCAGGTGCCTTCCACAAAGGCAGCGTGGTGCAGAGAGGTGTGGATGGAGGAGCTGCACTCCGACGCTATCAGGTTCTGGATGAGGTGGAAATGCGTCAGCTCCCAGGACCAGTAGAGCTTGGTGACAGCCCAGCCTGTCCCCATGCCTGCACCCTGGGCCAGGAGCTTGGCAGCAGTTGCAGCAAGGTTGCAGTCGAGGAGCAGGAACTCCTGGAGAGAGACTGTCGGGTTGGCAGATGCTCCATCAAAAGAGGCACCATGAACAGCAAAGAGGAGGAAGAGCAGAGTGAGGACCACGTCTGGGCCAAAGCCACCACCCCACAGGCCGATCTCCAATAGCATCCTCAGCTCAAGGCAGCTCATGCACAACTGTAACGAGCCAGCAAATTCTCTGGAAAGGCAGCCATATGCTCCAGGAGACAGAAGCTTCTTGGAAAGCCACCTGAGCACCTGGCACACCCCGAAAACCAGGAAAAAAAAGGCAATGGAGACATTCAGGCCAGCCATAGCAAAGGTTAGGGGGAGAGGCTGGACCAAACCCCAGGAAGGAGCAGAGAGAGCTGCTGCACCTCTGCTTTATAAAGCCGCATGTAAGCAAACGTGGCACAGCCCGACAGGCTTGGGAAATGCCGCACATGCCACCCTCTCCTTTGCAGGGCAACGCCTGCTGCCACGGGGAGCTGATGGACTCGGCCGCAGCTGGATCAGCCGACAAGCTGCAGGTCCTGGTGTTATCTCCACCGCACGGTCACTGAGCCTCCAACCCCCAGCACTCATATCTGAGAGCCTGCAGCAGCTCCTCGGAGCTGCTCCGGCCTTCCAGAAGGAGCAAGTACCTTCATTTTGTTTCTGCTTGACCCCGTAAAACTTCACTTACTCTCCCAGTCCCAAAGCCTGGGATGCGAGAAGACTCTTAGAAAGCCAATAACCCATGCGAGGAGTTCACATTTTTCCAGGGCAGAGCCACTCTAAGCCACAGCAAAGCCCAACTTTGGCCAGTTTGAAAGCCTGGCTTGCTTACTGCTTCCTAACCTTATCTGAGTAAGACCTCACTTCATTTGTTGGTGGCACTAATTGCACGTGCCATTGGTCTGCAGGTGGCACTTCAGCGACAGCGACATTTCAACTCCTCCTGCTGGTAACACATGTACTGGGGACAAGATCTTCTGCAGCTCCACCAAAACCAACCCATGGTGTCGTCATTACCTGACTCCTGAAACCCACACCATCTAGGTGTCTAAACACATTTGGGTTTGACCTTTGACTACACGATGGAGTCAACAGCAATCATAGGTGACAGAATACACTGTGTTTGCTCCAGTGGTTGCATCCTCTGCCCCAGTTCCCACCAGGCCACTGGGGACCCCTGGCCTCCCACCATTGGGGTCCGTGGGAAGAGAGGGGACCGTGAGCGATGGAAAGCGCAGGAATGGCACAAGCCACAGCAGGAAGGGTGAGATGGGCTTCAGAATGCCATATTATCAGGGACTTCTGATTAACAGAGCATAAACAACGCATTGTGTGTCTTCTGGGTCATTTCCCTGCTCTGCAGCAGAAATTACACCACCCTGAGCTTGCGCTTCCCATCCCTACAGCGGGAACAGCACCTCCTTCATCGCCAGCACGCTGCAGGGATAAACATGCCCAGGGCGCGCTCTGCTATCACGGGAACAAGTGGTGGGATGTACTGTAAAACAGCTGCTGGGCATCAGGGCTGCCGTGCTTGATACCCCATGCCCAGGGCAAAGCCCAGCGGTCCTGCACCCTCACACAGGCAGCACCAGTGGGCAACGCAGGCTCCTCTCACCACCCCACCAGCAGCTGAACGCACGCAGGGAGCCAACAGCTTGTGCTAATGCCATTTTACTTCCCCTGCCTCCAGTCAATTATAACAGAAATTGCCAGGAGACACAGGTTTGGAGCATGCTTGAGCTGGGGATGAGGCACTAACAGCGTTCAAGCCGGCTACAGCAACAGACCAACCCATGAAAACCAGGAGCGTGCCCTTCAAAGGGGTCAGAGCTGCTCGGCCTCCCTCCCTTGCAGCCCTTGCCGCAGCAGGAGAGACATCTTGGTAGGGCATTTTAGAGATGTTTGTGAAGGTCACGGCCAGCCTCAGCATCTCCTCCGGCAGCACTCTCCCTCCTTTCATTCCCACAGTCAGTGCTATCACCAAGTGCCCACCCAAGGCTGGTTTTGGGAAGCTACCTGGTCCCAGGTGATCATGGCACGCAGCATTTGCTTTCGAAGCCTTGGCAAGCCTGAGGGGAGGCTGCAAAGGGGATCACGCTGCAAACAGGCCATCGTCCAAGCCCTGCCCTCCTCCCCACCAGAACTGGCCTCTTTTGGTTGGCCTGCCTCAAAACTTACCACAATTTTACCATTTTTAACCCATTTCTCTCTCCAGAAGAGGAGTGTTTCCCCCTTCTCCTTTTCAAGCATTTTAAGAGTTGGGCCTTAGGAAGTAAATGTTCAGAGGTCTTTAAAAACTATTTCCTGTCCATCACCTGTAATTATGGCCACAGCATATCCTGCAACGGTGGGACACTTAACCCAGGCTGGAGAGAGGAGCTGGAAGCTGCTGCTTATGAGGATAACTACAGGACTAAGTAACAGCAGTGACAGACACGCAAGTGGCTCGTTGTTTCCTATCTCGCTTTGGTGCCGACAGCAGAAGGGGACACGTTGCAAGCTCTGTACTGGAACACATCTTCAGGCGACTGCAAAGGCAAAAATCCCTTCAAAAGCCCAAGCGGCTTTGCACAGCTGCTCATCTAGAAACAAGACAGTCTAAAAATCCAGATACTCCCACTGAATATTTCTCTGTGGCTTGAACATCAGTGTCTTTTCTAAACCAAATTTGCTTTCAGGGCTGCCGAGAACCACAACAGCTTCAAATGCATGTATTTGAAACAGTGTTTTTTTAGCCATGGGATAGGAACAAGGTGACATTTCCACAGTTAAGTAAACTAAATACTCTCCAAAAGCACTGAAGGGTAACGAGCTGAACAGAACCACGCTGGCTCCCCTCCACCACACTATTTGCACCCACAAAGAGGTAACAGCTACAGCTGAATACAGCTGTAAGGTTATTTAAGGAGAGTTTTACTGGGCAGGGGAGCGGATAAGAGCTTTCCAAGAGCAGCCACCTGTTATCAGCTGCTGTGACAAGGCATCAGAAACACGGCAGCAGGTTTCCTCCCACAGGCAGCCAGATGAAAACGGCTCAGGGAGAGCCACAAGTTAATTGGGCTGCATGAAAAGACCCAAATCCTTAGAACAGGCATTCACTGGGAGGAAAAAATAACAAAGATGGATCGTCCTTGGCTCTAGAAATCTTGAATTCAAGGGAGACGTCTGTCCTGATGAACGTCACCCCTGTTCCCCCTCCAGGACATCCCACAGAGGTGCCCTGAGTCACATCAGCATCCTCTCCATTGATCTGCAGTTACAGCAAGCCAGATTCATTATTCACAAGCCCTCCAAAAAACACCAGAAACTTGAGTCTGTGCATTGAGACATATCTATGCATTGAGAAATACTGTCTGCTGTTCCAGTCTCATCCTCCTCTCTACTGACTCAATACATCTCCAAAGCAGAAGTCTGGTGGTCTTTTAGTGTTCCTAAAGAGAATTAGCAATCATTAACTTCTCCGTAGGCAAATCCCATAAAATATAAAATGAAAAAAGAAATAATCATCAGTCCCTACAGGCTGTTCCAGTAACCAGGTCAATAGGCAAATGGGTTCTGAAATGCAGTTACGATGTGCCGAAGATATTCCCCCTGCAGACACCAGCTGGCGGACAGGAACGGGAACAAGAAGTACCACCACCGCAATAACGGAAGGACGGCATGAGAAGCTGCATCAGCACCGGCCCTCCTCCCTTGTTACAGACGGCAGATGGAGAAATAACAGTCAGAAATTCACTGTGCTCACTTGTTCGTATTTTGTTCCCCTCAAGAAATAAACCAATCCTTCCTTAGGCTGCAGTTCAAAGTAGGGAAAAAAGCTCTTGGAAAAACCTGCTTCCTCCACAACTCTGGAGAGCAACCTCAAGAATTCAGCTGAGCTCAGCAGTTTCACATACCTTTCTTATATGATGGAGGATGGCTATTTTGATTAAAAACAATCTTCAGAGCAAAAGGCAAGTTATAAAAATAGGAAAAAATCCCCGGGAGCAGGCATTTGCAGACAACTGCTGTGCTCATACGAGCCACGTGAATTGCACTGAAGCCCAACACTTTGCTTCAGGCACCACTGCGAAAACGCTTATTAGAAATTAAGATCCTCAGTTTGTAGCCATGCTGTTTTTAACCAGTGTGTTGCTGGCGCAGTTTGAATAATGTGCTCAGCTTTGCAGTAAACTCCCTGCAACCAAAGAGCAGCCCTGAAAGGGAGAAATCGTTGCCCCCAATTTTACCATCTCGAACAACAGTATTTTAAATACCCCATCTTCAGTAAAGGGATCCAAAAAAATGCGGCTGCTCTTGGTTTTAGTCTAGACCAGGTATATGCAAGGGATAAGCAAGTTCACACAAGACTTAATAGCATCTATCAAGCAAGGACTACCAACTTTCAACTTGCGCAAACCACACTCAGCCAAAACCCTGCTCTCCTTTTCAAGCAGCACAAGTACCAACACCCAGATAATTAGCCAGTTCCCCTAAGCACCTTCTCCCTCCTCTGGTCAGCTTTCCCCCCCATAAATTAAATGCAAAATCACTTAGATGCAGAGTTAGAGAACATCAGTTTAAATGCATAAATGGTCAATTATATATATAAAGACAAAGATGCTACAACAAATTAATTAACCTGAAGAGACAGTGCTTTGTGCAAAACAACATTCTCACGTCTGGTTGAAAAGGCTTCTGAAGATGAGCGGTTTCTTCATTTCCCTTTGTCAGTGGTATGAGCAAAGCTTGTACAACATGCAAGAAAGGGGAAGAGATGATTTCCCAATAACACATGGGAAACACAGGACACGATGAGTCCTTGACATTCACAACCAAGACAGAAACTTCAGCTGGATTTCAACCGAACCAGTCTCAGCCCCAAAGTAAATTCGCTTAGATGTCCTTTTCTTTAGCTAGACTGCCACGCCAACACACCACGTAATTTTTTGTAGTTTCGATGAAAAACATGAGCAAGTCTCTGCAGCCTACCAACAGGCACCATCAATGCCATCCCAAGTCCCAGGCCAGCTGTTGACACCCAGCGTCCTGGCCCCGTTCGGCTCTGCCGGTCAAACGCTGATCAGCAGGGACGGTGCAGCAGCGTCTTCCAAGCAGGCACCGGGACAGCTCGTTCCCCGCGTCTCCTGTGCCATAATGTTTATACGCAGGATACTGGATGATATCCACGGTGCAAAACAAAGCAGTCTTGTTCAGAATAGTCACTGCAACATCACTGATATCGCCACGATTGCAGTTTAGTGGCCCATCAGTCCCAACCCAGACACTACCAAAAGGCTACCTTACAGCAAACGAATGGCGGAAGACACAACTGTGACAAACTAGGCTGGTCTCTGCTTCGCTCCCTTCGCAAGAAGAGCAAGGGATCTCTCTTCCACGGTGGGTGAAAAGGGCGTTTCAGAGCTGTTCTCCTCCTGTCAGTGACCTGGAGCAGTCTGCGGGAGGCATAACCATCTGCCAGCAGCGCGTGGTGGCAACGACAGCCTGCGGTTATCACGAGGTTGGTACTGACGCTGATGAAGCTTAATCACAAACAAATACATTCTGTTAATCTCATTAAGACATCTAAACATGTACTCTTTCCAGCTACTCTTGTCTTAGAAAGTATAAACTCATGACGGGGAAGGGGGGAAAAACCAAATGTTTTTTAAAAGTTTATTTCTAGCCCTGAAAGAACAGTTATTAAACAAAGTCAACAAATACAGTAGTTAATATTGCAGTAACAATTAAATAACATAATGGGATTAAATTACACAAAAGGCAACATTAAAA
>Ga0181612_139924_pt1 | contig 14015 bp, 6 predicted proteins | sample HoacroProtozoa21_FD_119630 | JGI IMG/M metagenome (GOLD analysis project Ga0181612, IMG submission 119630) | Hoatzin crop microbial communities from Cojedes, Venezuel. Combined Assembly of Gp0051906, Gp0051904, Gp0051908
AGGGTCACCCAGAGCAGGGGGCACAGCACCGCGGCCAGGCGGGGCTGGAATATCTCCAGAGGAGGAGACTCCACAGCCTCCCTGGGCAGCCTGGGCCAGGGCTCCGTCACCCTCAGAGGGAAGAAGCTCTTCCTCGGGTTCAGCTGGAGCTTCCTCTGCTTCAGTTTGTGCCCGTTGCCCCTTGTCCTGTCACTGGGCACCACTGGAAAGAGTCTGGCCCCGTCCTCCTGACCCCCACCCTGCAGATATTTATGGGCATTTCTAAGGTCCTCTCTCAGAGGGCTTTCCATCTCAATCCTGCTTTTCCTCCAGGGAGAATTTCTGTGGGCAGTCAAGTGTCACAGCACCCTGAGAGATGGGCATTAATCATTTAATCGTCTTGACAAAAAAGGTGTCCTTCTCCAGTTTGCGGGTTGCTGCTTTCCCCTGGTCTCCTGCAGAGCATTCACACCTTGGTGTCCCACTCCAGGGTCGTTCTTGGTGTTGGCCCCAGGAGCCAGCCAGCTTTCTGCAGCCTTTGGGAAGCTGCTGAAGGTCCTGCCGGCGACTGGCCTGATGTGTTTGATCCCCGGGTGGGCTTCGGGAGGGGCAAAGGACTATCCCTGATAAAGGCTTGCGGTCACTTTTGTGTTTTACCGTGGAAACTATTAGCACTACTTTGGAGCAAGCTCTTTAAGTAACAGTTAAACTTTCTGGAAGACACAGAGAAAGCTTTTGGAATTGTTGCTTTTTTAGAGGTCAAAAGAGAAGATTTTAGAAGAGTTTCTAGAAGAAAACACCTGGCACAGAGCGTGGAAACCTTGTGCTGTGCGTCTGCGGAGCTGGGGTGGGCATTTTGTTGGGTGTTTTTTGTTTCACTTGAGTCGCAGACCTCACCTAGGTCAAAATTGCAAGGTCCTAGCAATACCTAGATCAAAACACCGCCGGGCTTTTCACAGCTGTGAGTATTGAAAGCCGTTGGACTGAGGACGTTTGTTGGGTAGGTCATGAAGAGCGTTTTCAGTACCAAAGTCGCGGCGCCCTTCTGGCCACACGCCAAGCTTCGGGCGAGATGGTGCCGACCAATTCACTCGGGTGTCATTCGAAATGATTTCCAACGTTTTAAGCAAAACATATATTTAGTTTTGAACAGATGACTGTTATGGAGCGGTGGTGGTCTCTTCAGAGCTGAAGTTGTAACTGAGCTTCTGTTAAGCCTGATTCTGTGAAGTCTCTCATTCCCTTAATCTTGCTGAAAGTAAACCAATCCACCTAGAACGTCTCCTGTGTGGTCCTGTGGCAGAGGAGAGCTATTTTAGGATTGGGATGATATCTTAAACGCCTTGTTAATACTGTTTATTTGAAAAACTTGGGTGGAAGAGGGTAGCTTGTATCTTTTTTCCGAAATGTTTCTTACCTCAAAATTGTGTGGGGCATAAATTTCAAATCTGGAGGGGCGAGGATTTTTTAGAACTCATAAAGATGATCTGATCTTTTCGACGAGGCCGTTCCTTAGCCTGAGGTTGGGGGCGACTTCTGTTGGGGTCTGCTGCTGTGCTGTTTGACAGCCGTTGGAGATGGCCGCTGCAGAACGGAACTCGCAGGGCAGAGCGTGTTTAAAACACTCACAAGTCTCGGTTTGCAAGAGATCTGCTGGAGCTTGAGGCATGGCAGTGTCTCAGCGTTTTCTTTACCAAAGCACACGAGGTTCAGAATTGTGTGCGTACACAGATCCAGTTCTAGAGGTTACTTTTTTCCAAATGTGAAAGACACAAAGTATGTTGCTTGCAATGAGACTGGGCTTTTTTCCCTGCTTACAGAAAATTGATATATTATATAAAAGTGTAGTAGATACATATATAAAAAAATACTAATTAGTAATTCTGTTAATATAAAAAGGTATAATTCAGGCTTTAGGTTTTTATACAATACTGCTTTCAGTAAACAGCAATATTGTAGTGGTTTACTTCCTGCAATAAACGCAAGCTTACAGGCAGGCTGGAGGGTTGCGTAAGGCACCGAACCTAGAAATCAGGAAGGCCAAGATAGATTTCTCCCTCTCGACTTCCTCTCTGGTCCTGGACACGTTGTTCTCTCTAGCTCTGTGTGATACTGTGTTAAAAAAACAACAACAACAGAGTCTCCATTTAAGTGATAACCTCCTTGGGGAGGAACTTTCTCATATTAAATCCAGCACTTACTGTAATGAAAATACAGTTTTTGTGACAGCTGCTGTGTGGGATTAGAAACTTCCCCCCCCTTTTATAAAATCTGTTCAGGTTCTGCTCTGGGCGGTGGAATGAAGCTGATCCGTTTCTATCTCCAGTGTTTCCCCCCGCCCCCCATTTAGTTTGTGTGTGGTGTCTTTCTGGACAGAGATTTTTAATAGAGGAGGAAATATTCATTATGAGGTAACAGGATTTCTGACACTTGTTCAATACATAATGCTGCTACACGTTTGCACGATAGATAATCTATAGATAATTCTATTCATATGATTAAAAGATATAATTCCCTTGAAAAAGTAATTTTTCATAGATGAAATTTTTCTTGTGTTGTATGGTATTATAAAACACATTTAATGAACACGCAGACTTTTCTTTGTTTTTACATGCCCTGCGCATAAATCGCTGCAAACTCATTGCTACTGCCTGAAGAGAAACCGCGTTGGTAGGACTGCCGTGGTGGTGGTGCTGGTGTTTACTGGCGACTGCTCCCAAGTTACTGATAGCGCAGAAGCGGTGTGTTTCTGCCGGGAAGCTACTCCAGTCGTAACTTTTTCCTCGAGACGTTACTGCTGTGATTGTGGAGTTGTGGCTGTCGTGTCGCCCGGGTGGACGTGACCGAGCTGCCTCTTCCCGCGCTGGTGAGAGGAGGCTCGGTCGGGCAGTGAGCCCTGTTGTGAGTGGCTGTAGTAAGCATGTAGTAGGAGCTGCCCCCAGGCACCAGAACTGCGTATTTACTTCCCTTTGGACTGAACCTCTTTTAGACTACTTTAGATTTTAATTTCAGCGTGTCTCCTGAGAATCCATGACGTTTTCCAGGCTGAAGGTGCGATGCTGTCGTATCGTACAGATGTCTGTTAGCGACCGGCGCTCTCCCAGCTCCGTGCGGGGAGCGTGGCGGCCGGGTTGGGAAGTCAGAGCCCAGCTTCCTCGGCCGAGGCGCTGCCTTCAGACGGGAGCAGGCCTGAATCAATGAACACTGCGCTCAGCACGGATCCTCGGGAGCTGGCCGGGCGCCAGGGCGACTGCGGCTCTGCTTGAGAAGAATTTGGGCTGGAGAAAAGGGAAGGCCAATGTTCCGCTCTTCCAGAGTCTCCGCGTTTTTACTATGTCAGGAAGTGAGGTCAGGCACAGCCGCTGTATGCGGTAATTGTTTGCTGGAAGGCTAGTCATGAAGGCTTTGTGTTTTTCTTAGAAGCCTTTGTAGTGCGAGACCGTCAGTGGAAAATATTGCCTTTTTTTTTAATATGGTTAGCGTGATTAACATAATCTTAACATGATTAACCACGTTACATTAACACAGTCTTGAATTACTCAGGACACTTCTCGGGGTACATTTTTAAAACGTGAACCGGTTTTATTTGGTTTAAAACATTTTAAATTTTTTATGTTGTAAAATAAATGACAAAATATTTCCGTTTTTTAGATGCGTGTGTCCCGAACAACTAGTCTTTGAAAGCAGTAGCTCAAGCTATTTCTGGTGTAGCTTTCTGTTAATTTGGAAATGCGATATCCACTATTACTTCTTCCAGCTTTGCTAAAACAGTGCTTCTGAAGGTTTGTTTGTGAGACAAGTGCCAATTCTTTTTTTTAATGGCTATCATGCTACATGATATAGCTGGATTCATCCTTCAGCTCAGACAAGCTTTGGGATTGACCTTTAGTTGATGTCTAATAGAAACCACTGTAAAGAAATGAATTGGACCAGAAGTACCCTTGACAAATGTAACCGTTCTAAAAATTAATCTATTTCATTCCATACTGACTCAAAAATCTCCACTGCATGGTGACAAAGCTCTACAAGATACCTTTACGAATTCTTATATTGATTCATATATAATGAGTCACTAATTCTCAGCATGTTCCTTTGCAACTCTGAGAACTACAAAATTTAGTCTTTAACGCTTGCGAGTGGGATTTTTCTTGTTTATTTTTAGTCTAGAGTTTACAATTTTGTCTGTTAGCTCATCTTTAATGTCATTGGAGCCTGTGAATTCTTAGTGCAAACACTTTCTTCTTCTTTTTTGACCTGACCACTTGGATGGTTAGCAGTGATGATAAACGTGAAACGTCTAGCTGCGAAGATCAGACCCTGGCAACAACAGTCTGAGCCTCTGTTACCCAGCATCGGGTCAACCAAACTCTTACTTTAGGGGACCCGAGAAGCTTTTGGAGGCAGTTCTGCCTCTGGGTGGGTAGTTCCTTTTTGGGCCACGTACAGCTCCCCAGCTGGCTTTGTCCATCCAAGCTAACTTGGTTTGGGGTAAAACCGAGGGTTCTGAGAATGCCCGGCATCAGTGGCGGCGTTTGAGGACAGCTGTGAGCTTCGGTGGGACTTGGACCGCAGGACTGGGGATGGAGGTGGGTTCAGGTTCCTCGGATCTCCTCGCTGCCCTCCACCTGGTCTTCAGAAGCCGCTGTCTGCTTGGCGTGCCGCAGCCCTCGGTGGGGAGAGCTGTGGGGCTGAGCGGCAGGCCGGCGGGGCTGGAGTCCTTGCTGCTGGGCGAGCCGTCGGAGGGTGTGGGTAATGGCTTTTCAAGATAGATCTCTATTTCTTTGTTTTGTTTTTCAGGAAATTGTGCTGAGTGTGTAAGAACTTTTCAGGAATTCTCTTTTCATTTATCCACATACCACCTGCTTCCTTGGGTGAAATGGAGACTTTGGGGAGGCAAACCCATTGGCACCCTGTTCGGTGGGAGTGCTTGATTTCCCTTGAAAAGGTCTACCTGTTACTGGGGGGAGGGCGGGGTGCTGAGTCCTATGCTCACTTACCAGCAGAGCTGGTACCTTTGAGAGCAGCAGTGTCTTCTGCTGCTCTCTCATCGGTATTTTCAAGGAAGGAAGCTGTGCTCTAAAAGCCAAAAATGTTGAGTTTTGCCAAGCCCGTCAGTACGCAGCGGGACGTTCCTCTGTCGTTGGTGCTGTGCCGCTTGCAGCCGTCGGAGCCCAGCTGTACGGTACGGGGCTGGCGTTCTCAGCCAGGCGAAACTGCCCAAGAGTTATTAAAAGGGTTTCGTTTATGCGAGTACTTCTATTTTCTCTGACCGTATGGAGATTCCTCCCAAGACGTGAAATTGTATTTGCTGTTTTTGGAGATTGTCATGAACTGTGTAAAAACATTTGTGTCCTAGTGCTTCAGGTGTGAAGTTCTTCCTCTGAAAAATGTGGAGTTACAGCACTCAGTGAGTAGAATGTGTGTGTGTGTGTAGGTGTAAATGTAAGTACTACCCACCAGGCAACAGATTCAGGATTCTAAAAACCATGTGGATGTCAGGGCTTCACTCTACCGTCTGTGCGAAACGCCCTGAGCTGATCACTAACGTGGACAAAGCCTCTGAGAATTATCCTCAGCCAGCACAGGAGACTAGGACAGAAACTTTGAACGTTTATTTAAAACTGCAGGTGCTATTGGGACTTGTTTCAGAACTCGTTTTTCTACAGCTGCTTGTTTTGGTTAGATCAACATTTGATTGCAGATGCAGTTGCTTTTTGGTAAAGGGTTTTCCCCTTTATGTTGAGTGCGAATTTCTGACATCTTTGAGGTTCTTACCTGAAAGAAATTGAGATTATACACATATTTTAAATAAAGTATTGTCAATCTGCCTATGTATGCTGAATTCCTATTATGGCTCTTAAGACTTAGGTCAAACCTCTAAAAATGGGAGAGGTGTAGTGGAAGAAACTTCTGCCTTAGTTTTAACGTACCTGCACGGTAACGCTGCCAGTCAGGGTTTTGAAGTGGAAGAGCTGTGTGCAATCCGGCGAGTTTGTTTCCTTGGCAGAGGTAATTCAAAATCTGACAGATAGGATGGAAGATTATTTTCTTCAGGAAATAAATAATATGCTTAGGTAGTTAAGTATATTTAGGACAAACCTAATCCAAGTTTAGACTGTGGAGGTCGTGTCTAGCCCTTGCCCCTGTGCAGTCCTATTTGGCCTCTCAAAATTGTGGCTGGAGCAGAGCCGGGAGGCCATTCGCATGCAGGGCGAGCTGGTTTCTTCGGCAGTCGTGGGTATTTTGGTATGCTGCGTTTCGTGGCTGTGCGATTCTGTCGGTTGCTTTGATGACGTGCTTTTGCAGACAAGAAAGAACGTGGTTTTTACCAGGGGATGCTACCAACCTCTTTACCTTGTAATGGGAATAGAGGGGAAATCCGTGCAATCTCCGCTTGTATTCCAGAACCTTGCTGAACAAAATGAGGTAACGCCAGAAGAAAAGTCCTTCCCCCGCCCACCGTGATTTCTGTTCCGAGTGTAGAGACCCCAACAAGGATTTGACAGTTGTCTGTAGATTGACTTGGTCCATGCACAGATTTGGGAGTGGGAGATGGGTTTTGGTTTTATTTTTTCCTTTTTGTTTTTAGTCTAATGAGTTGGTCTGTCCTAACTGCGTTTTGTCTTCTGTCTGGGTTCATAGGAGGTGATGGGACGGGAGAAGGAAATGTCAGCATTTCCTGTATCCTGTTATCTTGTGCTTTTTATGGGTGCTGAATAAAATACACCCTGAAAATTCACTGACGTTTGGATTGTATTTTGACTTACTGTAATTACAGATTTCACGGTAGAAGCCCAAACCTACGCAGCTCTTTTCCATATGCAGTTCTCCGTGGCACTCGGTTAAAGACTTTTGTGCAAAGTGCTTTGCTCTCTTGTGTTGCCTCAAGCTTTGTTGTCACCGTGTCTGACTCGTGGATTGATGATGTGTGGCCGCACGGGAGAAATTGCTCGGTGTGGGGGATTATTTGGTCACCACAGGGACTGAAATGTGCAAGTAGGGTGGGACTAATTTGACCTAAAACTCACATTCTGGAGTACAAACAATTTAGAAATTTTAGTACAAATTTAAGAATGAAGTGCTGCGTAAGGGTAATTTATGCTGCTGTCTGATTGCATCCCGTACCGATGTCATCATCTGTGGCGTGTCAGGTTGAAGGTGCATGATACATATTTAAAGAGCGTATTTTTGGAAGAAGGATATATATTGCTTAAAAGCTGAAAAGTAGGGTAGTACATCGGACTCCTTGGGTGTACTCCATTGGGAAGGCCTCAGGTATGTACTGAGGTGTGATCCCCTCCATACTTTTGAGACCATCGATTTACACAAGGTTTGAAGCGTGCAGTGAAGCTGGAAGTGGGTGGTTTGCAGTAACTTTTGTCTCCAATTAAAGTCAATTTATTTGAAAATCTTTGGGGAGAGTTGTGGAGTGTTGAAGTCTGATGATATTTTCCTACTGGGTTTTCAAACATTCTCGACTTGCTGTCATTAAAGGATTCAATTAATAGCATGGTGCAAGTGATTGTTTTGTGGAGAAGAAAAAAAAAGTGTCCTGAAGGCACTGCCGTATTTTTCTTCTGAACCATTGGTACCAAGTTTGGCAAATGGAGTAGAGAATTCTCTGGGGGAGAGGAGAGAGACACCTAATACTGACGCTTGCTTTTTGTTGCAGCAGGTGGTTCGTGTGAGCAGTTGTCCATGAGAGGTTTTCAGACATGATGGCCGACCAGCCGCCTCCGTTAGAAGCTACGCCTATCCTGAATGAAGTGCCACTTCTACCTCATATGGTTAATGGGGACAGCATACAACAGGCAAGTAAATCCGTTGCACTTCTGTACACGTCGTGTAGAACCGTGCCAGCGGTGGTAGTAGGGAGGCTGACATTCAGACATGCTGTGGAAAATAGAACAGACAGGAAAAGCTGTTTGTCGTACAACTTGTACGACGGCTGAAAGAGGAGGAGGCTTGAAATAAAGCAACCATGATACCGATTTGCAAAGTTAGGAAAGCATGTGGTTCTCAGCGCTGATGCCATCAGTAAAATGGAAGAGCAAGTACAGAGAGGGAGAAAATCACTCAATGTCAACGTAGTGGAAATGTGAAAATATTGTGACTTTAAAGGGGTGTTTGTTATACGCATGTAAGTGCTTTAAAATTAAACTAAAAAATGAAAGAAGAAAAGGAAAAGTACAATATATGGTTTTAATAAAGCACTAAGGTTTTGAAAGCTCTGCTTAAAGCTCAGGTGAAATAATCAATATTAGCAAGTGGTTGCAGTGCTCTAAACCAAGAAGTCTGTTGCAGGGACATGAGAGGAAAGACCTTGGCTTCCTGATATTAAGTATCTTCATTAGTAATTACAGTGCAGTGGTGAAACCTGAGTATATTTAGTTGAAACTTCAGAATTTTATTGGACACAACGCTTCAGAAGGACCTAATATGATTAGAAATACAGACAAAAGTGAAAGCAAAACACTTTGAAGCACAAACTTCTTGTATGAGTTGTCAGTAAACTTGAAGTGAATTTACTGTTTGGCAGTGGAAGCCGAGTGCCGTGTACTGTAAATGCTGAGGTGTCTTCCCATCATTTGGAGATAGACTTTCAGTGCACTCAGAAATATTGTAAGCATCCTGAGGGTTTAACACTGGATGTGAATTGAAGAAGCATCTTCCCCTTGCCCTAGCAGCTACAAACGTGACAGATCCTGGTCGGAGAGAAAAGGCGGGTTGGTTTGTTTCAAATAGCCAAGTGACTGGTTTTTGGCTGGCTGCAATGGGACAGGGTGCTAGATAATCTCCTGTAGGCTTTCCCGGGAAAGCTGGAGTCAGATGATGTCCCAAGGTCCCTTCCGACCTGGGCTGTTCGAGGATTCCGTGATAACAAAACATAAATTTGAGGGCTTTATGTGCCTGGCGTTAAATAATCATTTTATTGAAGCAAGGGACAAAACTGCCCATTGCTTGAACCTGATCAGCATATAACTTCAAATAGCTGACAGTAATTAAAATAGGAAGTAAAGGGTTAATCCAGAAGGAAAAGTTGTGTAAAAGTTTCCAGAGGAGAACTGTCGTATGAAATGATTATGAAGGGTAACAGTGAAGACCTTGGCATGTCTGAGTGTACAGTGGATAAACAGGGTACAACAAAATAATCACGAATTGTTGAGGGTCTGATAGACCATCAATGCTGGGAAGTTTTAACTGAAACATCCTTTACTTTGTAGTTGTTAGAAATGGGGAAGGATTGTAGTATGCTTGCTTGTAAAAATAGCCTTTATTTAACAAAAAAAGTCTACTCTGCTTTTTTCCCCCTCAAACCTTGGAAACAGAAGTCCAGTGACTGTGTTTTGAAATAGGTGAAGCTATAGAGTGTCGAAGGTAGTTCTCAAGTTCTGGCTTTAGCAGCGTGACATTTTAGACACTGACCAGCTGTGAGGTTGTTCAGTAAGCAGTGTTTCATGTTACACAGAGAAAAGCAATCAAGCAGATGTAATTGGTGACAATCTGCATAGCTGTATTTGCATACCATGTCTTGGTATGGATCAGTGTATAGAACGCTCGTGTGTTTTGAATGGCCCAAAAGGAGGTGAGAGTCATTGAAATTTTTGGAACGTAGCAGAGACTGTTTGCAATCAGGTGAGGTTAAAAAAGAAAGAGGAGTTGGATCTGGGCGATGCGTGGGAGAATGGCATTTGAAGAGTAGACTTTGGAGACTGGTAGTCCCCAAGACTTGTAAGTGAATTATATTGGAAGTAACGAACAAGTCTGTCCAGTGAAAATCTTTGTGGGACCGGGAACGTGATTTTGTGTTGATGTGCCAGCATTCCTCGTTCTAGCGTATCTGTGTCGTGGTGCCATCCTTCAGCTGCCGAACAAATCCTCTTGCTGCTCTTGTTTGTGGCACTTTTCCCAAGAGAGGAGAAGCTTCTGAGCCACAGTCTCGCATTGGAAAGTTTGCTTTTAAACAGGGTATTAACTTAGAAGCTTAATTAATGCAGATGGCTTTTTAAATTATTTTGCTGCTGGTGCCGTCGAGGATAGGCTAGTGATAGAGTATTGCAGAGTGTTTTTGTTTTCAGGAATAAAACTTGTGCTGTTTGGCCAGTCACTTCGAACAGTCAGATGCAGCATCCAGTTCATTGGTTTCATTTCACATAAAGTAGAAGGTGGAAGTTTTCTGGAAGGGTTTCTTGTTCTGAAAAAACAATGGAACGTGTGTGAGGATAAAGGCAAAACGCTGACCAGTGGCTTGGAATAGCTTGCTCCCACCAGTTCTGAAAGGGTTACGTGGGACACCCAAAGGTGCTGACGTTAGGGTGACTCCTCTCACTGGTCTGTCCTCAAACTTGGCTTAGATTAGCACTCGAGCTTCCTGGAAATTTTGCTTGTGGAAGGTAGCTGGAACTGCATTTGCTTCATTAATTACAGTGAGTCATTCCTGTAAGACATTGCCCCGTGCATTCCTGAAATTCCAGTCTCTGAACGGCTCTGCAGCCCTGCGATTCCACCACTGGCTCGTGATCCTTCTCCCGAGCTCACTTCATAGGTTCCTGAACTCTTTGTGAGAACTTCGGTTAATGGAGACCTGTTGCGAGGATGCGGCGTGTTCAGAGGCTCTGAATTTCTAAAAGGATCCCTCTCCTGCCCTCGAAGAGGAGATGTGCTGTGAGGTTTAATACCTGCCTGTGGAGTCCTGGCCCCTGCCAGCGTCCGTCCCCAGCAGCCGCCGTTCGCAGCAGACCTCCTCTGTCCTGGTTCTTTGTGCTCTGGCCGATCCCCGGCCCATTACTGTCCGTTTTCTTTAGACAGTTAACATCGCTTCTCTCTCTTTACTCCTAGAAATTCAGTAGAGTTTAAGCTGTAAATTTACTTATATACTGAAATGACAGATCTGCTGAGGTTTCAGCATTTTAATTATACCATTTTTAAAAGGATTGTCTGTCTGTCCTTCTCATGGAACCTTAATAAATGCTGCTGACTGGCTAGATGGCCTTTTCAGGGCTTCGTGGTGTTTTACTGATGTCCAGAAGCAACTCCTCTACCTAAAGTAAAATTCTCCTGTACTGTGAACTCAGTGGTGCAAGGTCAGTGTTCAGATATGCTTCTGCATCCCCAGTTGAAATAAAAGCTGAGATCAATATGGCAGTATGCAGAAGCTGCTCCTTTGAGTCTTGCTTCACAGCAGTGTAAGTGTAACAGGTCTGTGTAAGCCTCTGTCTCTTTGTGCACGCTGGTAGAGGGAGAGAAAAGTGGGAGACGTAAGCTGTGACTTCAGGGAACCCGGGTGCGTTTGAGCTTATTCTCTTATGCGTTAGCTGGAGAAATGTGTGTTGGTTAACGCCAGCGTAAGCTGCTTGGCAGACTCTTTGGAAAGGAGTAGTCAGTGGTGTTGGTCACACTGCAAAGGGTGAATGAGGGACTACAAGAATTTATTTTTTTGAAGTCTCACTCTTTTCAGTGATCTTTTTATTAATGACCAATATAATAGAATTGAGGTGTGCTTAGTAAATCTGCAGCTCACGTGAAATGGGAGGAATTGCAAGCAGCTTGGAAGCCTGAAATGATTTAGATTACTAGAGAGGTAACGTAGAAAATTAGCAGCAAGTACAAAGTAGTATGTTTGGGCAAAGCAGTCAGCTTATGGTAAGGAATGACTGGTTTAGCAGTGGTCCTTTAGAAGAAGGTCTGCCGAGGGATGGATAAAGACTGCAAGTGGAAGTCATCAACGTGGCACTGTTTCCAAAAAAATGCAGATAAAAATCCCCAAAGGATTTATATACAGGGTATGGCATCTAAATCACAGAGAACAGTGTTTTCTTTTATTGGTGCTTTATTCGTTATTTCCTTGGTGGCAAAGACGTGGAGTAAGGGTTCAGGCCGAAGCAGGGAACGTTGAAATTAGATGATAAAAGCTGTGGTGATGAGGCCAGTGAAGCTGTGGTGCGGGTGCCTGGGGAGTTTATGGAGCTCCATCACCGCAGGTGTCACAGCACAAAACAGACAGGCGTATTCGTTAAGGTCATTAAGTCGTACCGTGAGTTAGATGACTAGGTGATGGCTTCAGCACCCATCTACCTGATACAGTTGTCATTCCATGAGCAGTGTAAAAGTATTTTATAAAATTTGAATGGATGAAAATTATGCTTTTTGAGTTTCAGAGCTAGTTTTACAAATACATTTTATTTCAATGTTTACATTGACCTTCCTTCTTCGTGTGCTAGCTGTCACCAGGGGGGAGTTTGGACTGGTAACAGTGCGGTTCTTACACAGCCAGACCCCCCCCTTTTACTGAAGAATTAGGCCCGTGTCTACACCATACAGTAGAATCTCACTGCAAAATGCAGAATTTCTAAAAGTAAAAAAAAAAAAAAATCCCCCCAAACCTCTTTTGTGTTTTGTTTTCTACAGGTTATTCTGGTGCAGGTGAACCCAGGTGAAACATTCACAATCACAACTGAAGATGGACACATTCAGTGTATCCAAGGTAAAGGAAAGACTGAAGTACTGAATCCAAATATTTTGATGCTGCACATATCACAGAATTACTGCCAGCAGTTGTTTCTGTAATGCCATGTGTGTTTTCCTGTGTTCTACAAGGTAATAAATCGAATTTTTCAGTTTTTACTTAAAGCACAAATGAGACAGCACTGGGGAATAATTGCCAAGATTCCCTGCATCTCTGCAGACTTTGCTGCTAATGGAAAAAGGCCTGGCATCTCGGCTGTTTTTGTGGTGACCCTTGAGTAACTGCCTTCTCGGAATCTTAACTCATGAGTTGATGTGGGATTTAGTCCACATTAAGCTAAACAACTTCAGTGGGCGCCGTGTGACCTCGCTTTGCTGTAAGGCGGTGGCGGTAGCAGGCAGCTGGCAGGGGGGGGGCAGCGCTGCCCTCCCTGTGCGCCTGCAGACTGCACGTCACCCTCCGGGTAGGTGACCGAACTGCACGGCTGAGTTGGGTCAAAATCCCGCCTGTAAGTCAAGTTGAATTTATCACTATTTCTGTTTTTGTAATACTTTTCACAATTTCAAATTATGTTATATAAAATGTGTCCGTTCTGCAGTCATCAGATCCTGGACAGGAATACCTTCTGTCAGCTCAACGTGAAAAAAATAATATATTGGGTTTGTTTGTTTTAAAAAAAAGTTGGTGGTCCAGCTGTCATTATTACTATAGTGCCAATGCTTTGCTACGGACTTAACTCTGTTACAAAAGAAGAACTGAGATTTATCTGTGCTAATTCTTGTGCAATTAAAGAAACACTGCTGGCTGTATAAGTGTAGTGTTTGAGATAAATCTAATCTGTGCATTTTGTAGAACAAAGGTACAGCCATACTTGCATTCAGCAATATTACCTACAATTCTGGATGCTTCCTGAAAGCTGTTAAATCATACTGAATGTGTATTTTGAATGTGAAAATCAGTTATCCATCAGTGACATAAATTGTATTATTTTTCGTGATGAAAACTTTGTACAGTCACTTCCTCATTTTTTAAACTCGCAGTCCTGATTGTTTAATTGGATAGTTTAAGCCTTGCTTCTAAATATCCTTGTCTGAAAGTAGCTCCATAAATACAGAGTTGGATGCAGCTGCTGGCTTTTCGGGCACCGAAGCGTTTGCGAAAGGTGCCCGGCGTCAGTGACAGCCTGCTGTGGTGAAAAGCGCTGCCTTGTTCCTCCACAGGTCCGGCCCACGTTCCCATGATGTCCCCCAATGGGTCTATGCCACCTATATTTGTGCCTCCCGGTTACGTATCTCAGGTAAACTTTAATTTACTCTTATATTTCAGTATGTTTGTGGCATTTTAACAGTGAGGCGATGGATTATTTTACCTGGAACAGCTGGTAAAAGCATTTCTTGTATTTTTTTCCATTGAACTTGTCAACTCTTTGACTTTCTTGTAGGCTCTATCACCTTCTGTTTGCTTGGTAAAATTTACAGTCATAGAATCATAGAATGGAAAGGGTTGGAAGCGACCTTAAAGCTCACCTGGCTCCAACCCCCTGCCATGAGCAGGGGCATCTTCCACCAGC
>Ga0181612_147925_pt1 | contig 14015 bp, 9 predicted proteins | sample HoacroProtozoa21_FD_119630 | JGI IMG/M metagenome (GOLD analysis project Ga0181612, IMG submission 119630) | Hoatzin crop microbial communities from Cojedes, Venezuel. Combined Assembly of Gp0051906, Gp0051904, Gp0051908
AATTTCCCGATGATAGCGCTCACATGGGCAAAAACCGAAATCCCTGTTTATTGGTATTGAGGAAAATAGTCCGATGTCATAGCACACGTGTCATTTCATGCCACTGTATCCCTGCCCAGTTCGACCCTACGATGCCATAATCTTGAAATCCCATTTTCTGGTACATCTGAATCTTGTCGTCAAGGCATGTAAGGAAGGCTTTGACCCTTCCTTTTGCTTTTTCTTTATGGAGGTAGCGCAACATTAGTTCTTTTGCCAGTCCTTTGTGGCGGTATTCAGGAAGAATTTGGATGCCTGTAATCATCAGATTTTTGCCGTCGGGATTATGACGTGAAACATCAGTGATAAAGTCATCATCGAATTTTTCTTCATCTGTGGCGATTCCATTTATCATGCCTGCTATCCGATTTGTCCGCATATCCTCTACTACTAAAGTCATTTCGGGAATCTTCTTTATCCGTTCCATCATCAATTCTTCTGGCCATGCCTCATCTGGCGGAAAGCATATTTGTTTCATCCGTACCGCATACTCTGCTTCTTCAATCCTGATTGTGCGGTAGATAAAATCCTTCATATAGTTCATTTCAGAAAATTTTGTATCCATTAAAATCATTGAAATGCAAATATAAAGAAAAATTTAAGATGTACAATTTTTTAGTTGGATTAGAGCAACCAGAAGGATTATGCAACAAAGTTCTTGGATTGGTTCTTGTATAGCGATAACACGATTGACGGGCAAAGCAAAAAGAAAGCGTATTCTCTTTTTGAGAGTGGACTGTTACAGACGATGGAACCCGGTTGTGTGAAGTGTCTGCAACAGATTCATGCATATCTTTTCGGTGGGCTATACGACTTTGCCGGACAAATCAGGACGAAGAATATCAGTAAGGGCGGTTTTACATTTGCCAATGCGATGTATTTCCCCGATGTTCTGTATAAAATTGAACGGATGCCGGAAACGACTTTCGATGAGATAATCGATAAGTATGTAGAGATGAACGTGGCACATCCTTTCTTGGAAGGCAATGGGCGCAGCACCCGCATATGGCTCGATTTGATGCTGAAACGCACACTGATGGAATGCGTAGATTGGAGCAAAATAGACAAGCGGGATTATTTAGATGCCATGCGTGAGAGTGTAAGTAATGCAGATATGATAAAGCAACTTATTCAAAGCGCCTTGACCGACAAGATTGACGACCGCGAAACGTTTATGAAGGGTATCGACTACTCCTATTATTATGAAGAAGAATAAAAGACAAGCATAGATGGATGCAAGCAAATGTATGATTGTGGATCTGCATCCACAGGAGGGAAGGAACCCTTTCCTCACCGACCGCGTTGCGAGCATCCGAAGGGATGGAGATTTCTATAAAATTACTTTCGACGGTGGAAAAAAGCCGTGGAAATATCGCTGCGAGAGAATCTTTTATCAGCAGAATCCGGAAATTGTTGATGTTGGAGAACATGGGCTTTATGTCAGAAAAAGGCGCATTGCGAATTGTGAACAAGTGCTTCGATTCACGGACGGCGAGATTACCTTTTGGCACATCACCTACAAAAGTGGCTATTGGGAGAATCTTTACGATCGCGACGTCCACCTTTCGCGAACGGATATTTCTGCCGAAAACGTCGGATTATGGAACTTTCTGAACCATATTGTTTCGGAAACCGGATTGCAAGTCCAAGTTGATCAGGATGAGCCGCTGAACATTCTGCAACTGCAATATAATTTGGTGGACATGGAGCGCGACAACACTCCGCTGGCTCTCTATCTGAAAGGCAAAAGCAGTGGGGCTTCGAATTGGATTCCGCTTCGTGTGTTTTATCCTTTCGGATGCAACGGAAGTCAGAAGAAAGCGGTGGAAAATGCACTTTCCCATCAAGTGAGTATCATCCAAGGTCCGCCGGGAACGGGCAAAACGCAGACCATCTTGAACATTATCTCCAACCTGTTGCTGGAAGGAAAGACTATTTTGGTGGTTTCAAACAACAACTCGGCCGTGGATAATGTGGCGGAAAAACTGTCCTCGGACGAAGTTGGTTTGGGATTTATCGTGGCCAAACTGGGCAGCGTGGAAAACCGGACGCGATTCATTGAAAACCAACCGAAATATCCGGATATGGCTGAATGGGAGTTGGAGAGCGAGTTGGAAGTGGAGAGCACTGCCGCAGAAAGGTTGAGGATTGCAAGTGCCGGATTTGAAAAACAGACTCGATTGGCGCAACTACGGGCAGAATATGCGGCATTGCTTACGGAACAAAAATACGATGATTTGCAAAACACGTCGGATTCGCCACGTGAATCTTGGCTGGGAACAAAGCCTTCCGCGCGGCTGATGGAACTGCTTTTGCAACTACAAAACGCTTTGGAGACGGGCACGCGCCTGTCATTGTTCTCACGAATTAAATGGTGCTTCTTGCTGGGTTTGCGGATATGGGGAATTTTGAAAAATCCTCGTGCTGTTTCGATGTTGGAGGCTGCTTACTATCAATCGCGGAAGGCTGAGATAGAAGCAGAGATGGTTGAATGTGAGCAGTTCCTGAAAACTCACAACATCAAGGAATGCGTGGATGAACTTCGACGCAGTTCATTAGACTATCTGAAGTCGCGAATGGCGGCCCGCTACAAGGGGAAAAGTCGAATGGTGTTTGAGCGAAAGACCATTAAGCAGAAGTCGGAACAGTTTCTGAAAGAATATCCCGTGGTGCTGAGTACGACTTATTCGGCAAAAAGTTGTATTTCCAAGGACATGGTTTTCGACTATGTCATTATGGACGAAGCATCTCAGGTGGATATTGCCACGGGCGCGTTGGCGCTTTCTTGTGCAGAAAATGCGGTGATTGTGGGCGATGATAAGCAGTTGCCGAACGTCATCGATGGGAAGACATTGCAGGTGATGGAGGATTTGGAAGAAACATACTCCGTCGCCGATGAGTATCGCATGAGTCGGAATAGTTTTTTGAGTTCCTGCAATCGGGTGTTCAAGGACGCTCCGTCCACCTTGCTACGCGAGCATTATCGCTGCCATCCAAAGATCATAGAGTTTTGCAACAAGATGTTCTACGACGGCGAATTGGTCACCATGACAAAGGATAATGATGAGCAAGATGTGCTCCATGTGTTTCTCACGCCGGAGGGAAATCATGCCCGCGGCCACATAAATCAGAGAGAAATCGACGTGATTGAGCAAGAAGTAATGCCCACATTAAATGCTGAAAAGTCTGTTGGCATCATTTCGCCTTATCGCGACCAAACTGAAATGATTAACAGACAATTGCACCAAGACATCGCAAGCACCGTGCATAAATACCAAGGACGTGAATGCAAAGCGATAATCATGAGTATGGTGGACAATCAGCCCACATCGTTTTCCGACGATGCGAACCTTCTGAATGTGGCCATCTCGCGGGCTAAAAGCAAACTCTGCATAGTGGCCACCGGCAACAAAATCCAGAAGGAAAGCATTCTCTCGCAACTCATCGGATATGTGTGCTACAATAATTTCGACATCACCGAGAGCAAACTCCATTCGGTCTTCGATATTCTCTATGGACAGTATACGCAAGAAAGATTGAAGTTTGAGAGCGCACACCCATTGCCGTCGGACGAACTTTCTGAGAACATCATCTATTCGACGCTTCAAGAGGCGGTAAAACAAATGGGGCAAGAAGGGAAAATACGTATACTTGCCCACTACCCGCTTGCAAGATTGATCACCGACACAGCCACACTCTCCGAAGAGGAGAAGGAGTTTGTGGAAAGCCCGTTCTCACATATTGATTTCCTGCTATACAATACCATCACGAAGCAGCCGTTGTTGTGTGTAGAAGTGGACGGCTGGAAATATCATAACACCGAAGTGCAATGCCGTCGCGACGCGCTGAAAGACGGTATATTGGCGAAATTCGGCATGCCCATCAAACGGCTGCCAACCAATTCGGTAGTGAACGCGGAAACGCTTGTGAATGCCATGAAAGAAACCGGTTCGGTTTCTCGGGGCCTGAATCAAATGGCTGTTTAAAAGATTCTATCCAGAAATTTGACTTTTAAATCCAAAAATTTGGCGAAACTACAAATGGTTGGGCGCCAAATTTTCGAAGCTGCCCCCTTTCGTTCGGAAGCGGGCAGCTTTTCGTCAAAACATGTACATGTTTTTCGCAAAAGATGTACATGTTTTGAAAACGGGGGGCGTTGGCGCGCCCGTCCCAAGGCGGCAAAAGCATCAAGAAAAGAGTGAGTTTTTGTGTTTTTTTCGAGAATGTGCCGAAAAATGAGTATCTTTGCAAACATCAAAGCGGCCTTCGCTGTTCGCAAACGTGACGCAAGCAGTCGGCTGCGCGCGACGCAAAAAAAACAACAAAGCAAAAAATCAGAATATGGCAAAGAAACAGATAAAGGTGAAGAGCATGGAGGAGACCCTGTGGGAGTCGGCCAACAAACTGCGGGGCTCGGTCGAGCCGTCGGAATATAAGCACGTGGTGCTGAGTCTCATCTTCCTGAAGTACGCCAACGACCGTTTCGGCGAGCGGCGCAATGAGTTGCAGGCCGAGGGCAAGGGCGCGTTCGTCGAACAGGCCGTGTTCTACAACGCCAAAAACGTGTTCTATCTGAGTCCCGAGAGTCGTTGGGACTTCCTGATGGAGAACGCCAAGCAGAACGCCATCGCCATCAAGATTGACAAGGCGCTGGCCGACGTGGAGCGCGACAATCCCTCGCTCAAAGGGGCCCTGCCCAGCAACTACTATTCCGGTCTGGGGCTCGACCACTCCAAATTGGCCTCACTGCTCGACGAAATCAACAAACTCGACACGCTCTCCGACCGCGAAAACGAGGTGATCTTCATCGATTTGCGCCAATGGGGAACTTATAGAAAAATTCGATTAGTTCAACCGACTCTGTAAGAATAAAACTGTAAGTGTTCATTATAAAACAAAGTGAAGATTATTTTGGAAGAAATTAAATTTTATGTGTTTAGATAAATATGTCAAGAAGATTACCACAAAAAGTTAAGGCTAGTTTAGATAAAGCTGTGGACGCTGCTTTATCTGCAGTGGAAATGTACAACAAACCTGCCATTAAATTTAAATCTGGTAGCTACATCGTGCTTATGAATATTGCATGGACGTCACTTTTTCATGCCATTTTCTTTAGAAAAAAAATAAAGCCTATGTACAAAGAGAAAAATAGGAATAGGTACAAAAGAATTGATGGGGATTACAAGTATTGGGAACTAGAGACTTGTGTTAAAGAATACTTCAAAGAGGAGAATAATGCAATAAGAAAGAATCTCGAATTCTTTATACCATTGAGAAATAAAATTGAGCATAAGTTTATGCCAGAACTTGATAGCCGTATATTTGGGGAATGCCAAGCTTCACTATTCAATTTTGACAAAATTATCGAAAGAGAATTTGGCGATACGTATTGCTTGAGAGAATCATTATCTTTTTCTCTGCAGTTATATCCTTCTGCAAAGAGCCTTCAGATGGCTGTAAAAAATAATCCAGACTCTAAATTAGTATATGATTTTATTGACCAGTATCGTTCGGCCATTACAAGTGACATTCTTCGTAGTGGCGAATACGCATTTAAGGCTTTCTTAATACAGGTTGCGAATCATGACTCCAAAGATGCAATGGCTATCCAATTTTACCCTTATGACAAATTAACAGAAGAAGAAAAGCAAAATGTTGATCGTGTTGCCGCATTGGTGAAAGAGAAACACATTAAGTACCCTGTCGCAAATGATGATAAGATGAAACCGGGTGAGGTGGTGAAAAGGGTTCAAGAGGCTTTGGGAAATCCTAAGACCGCAAAAGGAACTAGTAAATTTAACTTGGATACCCATACAAGATGTTGGAAGAAGTATAAGGTTAGACCTGAGAATGGTTCTACTGAACCACATAACACAATACAAGAGTACTGTGTATATGATTCCATGAACAAAAACTATGGATATACAGAGCAGTGGGTTAAATTTTTGATTGAAAAGATGAAAGACGAAGAAGAATATCAATCTCTATATAATTGATTAAAAAACCAAGGCAATGAACAGCGAAATACAATTTCTATTATGCAACACGCCCGAAGGGGATGGCAAAGTGCAGGTGGTTGTCAAGGATGAAACCATCTGGATGACGCAAAAAGCCATGACCGTTTTATTTGGCGTAAATACTCCTGCCATTAGCAAACATCTAAAAAACATCTTCGAGACTGGAGAACTAGAAGAAGAAGTGGTTGTTTCCAAAATGGAAATAACCACTCAACACGGTGCTATGGAAGGAAAAACGCAAACGCGAGAGGGTAAATTCTATAACCTCGATGCGATTATTTCCGTGGGTTATCGCGTAAACTCCACCAAAGCAACACGATTTCGGCAATGGGCGACGAAGATTCTCAACGAATATATTCGCAAGGGATTTGTTCTAGACGATGATCGACTGAAACAGGGAGAACGCGTGTTTGGCAAAGACTATTTCCGCGAACTCTTGGAACGGGTGCGCTCTATCCGTGCCAACGAACGCCGTATCTGGCAGCAAATAACCGATATCTATGCCGAATGTAGTTTTGATTATGACCCCAAGGCACCTACAACACGTGAGTTCTATGCAATGGTGCAGAACCGTTTCCACTATGCCATTACGGGACAGACTGCGGCTGAAATCATCTATACAAAGGCTGATCACACCAAAGCCAATATGGGGCTGACTACATGGAAGAATGCACCTGACGGTCGTATTCTGAAGTCAGACACAAAAGTGGCCAAGAATTATCTATCGGAAAAAGACATTCATCGATTAGAACGATCCGTGTCGAGTTATTTTGATTATATCGAAGGATTGATTGAACGAGAGAACACATTTACAATGGAACAGTTTGCTCAAAGCGTGAATGCGTTCCTTTCATTCAATCAATACAAGATTTTACCAGATAAAGGTAAAGTTTCAAAGGCGGAAGCAGATGCCAAGGCAGAACGGGAGTACGATATTTTTAATAAAACGCAACCCATCATTTCTGATTTTGACAAAGAGATTAAAAGGCTGAAAGGAGAGAAATGATACATTTACCATTCCACACACCAGAAACACCTGCTGACGGTAAATGGATGGGCGATATACAACAAAAATAAAGTTTATGTCAAACGAAATAGATATATTGGAGGATTACATTGAATTCCTCAACCCGCAGTTGCTTTCCATGTTGCTAAGGGACAACACGACAAGCAATGACTCTGTTCGGCACAATATATATTGGGCGACGAACGACTATGAGAATATGGGTGAGGGCTTCCGTTTCCAGGACGAAATCCTGCCGCAAAACATCACGGGTGAACACGGAAATGTGATACAACCGCGTATTAAAAAGGTGAAGGAACGCCAGACTAAACGTGTCAAAAAAATGGCCGAAGTTTTCACGCCTGCGTGGTTGTGCAATAGTATGGCAAATGTGCTCGATGAAGAATGGTTTGGGCGAAAGAACGTCTTCAATACCGTATGGAATAATGAGAAAGATTGGAAATCGACGGAAGATAAGATTTTATTTCCTGAAGGAAAGACGTGGCAGGAATATGTATGCAATACGGTCTTGGAAATAACCTGCGGTGAAGCACCTTTTCTAACTAGCCGCTATGATGCTGTCACAGGCATTGCATACCAGTAAAAGAACGGATTGGCATCCTTGACCGCAAATTGCGTATTGTTGGTGAAAATGTTGACGAGAAAACGGCGTGGATTAAAGCTGCCAAGGTGGCGATGATGAGTTCGTATGGATATGAATGGCAGGGCGACAGTCTGCTACTTGCTCGTGAAAATATGCTGTGGACCATTATGGATTACTATCAAGAGAAATTCGGAAAGCAAATGCCGGCAGACCTTCTGCCCGATTTTACCTACATCATCTCGTGGAACCTCTGGCAAATGGACGGTCTAAAATTCGTTCATCCCGATTCTTGCAAGAATGGCGTGGAGGAAGATGTTGTTGTAGATTCTGATGGATTGTTCCCCGGAACCATAAGGAAGACCATCTATTGCGAGTCTTGCAAAAAAAGGCGCTTCACCAAGCACAATGGCATACAATGTCTTATCACCGATTGGATCAGAGATTTTGACAATCAAGAGGATACTATCAATAATTTTTTGAAAGCGCGCAAGAACCATCGCACCAATCTGCTGATGTATGCCGTGATGCGTTTCGGCAAAACGTTCACTTCGCTTTGTTGTGCAAAAGAGATGAATGCGCGACTTGTTGTCGTGGTCAGCGCCAAAGCAGATGTTAGGAACGAGTGGAAACAAGAGGTAGAGCAGCAAAAGCGTTTCGAGGGATATGTGTTCCTTGACCAGGAAGATTTAAAGAAAGAAGTTTCCATAAAGGAAACGCTTAAAGAGAATAACGTCGTACTTTTCCTTACGCTCCAAGACCTACAAGGCAAAGAAATAAAAGATAAGCACAAAGAACTCTTTTCTGGCAAATTAAAGATAGACCTACTCATTGTTGATGAGACGCATTTTGCTGCACGGGCAGCTGAATACGGCAAGATACTTCAAACTTATCACCTGGATAGTGCAAACAAAGAAAAAGATAATACGTCCGACGATGTCAGTCTTGACGAGCTCGACAAAGAGTTAAAGCATCTGACATCTAAAGTTCGTCTGCATCTGTCTGGGACTCCTTACCGAATTCTGATGAGCAGCGAATTCGACCGTGAAAAGGACATTATAGCTTTCGTGCAGTCAACTGACATCATGGATGCCAAACAGCACTGGGACGAGGACAACCAAGGTAAACCAGAAAGCGAACAGAAGGAAGAATGGGAAAATCCGTACTTCGGATTTCCTCAAATGATTCGTTTTGCCTTTAATCCGAGTGAAAGAGCAAGGAAGAAGTTGCAAGAGTTGGGAAAGAACGGCATTTCTGCCAAGCTTTCAGAACTGTTTCATTCCTGCCAAACGAAGAATGAAACGGGACACGACCAATTTTTGCATGAACAAGAAGTTATCGACCTGCTGCAGGCCATTGACGGTAGTAAAGAGGATGATGCAATCTTCCCGTTTCTCAACTATGATAAGATTCGGAGTGGGAAAATGTGTCGCCACATGGTCTTCGTGTTGCCGTGGCGTGCTTCGTGCGATGCAATGGAAAAACTGCTCAAAGACCATCGCGATGAATTTAAAAATCTCTCGGACTATGAAATCCTGAACATATCAGGCTTCGATCGTGAACGTGGTCTAACCAAAATTGAATCAATCAAGGCACGTATTAAAGCTTGCGAAGCAAACGGGCGTAAGACTATCACGCTGACGGTGAACAAGATGCTTACCGGTTGTACTGTGCCCGAATGGGACACAATGGTCTATCTGAAAGACTCGCAGTCGCCACAAGAATATGACCAAGCAACATTCCGCATTCAGAGCCAGTATGTCAGGCAATACAAAACCGAAGATGGAAAGGTAATGAAGCAGGACATGAAACCGCAGACGCTACTTGTGGATTTCAGTTCCGAACGAATGTTTGTATTGCAACAGCAAAAGGCGTTTATCTTCAACGTCAACAGCGATACGCGAGGCAATGAGAATTTGGAACAGCGTCTCCAGCGCGAATTGGAGGTGTCGCCCATTATATTATTCAACAAGGACAAGATACTGCAAATCACTCCCACCGACATCATTGATGCCATACGCGAGTATAATCGCAACTTGAGTGTACACGATGAAGCCACGGATATTGGCGTGGATATGTCATTGCCCCAAGATGAAAAGATTCGTCAAGAGATAGAACGATACAGCGAAATCGGTTCCAATGAAGGTTTGCGCACAAAAGCAGCCGAAGACGAAGGTGACGATTTGGAAGTGCCGACAGCCAATTCGAAAGGAGATAAGAATAAATCGGATAATGCTGAAAACGGCACGAACACAGAAGACGAAAACAAAGATAAGCAGGAGCAATCTTTTGAAAAGAAATTTCAAAGTTTCTACGCCAACTTACTTTATTTCGCATTCCTGACGAACGACAAGGAAGTGAAAACACTTAGCGACATTATCGAAGCCGATGGAGAAGGCAACGACCGCATCTTTAAGAACCTGGGACTTAGCAGAGATTTCCTTGTGAGGCTCCGTAATCAGGTTTCACCACAAGTATTGCAAAATCTAGAGTTTAAGATTGCCAACATCCATCAGTTGGCTAACGACATCTCCCTTCCTCCACTCGAACGCGCACTGAATGCCATGAAGAAGTTCGGGCGGATGTCAATATCTGAATCGTTACACCCGAAAAGATTGCCGACGAAATGGTGGCTGCCTTACCTGAAGATGCGAAGAGCGGAAAGATTCTAGACATCGCTTCCAAACAAGGAGAGTTTGCCATCGCTCTATGGAAACGCTTCGGCAACGGATTCCACAAGAAGATCTATGCCATCCCCACTTCCCCGCTCGCCCACGAGTTCACGCGCAAGATATTCAGCATCATCGGCATTCCCGTTGCCAACGTCTTCAGTGACTTTACATCATACGATTTAATCGACCCCGACAAAAAAGATAAACTCATACAAAAATTAAAGGATATGAAATTCAATATGATTATAGGGAATCCGCCGTATCAAAAGGAAAATGATGGTAACGGTTCAGGAAAAGATCCGATTTATCATTATTTTATTGACCTTTCCATAGATTCTTCCAAACTTGGGACATTGGTACATCCTGCACGCTTCTTATTTAACGCAGGCAAAACTCCTAAGCCATGGAACAAGAAGATGCTGAATAACGATCATTATAAAGTTATCAGGTATTGGGAAAAGGTTGAAGATAGTCCCTTTGGTAAGAGTGTGGGCATTAAAGGTGGTGTGGCAATAACATTTTGGAATAATGATGAACAGTTCGGAAAGATAGGGATCTTCACCAAACATAGTGAATTAAACACGATATTAAAACATGTGTTGCCAAGATGCTCAACGATGTTTTCTGATATAGTATATTCACGTGATTTGTATCGTTTCAATGAAAAATTATATATAGAGAATCCTTCTTTGGAGAATAGACAAAGCGAAGGGCACCGTTACGATGTTGGAACAACCGTATTTGATATCTTCCCAGAAATCTTTTCAGAGCAACGTCCTGATAGTGGCAAATATGCTCGAATTATAGGCAGGCTTGATAATAAACGAGTTGGGAAATGGACAAAAGCGGAATATATGAATTTGCCAGACAACTTTGAAAATTATAAGATTTTCGTAGCCAAAGCAAACGGAACTGGGACCATCGGAGAAGAATTGTCCTCTCCTTTTATTGGTGAACCATACGATGCACATACCGTGACATATTTAAGTATTGGTAAATTTAACACTCAATTCGAGGCAGAGGCATGTCTTAAATATATAAAGACAAAATTCGCTAGAACGATGTTAGGTATTTTGAAGGTAACTCAAGATAACCCAAAGTCTGTCTGGGAATACGTTCCTCTCCAAGACTTCACTCCCGACAGTGATATCGATTGGAGTAAATCCGTGGCAGACATCGACAAACAACTCTATGCAAAATACGACCTAACTCAGGAGGAACGCGACTTTATAGAACACATGATAAAACCGATGGAATAGATGTGATAAATTAATAACAAAGATAATAATCAGTTTTTATGGCATTTTATTTGAAAAAAGCAATTTTTGTAAATCGTGCTCCATTTGAAAGAATTGAGCTTGATTTTAAAGTGAATGGTATTAATGTGTTATCATCAGTAAATGGAAAAGGTAAGACTACCATATTGTCTCATATAGTAGATGCTTTTTACGAATTGGCACGCCCAGCCTACGCTAACGAATTTGAAGGAAAATCAAATAAATATTATCGTGTTTCTTCAAATATATTTAATTTAGACCAAAATCAACCGTCATTCGTTTATTTACGTTTTTCAAGCAATAATCAAGAAGTTGACTATGTGGATGTTCAAGGAAAATGTAGTTTGGAACAATATGTTGAGGCCATAAGGATTGAGAATAAAATACCATATAACAAATTTTCGAACGAATTCAAATCTTCAAATAATTTAAAATATTGGCATATTACTTCAAAAAAAAATAATACCGCGAGAGCTATCTTTGAGAATAACATACTTACATATTTTCCAGCCTATCGTAGCGAAAGGCCATTCTATCTTAATGAGTGTTATGATACACAAATAAGTTATAGGGCGGATATGTCTTTTTCCGGTTACCTTCCCAATCCGATTGAGGTGTGTAGTAATATACATGAGATGGTTAATTGGATAATGGATGTTGTTGTTGATTGGGAAATAAACAAAAAAGAAGGGACATTAAAGGACGAAAAGAGGAATGTTTTAACAAAAATCGATCTAACACCAGAATATCAAATTGTATGGAACAATCTGATAAGATTAATCCAATCATTGCTAACTTCTAAAAAACTTCCTAAAAATACAAGATTGGGTATTGGACGCAGAATGAATAGCACGAAGAGAGTATCCGTATTATATACTAAGGATGGAAAAGATAATATTGTTAGCCCTAATTTATTTTGCCTTTCCTCGGGCGAAATGGCACTTTTGTGTTGTTTTGGAGAACTCCTACGCCAGTCCGATAAAATTAAACCTGATATGCAAATATCCAATATTTCAGGAATAGTACTAATTGATGAGGTGGATAAGCATCTTCATATAAAATTGCAGAAAGAGGTTTTGCCTAAACTTTTTCAGATGTTCCCCAAAATACAATTCATAGTAACATCACATTCTCCGTTCTTAAATATGGGACTAGCGGATATGCAATCAAAAGAGACTCAAATTTTCGATTTAGATAACAATGGTTTGGTTTGTTCACCTAAGAATAATGAATTGTACTCTGAAGTCTATCAGATGTTCGTAAATGAAAATAATCGTTATGCAGAAATGTATAAAAAACTACAAACTGCGATAGAAAAAGCTCAAAAGACAATTGTTTTAACTGAAGGAATAACCGATGTAAAATATCTTCAAAAGGCTAAAGAAAAATTATGTATTAAAGATATAGACTTTGATTTTATCGGTTCCGAAGCGGCACCAAGTGGTGACATTAATCTAAGAGATTTGTTAAAGCAGCTAGCTCGTGTGCCACGAGCGAATAAAATAATTGGTATTTTTGATAGAGACAATGATAAGATTATACAAGAATTATGCCTGGATAATCAACGGTACAAAAATTTTGGAAATAATGTTTACGGTTTTTGTATACCTATTCCTGAAGAAAGAAAAAGAAATGGGCAAACTAAAATATCAATAGAATATTTATTTAAGGATGATGAGATAAAGCGATTTCTCCCAAATGGATGTAGGCTATTTCTTGGGACAGAATTTACAAAGAATTCTTTGAGGCATAATTCTGATGATCTAGTCCTAAAAATACCTCAAGGAAAGGGAAAAGATAAAATCATTGAAAATAATGGAGATCAGGCAGTGTTGGACACTCAAGAGAAAAACGTATTGGCTAAAAAAGTTGATTTTGCAGAAGCCATTATGAATAATGATATAGCAATTAGTGATGAAAGTTGGCATAATTTTCAAGCGATATTTGATATCATATCGGAAATTCAAAATTTATAAATGCCCAATCATTATGTATACTATATAGATAGCAGATGTAAATAATGACAACATACAAGACATCCATTCGATTTTTTAACGACCACGAAGTGCGAGCCGTATGGGATGACGAGAATAACAAATGGTGGTTCTCGGTAATAGACGTCGTGGCTGCGCTGAATGAGCAGGACGATTACCAGAAGACGCGTAACTATTGGAAGTATCTGAAGTCGAAATTAAAGAAGAATGGAAGCGAGTTGGTTAGTGCCACTAACCAACTGAGATTAACTGCGGCAGATGGCAAGAAGTATTTAACCGATTTGCTCGATAGTGACGGCATTATTGCTTTGGCTAAGACCTTTCCAAATAATAAGGCAACAAAGTTTTTGGATTGGTTCTTGTATAGCGATAACACGATTGACGGGCAAAGCAAAAAGAAAGCGTATTCTCT
>Ga0181612_120811_pt1 | contig 14014 bp, 9 predicted proteins | sample HoacroProtozoa21_FD_119630 | JGI IMG/M metagenome (GOLD analysis project Ga0181612, IMG submission 119630) | Hoatzin crop microbial communities from Cojedes, Venezuel. Combined Assembly of Gp0051906, Gp0051904, Gp0051908
GACTGGAGAAGCACGCATCTACCAATAAGTGGCACTGAGCATCTACTCTGTTTCTCACACAGGTTGGCATATCTCTCAGTGGTCCATCTGGTAGAATTGGATGGCATTTATCAGGAAATAATCCAATTGTGGCATGCCAAAACCTGAACATGAAAAGTACTTGTGCCTCGTGTCAATCATTCACCCTCTGACAGTTCAATAAACATCCTTTCTGTGATGTTTTTCAGGAACACTGACACCAAAAAAGCTGGAAACAATGCCAGAGATGGAAATGACAATGCTTCTGTGAAACATCAAAAGGGACCGACACAACCTGGCATGGATTTTGCCAAGTGTTGCTTAGCAATACAGTGTGCTTGTGGGCCGCTGGCGTGTCAGGATTAGCTGCGAAGGGAGTGATATTCACACCTTTGCTGCAAACACAGCCTTCCCAAATAAAAGACTACAAAGAAGGGAAATGCAGCATCAGCAGGAGCAGGAGATGCCACAGCAATAATACACAATTTTTGACTTCTGAATATCCAACTGCCCTCCCTAGTTGTCTTCCCCGGGCATGGAAAGTTGAAGTGCCTTGTCCCAGCATCACGAGGACACAGCCCCGTCCTGCCCAGCGTGTGGTCTTGGAGGGTATGAGGAGGTTTCACAGCCATTTGCCTTTGGGGCTGAGGTCAGAGGGGGCCAAACTCTGCTACCAGCAGCTCTTGCAGGGGGTACATGCAGGCAGAATTTGACCCGAACTGGGTTGGCTACTGGCACTCGAAGCGTGGTGACAGCATACTGGAAGAAAGTCTGAACCTGGAACTGGGAGGTGAATAACCAATATCACTCCTAATGAAAGTGTGAAATAGGGACAGTCATTTTAACAGCATAATTGGTGGAAGTAGTAAGAAGATGCAAGGAGCTCTTGGTAACAAAAAAAACCCCACTTGTTCACTTGCTGAATATCCCAAGCCAGCCACTCTTCCAGGTGCCTAGGTGGCTACCCGTGTCTGCAGCCGCCCCCACTCCACCCTGCGAGGGATCCTGAAGGGTGAAACCAGCATTTCCAGAAAAATGAAGATGCTGGAAGAAAAATGCACCATGTTATATTGCAAGCGCCACTTGGAAATTGAGGAGGGAAATGAATTGAAGGAAGTGAAATAACATGCCTGAAGCCACTGGCAGTCCTGGGAACTAAACTCTGGCCTCCTTAATGTGCCAAATCCTGGAGCAGCAGTTCACGAGGTCTAACCAAATCATCTTTTATTTGTGTGCCTCATAAATGGGAGTGGGAGGAATGTTTGCATATCAAATAAAGGGTTTTTTTCCATCTTGAAATTCAGTGTTTTCAGATCCAGAAATCAGCTGATGCCTAGAGCATATAAACTTCCTTTTTGGTGTGGTGAGGCCAGACCTACGGGTCCAAACGCAGACGTGCCAGCCAAGCCCATCCAAACGGAGGTGCTGGGATCTGCTGCTAGCTGGGAGCTTGGAGGGAGGCAAATGCCCGGTGAGGCACATGTGGGGTGGCACAGGTTCGCTGCTACCCCTTTTGGCTCAGGGCTGTCTAGTCCATATGCACTGCAGTGGTGGTGAGGCTGCAAATATCATGGAGAAGGCGCTTTTGAACAGACAGAGCACTCCAAACAGAAATCCTGAGCTGCGCAGGTTTTTATATATATACTTCTGACAGTTTTCCAGGGAGAAGTGCAAGCTAACTCCATCAGTGCCTTTGAGCCTTAACTTGGTAATTGGCATTACTTCTAATTCTCAGCTATATTTTAAGGTACGAACCTAAGGAATTTTAAAGTCATTATGTGGGTGAGCGGACTGATAAAAATAAATCCTTCAGGTCTGAAAGTGGCAGAGAGGGAATAAAAGGTGTTAAGAAATCCAGGAGTTTTCAGCCAATTGGTTCAAAAAAGCATCGAGGTGGACTGCAGCTCCTGAAGAAAGGTCACTGATACTACTCTGGGTACCTCTTTTTGTGAACTTTATGCATCACATAAAATAAATGTAAAGCAGTTTAATTTAACAGTTTAATTAGTCATGGCTTTTTCATCTTGTCTATTTAACTATAAATGGAACAAAGAGAAAGACACAGGGCCAAATTCAGAGCTGGCGCAAATCAGCCCTGTAAGTCAAGGAAGCTGTTCCTGCTCATCCAGGGCTGAATGCAGATGCTGGTGGCCAAATTCATCCCTGGGGGTAACACCCCTAATGTCTGGAGACTTGCACTGCAAATGAATTTGGCTGCCAGGAATTAACTCTTTGCAGAGCGGATCCTTGGGTCTCGGTGTTCAGAGGTTGAGCCAGGATTGCTGAAACGTGGGTAAAACGTATGGGAGGAATGGTTTAAAGATTCGAGATAGTTTGGAACAAAATTTCTCTGTGTGTTGGCTTCTCAAAGACTCATGCAAGTATTTCCCTTCACTTCAGTCCCCTTCATTCACACTCCCTTTTGCTTCAAATTTCAGTGTTCATATAATCTCATGATCTTAGGCAAAGAGCAGTCACATGAATGCAGCCTCCACTGGAAATGAGTGCCTTTGATGTGGTTATGCTGGCTTTACCATTACGCTAAATCATGCCTTGTTCTTCAGCTCATGTACCTAAAACCCACAACATTAACCAGGTCTTGGTGCAGAAACATAAATTGATCCACGTTTATGAAGGTGATGTTTCTGAGCAGATTTCCAGCTCGTAAAGTCTTAGGCCAGCTAAAACCAAGACTTTGAAGTCCATAGTTATAGAGTCTGGTATTTCGGAAGGTTTGAACCCACTGCTAGCTTTCATCAACTAAACAAATTATTTTTAAAATGTTGTAGATTCCAGCAGAAATCCATCTCCCATCAGCTGAAGCATAGGTCTCATTTATTTTGTGACGTACTTTTGAAAGAGGCTGTACCAGGGGCAGGTTGCCATCTGATGCTGGCCAGCAGCAGAGAGTTTCTGAGGGGACCAAGGTGGCTTAGCCATGTGTCACCCAGCCCTGAGTGACACAAGAGTCCCTTGAAAATGACTCTTTTCAAAGTTCCTGCAAGTTATCATTTCCCCAGACAAAAATAACTACAACAAACAATACAAGCACAATAAAGAAATTCCAATATATCTTAAACCACCTAATAATTAACCATGTTCGGTTAGTCTCTGGGGTGCTCTGTGCTGCTGTGTGTTCTCCCTGGAGGCACTGCCAGCACCACAGCAGTGAGTTAATGAGTTCTGGTTGTTTCTTGTCCACAGACTTGGCTGCCCCACTGTGCTCCTCCTCTGGTCTGGCGTTCCTAGGAAGAACACCCACTTCCGAGGCCTTCCTCCCTTCTCCTGCTGGAAGCTGATGAAGTGCTCAGTCCTCATCTGTAATGCATTTCCGAGGTGCTGCCTCCACAGGGCTGCTTGATTGTGGGGCTTGGCAGGGTGCTACCTTGTGCCCCTTTCCTGGGCACTCTGACCCAGTTGAGCTCTGACTTGTCTGGTTGGTTGTGGGGTGCAGGTCCCTGCATCTGTCACATGAAGCCCAGGTCTCCATTTTGACAGTATAGTTTCAATTGAGTGACTTAATCCTCTCTTTGGGGGCGGGTCTGTAGACACCTAGGTCTAGCATCTGCTAAAGTTATTCCTGTTTCTTCTGAAGCTTGGTGTCACCAGGCTGTCAGGCCTTTTTGCACATCTTTCTCTTATCTTAAATTCACATTTCATTCAGCATTTTCTTAGCAACACACTCTTCTCAAAGGTTCTTCAAGCTCTGATTGTGACGTAACCTTCTTTTCTTCAGGTTCAACCAGCATCTTTGCAGACCCTGGATCTCTACAACGTCAAGAAATTGTATTTTCCCATGAAATGCTGCACAGTTGAAGTATTGGAGGAGTCCTGAGTGTGAGTGAAAGGGACCCTGTGGACACGTCCATCACAGGCACATACTCAGCATTAGCCCAACTTTCAAATGCATCTCTCTGTAGGTAATGAGAAATGTTCTCTTTTTGCACCTCTACACAAACACCGGTGTGTAAGGATGAGGGACTGCATCAACTGCTTCAGCCCTGCTCTCTGGGAGCTTCCCAATGTCTCAGAGCTTCCCACATCTTCTTTGAGGTTTCCTCTCCTGCCCCTCTGACGAGTGTCCTACACGCACACGTACTCGCTAGGCATCCGTAGCTGTCATCCTCTGAGATTTAACTTTTTAATTTCCTTATTGGTCCTGGCTTTTCTTTTCCTAATACTACTGGGGTTGGCTCCTTTCTGACTTGTGCGTCATTGCTGGGCTCACAGCCTCCAATCCTCTTTTTCCTCTCCAGGCTGAGTCCACCCATGCCGAGATGCAACAGCGGTGGTTGGTGCCAGGAGGACCCCAGAGCTGGTGCTGCTGCTGACAGCATTTTGATTTCCCTGTACTCCACTGCTGCACATCCCCTCTCCTGTATCATTTCCCACACAGCAGACAGTTTCACATACCATTTTCTGCAGACTCCAACCTCCACTGCTTCGTGCCTTCTGGACTTGGGACTGTTTATGTGTGCTGCTTTGTATGAAGTGTGTCTCCATGCTGCTTTCTAGGAACTCTGTTCTGGACAAGATTAATTCCTTTCTATGGCAAATTTTAATTGTTTTTCAAGGGTTTTTTTTCTGAGTTTTCCAATATCTTTCCTGGTGTTTTGACCCAAATCCCAGCCATAGCATCATATAATATAATAATCCCAGCTAATAAGGGACTCAATCCTGAAAATTGTAAGATTGGCCATGTAATTTCATGGAACTGCCAGGCTCTTTTACACTTTCATCCAGAGTTTGTAGCATGCTCTTTTTCTCTATTGAAAAATAAGATGCTGATGTATTGCATCTCTCAAGAGAGGGGAGGCTGAGAGGGTGGAGGCCGAGAGTCAGAGACTCAGTGAGTGGGAGACCAAAAGAATAGGAGGCGGAGAGTGGAAAGCCAAGATAGTAGAGGCTGAGAGTGGGAGGCCCAAAGAGTGGAGGCAGAAAAAGTGGGAGGCCAAGAGTATAGAAGCCAAGAGTAGGAGGCCTAGAGCATGGGAGAGAGAAAGAGTTGGAGACCCAGAGAGAGAGGCCTAAAGAGTGGAAGCTGAGAGAATGGAGACCAAGAGAGCAGAGGTTCTGTGAGTGGAAGACTGAGAGAATGGGAGTCTGAAAGAGTGGAAGCCGAGAGTGGAAAGCCCAGTGAGTGCAAGGCTGAGAAAGTGGAGGCTGGGATTTGGAGGCCAATAGTGAAAGGCTAAGAGGGTAGAGGCCAAGAGAGTAGAAGTTGAGTATGGGAGGCCCAGAGAGTGGGAGGGTCTGTGAGTAAGAGGCCAAGAGAGCGTGAGGCCCAGTGAGTGGGAGGCCAAGAGAGCAGAGGCTCAGAGTGGGAGGCCCAAAGCGTGGAGGCTGGAGAACTGAAGCCAAGAGAGTCACGATCCTGCTAGTGGGAGGCCCAGAGAGTGGAGGCTGAAAGACTGAGTAGCCAAGAGAGTAGAGGCCCAGTGTGTGGGAGGCCAAGATAGTGGAGGTGAAAGAATGGGTGGTCAATAATGATAGGTCAGGAGAATGAAGACCCAGTTTGTGGAAGGCCCAGTGGTTGATTAGGAGGCCCAGACAGTGTAGGCCTAGAGTGGGGGGTCCAAGGAATGTAGGCTGAGAGAGTAGGAGGCCAAGAGAGTGTGGTCAAAGAGAGTGGGAAACTGAGAGTGTGAGAGGCCCAGAGAATGGAGGCCAGGAGAGTAGGAGGCCCAGTGAGTGGGAAGTTGAGATAGTGGAATGCCAGTAGTAGAGGCCCTGCGAGTGGGAGTGTGATAGTGTGAAACCAAGAAGGCGGGGTCCCGGTGAATGGGAGGCCCAGAGAGTAAAAGCCCAGAGCGGAGCCTGGGAGAGTGGAAGTCCGATAGTGGGAGTGAAGGCCCAGAGACTGGGGCTGGGGGAGCGGGAGGCCCAGAGAGAGAAAGCCTGCTCAGCAGGAGGCCCAGAGAGTGGGGCCAGCGAGGTGGCTGCAGCAAGTGCAGGCCCAAGCAGGGCAGGCCCAGGGAGGCTGGAGCAGTGGGAGGCCGGTAGGCACAGGCCCAGGCAGCACAGGCCCCACGAGTGCCTCAGAGAGTGGTTGCAGCAATGGACAGGGCAGCTGTGTTTGCATGCATGTGTGAGACCCCTCTTACTGGAGGTGGGGACGGGGTCTCACTCAGCCCTGTTGCTGTGGCTCCAACCTTCGAATAAGCTTGTTGGGCTCTGAAAGGCTCATAACCCCCAAGCTGTGCCTAATAAGGCAGCATCTAAGATTAATTGCAAGGGCTTTTCTTTACCCACCTACAGAGATAAACGCAGAGGAGACAATCTGGTAATTGCCCTGAGTCGTGGCGTGCTTCTGGGTTGGTCCTGGGCCAGGATAAGACTGGGTGAGGGAATATTTGCTGAGATGTGGACTGAGCATTTACTGCTGTCCCAGCTCATAAAGATACCAGGGTATATTTAACAGGGCTGTGCCAGGGAAAGGGGCATTAGAGAGGGACCTGGTGAGAGAGGTGAGCTGGAAAGGGGTCAGGAAGGCTGTCACAGGTGAACAGAACAATGTTGTAAAGAGGGGAAACCCCTGCCTTGGCTTTGCTTTGACTCCCTTCTGCTTTCAAACAGCTTTGAAATCTGCTGCTGGGGTTTCCTCTGGCTCCCACATACCAGAACGAAGGGGGCAACCATTTTGATGGTTGCCTTTGAACTGGCTGAACCTCAGATGTGATATTGCGATGGTGACCCGTGTGATGATGCCATTACTCAAAGGTGAGGTGCTTTTGTTTGGTTTTGGTAATGTACAGTGTGTGATCCAAGATGCTGGGGTATAAATAGGAATAAAGGATGAGGCTGGAGCAGAACTGCCATTTGAAGTGGACTGGTGCTTTACTGGCTGTGGGTAGGTAGAGAGGGAAAAGTTGGCACCTGTTAGTGGCCATTAAAAACTCCCATGTTCTGCTAATCTGTGCTCATAAAAAGGCCATCTGCTAATGCTCAAAGGTCATTAATTTACCAGCCCTGTTTACTCCTCCTGCACTGCTGGGCCAAGCCTTTCTGAGAAAACAGGGCTTAAATGGTTATTATGGTGGCTCCTGCTCACACTGCTTTATAGTTAAGGGTCTGTCAGTGTCCTCATTAGAAACCCAGGCTTTCAGGGCTCTTTAAACTTGGCCACTAAAGTGCCTGCTTCTAGCTTTCTGTGCAGGCTCCAGCACAGCCTGGCAGGTTTCAGGGACAGACAGAGTCCTTGTAGGCACTTTTTTAAAATTTTTGTTTTAAGAAATCAATCCAGCTTCTGTTTTAATTTGAGGAATTGAGAAGTTCAGAAAACTTTGGCAGTACTGCTTTAACTCAGCCATGGCTGCTCTTTGGAGGCTTGGTTTATGGTGAAACTGCTTACTGCTTTTATATTTTCATTACAAGAAACAAAGAAAAAAAAGAAAAAGCATACAAAACATAAGACCATTTTACATGCAGCTCTAAGGGCTGCCTCTTTTCCTAGAGGTGCGGGGCTGTACTGGGTGTTGCTGGTGTGGTTACAAGAGCCAGCAGTATGGTCCACCTGTATAAATGACACTATGCCCAAGTAGGCAGCATTTGTGTCTCACATGTCCAGGCACTGTGGGTGGGTTAGGGAAGAAGTTGAGGCCTGAACTCAGAATTGCCTTGATTTTGTAGGTTTTAGTCAAACCTTTAAGGTTACATTAACATAGTTTTCTTGTGGTTAAATGGAACTATCAAAAACTTAGATAATTCTTTTTTCCTTCTGAGACTTCCCAGTGATAAAATGAGAGGTAGCTGCTCAAGTTCTTATCCTTCGTTTCTGGTAATGACAGTGTCTGTCTCATAAAAACCTGTCTTTTATCTTCCCAATTAGCTGAGTTGCTGCACCCTTGTGTGGCAAAGTTCTGAGTGTGCCACAGCCTCTTCCTGAGCGCAGTCAAAGCGCCCTCTCCCCACCTCCGTAGGGCCAGCCTGTCCACAGCACCCACCCTCTAATCTCCACTCCCATTGGCATCGGTTTAATCTTTTGCTTTCTGTATAGCATAAAAATGACACCCGGGTCAATGAATAATGAAAGCTCATTCAAAATCTGGACTCTTACAGTTTGGTCTCTGATGCTTTTTATTTTAAATGGAGATTATCTCACATGTCTCTTTAATTTTTTTTTAAATCTTTTCCTTTTTTTGTCATGGGGGTTTTCATCCAGTATTTAGAGGAAGTTCACACTGATGTCTGTGATTCACTTGCTCTTCCGATTTGTTTTTAATTCTGTTCTGACTGAGCTCTGAGGCCAGCCAGGGACAGGGTGCTGTTGTGCTGGCCACTGTGTGCGACTAAGGAATATGGATTGCCTTGGAGAGGTAAGAGTTGTAAAAGGGCATGCAAAACAGAGGGAAGGAGTGTATCGGGTTTTTCAAACAGCCTTTCCAAACCATGATGCTGAACTTAAAAAAAAAAAAAAAAAAAATTTAAAAAAAATCCCAAAGTCTTCCTAACTCAGCAGAGATGTTTTGCCAGCCAGTCCTTAAACCTCTAACAACATAACAGGTAGTTAAAATAGTCCTGACTAATTGTAACCAGGACTGCTGGCTTCTTCTGAGCTATTGTTATGATTATGCACCACAGCCAAAAGCTTCAGGAGGTATATAGACAAAGTGGTTAGTCTAGGAATTTAAAACAAGACAACTACAGGCCTGTTTTTGTTTGGTTTTTTTTTTGTTTTGTTTTGTTTTTTAATTAAACTGCTATAAAAGCAGGCCCTGGGTCTCTGCTGCAGGTGTGTCACAGTCTTCTGCTCCAGTGCTTCATATCCAATATTTTTAAGTTTATTAAACAGCAGAGAGAGCCTTTTGGCTGTGTTGGTGGAGCTTGCTCAACTCTCATTATAAACTTGATTTGGTTTATACCTGTCTCTCAAGTGTAAGTCTGCAACATGGTAGGCTTCAGCTGAATGTAATCCCCATAGAGATCCTTCTTGTAGCAGTGGGTTGTTTTAAAGGAGGCTGAGGGTGATGGCAGGTCTCCCAAGTGGAGGAGAGGGGCAGAAGTTTTTCCATCCTTGGCCTTCCTACACTGCTCAAATTTCAGTTGCATCTTCTAAAAATATTAATTTAGTGAAATTGCAAGTTACCAAAATTGAGATTTACCTTTATCCTTGGGTCATGTAAACGGCCCTGTTTTTGACCGGTCATTAGACTTGGTTTCTGGAATCGTCTGGGACAGCCCACTCCCAAGGTGCTCTTTGCCAGAGGTTTCTCTGCAAAGGTTTGTCTCTCCTGATACATGCAGAACACTTTGACATGGCAAAAGATAAGTATTATCTAAATTATTATAAAGTGGACAATAGATAGGAGTGGTCAGGGAAGGACAGTGAATGATGGATCTCTCTGATCCACAGACTGAGGCATGATTATAGCATAGTAATGTGAGTACTGTGTTTGGGTAGAAAAGCCTCGGTGGGATGGCCACCACTGCCCCAGGAGAGCTGCAGGTGAGATGGAGGTGGTTGTCCAAAGCAGCTCAGCTTGGAACTAGCTTGGCTGGCTTTGCACTGGGCAGGCAGACCCAGTGAGCAATGGAACAAAGTGATATCCTCTTCTGGGTTTTTCTGCCATGGGCCAGACCATCTGTTTGTATAACTTGGCATTGCTCCTTTGACTTCATGAAAAGACTGAATTACAGCAAGTTGAGGTTTTAGTTTGGATTTCCTTGAAACACATAGAAGTGATAAAATTTGTACAACCTCGCACCACTATTCTAACATCTACTGTTTCAGAAGAGCTCTGTTTTTAAAATACGGTCTTTAAAAAAGTTTCAATTCTTTTATTTATTTATTTAAAATTGTATGTTGAGTGCTGGGCAGAACTTTTGAATGTGAGAAAACATCTCTTCATCGACAGACGTGTAGTGCAGCAGCTAGAAGTGTGAGGACAGAGGGGTGTAGTGTAGAGCACAGCCGCCTCCCTCACCCCAAGCTACAGGGAGTGATGTGATGGTTAGTAACCTCTGAGACTGGCTTAGCCCGCACACTGACAAAACTTGCTGTCGACAGTAAGAAGTGGAGGTTTTAAACTAGTAAATTGATCAAAGACAATGGATGTGGTTGTCAGGATAGCATAGGAAGCCAAGCCTGGGACTCTTTGGGATGAGAGACTATGGGAGGAATTGTCTTGTGGTAGATATAGTGAAGTAGCTGGAAAGGCAATGACACAGTGAACAGCCATCCTCAACACTGATGTGGTGGGAAATGCCATTTTCCCTCCCCCTGTGTCCCTCTGTTTGAACCAAGTACTAAAAAAGGTGTTTTGTGTTTTTACAGTAGTCAATACTTGAAATATTTTGGTTCCTTATAGGTACTGACACAGTCTGCTTTGGTAATACACACAAAAGCAAGCAAGGAAAGAGACAGAAAGCACAGGCACTTCCTTGGATGTAATGTTTCGCTGAGACTATAATGGGAAACGGCCAGCATTTTGTTGTGATTCTTGCTCAGCACACAGCCAAATTGCTGGTGAGTTTTGGAGTTGAGAGAATAAATATTTTGCGTGGGGAAGGGCGAGGGATTTCAATTTGCAGATATGTTTCTATTTTCCTGCATATATTTGTTTGTTTATCTCTTGCTTAAAAGTGTTGGGTAGATCTGCTCTGTAGGATTAAATCGTATCCCAGACCTTCCTGTCTTTGTGTCAGTACAAACATTATTAGATTTCGTTCCCTTCTACTTATCCACCTCCCTTCTTCCAAGATCCCCATTATTATTATTATACCCACAAAAACTCCTGCTCTAAGATCAGAGGAATTTTTGAGTGCCAAAGCAATCAACAAAGCATACCTGGGTCCTTTTAATCTCCTTTAATCCCATCATGTGGGACTATCCCAAGAAATGATCATGTATCCAAAAAATCTTTCTCTGTAATGATACTTGACTTTTAGCTCACAGTTTTCATGAAACTGTCTCAGATATGAAAGAAGATGTACTGGGACCTTCTTATGCCATCAATAAAATAAAAGTTTGGGTTGAAAAATTATTTTATGGAATAAAATAGAACAACAAAAATCCATCATTATCTGTGTTTCAGAAAAGGATTGTGTTTTGTTTAGCATTTTACTTAGAAATGATGTATGACTACATCGTAAAACACTTATATTAAAAAAATCTACTCACCCTGAATTCAAAATATATATTGTACTCTCTTATCATCCAGTCATTTTAGAATGAAAGTTAAAAATGTCCATCCTGTGGTAGTAGTTGTCCGTATTATATCATATAGCTGATATATTCTTCTAATAGTTTTACTTAAAAGGCCTATTACTCAGGGCTTGGGAGTGTAGACATTTATTTTCTTATTGAAAATGGTAATGCTGTGGATAGTGTTTTTGTGTTTAGATTGGCATTTTTGGTTTTCCCCTGGGCTGCTGAATGTCAGCCCAACTCCGTCTCTGAAAGTTCAGGTCATGTCTGTGTACCTCGTTGAAGAAGGGAAAGTATTTCCATGGGGTAAGAAGCAGTGGTGAACAGGAGCTTGTGCTATTTTGACAAGGTGTGGTCTGTGCTTTCTGTTGTGCTTTTTTTGTGCATATGTGGAAAAACTCTCAATTTTAATTAAAATCAAGTGTTAGTAGAACAAAAGGTGGCCCTTGCTATGGTTCAAAGCCTTGAGGACTTGAGCTGTCCAGGAGTTTTCACAAAACCCCCTGTACTAGGAACAGGCAATATGACAAAAAGCAGGACTCTGCAACATACTAGTCTCATCTTTTAGAGATGAAAAGGTTCTCCTGCATGAGATATAAATTTTGGCTTGAATGGGAGAGCCTAACCCTAAGCTGAAGATGCAGGAACCCAGACTCATGTTATTGGTTTGAACCATGCAGAGCAGAGACTTGTAACTGACTTTATCATGTCCTAAGTGAATGTCCTCACCACTAAAAAGTGACTGTGGTAAGGAAAAAAATGAGAAATTGAGCTTTTTCTGGTGATGGGTTATTTGTTTTGTTTCTTTTTTTTTTTTTTTTTTTCCTAAAGAACCTGGATCCATGCAGAACATCAGCATCTCTGAAAATTCAAGGTTTCACAAGGATGGAAAAAAACCCCCATTTTCCACACATTTGATGAGAGTTTTTGATGAAAGTCATAGGAGTGTGTGAGGCAGAACTGAGTAAAAGCAGGCCAGTTGCTGTTGCGGGAAACCAAATGCTGGCAAAAGAGGGCAGTTTGCAGGGTAACTAACCTGAATGCTCCTTTCTGGCCCGCAGAACAGTTTACTGAAGGGGCGGTTAAATGGCACAGCTTAAGCTTGTTAATGGTTCAGATATTTGTTGGTTTACACAGTGCTGTCCAGCAAATTATATTGATGCCTGACAGAATTATTGTCATTATTTATTTTACTATAAGCCAAATTTATAGATATCTGTAGCTTTTGTAAGGCTAAACATAAGAAACATTAATAGCTTTACTAATTATATCACTGCTTTAGAGATATAAATAGTGATAAAAATGCCAAGTAAAGTGAGCTAGTAAAACATTTTAAAGAGAATTTTAAAGTGAGTTACTGATTGATGATCCCTTGGGTGAGTCTTAACTTTTGAATGTGAGAGCAGCGCTTCCTACTAGGGCACAAGCGCCTTCTACCTCCATCAGTTGTTTGGGGAGAGACAACGAAGAACAATAGCTGTATTGAATGACTGTTTATTAAATGAGGTTGCATAATCTGAAAAATATTGAAATCCTACTATAGCGTAAACTGAGGTTGAACTTATTACAGCACCACTGGGTTTTTTCTCACCTTTACCTTGTCCTCAACCACTCCTGCCTCCTGGACAGCTGATCTGAACTTCTTTGTCTCTCAATGCATATTAAAATTACAGTCTCTTTAGAGCGGGAGCTGCCTTCTCCCTCTGTCTTATTACAGACAGGTACAGGCCCTAGCACAGCACAGCTCTGATGAGGAATTTGGGGTCCTAACAACAACATGAATAATAATTTCATGGCTGCTTAAAAAAAAAAATTAAATCTTGGTAAAGATTGCGAAGCAGTGTCTATACAGGGCTATTTACAAATTAAAGGTGTGGGTTTTTACACAGCTGTCAAATGAAAAATCTGTTTTCCTAACTATTGATCCTGGTTTTGCTGTGAGCACCCTTTTAAGGAGGGAGATAATGAGTGAGAAAAGAGTTAATAAATGTTCAGCTGTTACCACAAGCAATCATCAGTTTAAGTGCTGGATGGGCTCTAGATGATAATCCAAGCCTGTTTGACCACAGTCACTGCCACCATGAAGAAACCCACAGGGCCCTGGGAGCTGTGATCTTGAAGGACGGCACGTGGTTCCCTGCTTTTCCCTGATATATGGCATTGTAAAACCCTGAGCTCTGGTTTTCACCGAGTTTAGTAATGACCTGGTTGAAACTCCCTTGAAGCTAGCAGAAAGCTTTGTAGTCTCTAATGGCCTTTGGATTAGGACTGCTGCAGTGCTCTCTTGGAGTGAAATTTCTCCCAGGTGGCAGAAAAAACAATTTTCTTTTTTGGGTTTTTTTGTTGGTTGGTTGGTTGTTCCACCCCCCCACCCCCCCTGTTGCAATTTCTGATTAAGTGTTCTTCCTAACACAGTTGTGAATAGTGTATTGTGGAGGTGAATGTTCCTAGGAGGGGGCCCACCTCATCCATGGAGACATCTCGTTGCTGTTTGATGGGATGAGCATGAGAGTGGTGGATTACAGGCAAAGATTTACAGCAGACCATGCTGAGCTTGTAATGAAAATGGGGAATATGATCCTGAACTCACTGAAATCCTCTACATTTGGGCTGCCTCCTTGTGTTATGACACAGGCCAAGCAAGTCGCAGTGGGACTTGTAGTCCTCCTTGTGAATTTGGGGTGATGCTTCTCCACTGAAGCTGGGAGAGCTGAAAAAGCTTGGCACTGACACCCAGCTGCGCAGCACCCGAATGCTTACCCACACCACATGAGCATTTTGGCCATGCAGAGCAACTGGGAAATCTCATAGGAGCAGGCTTTGGTGGAAGATTTCTGGAGCTTCTTTCTA